>Ga0187806_1000093_pt1 | contig 19935 bp, 15 predicted proteins | sample NC_wetland_sal_i_7_FD_132470 | JGI IMG/M metagenome (GOLD analysis project Ga0187806, IMG submission 132470) | Wetland sediment microbial communities from Neuse River Estuary, North Carolina, USA - ASW_1 | ecosystem: Environmental > Aquatic > Freshwater > Wetlands > Sediment | place: USA: North... | reverse complement strand
TTCGTCGAAGTCGATGTCGATGTCGGGCATCGAGATGCGCTCGGGGTTCAGGAACCGCTCGAAGATCAGGCCGTGGTCCAGCGGGTCCAGGTCGGTGATGCCCATCGCGTAGGAGACGATGCTGCCCGCGGCGCTGCCGCGGCCCGGGCCGACGGCGACGCCGTTGTTCTTCGCCCAGTTGATGAAGTCCGCGACCACCAGGAAATAGGCGGGGAAGCCCATCTGGCAGATGATCTGGATCTCGTACTCGGCCTGCTTGCGCCGCTGCTCGTCGTAGCCATCCGGGTAGCGCTTGGCCATGCCCTGCCAGACGGTGTCGGCGAACAGGGCGTCCTCGGAGTCGTAGCCGTCGGGGATCGGGAACCGGGGCATCAGGTTCCTGAACTCGAACATCCCCGTGGTGTCGACCCGGTCGGCGATGAGCAGCTGCGAGTTCCGGCAGCCTTCCTGCCAGACATCGCTGTTGTTGACCAGGTACATCTCCCGGGCCGGCTTGACGTAGTAGCCGGTGCCGTCAAACTTGAACCGGCCCTCGTCGGCCAGGGTCGTGCCGGTCTGGATGCACAGCAGCAGTTCCTGCGCCTGGGCGTCGGCTTCCCTCGTGTAGTGGCTGTCGTTGGTGACGACGGGCGGGATATTCAGCTTGCTGGCGATGGCGAGCAGCCCGTCGCGGACCCGCGTCTCGATGTCGAGGCCGTGGTCCATCAGCTCGAGGAAGTAGCTGTCCGCGCCGAAGATGTCCCGCCATTCGGCCGCGGCCTTCAGCGCCTCCTCGTCCTGGCCGAGCCGGAGCCTGGTCTGGATCTCGCCGGACGGGCAGCCGGTGGACGCCATCAGCCCGCCCGCGTGCTCGGCGATCAGCTCCTTGTCCATCCGGGCCTTCTGGAGCCAGCCCTCGGCGAACGACCGCGACGACAGCTTGAACAGGTTGCGGACGCCCTCGGCGTTCCGCGCCCAGATGGTCTTGTGCAGGTAGGAGCCCGACGCGGAGACGTCGTCCTTCTTCTGGTGCGGCTGGCCCCACAAGATGCGGTTGGGGTTGTCGCGGCGGTCCGGGGCGACGTAGGCCTCGATGCCGATGACCGGGGTGATCCCGGCGTCCCTGGCCTGCTTGTAGAACTCGGCGGCGCCGTACATGTTGCCGTGGTCGGTCATCGCCACGTGCGTCATGCCCAGGGCCTTGACCTCTTTGAACAGGTCCTTGAGCCGCGCCGCGCCGTCCAGCATCGAGTACTCGGTGTGCACGTGCAGGTGGGCGAACGGGAGGTTCTCCCCGGCTGAGGCCGACGCGGATGCCGCCATGAACCAACCGCCTCCTAAGGCACGCTTCGCGCCGCCCGTGCGCTGGCATGGCGCGAGCGCGGCGCGGTTGTCCGACGTCCGGAACCGGGGGAAGGCAGCCGGCGCTGTGGTCATCGCGCCAGCCCGGTGATTGCTACTTTATCGGTTCGCGGTGACGGTGGCCCGGGGGCGCGCCGGGGTTGTCCGGATGCTCCGGGAAGATGCTCCGGGGAGATGCTCCGGGATGGAGCTCGCTACCAGCGGACCCGGATGCTGTGTCCCCACGTGCCGAGGACGGCGGGGTCACCGCTGACGGTGACCGCCCCTCGCGCGCTGTCACAGCGGTTCCACAGGAACGCGTACAGGCCGGCCGCCGGGCCGTCGAGCACGCAATCGGCGGCGCCGGCGCCGCGCATGACCTCGGTGGCCCCGCCGGCGAACCGGACCCGCCAGCGGCCGCCGGTGTCGCCCGCCCGGACCGCCAGCGAGAGCTCGCCCTCTCCCCGGGCCCGGTACCGCCGCCTGGGGGCGAAGCCCATGATCAGCTCGTCCAGCCCGTCGTTGGCGAAGGCGGGCTCGAACGCCGCCGCGGGCCACGGGGCGCCGCCCGGAGCGGCGGCCTGGGCGTCGAACCGGTGGATCGCCGTCTCGTGCGCCTGGCGGCGGGCCCAGAACGCGAGCGGCGACGGCGCGGGCATGAACGTCGCGCACTGGACGCCGGGATCGGCGTCCCGCAGCACGGCGACCAGGGCGGCGTGGCCCGCCCGGTACGCCGCGATCAGTTCGCCGTCCGGCGGGCCGCCGCCCAGGATCGCGGCCTCGTCCGCCTCGTCGATGAGCTCGGGAAGCCGCTCGCTGACGTGCCGCGCCGCCCAGCCGTGCACGTACGTCTGGTGCCGGACCAGGTCGCGCACCCGCCACCCGGGGCAGGCGGGGACCGGTGCGGCGAGCCCGGCCCGTTCCGCCGCGTCCGCGAGCAGCCGGCCGTCGCGGTCGAGCGTGTCAATGTGCTCGGCGATCTCCACGCGCCCATCGTGCCACGGGTCAGCTCTCCGCGCGGAGGATGTCCAGGGCGCGGGCCAGGTCGTCCGGGTACGGGGATTCGAAGGACATCTCGCGGCCCGTGGCGGGGTGCTCGAAGGACAGCCGCACCGCGTGCAGCCACTGGCGGGTCAGCCCGAGGCGGGCGGCGAGCACCGGGTCGGCGCCGTACAGCAGGTCCCCGCAGCAGGGGTGGCGCAGCGCGGCCATGTGCACGCGGATCTGGTGGGTGCGGCCGGTCTCCAGGTCCACGCTCACCAGCGACGCCGCGCGGAACGCCTCGATCGTGTCGTAGTGCGTCACGCTCGGCCGCCCGTCGGCGACCACGGCGAACCGGCCGTCGCCGGACGGGTGCCGGCCGATCGGCGCGTCGATGGTGCCGCGCAGCGGGTCCGGGTGCCCCTGGACGAGGGCGTGGTACGTCTTGTCGACGGTGCGCTCGCGGAACGCCTGCTTGAGGACGCTGTAGGCGCGCTCGCTCTTGGCGACGACCATGAGCCCGGTCGTGTTGGCGTCGAGCCGGTGCACGATGCCCTGGCGCTCGGCCGCCCCGCTGGTCGCCACGGTGTGGCCGGCGGCGAGCAGCCCGCCGAGGACGGTGGGGCCGGTCCAGCCGGGGGTCGGGTGGGCCGCCACGCCGCGCGGTTTGTCCACCACCACGATGTCGTCGTCCTCGTAGACGATCGCCATCCCCGGCACCGGCTCCCTGGGCACCGCGGGCGCGGCGTCCGGCGGGGGCGGCAGCGTCACCGTCAGCGGCGCGCCCGCGAGCACCCGGTCCGACTTGACGGCCGGCTGGCCGTCGACGAGCACCTGCCCGGCGCCGATGAGCTCTGCGGCGCGCGCCCGGGACAACCCGAACATGCGGGCGAGGGCCGCGTCCAGCCGCTCGCCGTCCAGGCCCTCGGGGACCAGGACGAACCGCGCCGCGGAAGTCACCGCTCCGCGTCCGCCGTATCGTCCGGGGAGCGGGCCTCGTCCGGGGCTGCGGCGCCACCGGGGGCTGGCGCGCGGCGGGCGCCGTGGCCGCCGTCCAGGTGGTAGCCGAGCATCGCGAGCAGCACGGTCAGGATGCCGCCGCAGACGATCGCCGAGTCGGCCAGGTTGAACACCGGCCAGTACCGGGTCAGCTCGATCCAGTCGACCACGTTGCCGCGCAGGAAGCCGGGCGACCGGAAGATCCTGTCCCCCAGGTTGCCGAGCGCCCCGCCGAGCAGCAGCCCGAGGGTGATCGCCCAGCCGGTGCTGTATAGCTTCCGCGCGGTCCGCGCGATGTAGACCACGACGGCCACGGCGATCGCGGTGAACACGATCGTGTCCCCGGTCCCGACGCTGAACGCCGCTCCCGGGTTGCGCAGCAGGTTGAGCATCAGCACGTCGCCGAGGACGTGCACCGGCTCGCCTTCCCGCAGGTGCGCGACCACCAGCGCCTTCGTGGTGATGTCGGCGGCCAGCACGAAGGCGGCGACGCCGGCGAGCACGCCGATCCGGCGCCGCCGCGGCCTCACGGCCGACTCCGGCTCCGGCTCCGCACCGCTCAGCGGCGCTCCTGGCGCTGCTTGCACTCCACGCACAGCGTCGCCCTCGGAAACGCCAGGAGCCGCGCCTTCCCTATCGGCTTGCCGCACGATTCGCACACCCCATATGTTCCCGCATCGATCCGCGCCAGCGCGTGCTCGGTCTGCTCGAGCAGTTCGCGCGTGTTGTGGGTGAGCGCGAGTTCGTGCTCCCGCTCGTAGAGCTTACTGCTCGCGTCGGCTTCGTCGTCTCCGGCCTCGGCGACCGCGTCCCCGAGGCGCGTGGCCATCTGCGACTCCGCCGCGTCGATCTCCGCGCTCAACCCCGCCGCCTCGTCCTGAAGCTCGGCACGGACCTCGCCCAGCTCCTCGTCGGTCCACGGCTCCTCACCGGGCCGCACAGGAAGGCTGGCGGCGCTCGAGCGCGGCACAGCGGTCATGACAGCTCTCACCACTTATTGCGGATCTTCGATTCGGACAGTGAAGGATACGACTCGGCGGCCGTCTGCGCCAAGTTTCAGCTATCGCCCGGGAGAATTGGCTTTGCGCCGTCGGCTATCCTGTTGGTGCGGTGATGGGGACAGCTGCCGCGGAATGCTGCGAGGAGCGACCCGGGGACGGTGCGAGCCCGGGTGCGTGCGCCACGGACCAGATCACCCCGGAGCGGCCGGAAGAACGGCCGCCTGCTCGCTGGCAGGACGGCTCAGTAGAACTGGCGAAGATCAAATTCGAGAGGTCCGAACGCACGCGGGCGACTGCGTTCGGTCAAGGAGGGTGGTACCGCGGGGCCGCGCGTGAGCGTGCCTCGTCCCTCCGGCAGAGCTAATCGCTGATGCTGGAGGACACCCTGATGGCGGAGTTGGCAGAGTTGGCGGAGCGGAAGCCGGGCGGCCCTATGCCGGCGGTGCCGGCGCGCGCGGACTTTCCCGCGATCGAGCACGAGATCCTGGCCAGGTGGACCAGGAACCGTTCGTTCGAGGCCTCGCTCAAGCAGACCGAGGGCGGCCCGCGCTGGACGTTCTACGAGGGGCCGCCGACCGCCAACGGCATGCCGGGCGTGCACCACATCGAGGCCCGCGTCTTCAAGGACCTGTTCCCGCGCTTCAAGACCATGCAGGGCTTCCACGTCAAGCGGAAGGCCGGCTGGGACTGCCACGGGCTGCCGGTCGAGGTCGCCGTCGAGAAGGAACTCGGCCTGTCCGGCAAGAAGGACATCGAGGCCTACGGCATCGCCGAGTTCAACGAGCGGTGCCGGGAGTCGGTGCTGCGGCACGTCGACGCGTTCTCCGCGCTGACCACGCGGATGGGCTACTGGATCGACCTGTCGGACGCCTACCGCACGATGGACGCCGAGTACGTGGAGTCGGTCTGGTGGGCACTGAAGTCCATCTTCGACAAGGGCCTGCTGGTCCGCGACTTCCGGATCAGCCCGTACTGCCCGCGATGCGGCACCCCGCTGTCCGACCACGAGATGGGGCAGCCGGACGTCTACCGGGAGGTCACCGACCCCTCGGTGACCGTCAGGTTCCCGCTGACCAAGCTCCCGGCGGGCGCGAACAAGCACCTGGAAGGCGCCGACCTGCTGGTCTGGACGACGACCCCGTGGACCCTGGTGTCCAACACCGCGGTGGCGGTGCACCCGGAGGTCGAGTACGTGGTGGCCCGTAAGCCGGGCCAGGAGGACAAGGTCGTGGTGGCGGAGGCGCTGCTACCGCGGGTCCTCGAGGACGGCTGGCACGTGATCGCCCGGGTTCGGGGAACCGATCTGATCGGGGCGGAATACACGAGACCGTTCGGGATGGTCGATATCCCTAACGCGCACCGGGTGGTCGCCGGCGGCTTCGTGACCACGGAAGACGGGACCGGCCTCGTGCACCTGGCACCGGCCTTCGGAGCGGACGACATGGAGGTGTCCCGCGCCTACGGGTTCCCCGTGGTGAACCCGGTGCGGCCGGACGGGCGGTTCGAGGACGGGCTGCCGCTGGTCGGCGGGATGTTCTTCAAGGACGCGGACCGGCCGCTGGTCGCGGACCTGGCCGAGCGCGGGCTGCTGTTCAGGTCCGAGCCGCACGTGCACAGCTACCCGCACTGCTGGCGGTGCAACACCGTGCTGCTCTACTACGCGCTGCCGTCCTGGTTCATCAGGACCACGGCCATCAAGGACCAGCTGCTCGCGGAGAACGAGAAGACGAACTGGCAGCCGGTCACAATCAAGAACGGCCGGTACGGCGAGTGGCTGCGCAACAACGTCGACTGGGCGCTGTCCCGGACCCGGTACTGGGGTACGCCGCTGCCGCTGTGGGAGTGCCCGTCGGGGCACCTGACGTGCGTCGGGTCGCTGGCGGAGCTCGGCGGGCTCGCCGAGCGAGACCTGTCCGGGCTCGACCCGCACCGGCCTTACGTGGACGACGTTGTCTTCCCATGCCCATCGTGCGGGCTCGACGCGCGCCGCGTGCCCGAGGTGATCGACGCCTGGTTCGACTCGGGGTCGATGCCGTTCGCGCAGTGGGGGGCGCCGCTGCGGAACCTGCATGACTTCGAGGAGGCGTACCCGGCGCAGTTCATCTGCGAGGCGATCGACCAGACCCGCGGCTGGTTCTACTCGCTGATGGCCGTGGGGACTTTGGTTTTCGGGCGGTCCTCGTACGAGAATGTGGTGTGCCTCGGGCACGTCGTGGACGAGCAGGGCCGCAAGATGTCCAAGCACCTCGGCAACGTAATGGAGCCGATGGGGCTGATGAACGCGCACGGGGCGGACGCGGTGCGGTGGTTCTTCGCCGCATCCGGATCGCCGTGGGGACAGCGGCGGATCGGGCCGTCGATACTCGACGAGATCGTGCGCAAGGTCCTGCTCACGTACTGGAACACGGTCTCGTTCCTGGTGCTGTACGCGAACGCGTCGGCCGCTGGTTCGCCTGCCGGGGCGGCGTGGACGCCGGAGTCGGCCGCTGCCGCGCCGCCGCCGGCCTCGCGGCCCTTGCTCGACCGGTGGCTGCTGTCGGAGCTGCACGGGACCGTACGGGACGTGACGGCGTCGCTGGAAGCGTTCGACACGGCCGCGGCGGGACGGCGGCTGGCCGCGCTGATCGACGACCTGTCCAACTGGTACGTGCGGCGGTCGCGGCGGCGGTTCTGGGACGGGCCGGACACGCCGGACGGGGCTTCCGCCTTCGCGACCCTGCATTCGGCGCTCGCGGTGGTCACCAAGCTGATGGCGCCGATCACGCCGTTCCTCGCCGACTACGTGTGGGGCGTGCTGCGGCCTTCCGACGAGGCGGAATCGGTGCACCTGTCCTCGTGGCCGGCGTACGACGAGGCGCTGATCGATCCCGATTTGTCGGCGCAGATGGCGCTGGCGCGCCGGCTGGTCGAGCTGGGCCGGTCGGCGCGGTCGGCGGCCGCGGTGCGGACCAGGCAGCCGCTGTCCCGGGCACTGGTCGGGGCTCTCGGGTTCGGGACACTGCCCGCGGCACTGCGCGAACTGGTGGCCGACGAACTGAACGTGCACGAGCTCGAGTCGCTGGACTCGGTCGGCGGGGAGCTCGTGACCTACACGGTCAAGCCGGAGTTCCGGTCCCTTGGCCGCCGGTTCGGGCCGGACACCCAGGCGGTGGCCGCGGCGATCAGGGCAGCGGATCCGGCCGCGCTCGCGCACGCGGTCGCGGCGGACTCCGGCGCGGGCACGGCGGTGCTTGACGTGGAGTCGCTCGGCTCCGTGACGCTGTCGGCCGAAGACCTGGTGGTGACGCAGACCCCGCTGGAAGGCTGGGGCGTGGCCACGGCCAGCGGCGAGACCGTGGCGCTCGACCTTGCCGTTTCGTCCTCACTGCGCGCGGAGGGCTGGGCCCGCGAGGTCGTCCGGCTCATCCAGGAGGCGCGCAAGAGCGACGGCCTCGAGGTCACGGACCGGATCGAGGTGCGCTGGTCGGCCGGTGACCCGGCGGTGGCCGCGGCGCTGACCGCACACGGCGAGATGATCGCCGGGGAGGTGCTGGCGGTGTCGTTCGGCCCCGGCGAGGGACCTGACGATGACTCCGGGGCCTCCGGGGCCTGGCACGAGCACAGCGACCCCGACCTAGCGCTGCGCTTCTGGCTCACGCTGTCCGCCGCCTAGCGCCTGGGCAGCGGTGCCATGCGGCGCCGAGTTGGCTCGCATCCGGTGGTTGTGACGTTAGCGTTCGGCGTGAGCTGTGAGCTGCTCGAGTTCGCCACCGCGGCACGAAGCAGCGCGGCATGGACTCAGGCCAGCCTGCCAGGCGTGCCGGTGCTCATCGCGAAGCTGAAGACCGTGCCGCAACGCCCGCGGTGTGGTACGAAGGGCCCGTCGGGTTAGCGCACGTCGGGCTGACAGGCTCCGCAGGGGGTGCAGCCGGCGTCGGTGGCCTCGCGGACCGACATCTGCTGCACCTCGTCGTCCTCCATGAAGCGGATGAGGATGCAGTGCTCGTCGTGGTACCTGGGCACGCCCGGGACCACGGTGACCTGGCGTTGGCCTCCATCTTCGCCGTCGGACGGCTGGTCGTCAGGGTCCGCGCTCGCCGCCGGCGTCTTGTCCGCGGTGCCGGACTCGGCGGTGCGGGGAGACTCGTCACCGGTCGGCTTGTCATCCGCTGAGCGGTCCTTGGCCGGCTTGTCATTCGCCGGCTTGTCATTGTCCGAGCCGTCCCGGGGAGGTCTGGAGGTCGCGGCGGTGGCCGGCTTGGTGTCTTCGGCATCGGCCCGGCCTGCGGAGGTGTCGCTTCGGGCGGGCGTCGCGTCGTCCCTCGTGGCCCAGCCCGGCTTGGGCGTCGCATCGGCCGCACGGGACGCGTCATCTTTCCCGGCCGTGCCGGGCTTGGACGTCGCGGCGATGCTGGGCGTCGGGGTCGCATCGGCTGGACGGCGCGCGTCGGCCGTGCGGGCTGCTGCCTCGGCTTCGGGTGCGGCGTCAGCCTTGCTGGCTGGCTCGCGTTCGGGGCGCGTGGCAGCGCTGCTGGTCTGGCTTGATACCGGCGTGCGTTCGGCTGGACGGGGAGCGTCGGCACGCGAGGGCGCGCCGGGTGCGGGCGTCGCGCGGTCGCGGTCAGCCGCGGTCCCGGCATCCGCGGCGGCGGGCGGCTTGTCCTCGGTGTCGCGCCGCAAGGGCGCCGGGCGGTCGAACCAGCTCGGGACGGCCGGACGCGGCTCGGCGCTTGGCCGCGCGGCTTCGGGCGCTTGCTCCGCCCGTGTCTCGGCTGGTTTCGGTGCACCGAAGCTCTCGCCGTAGGACCGGGACGGCCAGTCGCCCCAGGGCGAGGGAGGAGAAGACGGCGGCGCTGGCGGGGCGGCAGGCGGCGACGCGGCCGCCTGGGACGGCGAGGCCCAGGGGCTGTCGGACCGGGACGGTCCGGGCTGTCGCCCGGGTGATGGCGCGGCAGCGTCGGGGCGCTGTGTCCCGAACGGCGACGCCTGCCTGCCGGGGGCGTTCCGGGCCGCGGCATCTTGCGCGGGCGCCTCACGCGCCGGGGCGTCCCAGGGGGCGGCGGCCCGGGCGGCGGCGTCGCGTGCCGGGGCGTCCGGGGCCGGAGCATCCCAGGGGGCGGCACCCTGCGCGGCGGTTTCGCGCGCCGAGGTGCCCGGTGCTGCGGTGTCCCGGGCCGGGGCATCCCAGGGGGCGGCGCCCCGGGCGGCGGCGTCGCGTGCCGGGGCGTCCGGGGCCGCGGTGTCCCGCGCCGGGGCATCCCAGGGGGCAGCGGCCCGGGCGGGGGTTTCGCGTGCGGAGGTGCCCCACGGGGCGGCGGTTTCGCGCGGTGGGGTGTCGTCCCAGGGGGCGGCATCCCGCACGGGGATTTCGCGCCACTGGGGGTTGCGCGCGGGGGTTTCGCGGGCCGGGGTGTCCCAGGAGGCCGCTTCCCTGGCGGGGGCGTTCCACGCCGGGGTGGTTCTCGGGGGCCAATCGCTGGCGGCCGGCTCCCTGACGGCCGGTTCCCTGGGGGGCGCCTCGCGTGACGGGGTTTCCCTGCCGGGCGGGGAGGCCTGGCCGAAGCCGGGCTGGCCGGACGGCTGCTGGCCGAACGCAGGCTGGCCGTACCCCGGCGCCCCGGACGGAGCGTACCCGGGGGCACCGAAGCCCTGGGCGGCTACCGTGTCCCGTGAGCCATCGGCCGCACGGGGAAGCTGGCCGAAGGCCTGGGCGGAGGAACCTGCCGCAGCAAGGGGACGTTCGGAAGAATCCACGGGTACGTTCGGAAGAATTGAATTCTCCGCGGAAACCGCAGCCACCGGCTGCCCGAACAGTTCCTTGCGCTTGAGCGCGACCCCGATCGCGAGTGCCACCAAGGCGGCCGCGCTCAGCCCGATCGCCACGTAGACGAGCAGCAGCCTGCTAGTAACGACCCCACCGACAAGGACCCCGACGGCGGCAGCTACCAGGGCGGCGCTGAACCGGATCACCTGTCATCTCCTCGCGTCCGGGCGCGCCGGGTTTTGTGCCTGTCCGGGGTCAGCGACCGTCGGGGCGGTATCCGCCCGCGTGCTCGGGGACGGCGTACTGCGCAGCCGTGGGAGCGGGTCCCGCGCCGTTACGGATGGCGGGCTGCCCAAGTCCGGCCGGAAGCTGCGGCGCATTCGGCGGTGCCACGGCCGGGAACGTGCCGCTGTCGGTCACGCCGGCCTCCAGGTCGCGAAGCTGACCCTCCAGGTACGCCTTCAGCCTGCTGCGGTACTCCCGCTCGAAGGCACGTAGGTCATCAACCCGGCGCTCCAGTTCCTCACGCTGCTGGACAAGCGAACCCATCGCCTGGCGGTGCCGCTCCTGGGCGTCCCGCTCCAGGCTCTCGGCGCGCGCCCGGGCGTCGCCAGTGATCTGCTCCGCCTGGCGGCGGGCCTTGGTGAGCACCTCGTCGGCCTCGCGGCGCGCGCGGCCGAGGGTCTCATCGGCCTCCCGGCGGGCGTCGGCGATGGCCTGGTCGGCGGTCTGCTGGGCCAGCGACAGCACGCGGGCCGCCGTGTCCATGTTGTCCTCAACCGGGTGCATCCGGTCCATCATCATGGGCTCGGGCCTGCGCTCCTGCACAGGCTCCGGCATCATCATGTCTTGCTTCGGATCGGACAGCGGCGAGTTCAGTGCCGGAATGCCAGGCTTCCCGCCGCCACGCAGGACTTCGGCCAGCTTCGCCCGGAGCTCTTCGTTCTCCTGGATCAGCCGGTCTAGTTCAGCCTCAACCTCGTCGAGGAAGGCGTCGACCTCTTCCTCGTCGTAGCCGGGCCTGAGCCTGGTCGTACTGAACTGCTTGTTCCGCACATCCGCGGGCGTCAGCGGCATCTTGTCTCCTCGGCGCGCTTGGCTGCGTTCCTCAGCACCGTATCTGAGGCCTCAGTACCGTACCTGATCAGCAACGGTACACGGTTCTACAGTGCCGGGACGGCCACCTGTAGCAAAAGCAGTACCACGATGAACAGCACCATGTAACTGAGATCCATGGCTACTGTACCTAGCCGGAGGGGCGGGATGTAGCGACGCAGGAATTTCAGTGGCGGATCAGTCAGTGTGAAAACGGTCTCAGCGATCACAAGGATCACGCCGTGGGGACGCCAGGAACGGGAGAAGACCTGGATCCAGCCGAAGATCATCCTGCCGATGAGCACCACGAGGTAGATCGATAGCAGGTAGGTGAGGACGATTTTCAGGATCCCCATCACATCACCCGTCCTGACACGCCCCGCGCGGTGCGGCCTCGGGGCCGGCCGCCGCTCCGGATGCTGTTCGCTGTCACTTGATCACGACACGTCCGCTAGCTCTGATTGAAGAAGCCCCGCTCTGCGATGCGGGCCTTGTCTTCCGCGGTCACCTCGATGTTCGCAGGCGACAGCAGGAAGACCTTATTGGTCACCTTATCGATGGATCCGCGCAAACCGAAGATCAGTCCCGCCGCGAAGTCGACGAGACGCCGTGCGTCGCTGTCGACCATCTCGGTCAGGTTCATGATCACCGGAGTGCCCTCACGGAAGTGCTCACCGATGGTACGAGCCTCATTGTACGTGCGCGGGTGCAATGTCGTGATCCGGGCGAGTTCCACCTGCTGAGGCGGCAAACCGGGGTCGACTCGGTCGATCCGGTGATCGACCGGGTATCCCGCGTAATCGGCTCGCGCGGGAGGCTGCTCGACCTCGTCGGCGGGCTCGTCGTAGTCGTCGTACTCGTCGTACGAGTCGTACTTGTCCGCATACCCGCGATCGTCCTCAACGAGGCCAAGGTAGACCGCCATCTTGCGCATCGCGCTGGCCATCCGTCAGTCCTCCGTCGTGCCCCAGCCCACGCGTCGCCGCGTACTCAACAGTCGCTGAACGCCTTACGCGACGGACATTACCGGACGGGAGGCCGTCTTTCTCCGAGCAACGCCGTACCAATTCGCACGTGTGTCGCGCCATTTCCGATGGCGGCCTCTAGGTCCCCGCTCATGCCGGCCGAAATGATCGTCGCCTGAGGGCGGATCCGGCGAATGGTCTCCGAGCAAAACCGGAGCGGCGCGAACGCCTGATCCGGCGGCACGCCGAGCGGGGCAATCGCCATCACCCCGCCGAGGACCAGCCCCGGCTCCGCCTCGATCGCCTCGGCGACCTGGGTGAGCTCGCCGATCGGCACGCCGCCGCGTTCCGGCCCGGCGGCGGCCAGGCTGACCTGGACGAGGCAGGTCAGCTCCCGGCCGGCCCCCTGGTCCCGTCCGGCCTTGCGGGCGGCCGCGCCGAGCGCGCGGACGAGGCGGACGCGGTCGACGGAGTGCACGACGCCGGCGTAACGCGCAACGCTCGGCGCCTTGTTCGTCTGTAGCTGGCCGACGAAGTGCCAGCGGATTGGCACGCCGGCCGCGGCGCAGGCGGCCGCCTTGGGCGCCGCCTCCTGGTCCTTGTTCTCGCCGAAGTCCGTCAGGCCGAGCTCATGCAGGAGCAGGACGTCCGCGGCGGGCCGCGTCTTGGTGATGGCGATGAGCGCGACATCGGCGGGGTCGCGCCCCGTCGCGGCGCACGCGGCGGCGATCCGGCTCCTGACCTCGGCCAGGTTCCTCGCCAGCTCCTCCCGGCGCCCCGCGGACGGGTCCCGCTCACTTGAGGAAGTCAGGGACATCCAGGTCGTCGTCCTCTTCGAAAACCACCGGGCGGCGGCGCCCGGCGCTCACGTCGAAGACTTTATCCGCGCCGCCCGCGCGCCCGGGGTCCTGCCAGCCCGTGGAGACCCGCGAGCCTGATGTGCCGGAGCCGGAGCCGGAGCCGGAGAGGCCGGTTCCCGTCGAGCCGTCGCCGTACCCGGGCTCCTCCTCCTGGTCCGGTGAGACGAACGAGACCGGCGCCGGAACGTAGCTGTTCAGATCGTCGGCGGCCGGCTGCTCCGTCAGGCCGGCGGCCGGCTGGCCCAGCCTGTCCGCTACCGGATCACCGGCATCACCGGTCCCGGCCTCACCGGACGTCCCGGCCGCCCCGGAAGCCGCGGCCGCCCCGGAAAAATCCGGCAACGACTCCCCGGCGGAACCAGCGGCTCCAAGGTCAGCGGCTTGGTAGTCGGTGGCGTCGTAGTTGGCGGCCCCGTAGCCGGCGGTGGAGGCGGCGGTGGAGGCGGACGCGGCGGACGCGGCCGGAGTGCCGCTCCAGCTCGCCGAGCCGCCGGTGGCGGCCTGCGCGGCCACGCCGGAAGCGGATGGCGAACCGGGGGAACCGGATGCGCCGCCTGAAGACCCGCCGAGACCGGTGACGGCGCTACCTGACGGGCGGCTCGCCGCGGCCGCGGACCCGGCCCGGCCCCGTCCCTGCTCGTCGAACCCGGCCGCGATCACGGTCACCCGCACCTCGTCGCCGAGCGCGTCGTCGATCACCGCGCCGAAGATGATGTTGGCATCCACCGCCGCCGAGTTGGAGACCAGCTGCGCTGCCTCGTTGATTTCGAACAGGCCGAGGTCGGAACCGCCCTGGATGGACAGCAGCACGCCGTGCGCGCCGTCGATCGACGCCTCCAGCAGCGGCGAGGAGATCGCCATCTCGGCCGCGGCCACCGCGCGGTCGTCGCCGCGCGACGACCCGATGCCCATCAGCGCGGAGCCGGCGCCGGACATGACGGACCTGACGTCCGCGAAGTCGAGGTTGATCAGGCCGGGCGTGGTGATCAGGTCCGTAATGCCCTGCACACCCGAGAGCAGCACCTGGTCGGCGGCCTTGAACGCGTCGAGCACGCTGACGTGCCGGTCGGAGATCGACAGCAGCCGGTCGTTCGGGATCACGATCAGCGTGTCCACCTCGCTGCGCAATCGCTCGATCCCCGACTCGGCCTGGATCGCGCGCCGCTTGCCCTCGAACCCGAACGGCCGGGTCACCACGCCGATGGTCAGCGCGCCGAGCGAACGCGCGACGTTGGCCACCACGGGCGCGCCGCCGGTTCCCGTGCCGCCGCCTTCCCCCGCCGTCACGAAGACCATGTCGGCGCCCTTGAGCACTTCCTCGATCTCCTCGCGGTGGTCTTCGGCGGCCCTGGCGCCGACGTCCGGGTTCGCCCCGGCGCCGAGCCCGCGGGTGAGTTCCCTGCCGACGTCGAGCTTGACGTCGGCGTCGCTCATCAGCAGTGCTTGCGCGTCGGTGTTAATCGCGATGAACTCGACGCCCTTGAGTCCCTCTTCGATCATGCGATTGACGGCGTTAACGCCGCCCCCGCCGATTCCGACGACCTTGATGACCGCCAGATAGTTCTGCGGAGCTGCCACGAGGAGGGTACCTTTCCGCTCGTAATGCCTGCCCGCGCCGACGCCATTCCGGCCGGGCCGTTCCGGCCCTGCTACCTGGGCGCCACCTGGGCCGACCGGCTCGGTCCTCCGGCGAGCCGGCGGAATTCGCCGCCATATGGCGGCGGTCTCCGTCCGGCACGGTAATTGCCTAACCGCGATCCCGGACGGCCCGTCAGGTTTCACCTTCAGGTTGAGATTTAGAGTTTTGTCTTCCTTGCGATTGATAGGGACAGTAGGGTGGGAAGGCGGCAGGGTCAACTAACCACGCAGACAAGCGGCGAGCGTGTCGCCATGCCCGCTCGCCCGTCGTCGCCGGCCATCTGCTCGCCCGGATCACTTGGTCACGACCGTGCCCGGCGCGCTCACGTCGAAGTAGGTGGCTGAGCCGCGCATCAAGACGGCGAGCTCCCGGTTCTTCTGCGCGGCGTCGTCGGTTCCGCCCCACAGGACCGATTTGTGGTCCCGCAGGCCGAGCAGCACCTGATAGGCCTCGCCCGCAGTCACGCCAGAGCCGGAGAGAGCCTGGGTCACGCCTACGCTGGCGACCTGCGCAGAAAGCGCGGGCGACAGCTCGCCGAGCACGGCCGCGGCCGTGGCCAGGCCCGGGTTGCCGCGCAGCGCGCCGCCGGTCAGCGACGTGAGGTACAGCGGCAGCCCGGCAGGCTCCGTCGGCGACCAGCGCACGATCACCCCGGTCGGGTCCACCAGGTCGAACCCGCCGCCCGTCATCCGCACGGCGACGACGGGGACGCGCTCCCGCACGGTGATCACCAGGTGGTCCGGCCAGTCCTTGGCCACGGTGGCGGAAGCCACCTGCCTGATCGTCTCCACCCGCCGCGCGACCTGCCCGGCGTCCAGGCCGATGAGCGACGTGCCGGCCGGGACGTCGGCCGCCGCGATCACCTGCGCGGGCGTGACCAGGTGCGTCCCTGCCACCGTGACCGACCGCACGACGAAGAGCCGGGAGCCCAGCAGCGCCCAGGCCACCCCGGCGACGATGCCAAGGCCGGCCAGCACGAAGAACGCGGCACGCCACGGCGTGCGGCGACGGGTTGGCGGCGCGGTCGCCGGGCTGGTCTCGGTCACGGCCGGGCAGTCCCCGACGCGGCAGTCCCGGAGGCGGCAGCGATCGCGCCGAGGATGAGCGGGCCGAGCCTGGTGACGTCGCCGGCCCCCATGGTCAGCACCAGGTCACCTGGCGCGGCGAGCGACGCGACGACCCGCGGGACGTCCGCGGCGGACTCGACGTACCGCGCCGCCCCGCCGGGCACCGCGTCGGCCACGAGCTTGCCCGTCACCCCGGGCTCCGGATCTTCCCGTGCCGCGTAAACGTCGAGCACCACGGCCTCGTCGGCGAGCGCGAGCGCGGCGCCGAACTCGGCCGCGAAGATCCGGGTCCGGCTGTACAGGTGCGGCTGGAAGACGGCGATGACCCGGGCGCCCGACCCGGCGCCGGCGATCGCGCGCGCCGCGCGCAGGTCGGCGGCCAGCTCGGTAGGGTGGTGCGCGTAGGTGTCGAGCACCCGGACGCCGCCCGCCTCCCCCTTCGGCTCCATCCGCCGCGCCGCCCCGCGGTAGCTGGCGAGCCCCGCCGCGGCCCGGTCCGGCGGCACGCCGAGCTCGACGGCGGCGGCGAACGCGGCAGCCGCGTTCAGCGCGTTGTGCAGCCCTGGCACGTTCAGCGTGATGCTCGCGTCGATAGTCCCGAACGGACCCGGCTGACTCCGCACCTCGAACGCGGTCTCCATCCCGCTGGCACGCGCCCCGGTCACCCGGTAGTCGGCGTCCGGCGACTCCCCATAGGTGCGGACCAGCAGACCGCGGCCTTCGGCCTGGCCGGCCAGCTCCCGCGCTCCCGGGTCGTCGGCGCAGGTCACGAGCAGCCCGCCGGGCGAGATCCGCGCCACGAACTTTGCGAACGACGCCCGGTACGCCGCGGCGGTCCCGTAGTTGTCGAGGTGGTCGGCCTCCACGTTGGTGACCACGGCGGCGTCCACCGGCAGCATCAGGAACGAGCCGTCGCTCTCGTCGGCCTCGGCCACGAAGTCCTGCCCGGCGCCGTCGGCGGCGCTGGTCCCGGTGGCGGCCAGCACGCCGCCGATCACGTAACCGGGATCCGCGCCGGCCTCGCGGAGCACGGTGGTGATCATGGACGTGGTGGTGGTCTTGCCGTGCGTCCCGGTGACCGCGATAACCCGGCGGCCGTCCATCAGGGAGGCGAGCGCCGCCGCCCGGTGCAGCACCCGGAGGCCGCGGCGCCGCGCCTCGGCCAGTTCCGGGTTGTCCGGCCGGATGGCGCTCGACACCACGAGGGTGCCGGCGTCGCCCAGGTGGGCGGCGCTGTGGCCGACGTGCACCCGGGCGCCGAGCGCCGATAGCTCGGTGAGCGCCGCGGACGGCGCGGCGTCGCTGCCGGACACGCTGACCCCGCGGGCCAGCATGATCCGGGCGATCCCGGACATGCCCGCGCCGCCGATGCCCGTGAAATGCACCCGCCCGAGTTCCTTGAGCGGCACCGTTTCGGTGGGTGTCACCAGGGGCATCGACTATCTCCTCCTCTGCGTGAACTGTTAACGATATCGTTAACAGTTCACCGTGCTTGCCGGTGCCTGCCCGCTCCCGGAGGCGGGTTCGGCGCCCCGGCGGCCTGGTCCACCGTCCCGGCGGCGACCGCGTCCAGCACCGCCTTGGCCAGCCATCGGTCGGCGTCCTTGCGGCCCAGCGAGGCGGCCGCTTCCGACATAGCGGCCACCTGGTCGATGTTGGTCAGCACCGGCAGCAGCGTGCCCTCGATCCACTGCGCCGTGAGCTCTTCGTCCGCCACGAGCAGGCCCCCGCCGCGCTGCACGATCGGCAGCGCGTTGAGCCGCTGTTCGCCGTTGCCGATGGGCAGCGGGACGTACGCGGCCGGCAGGCCGACTGCGGTCAGCTCGGCGCAAGTCATCGCGCCCGCACGGCACAGGGCGAAATCCGCGGCGGCGTAGGCGAGGTCCATCCGGTCCACGTACGGCACCGCGACATAGGGCACCGGGCCGGGCGGCGCCTGGATCTCGCTGGCGTTTCGCGGGCCGGTTACGTGCAGCACCTGGACGCCTTCGGCGCGGATGGCGGCGACCGCTCCCGCCAGCGCCTGGTTCAGGTTCCTGGCGCCCTGCGAGCCGCCGAAGACCAGCAGCACCGGCAGGTCCGGCCGCAGCCCGAAGTGCGCGCGCGCCTTGTCGCCGAGCGCGAACCGGTCGAGGTCGGCGATCTGCCGCCTGATCGGCAGCCCCAGGTACTGGGCGTGGGGCAGCTTGGTGTCCGGGTGACCGGTGAAGACGTGCGTGGTGAGGCGCGCGCCGAGCCGGTTGGCGATGCCGGGGAACGGGTTCGCCTCGTGCACGACGATCGGCACCTTGTGCCGCTTGGCCGCCAGGTAGGCCGGCGTCGCCACGTACCCGCCGAAGCCGACGAGCACGTCCGCGCGGGTGCGCTCCAGGACCTGGCCGGCGGCGTGCACCGCCCCGGCCAGCCGGCCAGGCACGGTGAGCAGCCGCGGCGTCACCGAGCGCGGCAGCGGCACCGGGGGAATGAGCGCCAGCTCGTAGCCGCGCAGCGGCACCAGCCGGGTTTCCAGGCCCCGCTCGGTGCCCAGGCAGGTCACCCCGATGGTGCGGTCCGCCTCCACAAGCGCGTCGGCCAGCGCGAGGGCAGGCTCGATATGACCGGCTGTCCCTCCGCCAGCTAGCACGACCCTCATCCGATGCTCCTCGCTCGTCGCCTTGCGGTCACGGCGCCGCGGGCACGCCTACTCGCCGTCGTCCCGCGTCCCCAAGCCACGCCAGCTTAGGACGCGGGACGCCAGTCCGGGACCGCGTGCCGCCAGCGCCTCGGCGGCGCCGGGCGCCCGCCGCGCAAACGACATGAGCATACCGAGCCCGACCATGGTCACGAGCACAGACGACAGGCCCTTGGACACGAGCGGGAGCGGCACGCCGGTAATCGGGAGCACGCCGGCCACCGTGCCGATGTTCACCATTGCCTGGACGACGATCCAGGAGGTGATGGCGGCGGAGGCGAGCCTGCTGAACGCGTCGGGGGCGCGCCGCGCCACCGCCAGCCCCGCGTACGCGAGCCCGCCGTACAGCGCGGTCACGCACAGCGTGCCGATCAGCCCGAGTTCCTCGCCGATGATCGCGAAGATGAAGTCGCTGGTCGACTCGGGCAGGTAGCCCCACTTGATCCTGCTCGCGCCGAGGCCCACGCCGAAGATCCCGCCGTCGCCAAGCGCGTAGCTGCCCTGGATGGCCTGCTCGTTGCTACCCATCGGGTTGTTGTTCGACGTGTCGAGGAACCCGGTGATCCGCTTGATCCGCCAGCTCTGGGTCACCACGAGCAGCAGAAGGACCAATCCCATCAGGATCAACAGGGCGGTGAACACGCGTCCCGGAGTGCCCGCGAACCACAGCAACGCCAGGAAGACGACCAGCACGATGAACGTGGTGCCGACGTCATCGCCGGCCATCACGAGCATGGCGAGGATGCCGGTCCCTGGCAGGAGCGGGACGAGCAGGTGCCGCCAGTCGGCCAGCATCCCCAGCTTCTCCTTGCGGGCCAGCAGGTCCGCGCCCCACACCGCGAGCGCGAGCTTGGCGAGCTCGGACGGCTGGAACTGGAACGGCCCCAGGGCGATCCACCGGGCGACACCGTTCTGCTCCTGCCCGACGCCGTGGATCAGCGTCAGGCCGAGCCCGATGATCGACACCGCGAGCAGCGGGTAGGCCGCCGCGCGGAACAGCCGCGGCGACGAGCGCGCCGCGATCCACATGAGCGGCAGGCCGATGCCGACGCCGATGAGCTGCTTCTCGAAATCCGAATACGGCGACAGCCCGAAGGACAGGTCGGTCACCGACGCGGTCGACAGCACCATCACCAAGCCGAGGCTGACCAGCAGCGTGGTGATGCCCACGATGAGGTAGTAGGGCGTGAGCGGCCGGCCGAGCAGCGCGCGCACGGCCCGCACCCGGTCGCCGAGCCCGGCCAGCGGCACACCGCGCGGCCGGGCGGCCGCCTCCTCGATCAACAGCGAATCGGCGTCCTCACCGGCCTCAGGCGTGTCCTCCACCGCGCGGACATACATGCCTTCTAGTGTCCGCGCCGCGCACTCCCATACCGGGCACATCCACCGCGTGTCGCGCAACTACCCCGGATTGTCGGCCCGCGGACACGCGCGCGTCTTGGCGAAGGTGGTCGATGGCCCATCGACCACCTTCGCGGCGGTGACGGGAGGCCCGGCGGTGACGAGAGAATGGGCGGATGGAGTACAGCGCAGAGGCACGGCTCGTGCATGCCGGGACCGAACGGACGGCGGGGGCGCCGCTCGCGCCGCCGCT
>Ga0187806_1000090_pt1 | contig 20101 bp, 15 predicted proteins | sample NC_wetland_sal_i_7_FD_132470 | JGI IMG/M metagenome (GOLD analysis project Ga0187806, IMG submission 132470) | Wetland sediment microbial communities from Neuse River Estuary, North Carolina, USA - ASW_1 | ecosystem: Environmental > Aquatic > Freshwater > Wetlands > Sediment | place: USA: North... | reverse complement strand
GACATCGCCGTGCTAGTGCGAGGCCGGGCGTCCTACCCCCGGCTGGTGCAGCAGTTCGCCACCTTCGGCATCCCGGTTCAGCCTGGCGGGCGCACCGGCCTGTTCGATCAGCCTGAGGCGATAGCGCTAGGCCACACCTTCGCGTGGCTGACCGACTTCGAATGGCGCGACCGCTACGGTCCCGGCCGGAAGATCACCGACTCGGGCTTGTTCTGCGAGTATCAGCGGGTTTTCGAGCTGCCCGATAACACTCGCAACAGGGTCGTCCGGTTCCTGCGCGAGTGGAAGGCGGTCGTGCCGCGGACGAACCGGCGGGCCAACCTCATGGCCGAGTTCTACGAATTGCTGGACGAGCTGGCCGTCCGCTCCTGGGACCTGTCTGACCCGCTGAAGGTGAACCGGCTGGGCACCTTGGCCCGGTTCTTGTCGCTCCTGGTTGACTGCGAGTCCGTCCGGCTGCGGGCCCGGCCCCATCCCGACGCGCCGGGCGAGCAGCTCGGCGGGCAGGACCGCGGCCTGTGGTACTACGGCAACCTCGCCCTTCACATCATTAACTACGCCCAGGGGGCTTACGAGGCCTTCGATGGCGAGGCCGACTTCGTCCTCAACGCCGTCGATCTCACCACAGTCCACCGTGCCAAGGGCCTCGAATGGCCCGCGGTCTTCGTGCCTTCGGTGACCGCGAACCGGTTCCCGACCACCAGGGCTGGCGAGATTCAGCAGTGGCTGGTTCCCCGTGACAAGTTCAACGCTGCCCGCTACGAGGGAGGCGACGGTGACGAGCGGCGCCTGTTCTACGTCGCGCTGACCCGGGCCCGAGACTGGCTGTCAGTCTCCCGCCACGGCCGGGTCAATACGCGCGCCGTGGCAGCCAGCCCGTACTACCGGGAACTTGCTCACCTGGAGATCCAGCCAGAGAACATCGTCCTGCCAGACATCGAGGCAGGCAGCGATGACGCAGGCGATCCGATCTCGATCACCTACAGCGAGCTAGCCGCCTTCATCGAGTGCGGGCTGGCGTTCCGGCTGCGGAACCTGATCGGCTTCCAGCCCCGGCTGGCCCCCGAGCTGGGCTACGGCAAGGCCGTGCACCACGTGATGCGCGCCGTGGCGGAGGCCACCAAGACGTCCGGGCATGTGCCGTCGCCAGGGGAGATCGACGAGTTGCTCGACACCAGCTTTTTCCTTCCGGCCGCCACCAAGCCCGCCCATAGGCAGCTCAAGGACGCAGCCCGGCGCCTGGTGACCACATACATGGACAAGTATGAGGAGGAAGCCGGTGGCGGCGGCGACGGCCTGGTCGCCGCCGGCATGCACCGAGGTCCACGGCCCGGCCAGCCACAGCCAGGTCGGCTTCGTGACCGCGGCGGTAAGGCGCAGCTATTACCCGCCTCCAGCGAGATCTATGAAGAGTTTCGTAGCTGGTGATCGGCACAGGTTGGGCGCACACTTTCGGCATGGAGCTCTTGGAGAGGGAGTCGGCGCTGGCAGCGCTGGCCGGGTATGCACGGGAGGCGCGGCGGGGCGACGGACGGCTCGTGCTGGTTGCCGGGGAGGCGGGCGTCGGTAAGTCCGCGTTGGTGGAGCAGTTCCAGTGTGATCTGCCCGATGCGCGCTGGTCGTGGGGAGCGTGCGATGGCCTTTTCACCCCGCGACCGCTGGGGCCGCTGTACGACCTGGCCGCTCAGCTCGGCGGGGAGCTGGAGGATGTTCTCCGCGCCGGGGGTGACCGGGAGGAGTTGTTCCGGGCGGTGCTGCGCCAGCTCAGCGAGCCGGGACCGCTGGATGTGGTGGTGGTAGAGGATGTTCACTGGGCCGACGAGGCCACTGTCGACCTGCTGCGGTTCGTTACCCGGCGCATCAAGAACGCCAACGTGCTGCTCATTGCCACTTACCGGGAAGAGGACCTGGCCGCGGGCGACCCGCTGCGGGCGGCGCTAGGTGAGCTTGCGCGCCAGCCCGCCACCCGACGAGTCGGACTGGCTCCCCTGTCCGCGGACGCGGTGCGGCGGCTGGTGGGTTCGAGCGGGCTGGATGCGGCCGCGCTGTACCAGCTGACGGGCGGGAACCCGTTTTACGTCACGGCAGTGATCGCCGTCGGGGCGACCGAGATCCCGGTGGCGGTACGGGATGTGGTTCTGACGCGCGCAGCGAGGCTGAGCATCCAGGCCAGCGCGGCGCTCGATGCTGTCGCGTTGACCGGCGCCCGCGCCGACGTGCGGCTGGTCCAGTCGGTTTCCGATTGCCCGCCATCGGCGGTCGATGAGGTCCTGGCGTCCGGGCTGCTTGCCGGGGATGGCGGGTCGCTGAGGTTCCGTCATGAGATCGCCCGCCTGGCGGTGGAGCAGGCAATCCCTCCGCATCGCCGCGGCCTCACTCACGCCCGGGCGCTAGCCGCCCTGGAAGCTGCCAGCTGTGACGACGATGCGCAGCTAGCCTTTCATGCTGAAGGCGCTGGCGACGCCTCAGCCGTGCTGCGCTACGCAGCGGCGGCGGCCAGGCGGGCGGCGAAGCTGGCCTCGCACCGCGAGGCGGCAGCACAGTTCGAGCGGGCGCTGCGCTTTGCAGCCGGAGCCCCTCCCGCGACGGCCGCCAGACTGTATGACGAGCTCGCCGACGAGGCTGAGCTGCTCGACCGCTGGCAGGACGCCACCGAGGCCGGTGAGCGTGCGCTCACACTGTGGCGGCAGGCCGGGGACCAGCTGCGCGAAGGCGCGACCCTGTGCCGGCTTTCCCGCGTACTGACGGGATCGTGCTCCGGGCTGGCGGCGGCAGCCGCCGCCGAGGCGGCGGTGGCGATCCTTGAGCCCCTCGGCGCGAGCGCCGAGCTGGCCGTGGCGTATGCCCGTCTCGCCGGCAGGCGGATGCTCAACGGCGAGGACGATGCCGCGATCGCGCTGGCGCGCCGGGCACAGGCACTGGCTGAATCGCTTAACCTGCCCGAGACGCTCAGCGACGCGCTCAACACCGAGGGGTCTTGCGCAGCCAATCAGGAAGCAGACTGGGCCACTACGCTGAACCGGGCGCTTGAGATCGCGGTCGCTCACGGCTTGCAGAGACAGGCAGGCCGAGCTTACTGGAATTTGTATAGCATCCACTGCTGGCAGCGGCGTTTCGACGAGGCCGAACGCTATTACGTGGAGGGCATCGCCTACTGCGACGAGCACGACATCGACAGCTGGACCTTTTGCCTACAGGGTGTGCGATCCGACGCGCTGGAGCTGATGGGCCGCTGGGAAGAGGCCGTGTCGTTGAGCGACGACATCCTGACCGGCGGCAGTGCCTCGCCGCTCAACCGGCTCGGTCCGCTCACAGTCCTGGGCGTGATCCGCGCGCGCCAGGGGGCACCCGGCTGCTGGGAATGCCTCGACGAGGCGGCGGCATCCGCGGACGGGAGCGGCGAGCCCGCGCGCATCATCCACGTCCGCCTGGCCCGTGCCGAGGCGTACTGGCTGGCAGGGGAGCCAGGCTCAGCGTTGCTCGAAGCGGAGCTGGCCGATGACGTCTGCTCCCAGGCTGACCCCTGGGAGCGCGGGGCTGTCGCTGTATGGCTGCGGCGCACTGGGTCCGCCCGGCCACCGCGCGGTGAGCTCGCGGAGCCCTACCGGCCGCAGGTGGCAGGCGGCTGGGCGGAATCCGCTCGCCGGTGGACCATCCTCGGCTGCCCATATGAGACTGCGCTCGCCCTGCACGACGCGGACGATGAGGTGGCCCTTCGGCGGGCGCCGACGATGTTCCACGACCTAGGTGCGCCGGCCGCAGCCAAGATCACCCGGCAGAAGATGCGCCGGCTCGGTTTCCGTTCGATTCCGGCCGGGCCGCGGACCGCGACTTCGACGCATCCGCTGGGGTTGACGCGCCGCCAGCTTGAGGTACTCGACCTGATCTGCGCCGGGCACACCAACGCCGAGATCGCCGCCAAGCTGTTCATCTCGATCAAGACCGTCGACCATCATGTCTGCGCCGTGCTGGCGAAGCTAGATGCCCCGACTCGTGGCGTGGCCGCGTCCCATGCCGCTCGGCTCGGGCTCGTCCGCGCGGTCCAAAGCTAGGCACACAGCAGGAGTACGGGATTGTCGCTTCCGGTCCCGGGGCCAGCCTCGCCCGCGCCAGGTTGGGCCCGGGCCGGTGCTGGCGGGCCATCAGGCCATCGTCCGCAACACCCATAGCGGCAGGGTCCTCGTCCATGCCAGGATCTTCGCGGGCAACCGTGGTGCTCAGCCGGTGACCTAGCACTTGGGCCATGAGAAGTCCGGCAGGCCTAACCCGGAGATGTCAAAGGTGCGCAACGGCCAGCGGCTCGAGACTGCGCTCACCGGGGCCAGCAACACTCGGCGCGACCTGCGGCTGCCATAGTCACCCGCAGCCTGCACGAGCGCGGCGTGTCAACGGCCAAGTCACGGTCCCCGCCTGGTGACCCAGCACAATCCCGCGAGCCTGACGGCCCGCGAACTCGAGGCGCTCACGCTCTTCGCGCAGGGCCTGCGCAGCGCCGACGTTGCCGACCGGATGTTCCTTTCCCGCAAGACGGTCGATCATCATGTCTCGGCGATCCTCCGCAAGCTCGATGCCCGCACTCGCTGCTAGGCCAGCGCAGAAGCCATGCGGCTCGGGCTCACCAAGCCAAGATAGGTATCCCGCGATCCCAACATGGGGAACTCTTCCCACGCGCGCAGGCTGCGCGTTCCCGTAGCTTCGCTGGCAGGCAGCAGAGCCAGCGACCAAGGAGGATCGGCATGCCGCGTTACATCGTGCAGCGCACCTTTCTGGAGGGGTTGCGGATCCCGGATGATGCGGGCGGGGCTGAACTCTGCCGCGGGGTAATCGAGCGCAACGCCCCAGGAGGGCGTCATCTGGATCAGCTCGTTCGTCAGTGAGGACAAGACCCGCACGTTCTGCGTTTACGACGCGCCTAGTCCCGAGGCCATCCGCAAGACCGCCCTGCGCAATGCGCTGCCGGTCGACCAGATCACCCAGGTAAGCGTCCTCGACCCTTACTTCTACGCATAAGCGGGCCGACCCTCCGAGGAGGACTCCATTGGGGGCGACCGTCGCTGGCTGCACAACGGCCAGAAGCCGCGCGGTTCGGGTCGCCAACGCAAGATAGGTACCCCGCGATCCCAACATGAGGAAATCTCCCCATGTGCGCTGGCCGTGCGTCTCCGTAGCCTCGCTGGCAGGCACTAGGGCCAAGGAAGAAGGACGATTGCCATGACCACACGACAGTCCGGCGTTGATCCGCAAGAACAGCCCGGCGCTGATCCGCAAGGCGAAGCCGAGATGATCGAGGACCTGCAAGTATCAGCCGACAGCATGCAGTCGGTCGCAGGAGGATCCGGGGACTTTGTGATAACCAAGTCCACCGATGCGAGCAGCACACCGCTTTTCCAGAAGTAACCAGCCGGGCGCGGCCCGGTGCCGCCATCCTCACCCGCAGCCTGCACGGCCCGTGGCCAAGATGGGGAGTCGTTCCGATGCGGCGGCCGCGCCAGCCCACAGGTTCGGCCCGGTAGGTAACAGCCTGGCCGTTTCCGGTAGAGACTGGCATGCCCCGACAGATGATGCTGAGCACTTTCCCGGCTGGCCGGTGACCCGCCTCGTTCGGCACTATGGCGCCATGGAGACCCTGCTCGCGCTGCCTGCGGTGAGTTTCGGTGACGAGCGCCACGATGTCGCGGACCTGGTGCTGGCCGGGTTGCTCACGGGCGAGTGGCAGGCGCTCGAGGACGTTGTGGCGCGGGGTCTTGGCCTGGAGGCAGCCCGGTCTGGGCAGGTGGATGCCGGGGAGGTGGAAAGCGCGCTGGAAGCGTTTCGGTACGAGCGGCGGCTGATCGCGGCGGCCGACCTGCGCGGGTGGCTGTCGGAGCGGGACCTGCGGCTGGCCGATCTGGAGGGCGTGTTGCGGCGCCAGTTGCTGCGTGCCCGGTTCGACGGTGTTCGCTGCCCGGCCGCGGCTGCCCCGCTGGCTGGGACGGTAATGCGGGCGGAGGCGATGTGCGCCGGCACGCTGCGGCGACTTGCGGGGGAGCTGTGCGCGTGGCACGCGGGAGGCGATTGGCTGACGCAGCGGACGATCGCGGAGTCGTCGGACTGGTCCCCGACTGCTGACCCAGCCGAGGTGCAGGACTTGGTGGCGGCAGCGCTCGCCGACGTCGCCTCGGGCCTGTCGGTGCTCGGGTCCGCGAAGCTGTGGCCCCGTGCGGAACGGCTGGCCGCGCTGAAGGCGTGTTACGCGCACTTCCGGGCGGCGGCGGTGACCGATGGGGCGGTGGACGCACGGCTTGCCGAGCATCGCCTTGAGTGGACGGTGGTGACGGGCAGCGAGCTGAGCTTCGAATTCGAGGGAGCCGCGCGTGAGACGCGGCTGCGCGTCGTCCACGACGGAGACACACTCGCCCAGGTCGCCGAGATGGTGGGCATCGAGCCGGTGCGGCGCGAGCTTGAGCTCGGCAGCGCACCGGCGGAGATCGGCCCGGAGTTGCTGGCCGCGCGAGACGGGGATCTTGTCGGGCCGTGGTGCGAGGGCGGGCGCTGGCGGGTGTTGCAGCTCGCCGGACGCTTTGAGCCCGAGCAGGCCAGGGATGGTGGGTTCCGCGCGCGGGCACGGGAAGAACTGCTGGGCGAGCTGGTCGAGCGAGTTTCCGCGGGCAAGGCAGGCATCCTTGCGGTCCTCTGACCACGCGGCCATCCCGCTCACTGCTGATCCCGTTCCTGCGGAGGTCGGGTCGCTGCTGGCGGGATTGCCGCTGATGGCGCCGCTGTCGGAGCCGGAAAGAAGGCTCGTCGCGGCGTGCTTCGAGCCCGCCACGTTCGAGTACGGCGAGACCGTCGTCGCTGAAGGCGAGCTGGCAACCGCGTATTTCGTGATCGCATCTGGCCGGGCACGAGTGCTGACGGTCGGCAATGACGGCCGCGAGGTACCCCTGAACGTGCTCTCACCAGGCGAGGCTTTCGGCGAGCTGGCATTGGTCCAGCAGACCCCACGGTCGGCCACGGTGCGCGCATCGACACCACTGGAGGTGTTCCGGCTCGACCGGAGCGTCTTCCTGGCGCTGCTGCGCGTCCACCCGGCGTTGCGGGAGGCCCTGGGGGTCCACGCCCTGGAGCTGCGCCACGGGGACTTCCTGCGTCAGCACCCGGCCTTTGCCGGACTTCCGCGCGAACGCCTGGTCGAGCTTGTCGCGGGGATGCATCAGGTGGTGCTGGCCGACGGTGAGATTGCCCCACGCGCCGGACGGGGGACGGCCGGCGTCTACCTGGTGACTAGCGGCCGGCTGGCGGCGGTACGCGCCGACGGGCAGCAGCTCTATGGCCTGCACACCGGTGACGTGCTCGGCGAGCCGGGGCTCGAAGACCAGGTCGGACAGCTAGCGTTCCGGGCACTGGGCGAAACGCTGTTGTTGCGCCTGGACAGCAAGCCGCTGCAGAGGCTGGCCCTCGACTACCCCGATGTGGCGGCGCGCCTCGAGGAACGCGCAGCGCTGGCAGCAAGGAGGCGGCGCGACGGCCCGGCGATATCTCCTGCAGGCAGGCCGGGGGTTGCCGCGAGCGAAGATGAGCTGCTCGCTCAGATCGCCGCGGCGGACACCTCCACCCACGCGACTGCTGAGCGCGAGTCCCGCTGGAGGCGCCGGCGCTACGCCGCCGTGCGGCAGGTCGACACGATGGACTGCGGAGCTGCATGCGTCGCGACGCTCTGCCGCCACTTCGGCCACAACGTGTCCCTGCCGGCGATCCGCGCCGCCGTGGGCACCGGACTGGACGGAACGAGCTTGCGCGGGATCATGCGCGGCGGGGCGGAGATCGGGATCGAGTTCCGGGCGATCAAGTCCTCGCCCGACCGGCTGCCGGCGCTGCCCAGGCCGCTGATCCTGCACTGGGGCGGCAGCCACTGGGTCGTGCTGCATGAGCTGCGAAAGGGCCGCGCCCGGCTCGCCGACCCGGCTCTGGGGCTGCGGACCGTCACCCAAGCGCAGCTGGCCGCGGAATGGTCGGGCTACGCGGCGATCCCGACCCCGACGCCGCGGCTCGCCGACGCGCCGCGCGGCGGGCTGACGCTCGGCTGGCTGCTGCCGTTCCTGCGCCCGCACTACCGCAGGCTCGGCCGCGCGGCGCTGTTCGCGCTGCTCGCGGCGGGCCTGCAGATGGTGCTCCCGGTCCTGACCCAAGTCGTGATCGATGGTGCGCTGCACCGGCGCGGTCCTGGCCAGGCGTCACTATGGGTCGGGGTGATTGTGCTCGCGCTGCTCGCGGCCGTGGGCGTCACGATCCTGCAACGCCGCACGCTGGCGCGGGTGGCGGTGTCGGTCGACGGGAAGGCGCTCGATTACCTGGCCGGGCGACTGCTGCGATTGCCGGTCGGCTACTTCCAGCTGCGCCGTACGGCCGACATCCAGCGCCGGCTTGAGGGCATGCGCGAGATCCGCCGGGTGCTGGTCGAGGACGGAGTCCTCGCCGTGACGGCCGCCTTCCAGCTCCTCGTCGCGCTCGCGGTGATGGCGTTCTACTCGTGGGTGGCGGCATTGCTCCTCCTCGCGGTCCTGCCCACCTACGGCCTGCTGATGCGCTATTCCTCGCGGCGGCTGAAGCCGGCGTTCGATTCACTCGAAGAGGCTTTCGGCCGCTATCAGGGCAAGCAGCTGGACTCAATCCGGGGAATCGAGGTCGTGAAGGTCACCGGCGCCGAGGAAGGGTTCAGGCGGTCCCTGCTGCTGCAGTTCGAGGGGCTGCAAGACCGGCTCTACCGGCGCGATGTCACGCTACTGGTCTACGACGGGCTCGTCTCGCTCGCCACTTTGGGGATCGTCGCACTGTTCCTGTGGGTGGGAGCTCTGCTGGTCTACGAGGGTCAGCTGACCGTCGGCGGGCTGGTTGCCGTCAACACGCTCGTGCTGCTGGCCAACGCGCCGCTGCGGATCCTGCTCGCGCTCTGGGATCAGCTGCAGTACGTCGGCGTGCTGCTCGCGCGACTCCAGGACGTGCACGCTCACCAGCCCGAGCAGGACCCGGACCGCCACCCGCGCCCGGTGCTTGCCCTTGAGGGACACGTGCGCCTGCGCGGCGTCTCGTTCCGGTACCCGCAGGCCCCGGAGCAGGAGGTGCTCCATCAGATTGTGCTGGATGTGCCTGCCGGGCTTACGGTCGCGTTCGTCGGACGATCAGGCTCAGGGAAGTCGACGCTGCTGCGCTGCCTGGCGGGGCTGCTGATGCCCACCGAAGGGTCGATCGAGTACGACGGGTCCGATCTGCGGGATCTGGACCTGCGCGAGCTGCGCGGCAAGCTTGGGTTCGTGCTCCAGGAGCCGTTCTTGTTCGACGCCACGATCGGCGAGAACATCGCCTTCGGTCATGAGCGGGTTGACCTCGCCCGCGCTGCTGCGGCCGCTGCAGTCGCCAATGCCGCCGAGTTCATCGAACGCCTGCCGCTGGGGTACCAGACTCGGGTGGGGGACTCGGGGCTGAAGCTGTCGACGGGCCAGGCGCAGCGGATCTCGATCGCCCGCGCCGTCTATGACCAGCCAGCGGTGCTGCTGATGGACGAGCCGACCAGCGCCCTTGACTCCGAGGCGGAGCGGGCCGTCAAGGAGGGCGTCGAGCGGCTGCTGCACGGCCGCACCGCGTTCGTAGTCGCGCACCGGCTGTCAACGATCCGCGACGCGGACCTGATCTGCGTGCTCGAACAGGGACGTCTGATCGAGCAGGGTACCCACGACGAGCTCGTCAGCAGCGCCGGGCTGTATGCCTATCTCTACTCACAACAGCTCGCCACCTGAGGAGCCGAGCGGCTGGCGGCAGGGCCGTGCACGGCCGCCTGTCGCCCGCATCGCCGGTCCAAAGATAGGTACCCGTGACTTCCGACATGGGGAGTGCTCCCGATGCCGGCCGGCTGGCGCGGCGCTTAGGTTGGCCGCGATGACAGATCACTCCAGCAGGGGAGGCACTCATGACCGAGCCGCACGACATGCAGCGCGACCGCGAACTACAGGCCGCAGCAGCGGCGGACCTGGGGCCGGAAGTCAGGCCCGCAGTGATCCAGGACCTCGATGTGACGGGCGACGACGTCGACGACATCGGCGGCGGCTGCAGTTGGACTAATCCACCCGGCCCGAAATGACCGATCCGCGCGACGCGAGCCCGACGTGAGGCCGACTGCACCAGCAGAACGGGTCGGGCGGACGCTGGCCTGGGAAGGAACGGTCGGCGGTGCGCGGCCGGGCGGCCCGAGGGGGTTGCGCGAGCGTGCCCTCGCCGCGGCGATCGGCCGGGTGGGTGTGTGGGACGCGGGTCTGTGTGCGGCTCCTGCCGCGGTCATCCGTGCGGCCGCGGTCGAGCTCGAGCAGGCGGGTTATGGTGCGGCCTGGCTGCATGAGGCCGGTCGTGACGCGTTCGTGGCCGCGGCGATCCTACTTGCCGCGACGCGTCGCCTGGTGGTGGGAACGAGCATCGTCAGCATCTGGCGGCATGAGCCTGCGCAGGCGGCCAGTGCCGCGCGGACGCTCGGCGAAGCATTCCCTGGACGGTTCGTGCTCGGACTCGGCGCAGGCCACGAGGGCGCAGGGTCCTGGCATGGGCGGGCGTATCATCGTCCGTTGCGCGAACTAGCGGAATACCTGGACGCGATGGACAAGGCGCGCTACTTCGCAGCGCGCCCCGAGGTGCCAGTGCCGCGGGTGATCGCTGCGCTCGGGCCACGCGCGCTGGAGTTGGCCCGCCAGCGCTCGCGCGGCGCGATCCCGTACCTGGTGCCGGTCGCCTACACGAGCCTCGCCCGCGCCACGCTGGGTCCCGAGCCCGTGCTCGCGGTCCATCAGGCCATCGTGCTTGGCCAGCGGCCTGAGCGTGCCCGCGAACTGGCTCGCGAGCACGTCGGCCGCTACCTCGCGGCTCGGAACTATCGCGGCAACCTGTTGCGCTGCGGCTTCACCGAGCGCGACCTCGACGGCGCCGGCAGCGCGCGCCTGATCGACGCGCTCGTGCCGACCGGCGACACCGACGAGGTCGCGGTCCGGGTGCAAGCTCATCTGGACGCCGGCGCCGACCACGTCTGCGTTAACCCGATCGGCCGCCGGCCGGCCGAGGTTCCGGCCGCCCAGCTGGGAGAGCTGGCCGTGCGGCTGCAGCTCGAGCCAGCGCCGGCCAAAGATGGGTAGCCGCCGCTCCCAACATGGGGAGTTCTCCCGATGCGGGCGCTGCCGGCGCCGCCCGAGACTGGCTGCGATGCAGCGTGAAACCCCAAGGGAGGCAGTCATGACCGAGCCGCGCGACATGCAGGGCGATCTGCCAGCCGAGGCAGCGGCGGATGGGGGACCGGAGGTCAGGCCCGAGGTAATCCAGGACCTCGACGTGACTGGCGACGACCCCGACGCCATCGTCGGCGGCGGCTGTATTGCTACAAAACCACATTGAGGAGGCTGTCATGACCGAGCCGCGCAACTACGGGCCCGGCCTGGACTTAGCTGCTAGCCGGGCAGGAGCCTTAGGCCCTCGTTTGTGGATTGGCTAATTCGTGGGATCAGCGTCCCTGGCTCCGCTTGCGGAGCGGACGGCGCGCTGTTACCGCGATCGGGCGCTTGCCTCGGCGTGGGTGGCAGAAGCGCCGCGCGCTTCGCTGGCACACGGCGACGCTGGCGTGGCGTATTTCCTGTTTCGTCACGGCGGCTTCGGCGGCGGACAGCAGTCGCTGGAGGCGGCGGCGTTGTGGGCGTCGCGCGCCGCGCGCGTGCGGGACCAGCGGGGCGCGTTCGTGAGCCGCAGCAGCGGCTTGAGCTCAATCCCTGGCGGGGCGCTGCATTATCACCAGCCGGGGGTGTGGTGGGTGCGAGCGCTCGTCGCGGCCGCACGGAACGATCGTGCGGCGGTGCGGCGCTCGGCGCTGCGGTTTGCCGAGGCTGGTGCCCGGATGCGCGGCGCGCCCTGGGATGTCAACTGGGGCGCGGCGGGCCTGCTGCTCGGCTGCGCGCAGCTGATGGAGAGCCTGAAGGATCCCGTCGTGCTCGCCCCGGTCCGCGCGGCGGGTGAGGATCTGGCCGCTGCGCTCGCGGCGCTGCCCGAGAGTAACGGTGCACTGCCAGCTGAGACCGTCCTTGGGTACCTCGGCGCGGCTCACGGCTGGGGTGGAGTTGCCCACGCCCTGCTGCGCTGGAGCCGGGCGATCTGCGGGCCGCCCCCAGCGGAGGCGCTCGTCCTGCTCGAGCGGCTGACCCCGTTGCGGCGACCATCCGGAAGGTGGCCGATCCGGGTCGGCTCGCGCGAGGTTGCGCGAGGCTGGTGTCACGGCAGCGCCGGCTGGGCGCAGCTGTGGGCGCTGGCGTGGCAGGTCACGGGCGATCTGCAGTTGCTCGGCTTCGCCGCGGATTGCGCGCAGGACGCCGTGGACGCCAGCGACGGCCCGGCGAGCCTGTGCTGCGGCCGCGCCGGCCAGGGTTTCGCCGCGCTGACGCTGTACCGCGCGACGGGCGAGCGGCGCTGGCTGACCGCCGCGCATCGGGTGGCCGCGGACGCCGTGCGCGCTGCCGCCGACGAGGAGGCCCCCGCCCATCAGCTGTTCGCCGGGCAGCTCGGTGTGATGCTGCTCGTGGCCGAGCTGGCGGACCCGGCCCGCGCCGCGATGCCGGTCTATGAGGCGATCGGCGGCTGAGGGTGAGCGTCGGCGGCGAGCTACGGCGGATTGGGCGACGGGCTGACGCTCTGCGGGATTCCGGGTTCTTCGCTTTCCGGGTGCCCGCGCTGCCGATGCTGGTGCTGATGGAGTGGGCGGACCGGGTGGAGGCGCCGGGCTGCCCGCCGGGTGAGCTGCGGGGCGCGCTCGAGCGTGACCGAGTGCGGTTGCGCGCACGGCTTATGGAGATCGTGCGGCGGCCGGAGGTCACGGGTGCACTGTCGGTAGCTTCGCCGGACCTGCTCGATGCGCTGCGCGAGCACGAGGGCGTTCCCGGCGTCGAGGCTGCCCTGGTGCGGTACGTGTCCCGGATGGCGTCGCGCCCGACGCCATTCGGACTGTTCGCCGCGTGCGGCGTGGGTGAGATCGCCGATCGCACCCAGCTCATGCTGCCTGTTCCTGACTGCTGGCGCCGTCACACCCGGCTGGATGGCGATTATCTTGATCGCGTCGTCCGCGACCGGGCGGCTGCGCTTCGCGAGCGCCTGAAGTTTTATCCCAATGACAGCCTGTATCTGACCGGCGGGCGCTGGCGCTATGTGCAGGTGCGGCTTGATGGCCTCGCGCGGAGTCATCATCTGGCGGAGATTGCTGATTCTGGGCATCTGAAGCGCGCGCTCGCGGCCGCGGAGGCGGGCGCGCGGCCGGCGGAAGTCGCGGCGGCCGTCGCCGCCGGGGGCGTTGAGCCGGGGCGGGCCGAGCGCTATGTCGGTGAGCTGATTGACGCTCAAGTGCTAGTTGCCGAGCTTGCCGTCAGTATCACTGGCCCGCGGCCGCTGGACGCGTTGATCGCTGATCTCGAAGCGGCCGGGGACGACGGCACTGCCGCGGTACTGAGCACGGTTCGCGACGAGCTGGCAGCGATCGACGCCGAAGGGGCGAAGGCCAGGCCTCAACGTCACGCCGGAGTTGCCGCGCTGCTGGGTGAGCTGCCTCATCCGGCTGGGCGCGCGAGGCTGCTTCAGGTCGACGCGACCATTCCGGAGTGCGGCGCGACGCTCGCGCGGTCGGTTGTTGGTGACGTGGTGCGGGGGGTGGAGCTACTGCGCCGGATCACTCCCGCGCCGGAGTCGAGCGAGCTTGAGCGGTTCCGGGAGGCGTTCATCGAGCGTTACGAGGACCGAGAGGTGGCGCTCGAGATGCCGCTGCTGGAGGCGCTCGACGACGATCTGGGCGCGGGCTTCGGCGCCGGCCGGGGTGGTGACCCGGCGCCGTTGCTCAAGGGCCTGGTGCTCCCGCGGAGCGAACGTCAGGCCACGATCGGGCGGCGGGAATGGCGGCTGCTCGAGCTGATGCACCGCGCGTGGGCGCTCGGCGCGGTAGAAGTGACGCTCGGACCTGACGACATCGCGGAGCTGGAGCGAGATGACGCGCTCGCGCTGCCCGGTGCGGTCGGGGCGATGGCGAGCCTCGCGCGCACGCGCGATGGCCTGCGGATACTGGTGTCCTCCGCAAGCGGTCCGCCGGGCGTCCGCCTGCTCGGCCGTTTCTGCCATGCCGACCCGGTGCTGGACGAGCACGTTCGCGCCCACCTGCGCGCCGAGGAGGCGCTGCAGCCCGCTGCGATCCATGCCGAGATCGCGCACCTGCCCTCAGGACTCATGTCGAACATCCTCGTCCGCCCGGTCCTGCGCGAGTGGGAGCTGGAGTGGCTCGGCCGCTCCGGCGCGCCGCCGGAGCGGCGCCTGCCGGTCTCTGACTTGCTGGTCTCGCATCGCGACGGCCGGTTCGTGTTGCGCTCCCGGCGCCTGGGCCGGGAGGTGCTGCCGCGGCTTTCCAGCGCGCACAACTGGAGCCGCGCGCCGGCGGTGTACCGCTTCCTCGCAGCGATCCAGTCGCAGGGCACGGCCGGTTCGGTGAGCTGGTCGTGGGCGCCGTTCGATCGGCCGCCGTTCACCCCGCGGGTGCGGTGGGGACGCTTGATCCTGGCGCTTGCGGCGTGGTGGGCGACCGGTACCGAGCTGCGCGAACTCGATGGGCACGATCCGGTCTCGCGCTGGCAGTCGGTGCAGGCGTGGCGGGAGCGGCGGCGGCTGCCGCGCTGGGTGTGCGTGGTCGACGGCGATAACAAGCTGGCGATCGACCTCGACAACACGCTCAGCGTCGACGCGCTCGTGCGCGCCACGCGCAGGCGCGACGGCGCGCTGATCGAGGAGCTATATCCCGGCCCGGAGGAGCTGATCGCCGAGGCCGCCGACGGATGCCGGGCGCTAGAGCTAGTGATTCCCATGGTGCGCACGGCGGCGGCCCCGGCTAGCAGCCAGTCCGGCCGTGACGGCGCCGCGCCGCGGGCCGGCGAGGCGCCAGCCACTGGATGCGTGCGCCGCACGTTTCCGCCGGGCTCTGAATGGACCTACCTGAAGCTCTACACCGGCTCGGCAAGCGCTGAGTCGCTGCTGCGCGAGATGATCGCCCCGCTCGCGCACGATCTGACGTCCTCCGGGGCCGCCGACCGCTGGTTCTTCCTGCGCTACGGCGACCCGCGCTTCCATCTGCGCGTGCGCTTTCACGGCGACCACATGGCGATCCTCGAGTCGGCCCAGCAGCTCGCGGCGCGCGCACTGAGCGCTGGGCTCGCCCAGGATGCGCAGCTGGGCACCTACCAGCGCGAGATCGAGCGCTATGGTGGCGCGGACGGAATCCTGATCGCCGAGCGGCTCTTCCACGCCGACTCCGAGACGGTGGTCGCCCTGCTGGGCATGTTCGAGCCCGGCGAGCGCGGACTCGAGGAGCGCTGGCAACTCGGGGCGCTTGGCAGCTACGCCCTGATGCGCGACATGGGACTGGACGACCAGGCACGGGTCGGCCTCGCCCGGCACATGCACGGGCACTTGGAACGGGAGTTCCGGGCTGACGCGCCGCTTCGCAACGCGATCGCCAGGCGAGTACGCGCCGACAGCGGCGCGGTTGAAGCGCTGCTGACCGCGACAGCGGACAGCGAGCATCCGCTCGCGTCCGGCATCGCCGTCCTCGCCCAGCGCTCAGAGCGGATCAAACCGCTTGCAGCCGAGCTCGCCGCGCTGCGCGCCGCCGACCGCCTCGACCTGCCGCTCGACGCGCTCGCGACGTCCTACGTGCACATGTGGCTCAACCGCCTGTGCCGCTCGCAGAACGCGTTTCAGGAATACGTCACCTATGCGCTGCTCGCCAGGGTGCTCAGGGCTCGCTGGGCGCGAGCGCGCCCCGGGCGCTGAAACCCGCGCGTCCCAGTCACGGGCCGGTCAAAGCACGCTCCAGTGGTTACAGCGGGAAGTCGTCCGGCGTCACGTCGCCGCCGATCTCGTAGATGTGATCGACAACGTGGCACCCGAGCAGCGCGGCGTGGCGCCGGATCATGTCCTCATCGGGCGCCTCGTAGATACAGAACGACTTCAGAACGCCGTCGCTATCCATCACGACATGGCTGTGCTCCCACATGATCTTGGGAAACTGCTCTCCAGCGATCTGCTTAGAGCGCCGCCCGACGCTGGGCAACTCGTCCTGATCGACATCGTAGGTGCGCTCAACTACATACCTCGGCATCTTTCATCCCTTTCGCTTGGGCTCGCGGTGCTCCTGCGCGGTAGTGGTCGCGCCGAGCTCACCGTCGTGCAACTCGGTCATGACTGCCTCCGCAGGGATAGTTAATGATGGGCGCTTTGTCGCGCTCGCGGTGCGGCAGTGCCACGGCTGCCTCCTGCGTAGCCGGTACCGCCGGCGATCGCGTTGCTAATGCCAGACGAAGGTCATCGGGTATCGCAGCGGATGAGGGACGCCCCGGCGATGTGCTCGGCGTCGTCGCTCGGTACGTCCAGGTCGCTGATTACCTCAGGCTTGACCTCGGGTTCCCGATCGGCATGCGTCTCAGCCGCACGGTCGGGCTCGAGGTAGCTTGGCTCGGTCATGGCTGCCTCCTGATGGCCGGGATTCGATCTGGCAACGCGGCCAGTGTGGCGCCGGCCCGGCCCGCCCCGCATCGGGAGAATTCCCCATGTTGGGAGCAGCCAGTACCTACTTTGCGGGCTTGGGCCAGTACCGCGGCTGCGGATGACCCGCTGCCAGCCGGCCGCCTTGACACCCGGGTACGCACCGCGATACTGGTGGGCCAAGACGAGGAAGCTGGGGAGTGGCCGAACAGCAGACGTGTCCGCGTTGCGGGAACGAGAACGACGGTAAGCAGAGCTTTTGCGGGTCCTGCGGCAGCAAGCTGAGCATCAGCTGCTTGCGGTGCGGCGCGACAAGTCCGGCTGGCTTTAAGTTCTGCGGCGGCTGCGGCGCACAGCTCGTGGGCGCAGCTGGCGCACAACCGCCGCGCGAGGAGCGGCGCGTGGTCACTGTGCTCTTCGCGGACCTCGTCGGATTCACGGCGCGCGCGGAGCAGCTCGACCCGGAGGACGTCAGAGAGATGCTGACGTCGTATTACGCGCCGCTACGCGAAGAGATCGAGTCGTTTGGCGGGACCGTCGAGAAGTTCATCGGCGACGCCGTGATGGGCGTGTTCGGAGCCCCGGTCGCCCACGGCGACGACCCGGAGCGTGCCGTGCGGGCCGCTCTTGGGATCCGGCACCGGCTCGGCCACGTCAACGCCTTGGAGCCCGATGGCGGCCTTGAGGTCCGCATCGGAATCAACACCGGCGAAGCGATCGTGGCGCTCGACGCGCACCCTCAGGATGGCGAGGCGATGGTCGCGGGCGACGTCGTCAACACGGCAGCGAGGCTCCAGACGGCCGCATCTGCGAACGCGATCTTAGTGGGGGAGGAGACATTCCGGTGCACGCGGTCGACGATCGACTACGAGCCGGTCGAGCCGTTCATCGTCAAGGGGAAGAAGCTGCCGCTCGGAGCCTGGCGCGTGCGGAACGCATCCCGGCCATCCGGTGAGCGCCCCGCCGCCCCCGATGTTGCGATGGTCGGTCGCGATGGGGAGCTGGCGACCCTGACTGGCGTGTGGCAGCGAGTGCTCGCCAGCCGCCAGCCGCATCTCGTCACGATCCTCGGACTCCCCGGCGTCGGCAAGAGCAGGCTCGCCGCGGAGTTTGTGGCGGCGATCCGCGGTGCCGGAGCCCAGATCGTGCTGGGCCGCTCGCTCCCGTACGGCAAGAGCAGCGCCTATGACGCGTTTGCCCAGCAGGTGACCAACGTGGCGGGCGTGCTCGGAGACGATCCCCCCGAGGTGGTGGTGCAGAAGCTGCGACGAACGATCGAAGGCCTCTTCGGAGACGACAGCGCCGAGGAGGTCGTGAGACACATCGCGCTGATCATCGGGCTTCAGACGGACGGCTCTCATACAGCTGAGGCCGTCAGCGGCCGGCACATCCTGTTCGCGTCGGCGCGGAAGTTCGTCGCAGCTCTGGCGGACCGCCAGCCCACCGTCCTGGTGTTCGAGGACTTGCACTGGGCCGATTCGAGTCTGCTGGAGCTGATCGAGCTGTTGTCGGCTGATGTCGGCCCGGCTCCGCTGCTGTTGCTGGCGGCTGCCCGCCCCGAGCTGCGGACCACGCTGCCGGGGTGGGGCCAGAGCGGATTGGCATCGGTGGACGTCTCGCTCGAGCCGCTCAGCCAAGAACACTCGCGCGAGCTCGCCGACAGGCTGCTCGCTCGCGCCTCGCAACAGGTGCTGGGACAGACGGCAGACGCGCTCAGCGAGACCGGCGAAGGGAATCCCTTGTTCATCGAGGAGCTCGTGGCAGCCGTCACCGAGCGCTCCTCCTCGCCGGGAGGTCAGCTGCCAACGAGCATCCGTGGGATCATCGCCGCGCGGCTCGACTCGATCCCCGGGCCGGAGCGAGCCGTAATCCTGGATGCCTCAGTCGTGGGCAGGGTCTTCTGGGACGGAGCACTGGCCAGGCTGGCCCCTTCCCGAGAGCGCCTGCCGGAGCTGCTGTCATCACTCGAGGACCGCGACCTTATCCGGCTGGAGCCGGTGTCGCGCTTTCCCGGTCAACAGCAATTCCGGATCAAGCACGCACTGATCCGTGACGTCGCCTACGCAGCGCTTCCGAGGGCAAAGCGCCGTAATGCGCATGCCGCCGTCGCGGCGTTCTTCGAGGAGCTGCATGGCGGGCACGACTCACCTGCGGCCGTTGGATATCACTGGCTCGAGGCAGGTGATCGAGACCGCGCCGCGGTCTACCTCGTCGAGGCTGCAGACCGGGCCAGCCGCGGCTGGGCCAAGGACGAGGCGGTTGCGCTCTACCGGCAGGCGCTGACGCTGGTGGGAGAGGATGATCTCAAACGTCGCCGCGAGCTGCGGCTGAAACTGGCGGTGGCGCAGCAGATGCTCTTCCACGTTACCGACGCGCAGGGCGAGGCCCGACGCAGGCAGTCCAGCGCCGGGCCTGCTCCGGGACCGTGAGCTTGTCTTGCGGCGCTCCGCACTGGTGGACCAGATGCGGTTCGGCGCCGCACCTGCCTCAGGCAAGACTATTCGGGATCACCAGACCGGATTCGTAGGCGGCAATCACGGCTTGCGTCCGGTCACGCAGGCCGAGCTTGCTGAGCACCCGGCTCACGTGCGTCTTCACCGCGATCGCGGGCAGCATCTAGCACCGTCTTGCCGAGGTTGGCGAGTTTTCTGACGACCTCCCAAGCCTCGTGCCACGCCGACGGATCGAATCCGGTGGTGGGCTCGTCGAGGAACAACAGGTCGGGGTTGCCCGCCAGCGCGATGGCGACCTCCAGCCGCCGCTGCTGACCACCAGACAGCCTGAGGACCCTTTCGTCGCGTTTCTCGGTCGGGCCCACGAGATCGATGACCTCGTCGACGGGCCGCGGATGCGGGTAATAGCTGGCGTACATCCGCACGCTTTCAGCCACGGTCAGATACCGCTCCACGCTGGTCGCCTGCAGCACGATGCCGATCCGGCGCTTCAGCGCCGCCCGTTCATGCGCTGGGTCATAGCCGAGCAAGCGGACCTCGCCGCCGTCTCGCTGGCGGTAGCCTCGAGGATCTCGACGGTGGTTGTCTTTCCCGCTCCATTCGGTCCGAGCAGGGCGAAGATCTCGCCGGCCGGATGTCGAAATCGATGCTCCGCACAGCCGCCACGCCTGAATAGCTCTTGATCAATCCACGGACCTGTACAGCCGGCTCTTCGCCACCGCTCACTGCGTCCTCGCCTCCTGAGGTTCAGGCCGCTCCGATAGGAGCGGGGAGGCTAGTGCCATAAGTCCACAAGGCGCCGCTGGGGCGGGCCGGCCTTCAGTCCCGGAGGTGCTGGTCGAAGAATGCTGCTATACGGCGGCGCGCGTCGGCGGCCGATGGTTCGTGGTAGCGCGTGCCGCTGATCTTCGCAAGGAAGATCAGCAGCGGGGTGGCGTCTGCCGGGTCCGGGTCGTTGATGAACCCGTGACCAGCGTCCGGGTACACCCAGACATCATGGTCCACGCCCAGGGCGGTGAGGGCCTGCTCGAGCCTGGGCGCGGCGCTGCGGCCCATGGGCGATCGGTCCTTCCCGCCGTAACTGT
>Ga0187806_1000088_pt1 | contig 20237 bp, 16 predicted proteins | sample NC_wetland_sal_i_7_FD_132470 | JGI IMG/M metagenome (GOLD analysis project Ga0187806, IMG submission 132470) | Wetland sediment microbial communities from Neuse River Estuary, North Carolina, USA - ASW_1 | ecosystem: Environmental > Aquatic > Freshwater > Wetlands > Sediment | place: USA: North... | reverse complement strand
CCGCGCACGCTGACCACCTCGTCCACCGCGACATCAAGCCTTCGAACATCCTGGTCACATCGAGCGACTTCGTTTATGTGGTCGACTTCGGTATAGCCCGGTCGATTGGCGGCCGGCAGACACCGCTGACGATCACCGGGGTAACGGTCGGAACGTGGCAATACATGGCCCCGGAGCGATTCACTGGCCACGACGTTGACGGGCGGGCCGATGTCTACTCCCTGGCTTGCGTGCTGCACGAGTGCCTGACCGGCGAACCACCCTTCAGCGGCAGAGATCTGCCCGCGCTTATGTATGCCCAGCTCAACCTCGGTCCTCCGCAGGCCAGCAGCCTTGTCGACGGCGTACCGCCAGCACTGGACGCCGTGATTGCCCGCGGTATGGCCAAAGACCCGGAGGACCGCTTTCAGACCGCTGGCGCGCTGGCAGCGGCGGCCCGCGAAGCCTTGCTGGCCGAGGCGCCGATTCCACAAATGACGGAGCTGCAGCCTCATACATGGACCGAGATGCCGGATCCAACGTGGCAGGCTGCGACCGCCGCCGCAGCCTGGCAAGGTGTGGCGGAGCCGCCGGGTCCCGAACCGGAGCCAGCGGGCGACCGCTCCGCGAAGGGCGTCCCTTACAGCCCGACGCAAATGATGACTGCGGACAGCGTTGGCGATTGGGGCGACACGCGACCACCCGGGAACAGGCCGCAGGTTACAAGCGTCGATGCGGACGGCAGTCGCCTACCACCTGGCGTGGCGACAGGCGGACCGGCGCGCGGGCCTGCGTGGCGCCGCCTTGGCGTGCTGATTCTCGCCGCAGCCGCTGCACTGGCCGTCGCGATCGTGCTGGTCGTCATAGCTTCCCCCGGGACGAAAAAGGGCGCTGCTGCTACGCCGAACGCGGGCGGCGCGACAAGCACCGGCACTCCCGGGAGGTCCAGCCTCGCCCTTCCCACGGCGGCGGGGACGATACCGGTGGGGAAGGATCCCAACTACGTTCAGGTCGCGCCGAACGGCAAGTTCGCCTACATCACCGATTCAGGTGCAGGCGTGATTACTGTGCTCAACACGGCCAATGACCAGGTGTCCAGGACCATCAAGATCCCCCAGGGGCCGCCCCAGTCCGTCTCGTTCTCGCCGGACAGCCGGACCGCCTACGTCAGCGTTTACGGGAGCCACTCGGTGCCTCTCATCGCGTTCATCGACACCGCTACCGGGACCGAGACGGGCACCGTGCCGGTGAACAACCATACACCGGGCCCCTCGACGACAAGCCCGGACGGGCGGTACCTCTACGTGCCGAACCACAACATGGCGACGGTTGGCTCCGACAATAACCTCATGGACGTGATCGACTTGGCGAGCAAAAAGCTGATCGACAGCATTGCCGTCGAGCCGAACCCGCACTGGGTCGTATTCGATAAGAAAAACGGGCAAATTTACGTCACAGACCACATGTCCGCCTACGTCACGGCCCTAAATGCCGACAATATCGGCGCCCCCGCCAGAAACATCTCGGTTGGCGAGACCCCGCACAGCGAAGCTCTCTCGCCGGACGGCAGCCGCCTGGCGGTCACGAGCTACAACGGTGACGCGGTCTTTCTGATCAGCACCGCGACCGACCAGATGATCAAGCAGATCCCGGTCGGGAGGGAGCCGCTGGACATCACGTACTCGCCAGATGGGCGCTACCTCTTCACGGTAAACAACTTGGACAACACGGTCACGGTGATCAACACCGCGGACTACAGCGTCATCGGCGAGGTCCGGACTGGGAAAGCTCCAACGAGCATCTCGGTGCTGCCCAACGGGCGCCAGGCATACGTCACCGACGAGAGCGACGACACCATAACAATCCTGAACATTGCGACGTAAAGGCGCAGGGCCGAGCTGAATCTAATAACCCGGCTGTTGCAATCTGGCGACCAACCGACAGGCCCGGCCGGGATGAGGGGAAAGGCGGCAATGATTGAGCTCGCCCTCGGGCGAGACCGTGCCACTACCTCGCCCGGTACGGACGCGCGCCGGATGCTGCAGCTTCTCCTGGCGGCCACCTGGCTCATGGATGGCATGCTGCAGTACCAGTCGTTCATGTATACCAAGGCGTTCGGGCAGATGATCGGAGGTACCGCGGCGGGTAACCCCGGTATCATCGCCCGCTCGATCAGCTGGAACGCGGCTGTCGTGGAGCATCATCTGGTGCTGCTGAACACGGTCTTCGCCACCATTCAGCTGCTGCTGGGGCTGGGAATTGCCTACCGTCGCACGGTCCGGCTGGCGCTGGCCGCCTCGATCGCGTGGTCGCTGGCTGTGTGGTGGTTCGGCGAGGGCCTCGGCGGTGTGCTGAGTGGCCGCGCGAGCCCGGTGAGCGGCGGTCCCGGCGCGGTGATCTTGTACGCGCTGCTCGCTGTGCTGCTGTGGCCGGCCGGCCGGCCGGGCGCGACTGCCCCGTCCGTGGCGTTCCGGGCGGTCGGGGCACCAGTGGCCCGGCTGGTGTGGCTGGTGCTGTGGGGCAGCCTGGCCTACTTCGCGCTGACCCCGGCGAACCGGGCGCCGCAGGCGCTGCACGACATTATCGTGAGCATGACCGGCGGGGAGCCCGGCTGGGTAACCGGGCTCGAAAAGCATGCCGCTGCGGTGCTCGCCCATCAGGGGCTGACCGCCTCGATCGTGTTGGCCGTGGCGCTGATCGCTATCGCGGTCGGGATGTTTCTGCCGCCGCCGCTGGCCCGGAACGCGCTGATCCTGGCCCTGGTGGTGGCCGCGTTCATCTGGGTGTTCGGCGAGGCGTTCGGCCAGATCCTGGCCGGCGGCGCCACCGACCCGAACTCCGCCCCGCTGCTGGCCCTCCTGGCCCTGGCCTACTGGCCGCTCGCCACGGCCGGGCCACGGGCTCGCCGCCCGCAGGCCGACAGCCCGCCCGCCATGACAGTCGGCCGGCCCGAAGAGACATTCGGATGAGCACCCCCGCCTGGATCCTGGAGATCTTCGCCGCCGTCATGCTCCTAGTCGCCGAGGTGAGCGCCGGGCAGCTGGTGATAGCGCGCGCCTGGACTCGCCGCGGCAGCGCCGGCGCCGACATCGCCGTTTCCGATCTGCTGATGGGAATCGGCATGGCGGGCATCTTGGTGCCCGGCCTGAGCACCCTGCCGAACGCGGTCTGGGAGGTTGTCTTCGCCGTCATGACGGCCTGGTTCGTCTGGTGCCTGTGGCGGGAGAGCCGGGGGCGCGGAGCCGCCGCCGTGGCCCGCGGCCATTACGCGCCGCACCTAGTGCACAGCGCGGCGATGCTCTACATGTTCGCCGCTCTGGCGGGCCCGTCCGTGGAGGGCTCAGGCATGTCCATGTCCGGCACGGGCGGGATGTCCGGGATGGCGGGCGGGTCGTCCGGCGGCATGCCGACCCCGCATGCGTCGACGCTGGCGCTGATCTTCGCGCTGCTGCTGATCGCGTTCACGGTCCATGACCTGGACCGGCCGGCCGGCGTGGACGGCTACTTCCACGTGGTGGGCCGTCGGCCCGTACCCGCAGGGTCCGCGCTGGCTGCCGCCGCGGCCGGGCCCGTCGCCCTGCGCCAGCCGACTCAAGCGGACGCGCCGGAGACGGCCCCGCGGGCCGATCCCGCCGCGTATACCGCGGAGCGCCTGCTGCTTTCCCCCGCCCTGGTGAAGGGGTGCCAGGTGGCGATAGGCGTCATCATGGCCTTCATACTGATCATCATGATCTGAAGTCACCATCAACCCTCACGCCGGAACGCTGGGCACGCACCCTGCGGGTGCCGGAATGTGTCCTGAACGTAAGGATCTTAGTACGACAGCAGCATTTCGTGATTCTGTATTTCGGTATAGTCCGATGTGTGATGGTTGGCGGTTTAGTGTTCACACTGCTGGTCGTCATAGGTTCACCTCGGCCTTTTTGTTCTTCTCGATCTTTGGATTCAGGCGATGAGAGAGGTTCAGGACAGCCAGCTCTCACAGAGCCGTCAGCCGCTGCCGAGCCGCCGCGCGCTGTTGGCAGGGGCGGGCGTAACGTGCGCCGCGATGCTCGCGGGATGCACCACGCATGACGCCAACAACGGTGGGTTTACCCCTGCTACCAGCGGCACGGCCACTTCCGCCACCGGCAGCGCGCCCGCGGCCACCGCCCTTGCCGCCACCTCTCAGGTTCCGGATGGCGGTGGCAAGATCATCGACGCCGAGCACATCGTGATCACGCAGCCGCAGCCGGGGTCGTTCAAGGCGTTCACCGCGATTTGCACGCACGAGGGCTGTTTCGTCAACAGCGTCTCGAACGGGACCATCAACTGCCCCTGCCACGGCAGCAAGTTCAGCATCAAGGACGGCTCGGTCGTCAACGGGCCCGCCACCAGACCGCTGGCCCCCATCGCGATCAAGGTCGAGGGAACCTCAATCTTTCAGGGCTAATGTGGCAGTTTATGATCCCGTCCGGCAAAGACGTCGGTTGGAGCATCGCATCGCTACCGCGGTCCGATCCTCAATGCGCTAAAAGGTAATCGCGAAAGCGAGCGCGCCCCGAGCGCCGGGCACGCCCACCCGTCGAATGACCGCCACACCCGCAGGTACGTCTCCTGGACCAGGTCCTCCGCTTCCTCGGCCGAGCCCAGCATCCGGTAGCAGTACGCCAGCAGCTCACCGCGGTACCGGCTGGTGAGGCTGGTGAAGTCCATGTCACCAACCCTACGGACGCGGCCGCCGGCCAATCCACCGGCGCGTTAGCCGGCCAATTGGCGGGGAAGCCGTCTCTATCGTGGGTCATCACGGGCCCGTTCGGGATAATTCTTAAATGAGCTACCGGCAGCCCGGCACCATCGTCACCGACCACACCTTCCTCGTTCCGCTCGACCACGGCAACCCAGACGGCGAGCAGATCGAGGTGTTCGCCAGGGAAGTCGCCGGCGCCGGAAGGAATCCCGGCGACCTGCCGTGGCTGGTGTTCCTGCAGGGCGGTCCGGGGTTCGCGGCGCAGCGGCCGGTCGGCAGGCAGGCGTGGCTGGACCGGGCGCTCGACGACTACCGGGTGCTGCTGCTCGACCAGCGCGGCACCGGCCGGTCGTCGCGGGTCACCGCGCGGTCGCTCGCCCCGCTCGGCTCACCGGAGAAGCAGGCGGAGTACCTCGCGCACTTCCGCGCGGACAGCATCGTGCTCGACGCCGAGCTGATCCGGCGCGAGCTGGCCGGCGGCGAGCCGTGGAGCGTGCTCGGGCAGAGCTTCGGAGGGTTCTGCACGGTGACGTACCTGTCGTTCGCGCCGCACGGCATGCGCGAGGCGCTGATCACCGGCGGGCTGCCCGGGCTCGACGCGCGGGCCGAAGACGTGTACCAGATCACCTACCGGATCTGCGCGGCGCGCAACGCCGCCCACTACGAGCAGTACCCCGGTGACGTCGAGGCGGCGCGGCGGGTCGCGGAGCACCTGGCGTCGCACGAGGTGACGCTGCCCGGCGGGGGGCCGCTGACCGTCGAGGGGTTCCAGGCGATCGGCGGCATGCTCGGCTCGTCTACCGGCAGCCACGAGCTGCACTACCTGCTCGAGGACGCGTTCGACGCCGACGGCGGGCTGTCGGACGCGTTCCTGTGGGACATGGCCGGGCGGGGCGGGTTCGGCGGGGCGCCGCTCTACGCGGTGCTGCACGAGGCCTGCTACGCCCAGGGGGAGGCGACGCGGTGGGCGGCGCAACGGGTGCGCGCCGAGTTCCCTGAGTTCGACGCGATCGCCGCGCTCGAGGCTGCCGGCGACCCGGTGTTCTTCACCGGCGAGATGATCTACCCGTGGATGGTGGACCGCGACCCGGCACTGCGGCCGCTGCGGGAAGCCGCGGAGATCCTGGCCAGCCGGGACGACTGGCCGCCGCTGTACGACCCGGCGCGGCTCGCCGCGAACGAGGTGCCCGCCGCGGCCGCGGTCTACTACCACGACATGTACGTGCCGGTTGAGCTTTCGATGCGGACCGCCGCCGGGATACCCGGGCTGAAACCGTGGGTGACCAGCGAGTACGAGCACGACGGGCTGCGGGTGAGCAACGGGCGGGTGCTCGGCCGGCTGATCGCGATGAACCGCGGCGAGGTGTAGCCGCGGGCCGTCAATCCATCGGAACCGGGATCACGGTCACCCGGGGGCCGCCGTCGGTGAGGTCGACGCGGGAGAAGGCCGCGCCCGGGACGCCGCGGAACGCGCCCGTGGAGGTGATGTCCAGCCGGTAGGCGGTGGCGGGCGATACCCAGACCGGTGTCGTGCCGAGCATGCCGAACGCCTCGTGATGGGTGTGTCCGCACAGCACGATCCGCACGTCGGTGCCGGCGATCGCGTCGAGCAGCAGACTGGGGTCGCGCAGCGCGATCCGGGCCATCGGCTCGATCGGCGACGGGATCGGCGGGTGGTGCAGCGCCACGATCGTCCCGTCCGGGGCGGGCTCGGCGAGCTCGGACCTGAGGTAGCTGAGCGTCTCATCGTCCAGGGCGCCGGCATCCTCCCCGGGGATGGTGGAGTCGAGCGCGATGATCCGCAGGCCGTTCCGCCAGTGGGTCTGGTTGACCGGGACGGCGGGGCGGGCGGGGCCGTCGATCCCGTCATCCAGCAGGTGGCGGCGGAACGTGTCCCTGTCGTCATGGTTGCCGGGCAGGTACACGACGCTCGCCTGGCTCGCCCCGGCGGCATCGGCGAGGATCGCGGCGAGGTCGTCGTAACAGGGGCCCTCGCCGGCGTCGGCCAGGTCGCCGGTCAGCAGGAAGACATCGGGCCGCAGGCCGGCCGCCGCCGCCTCGCGCAGCGCGCGCAGCAGGTTGTCCCTGGTCCGGGCGCCGTGCGGGCCGACCCCGCTGACGGTCAGGTGGATGTCGGAAATCTGCACCAGCAGGTATGAGCTCACGACGAACCTCCCGCTGGAATAATATTCTAAAAATCCAACGGATATGAATATTCATCGTACGTTAACATTCTTGTCACTAGGGATCATGTTTCCGTATTGTATTTCTAGTGGAGATCAATTCCGAAGATCCCTCTCACTCCGAAGGATGCTTGCTATGAGTTCTGAGGTCTCCGGCGAGGCACCCGTCCGCGCTCCCGGCTCGGTCGCGGAGCGGGCGCGGGCGGCATCAGGATCGCTGCCGCCGGCCGAGGCCCGGGTGGTGCAGGCCCTGCTCAGCCGCGGTGCGGACGTTATACACGCGTCGGTCAGCGAGATCGCGACCGCCGCGGAGACCGGGGTCGGAACCGTTGTCCGCGCCTGCCAGAGCCTTGGGTTCAAGGGCTTCCAGGCCGCCAAGATCGCCCTCGCCCAGGACCTGCTCCCGCTGGACGAACGGCCGCAGGAGGACATCAGCGACGATGACGAGCCGCTCGAGGTGCTCACGAAGCTGGCCGGCAGCAGCGGCGAGGCACTGCGCCGGGCGACGGCGAGCGTGAGCGCGGTGGGGCTGGCCCGGGCCATCGACCTGCTGGCCAGCGCTCGCCGCGTGCTGTGCCTGGGCGTGGGCACGAGCGCACCGCTCGCCCAGGACGCGGCCTACCGGCTGACGACCATCGGCATCGACGCTGACGCGCCGCCCGACGTGCACGTCCAGCACGTCCGGTCCCGGCTGCTTTCCGTCGCCGATGTCGCCATGGCGATCAGCCACACCGGCGCCACCCAGGAGACCCTGGGGGCGGTCCGCGGCGCGAAGGAGGCGGGCGCGCGGGTGATCGCCATCACGAGCTTCAGCACCACCCCGCTCACCGAACTGGCCGATGTCGCTCTCGTGGCCGGCGGGCTGGAGACCAGCTACCGGGTGGAGGCGATGGCCAGCCGGCTGGCGCACCTCCTCGTGGTCGATTCGCTCTACACCAGCCTGGTGCTGAAGACCGGGCAGCGCGCGAGAAAGGCCCAGCGGCTCACCGCTGACGTCCTCGCCGAGCACCGCTTCTAGCGCGCCGCGGCGGCAATGACCGGTTACGAGGGAGTCGGCGTCGTCTTCGACTGCGACGGTGTGCTCGCCGACACCAATCCGTGCTGGGACGCGGCGTTCGCCGACGTGTCGAGCGAGTTCGGGCTGGCCCTGAGCCAGGACCGGCTGTCCCGGCTGCGCGGCGCGGCGCTCGGGACCGCCGCCAGGCAGATCGCGCGATGGTCGGGCCGGCCGCTGCGGCCGGCTGACGTGCTGACAGCCCTCACCGAGCACTTGGCCGCGGCGATCGGCGCCGCGCAGCTCACGCTCCCCCGCGGGGTCCGTGAGCTGCTCGACCAGTTCTACGGCGTCGTCTGCCTGGGGGTCGCAAGCAATTCACCGCGCTCTGTCCTGTCGCAGGTGCTGGCCCGCCTGGAGATCACTGAGTACTTCGCGGCGGCGGTCAGCGCGCAGGACGTCCGGCGCCCTAAGCCGGCGCCGGATCCCTACCTGGCGGCCTGCGCCGCCCTCGGGGTTGACCCGCGGGCAAGCTTCGCCATCGAGGACAGCGAGACAGGGGTCAGGTCGGCGGTCGCCGCCGGGCTGACGGTGATCGAGGTGACCGAGGTGACCGAGCGGGCAGCGGCACCGGGCAGCGCGCTCCAGGTCACGTCCCTGGCCGATCCCCGGATCGGCGCGCTTGTGCTGGGCTCGCCGGCGGACGCGGCCGCCGGCGAGGGCCGGTGACGACTACACCGGCCCGATGGAACAAAGTTCACGATATCAAGTTGTATTGAATCTTCATCCGCAGTTCACCTTCTAGGTGGCGGCATGAAATTCCGTATAGATACCTTCGCGGATGTACGTTCCAAAATCCCGAGGGAGACACCATGAAGCCCCGTCGCGCGGCGACGCTCGCCGCCGCTACCGTCGCCCTGCTCAGCATGGGCCTCGCGGCGTGCTCAGCCACGAGCACGCCCCCGTCGGCCCTGGCTAACGCCCCCGGCACCAACGCCGTCATCCCGCAACTCACGATCGGGGACGACGCCGCCATCCCGACCCTCAACCCGGACAAGACAGCGGACACGGTGGGCGCCTACGGTGCGCTGGAGTCGCTGATCAAGTTCGGCCCGACCGGGCAGATCGAGCCCGCGCTCGCCGCCTCGGTGACTCAGCCCAACCCGGCCACCTACGTCTACCATCTGCGCCAGGGCGTCACGTTCTGGGACGGGGACCCGATGACCTCCGCCGACGTCGTCAACGCGCTGAACTACGAGCGCGAGCCGGGTTCCGAGATCTCCTCGCATTTCACTGGCGTCAAGAGCGTCACGACGGACGGCCCCTACACCGTCACCGTCACGCTGGACCAGCCCAACGCGACCTGGGAGTCGCAGGTGGCGACGTTCGTCGTCATCTTCGAGAAGAAGTTCCAGCAAGAGCACCCGGCGACGATGGGCCAGCCCGGCGTGCTCATCCAGGGCACGGGACCGCTGGTGATCGACAGCTTCGACCCCACCACCGGCCTCCAGCTGTCGGCCAATCCGCACTGGTGGGGCGGGCAGGTGCTGGTCAAGCACGTCATGGTCAAGCTGTTCTCCAGCGAGACCGACGAGGCCCTCGCGTTCCGCGCCGGCGAGATCGACGCCGCCCACGACGTGCTGAACCCCCGCTCGTTCGTCTCGGCCTCCGGCGCGAACCTGGTCAGCACCCCCGCGTTCTCCGAGGGCTACTTCGGGATGAACTACGAGATCGCGCCGTGGAACAACATTCACGTGCGGCGGGCCGTCGCCTACGCGCTCAACCGGTCGGACATCATCGCCGCCCTCGGCAACAAGGCGGAGCCGGTGACCACGCTCATCCCGCCGAACCAGCTGACCCAGCTCGGGTCGCAGGCGCAGATCAGCGCGCTCGTCAACAGCCTGCCGAGCTACCCGTACAGCATCGCCAAGGCCAAGGCGGAGCTCGCGCAGTCGCCGTACCCGCACGGGTTCACCGCCACCGCGATCACCATCGATTTCGGCGCCTACACCCCGATCAACGAGGCGATCGCCGCCGACCTCGCCAAGATCGGCATCACCCTCAAGCTCAAGCTGGTCTCGTTCAACCAGTACATCGACAACCTGACCGGGCCGCGGACCCTCGGGGGCACCTACCTCACGTTCAACGTGATCTCCCCGGACCCGAGCAGTTTTCCCTCCGCCCTGCTCGGCGCCTCCAACCTGGCCGCGGGCGGCTGGAACTACGCCAACTACAACCCGGCCGCGATGAACACCCTGCTGGCCGAGGGCACCGCCACCCTCGACACCGGCAAGCGGCTGGCCATCTACACCCAGATGCTCAAGATGCTGGCGAACGACGAGCCTTACGTGCCGCTGTTCATCCAGGACTACAACATCGCCCTGTCGAGCAAGTACACGCTGCCTGGCTACACCGTGTGGGACGAGCTGGGCGCCTGGGTGATCGACATCAGGCAGGCCAGATGACCGCCCGCGGCTGGGCGTTCTTCCTCGCCCGCCGGCTCGCGGTGCTCGCCCTGCTGCTGGTCGTCGTCTCCTTCGCGGTGTTCTCGCTGCTGTACCTGTCGCCCGGGAGCGTGATCGACACCCTGCTCGGCACCAACCCGCGCACCCCCGCCGAGCTCAGCTACCTGACCAGTGAGTACCACCTCAACCAGCCGTTCCTGACGCAGTACTGGATCTGGGCCAGCCAGGCGGTCCGGCTGCACTTCGGAAACTCGATCCAGACGTCGCTCCCGGTCACCAGCGAGATCAGGCAGCGGCTGCCGGTATCGCTGTTCCTCGGCGTGTACGCCTACATCCTGACGGTGCTGCTTGGGGTCGGCCTGGGCATCGCGGCGGCGCTGCGCCGTCAGAGGCTGGCCGACCGGGGCATTGTCGGCGCCGCGATCGTCGCGCTGAGCACGCCGGCGTTCGTCAGCGGCGTGTTCCTGATCTACCTGCTCGGGATCCAGGTGCGCCTGTTCCCTGTCGCCGGACCGGGAACAGGGTTCTTCGGCGAGCTGTGGCACCTCACGCTGCCCGCCGTCGCGCTGGCCCTGACGGCGACGGCGTACCTGGTCAAGCACACCCGGGCGGCGGTGATCGGCGTGCTCGACCAGGACTACGTGACGTTCGCCCGCGCCCGCGGGCTGACGGCCAGCCGGGTGCTGACCGGGTACATACTGCGGAACGCGCTCATCCCGGTGGTGACGATGAGCGGCCTGATCCTGTCCTACGTGATCACCGGGGCGGTGCTGGTCGAGGACACGTTCTCGCTGCCCGGCATCGGACAGCTGCTGGTGCAGTCGGCTACCGCCAAGGACCTGCCGCTGATCCAGGGCGTCGCCATGGTGATCGCGGTCGTGATCGTGCTGGCGAACCTGCTGGCCGACGTGGCGCTGATGGCGGTCGACCCGCGGATCCGGCTCGGCAGGGGATCGCGATGAGCACGGCGGTCGCGCTCCCGGCTGAGATAACAGGCGCGGGCCGCCGCCGGCGGCGGGGCTCGTGGCTGATCAGCGCCTGCCTCGTCGTGGTCGGGGTGGTGGTGGTGATGGCGGTGTTCGGCTCCGCGATCGCGCCGCAGGACCCGAATGCCCAGAACACGTTTTTCATCCTGGCGCGGCCGAGCGGCGCGCACTGGCTCGGCACCGACTCGCTCGGCCGTGACGTGTTCTCCCGGCTGATCGCCGGCGCCCGGACCGCGTTCCTCGGACCGCTGGTGATCGCCGCGAGCTCCATGCTGCTCGGCAACCTGCTAGGCCTGCTGGCAGGCTACCGGGGCGGCCGGACCGACGCGCTGATCATGCGGTGGGTGGACCTGATGTGGGCGGTCCCCGGGCTGCTGCTCATCATCGTGGTCGCGGGCGCGCTCGGCAGCGGCTACTGGCTGGCGGTGGGGCTCCTGATCGTGCTCACGGTCCCGTTCGACACCCGCGTGGTGCGCGGCGTCACGCTCGAGCAGGCGCCACGCCCGTATGTGGAGGCGGCCAGGACTCTTGGCGTACCGGACTGGCGGATCATGCTCTTCCACATCTGGCCGAACGTGTCCCCGGTCGCCATCGCGAACGCGTTCCTGGTGTTCGCGGGATCGCTGACCTCGCTGGCAGGACTGTCCTTCCTCGGACTTGGCGTGGCCCCCGGCACCCCGGACTGGGGGCTGATGCTGTCGGAGGGATTGCAGGACTTGTTCGTGAACCCGATAGCGGTGCTGGCGCCTGGCGTGATGATCGTCCTCACCGCCACCTCGATGAACCTGATCGGCGACTGGCTCCAGGAACGACTGTCCAGCAAGGGGGCGGCCCGGTGATGACGGCGAGCACGACCGGCACGGTGAGCACGGCGGACCCCGTGCTCGACGTCACCGGACTCCGGGTCACCCGCGCCCGGCCCGGCGGCGGCGCGGACACGATCGTCTCCTCCGTCAGCATGTCCCTGGGCGCGGGCGAGACGATCGGGATCGTCGGCGAGTCGGGCAGCGGCAAGTCGATGACCGCCAAGGCGATCACCGGGCTGCTGCCGCCCGGCCTGACCGCGCACGGCGAGGTCCGCTACGGCGGCCGCAACCTCCTGGAGCTGCGGGAGAAGCAGTGGCGGGCGGTCCGCGGCCGGGAGATCGGCATGATCCTCCAGGATCCGTTCACCATGCTTAACCCGGTCGTCCGGTGCGGCCAGATCATCGCCGAGTCGCTGCCCGGCGAGGCGCGGCGCGCCGGGCGCGCGCAGCGGCGCGCGGAGGTGGCGCGGCGGCTGGCCGAGGTGGGGATCCGGGACGAGAGCGTCGCGCACCGGTACCCGTTCCAGTTGTCGGGGGGCATGCGGCAGCGGGTCGCGATCGCCGCCGCGCTGGCCAGGGACCCGCGGGTGCTGATCGCGGACGAGCCGTCCACCGCGCTGGACGTCGCCACGCAGCGGGAGATCCTGGCGCTCATCCAGCAGATCCAGCGCGCGCACGGGATGAGCGTCATCATGATCACCCACGACTTGCGGGTCGCGTTCGCGGTGTGCGAGCGCGTCTACGTGCTGTACGCGGGGTCGCTGGTCGAGGCCGCGCCAGCGGCCGAACTGCGGGACGAGCCGCTGCACCCCTACAGCCAGGGGCTGCTGCTGTCCGAGCCGCCGGCCGGGCACCGGGTCCGGGAGCTGGCCGTTATCCCGGGCTCCGTGCCGTCACCTGACCAGGTGGCTGGCTCGTGCACGTTCGCGCCGCGCTGCGCGTGGGCGGCGCCGCAATGCCGGCAGGGGACTCCCCCGCTCGCCGAAGTCGAGTTGCCCGGGGTGGTGCCAGGGCGGCTGTCCGCCTGCGTCCGGCTGCCAGAGATCCGCGCCGAGATGATGCTGGCGCGGGAGCGGGCCGGGCGGGAACAGCACCAGGCCGTTGCGGGCCGCGCCGAGACCGCGCTGATCAGCGTCCGCGACGCGCGGAAGGTCTTCCAGCAGGGCAGCCGCGCGGTCACGGCGCTTGACGGCGTGTCGCTCGACGTCGGCGACGGCGAGAGCGTCGGCATCGTCGGCGAGTCCGGCTCGGGCAAGACGACCCTCGCCCGCCTGCTGATCGGCCTGGAGCGCGCCACCGAGGGCCAGGTCACCATCGACGGCATCCCCGCCACCGACTGGCCGGCGCTCAGCGGCGGCGACCGGCGCAGGCTGCGCGGCACCGTGCAGATCGTCTTCCAGGACCCCTACTCCAGCCTCAACCCGATGCGCAGCATCGGCTGGACGCTTGCCGAGGCCATCACCACCCATGACCGGCGCGCCAGAAACGTGCCGGCCCGGGTCGGCGACCTGCTCGCCTCGGTCGGCCTCCCCGCCTCCTACGCCCAGCGCAAGCCCTTCGCCCTGTCCGGCGGGGAGCGCCAGCGGGTCGCCATCGCTCGCGCGCTGGCCGTCCGGCCACGGCTGCTGATCTGCGACGAGCCGGTCTCCGCCCTCGACGTGTCCGTCCAGGCGCAGATCCTCAACCTGCTCACCGCGCTGCGCGCCGAGCGCCGCATCGGCTACCTGTTCATCACCCACGACCTGTCCATCGTCCGGCAGATTACCGACTACCTCTACGTCATGCGGCACGGCCGCGTCGTAGAGTCCGGCCCCACCGAGGGGGTCCTGACCAGCCCGCGGGATGCCTACACGATCAAGCTCATCGAGTCCGTGCCCGGCCGCCAGGCCCTGACACCACGCTCCGCCACCACATCGAGGGAGTAGTAAGCAGTGCGCGCCCTGAGCATCCTCCATCCGTGCATCACCATCCCCGACCTGGACGAGGGGATCATGTTCTTCCGCGACCTGCTCGGCTTCGAGCTGGCCGAACGGGGCGTCCATGACCCCAAGCAGCTCGGCCCGCTGCTCGCCATGGAAGACCCCGACGTCCCTGTCGCCATCGTGATGTGCCCCGACGGGACCAACATCGAGCTGCTGGAGTTCCGCCGGCCGCGCGGAGAGCTGACCGTCACCAGGCGGTTCGAGGACGTGGGGATCAGCGTCGTCACCGTGATCGTCGACGACGTCACGGCGGTGACCGAACGGCTGGCCGCGCACGGCTACCCGGCCAAGGGCGTCATCGTGCCCTTCGCCGGCCCGGACCGCGACCTGCTCGCCGTCCACGTGCTTGGGCCGGGCGGCATCCCGCTCACCCTCGGCGAGTGGGTCCCGCACGTCGGCCAGCCCACCGGGGAGACCCGGTGAACGACACGCCATTCAGCATCGAGCACGCCAGGCGACTGCGCTTCGTCCGCGACGCGACGTTCGCGGGAGAAGGTCAGCGGGTCGCTTACACGGTCGCCGCGATCGACGATGACCTGCGCGAACGGAACAGCCTCTGGGTGCGTGACCTGGACACCTCGCGGGCCAGGCGGCTCGCGCCCGAGCTCGGCGACGTGACCGGCATGGCGCCCTCCCCCGACGGTTCGGTCATCGCCGTGCTCGCCGAGGTGGACGGGCGACGGCAGATCGTCCTCGTCCCGGCTGTCGGCGGAGCCGACGAGGCCGCCGGCGAGGGCGGGCCGCGCACGCTGACGGTCCTTCCGCAGGGCGTCACCGGCCGTCCCGCCTGGTCGCCGGACGGCCGCACGATCGCGTTCACCGCCGGCCCGCAGCAGTCGCGCGACCCGGCGCTGCCCTACTGGGTGGACCGGGTGACCTACCGCAGCGACGGCCTCGGCTACGTCGACGACGTGATCACGGACCTGTACACGGCCGACGTGGCGACCGGGGCGGTTCGGCGGCTGACCGAGGACCGGTGCATGAACAGCGACCCGTGCTGGTCGCCGGACGGCCGGTCACTGTGCTATCTCGTCTCCTTCCAGCCCGACCGGGAGTGGGCGTGGCTGCCGGAGCTGCACGTGCTCGACGTCGAAAGCGGCAAGTCCCGCACGGTCGTGGACGCGTCCTGGGGCGGCGCGGTGGCGGCCGCCTGGTACGCCGATGGCGAGCGGATCGCGTTCGTCGGCGCCCGTGCCGGGCGGCTCCTCATCTCCGCCCAGCAACAGGTCGGCGTGTGGACCATCGCCGCCGACGGGGACACGACGACCGGGGAACCGGCGTGCCGGACGGCGGGCGTGCCGGCCGGGATGGGGCGGCCAGTGATCACCAACGACCTGCCGACGGGCAATGAGCTGATCACCCCCCGGCTGCTGGTGCACGACGGCGCCGCCTACACCGGCGGCCAGCAGGGCGGCCAGGCGGCCGTCTACCGGGTCACGCTGGACGGGCCGGAGCGCGTGGAGCGGGCCGCCGCCACCGACGGGAGCGTTTTCCTGGCCGACTTCCGTCCCGGCCGCGGCATCCTGTACCTGGCCACCTCGCTCACGGAGACTCCCGGGCTGATGCTCGGCGGCAGCCGCCTCGTCGGGCTCAACGACGAGCTCCTGGCCGGTGTCGCCAAGCCCACGGTCACGGCGCTGACGGTGACCGCGCCGGACGGACTCCAGACAGAGGCGTGGGCGCTGACACCGCCCGGGGACGGCCCGTGGCCGACCGTCCTGTACGTGCACGGCGGTCCCTACGCCGGCGCCACCGGCCATATGTACATGATCGACTTCCAGCTGCTCACCGGCGCCGGGTTCGCGGTGCTCACCGGCAACTTCCGCGGCTCGCTCGGCTACGGCGCCGAGTTCGCAGGGAAGATGGTGGGCGACTGGGGGCGGCACGGCTCGCTCGACCACCACGCCCTGGTGGACGAGGCGATCGCGGCCGGCATCGCCGACCCGGACCGGGTCGGCGTCTTCGGCCTTTCCCACGGCGGCTTCGCCACATGCTGGCTCACCTCCACCTCGCGGCGGTTCAAGGCCGCTGTCGCGGAGAACCCCGCCACCAGCTTCGCCACCTGGTTCGGCACCATGGACACCGCGTGGTGGTTCGCGGGCGAGTTCGGCGGGACCCCGGACCAGGTGCCCGACGTCTACCGCGACCGCTCCCCGCTGACGTACGCTGCGGCATGCGACACCCCGTTGCTGCTGATCGTCGGGGAACTCGACATGTGCTGCCACCCGATCGAGTCCGAGCAGTTCTACCGCGTGCTGCGCAACCGCGGCGTGCCAACCAGGATGCTCCGGCTGCCCGGCACCGCCCACGGCGGGACGCACACCGGCCCCGTCCCGGCGCGGATCGCGCAGAACGAGGCGCTTCTCGACTGGTTCGGCCGCTACCTGTCCTGACCGCGGCCGCCACCGGGGCGGCCGGCTCTAGCGTGCGGCGTCTGACATGCGGTGATATAGATGGCGTGGACACCATCACCGTGGGCACCGGCCCGCTCAGCTTCGCCGACGTCGTCGCGGTCGCTCGTTTTAGCAGGGCCATCGAGCTTTCCGCGGAGGCGGAGGCCGAGATCACCGCCAGCCGCAAGGTCATCGAGGAGCTCGCCGACGACGACCAGCCGCACTACGGGGTCTCGACCGGGTTCGGGGCGCTCGCGACCCGGCATATCCCGGCCGACCGCCGCGCTCAGCTGCAGCGCAGCCTGATCCGGTCGCACGCGGCCGGGTCGGGGCCCGAGGTGGAGACCGAGGTGATCCGGGCGATGATGCTGCTGCGGCTGTCCACCCTGGCCACCGGGCGCACCGGGGTGCGGCTCGGCACCGCGCGGACCTACGCCGCGATGCTGAACGCGGGCATCACCCCGGTCGTCCGCGAGTACGGGTCGCTCGGCTGCTCCGGCGACCTGGCGCCGCTCGCGCACTGCGCCCTGGCGGCGATGGGCGAGGGCACGGTGCGGGTGCGCGGCACCACCGGCGGCGACCCGGTGCCCGCCGCCCAGGCGCTGCGGGACGCCGGCATCGCGCCGGTGGTCCTCGCCGAGAAGGAGGGCCTGGCGCTCATCAACGGCACCGACGGCATGCTCGGCATGCTGGTGCTCGCCACCGCCGACCTGCGGCGGCTCCTCAAGACCGCCGACGTGACCGCCGCGATGAGCGTCGAGGCGCAACTCGGCACCGACGCGGTGTTCGCCGCCGACCTCCAGCGGCTGCGGCCGCACCCCGGGCAGGCCGCGAGCGCGGCGAACCTGCGCGCGCTGCTGTGCGACTCGGCGATCATGGAGAGCCACCGCGGCCCCGAATGCACCCGCGTCCAGGACGCCTACTCGCTGCGCTGCTCCCCGCAGGTGCACGGCGCGGTCCGCGACACCCTCGCCCATGCGGAAACCGTCGCTAGCCGCGAGCTTGCCAGCGCGATCGACAACCCCGTCATAACCGTGGACGGGCGCGTGGAGAGCAATGGGAACTTCCACGGGGCGCCGGTGGCGTACGTGCTGGACTTCCTCGCGATCGCGGTCGCCGACCTCGCCTCGATCGCCGAGCGGCGCACCGACCGGTTCCTCGACGTCGCCCGCTCCCACGGCCTGCCGCCGTTCCTCGCCGACGACCCCGGCGTGGACTCCGGGCACATGATCGCGCAGTACACGGCGGCCGAAATCGTGAGCGAGCTCAAGCGGCTCGCCGCGCCCGCCTCCGTCGACTCGATCCCGTCGAGCGCCATGCAGGAAGACCACGTGTCGATGGGCTGGTCGGCGGCGCGCAAGCTGCGCCGCGCGCTGGACGGGCTCACCCGCGTGCTCGCGATCGAACTGGTCACCGCCGCCCGGGCGCTCGACCTGCGCGCTCCGCTGTCCCCCGCGCCCGCCACGGCGGCGGTCGTCGCCGGGCTCCGGGACGCCGGCGTCGGCGGGCCGGGCGGCGACCGGTTCCTCGCCCCGGAGATCGAGACGGCGGTACGGTACGTGACGTCTGGCGATGCGGTCCTTGCGGCCGAAAGGGTCACGGGCAGGCTGGAGTAAGCCGGGTACGTTTTGAATATTCGAAAGGACCGTAACCATGGAAGGCGCCCGTCCCGTTCGCGCACCGCGCGGCACCACGCTCACCGCCCGGACATGGCAGACCGAGGCACCCATGCGGATGCTGATGAACAACCTCGATCCCGCCGTGGCCGAACGTCCCGACGACCTCGTCGTTTACGGCGGCACCGGCCGCGCCGCGCGGAACTGGACAGCGTTCGACGCCATGGTGCGCACGCTGACCACGCTGGGCGAGGACGAGACGATGCTCGTCCAGTCCGGCAAGCCCGTCGGGGTCATCCGCACCCACGAGTGGGCGCCGCGGGTGCTCATCGCCAACTCGAACCTGGTGGGCGACTGGGCGACGTGGCCGGAGTTCCGCCGCCTGGAGCGGCTCGGGCTGACCATGTACGGGCAGATGACCGCCGGGTCGTGGATCTACATCGGCACTCAGGGGATCCTGCAGGGGACGTATGAGACGTTCGCGGCGGTCGCGGCGAAGCGGTTCGGCGGCTCGCTGGCCGGCACGCTGACCGTGACCGGCGGCTGCGGCGGGATGGGCGGCGCGCAGCCGCTCGCGGTTACCTTGAACGAGGGCGTCTGCCTCGTGGTGGACGTGGACCCGGCGCGGCTGGCGCGGCGGGTCGAGACCCGCTACCTGGACATGGTGGCCGAAGACCTGGACACGGCGCTGCGCCTGTGCCTGTCGGCGCGCGCCGAGGGCAAGGCGCTGTCCGTCGGCCTCGTCGGCAACTGCGCGGTCGTGCTGCCGGAGATCCTGCGCCGCGGCACCGAGGTGGACGTCGTCACCGACCAGACGTCCGCGCACGACCCGCTGTCGTACCTGCCCGTCGGCGTCGAACTGGCTGACTGGCACGACTACGCGGCGAAAAAGCCGCAAGAATTCACTGAACGGGCCCGGGCGTCTATGGCCCGTCACGTGGCCGCGATGGTGGGCTTCCTGGACGCGGGCGCCGAGGTGTTCGACTACGGCAACTCCATCAGGGACGAGGCGCGGCTCGGCGGGTTCTCCCGGGCGTTCGCGTTCCCCGGGTTCGTGCCCGCCTACATCAGGCCGCTGTTCGCCGAGGGGAAGGGCCCGTTCCGGTGGGCGGCGCTGTCGGGTGACCCGGCTGACATCCACGCGACCGACGCGGCGGTGCTGTCGCTGTTCCCTGACAATGACCGGTTGGCGCGATGGATCCGCGCCGCGTCGGAGCGCGTGGCGTTCCAGGGCTTGCCGGCCCGGATCTGCTGGCTCGGCTACGGCGAGCGGGACAAGGCGGGAGTGCGGTTCAACGACATGGTCGCGTCCGGCGCGCTGTCGGCGCCGATCGTGATCGGCCGCGACCACCTGGACGCCGGCTCGGTCGCCTCCCCGTACCGGGAGACCGAGGCGATGGCCGACGGCTCCGACGCGATCGCCGACTGGCCGGTGCTCAACGCGCTGGTGAACACGGCGTCCGGGGCGACGTGGGTGTCGTTCCACCACGGCGGCGGAACCGGCATCGGCCGCTCGCTGCACGCCGGCCAGGTCTGCGTCGCCGACGGCACTCCCCTGGCCGGGCAGAAGATCGAGCGGGTGCTGTCCAACGACCCCGGCCTCGGCGTCCTGCGGCACATCGACTCCGGCGACGCCCCCGACGGCGACGTGACGCTGGCCGCCCACCTCGAAGGCGGCGTCCGCCTCCCCTCGTAGCACCCGCTTCTTGCTGTTATCAGTCGGGAGCGGGCGAGGCGAACCCGAACACCAGGCCAGCCTGACCGTGCACTGGAGCGCTTCTTGCTGTTATCAGACCATCGTGAGGTTGCCTTCATGATCGTGGGTAGTTTTCCGCGAATATCGCGGAAAACTACCCACGATCATGACCGCCGTACTCAGGACGCGGCGAGACCCGACCAGTCTTCGATGCCGCAGCTTGCTTCGGCGGCAAGACGGCACGCTGCGGACGCGGCCTCTCCCCCTAGAGCAGGTGGATTGCGTAATCGACAGGCGTTGGACAGGCCCAGCCGCTCCAGCGGCGACCGCTTCTTGCTGTTATCATGCTGACATCGTTAACGCGCCGAGCGGCGCCACCAGCGACGTCGGCTCCGCGCGGCTGAATGT
>Ga0187806_1000087_pt1 | contig 20388 bp, 14 predicted proteins | sample NC_wetland_sal_i_7_FD_132470 | JGI IMG/M metagenome (GOLD analysis project Ga0187806, IMG submission 132470) | Wetland sediment microbial communities from Neuse River Estuary, North Carolina, USA - ASW_1 | ecosystem: Environmental > Aquatic > Freshwater > Wetlands > Sediment | place: USA: North... | reverse complement strand
GCCCCGGGCGGCCGGTTCTGGATCACGCCGCAGACGCGGGACATGAACCCCGTCTACACCGGCAAGGACGTGTCCTACGCCGACACCAAGCTGGCGCAGCGCGCCGGCGAGACCGTGGTCATGGAAGCGGAGCGGCTCGCGACGCTCGCCTGGCTGCGCGGGGCGCCGTATCCGGCGGAGTCGCTGGACAAGGCGTGGCGGCAGCTCGCCTACGGTGCGCACCACGACGCGATCACCGGGACCGAATCCGACCAGGTGTACCTGGACCTGCTCGCGGGCTGGCGCGAGGCGTGGCAGCGCGGCGACGCGGCGCGCCGGGACGCGATCGGCTTCCTCACGACGGCGGCGGCCGGGCCGGGGGGCGGCGCGGCCGGGCCGGGGGGCGGCGCGGGCCCCGGCGGGGAGCGCGCGGTCACGGTCGTGAACGGGCTCGCCCGCGAGCGGGACGGGATGGCCACGGTCACCGTGCGGCTCGGCGCGCCCGGCACCGGCTGGCTCGAGGTCCGCGATCCGGAGTCCGGCACCGCGGTGCCGGCGCTCGCCGAAGGGGTGCGGCGGCACGCGGACGGCTCGCTCGCCGAGGTGACGCTGACGTTCCGCGCCCGCGGGGTGCCGGCGCTCGGGTACCGGCGGTACCCGCTGGCCGCGGTGCCGGCGGGCGGGGCGGCCCGGGAGGGCTGGACCGACGCCGACGGTGCCACGATCGAGAACGAGTTCCTCGCCGTGACCGCGGACCCGGCTCGCGGCGGCACGCTCCGCTCGGTGCTCGACAAGCGCTCCGGCCGGGAGGTGCTGAGCGGGCCGGGCAACGAGCTTGTGCTGCAGGAGGAGTACGACAAGCACCCGCGCTGGGGAGAAGGCCCCTGGCACCTGTCGCCGAAGGGTCTGGGGACCGGCTCGGCCGGCGCCCCCGCCACGGTGCGCGCGCAGCGCTGCGCCGTCGGGTCGCGGCTGGTCGCCACGATCCGGCTCGGCGACCTCGCGATCAGCGCCGAGACGCTGCTGTGGGACGGCGCGGACCGGGTGGAGTTCCGCACCCGCGTTTCGGGGTCGATTGGCAAGGACCGGCTGCTGCGGGTCCGCTTCCCCGCCGCCGCGGGCGGCGGGCTGCCGGTCTACCAGACGGCGACCGCGGTGATCGGACGGCCGTTCGGCGCGCCGGAGGCGGACACGGCGGCGCACTGGTGGACCCTCGACAACCCGGCGCTGCACTGGTTCGGGATCGGGTCCGTCGCGCGCGCGGTGCTGACCACGCTGGGCGGCGAGGTGCCTGTCGGGATCGGGGTGGCTGAGGTGATCACCCCGGATGTCATTCAGCACGAGGATCGGCGGCTCATCAGGGATCTGCTCGTCTCGCTGGCGCGGGCCGGCGTCACCGCGACCTGCTCGCGGGCCACCGGGCCGCGCTACGGGTCGGTGGACGTGGACTCCAACCTGCCGGACTTCAGGATCTCGCTCGGCGGTCCGTCGGAGAACGCGTTCACGGCGGAGGTGCTCGCGGCGTCCGACCCGCCGGTGGCCAAGCAGCTGGCGGCGCTGGCCGCGGACGGGGCCGGCGCGCGGGTGTGGGTGCCCGCCGCGCGCTCGCGCGCCTCGGCGTTCGGTCCGGGCGCGGACCTGCGCGGACCGCGCGACCTGCCGGTGCTCATCGTCGCGCCGCCGCACCCGTCGGAGCTGGAGAAGGTGCTCAGCGAGCTGCTCGGCGGGCTGACCGAGCGGGTGCTGCGCGCGGTCGTGGCCGACGGCGTCGCGCTCGCCGAGCCGCCGCTCGACGGCGGGACGGTCGCGCTGTTCAACAGGGGCACGCCGAGCGGCGTGGTTGCGCCGGACGGGACGCTGTGGCTGTCGCTGCTGCGCGCCTCCTCGAGCTGGCCGAGCGGGGTATGGATCGACGGCGACCGGCGCACGGTGCCCGACGGGTCGAGCTTCGCGTGGCAGCACTGGAGCCACACGTTCTCGTACTCGCTGGCCGCGTCGGACGCCGGGTGGCGCGAGGCGCGGTTCAACGCCCGCGCGGAGGACTACAACCACGACCTGATCGCGGTCGTGACCGAAGGGGCGCCGGCGGACGGCGTTTCTGACGGCGTTTCTGACGGCGTTTCTGCGGGCGGGCCGACCATCGAGCTGAGCACCGCGAAGATCGTCTCCGCGCCGGGCGAGCCGCGGCAGTGGGCCCGGATGAGCGTGCCGAACGTCACCGTGACCGCCCTCAAGCCGCGCGGCAACCCGCTCGCCGCGGGCCGGCCGGGCACGCCGCCGGCCGACCGCGAGGTCACCGTCCGGCTGCGGGAAACCGATGGCCAGTGGTCCCTGGTCCGGCTGCGCCTCGCGGGCGGCATCGAGGCCGCGTGGCGCGCCGACGTTCTCGAGCAGCCCGAGGGCTTCCAGCTCTCGGTGGAGGCCGGCACGGCCTTCGTGGGCATCGGCCCGTTCGAGACGGTGACGCTGGGCGTCCGGGTGGGCGCGCCGCCTAGCACGCCGACTGGCGCGCCGGCCCCGGAACCGCTGGCGGCCGCGATCGCGCCGCCCGAGCCGGTTCAGCCGGTGCACACGCGGTACTGGCTGCACGGCAAGGGGCCGGCGCCCGCCGGCAACGTGCCGGTCGCGGTGCACGTCACGCCGACCAGGCTCACGCTGGACGACGCCGCCGGGGGCCGCCTCCAGCTCAGCGTCGCCTGCGGTGCCGAGCCGACCGCCGGGGAGGTCGAGCTGATCGTGCCGGACGGCCTGCTCGCGGAGATCGAGGGCGGGGCGGAGGCTTCGCTCCGCTACGACCTGCCATCCGGCGGGTTCGCGACGTGGGACGTGGCGGTCCGCGCGGCGCCAGGCACCGCTGCCGGGCGGTACTTCCTCGCGGCCCGGATCCACGACGGACTCGGCCAGCAGCTCGAGGACACCGCGCTCGTCACTGTCGGCGAACCCGGCGGCCCGGACGCCAGCCAGCCCCCGGAGGAGCTGTTCTTCCGGCTGCAATCCGACGTCCAGGCCCTGGCGGCCGAAGCGGACCTCGAGGTGCTGACCCCGGAGCTGCGGCTGGCGCCCGGCCAGCGCGGCGAACTAATCGTCCGGGTGGCCAGCCACCTGGCTTCCGAGCTGCGCGGCGAGGTGCAGCTGATCTCCCCCATCGGCACCTGGCAGGCCACCGCGCCATGGACGCGTCCGGTGCGGGTTGCGCCCGGCGGGGAGGCGACGGCCGACTTCACGGTCACCGTGCCGGCGACGGCCGAGCCGGGCTGGCAATCATGGCTGCTGGTCAAGCTCATGTACTTCGGCCGCGTCCGCTACTCCGGGGCGATCCCCCTCTCCGTAGCCGGATGACGCCTGCCCCGATCGGGGCGAAGGTAGATGCAGAACCTGACGGTATGGATCGCGAACAGGGCGGCGACGGCCGCGCGCCGGGCGCCGTCCGACGCGCATGTGCTCGCTGAAGCCGCCCGGTCAGCCGACTGCGCGCTCAGTAGCGGGGGCAACCCCGCCAGCGAGGCCACGACAGCGGCTCCCAGCTCAGCGAACAACAACGCGGCCGGGACCCTGCGAAGCCTGCCCGGGACACCGCCGGCCACCAAGGAGGCGTCGCGGATGACCAGCCCGGCGCACACGCACTCCGCCATCGCCGCCCCGCGCACGCCCCAGCGGCGGATGGCCAGCTGGGTGAGCGGATACCCGCAGGCGCTGAGCCCGACGACGATGGCTCCGATCGCACGCTTCATCTGACCGCCTCTCGGACTGCACACGGTCACGAGCACGCTTGCACTGAGGCTCCCGGGAGCACAGAGCCCAACGTCCCGTGACCGGCCCCTCTTCAGGCGATCTGTGACATTCAGCCCTGGTCCTCGGCGGGGCTAGTCGACGTCCGAAACCCGGACGCGATCCAGTTCCTCCGCCGCGGTGCCCCCGGTGGCCGGCGCGGAGTTCCGAGCGCGGCCGCGGATCAGGACCGCGATGAGCAGCAGGGCGACCGCGTCGAACACCGCCGCGACCCCGAACGCGCTGGCCATGCCGTGCGCCAGCACGTGGCGGCCAAACGCCGCCGCGGTCAGGCCCCCCACCGGGTGGGCGAGCGCGGACCTGCGGGCGGTGCCGTAGACCGCGACGAGCACCGCGAGGCCGAGCGACCCGCCGAGCTGCTGCATGACGTTGACCATGCTGGAGGCGGCCCCGGAGTCTTCCGGCCGGACGCCGGCCAGCGAGGTCGTGGTCAGCGGCACGAACACGATGCCCATGCCGGCGCCGAGCAGCACCATCGGGCCGAAGACGCCGGTCCAGTAGCCGGTCGCCGGCGACACCTGCGACAGCCACGCCATCCCGCCGATCACCGGGAGCATGCCGCCGACCATGAGCGGCTTGTGGCCGACCACCGGCATCAGCCGCGGCGCGAAGCGGGACACCGTGAAGAGCAAGATCGTCGCCGGCAGGAACGCGAGGCCCGCGCGCAGCGCGCCGAAGCCGAGCACCTCCTGCGCGAACAGCGTCAGGAAGAAGAACATCCCGAACATGCCGCCCACGAGCAGCAGCCGCGCCGCCAGCGAGCCGGACCGGCCGGCGTCGCCGAACAGCCGCAGCGGCGTGATCGGCTGCTGCGCCCGGGTCTCGGTCACCGCGAACGCCGCGAGCAGGACCGCCGCCACGGCGAACGCGGCCAGGCCGGCGCGGTCCCCCCAGCCGCTGGACGCGGCCCTGATGAAGGCATAGCACAGGGCGGCCACGCCGGCGGTCGAGGTGATCGCGCCCGCCAGGTCGAACCGGCCCGGCAGCCGCGGCGTCTCGGCGACGAAAAGCGGCGTCGCGACGAGCACCGCGATGCCGATCGGCACGTTGATGAACAGCACCCAGCGCCAGTCCAGCCACTGGGTGATCACGCCGCCGAGCACGAGGCCGAGCGAGCCGCCGCCGGTCACCACGCCGGCGTAGATGGCCAGCGCCCTGGTCCGCTCCCGGCCCTCGGGGTATCCGCTCACGACGAGCGCGAGCACGGCGGGCGACGCCAGCGCGCCGCCGACGCCCTGCACAGCGCGCGCGGCGAGCAGCGCCCCGGCGGACGGTGCCAGGCCGCCGGCCAGCGACGCGAGCGTGAAGATGGCGATCCCCGCTAGGAACATGCGGCGGCGGCCGAGGATGTCCCCGGCCCGGCCGCCGAGCAGGAGCAGCCCGCCGAACGTCAGCGTGTACCCGTTCTGCACCCAGGACAGGGTGGCAGAGGAGAAGTGCAGCCCGGTCTGGATGTGCGGCAGGGCGATGGTCACGACGGTGGCGTCGAGGATGATCATCAGCTGCGCGCCGAGCATGATCGCCAGCGCGACGCCAGCACGGCCGTCTCCGCGCCGGACTGCGCGAGTCACGGTACGATGGTGAAAGATTCGGAGGTCCACTCCGGTTACTATACGGAGAGACCCTCCGTTTTGGCAAACCGGTTTACCGTTGACACTGATGAGCATCGTTGAACAAGCCCGCGGCGGCGCGGGCGAAGAACCGCGGATGCGGGCCGACGCGCGGCGCAGCCGCGCGAAGCTGCTCGAGGCGGCGACCGCCGCGTTCGCCGAGCACGGCGCGGACGCGCCGCTCGACGACATCGCCCGCCAGGCGGGCGTGGGCATCGGCACGCTGTACCGGCACTTCCCGACCAGGACCGACCTGCAGGCCGCGGTGTACCGCGGCCAGGTGGAGCGGGTCTGCGACGCGGCTGACGAGCTGCTTGTCTCCGCCACCCCCGAGCAGGCGCTCATCGGCTGGGCGCACGCGCTCGGCGCCTACCTGGTCACCAAGCGCGGCCTGGCGAACGCGCTGATCGGCGCCGTGGGCAAGGATTCCGAGCTGATGAACGGCTGCATGACGGCGATGCGGACCGCCGCGGACCGGCTAGTCCGCAACGCGCAGCAGGCCGGGGTGCTCCGCCCCGACGTGACGGAGCGCGACCTGCTCCGCCTCGTGCACGGCATCGCGGTCGCCACCGAACAGTCGCCGGAGGACACCGACCGGCTCATGACCCTCATGCTGGACGGCCTCCGGTCACGTCCAGCCGGTTCCTGAGGGAGCCCTAAACGCTGGGCGGGCGGTTCTCGTACGGGGTGCTGAGCACGATCGTCGTGCGGGTGGAGACGTTCGCGAGGCTGCGGATCTGCTGGAGCAGGTCCTCCAGGTCCGCCGGGGACGCGACGCGGACCTTGAGGATGTAGTTCTCGTCGCCGGCCACGCTGTGGCAGGCCTCGATCGCCGCAATCTGAGACAGCCGGGCCGGCACGTCGTCCGGCGCGGCCGGGTCGAATGGCTTTATCGACACAAAGGCGGTGAGGGGAAGCCCGATCACGTCGGCGTTACACAGCGCGACGTACCCGGTGATGACACCCTCTGCTTCCAGGCGGCGGACCCGCTGGTGGACGGCAGACACGGAAAGACCTGCCTGCCTGGCGAGTTCCGTGAAGCTCATGCGCCCGTTGCGCGATAGGAGCGACACGATCTTGCGGTCGATCTCTTCCACCACGACAACTTAACGTGATTCTTTACGGCTCGTAACGCTGCCCGGTAACGGATTTATCTCGGGATAGAAGTTGCCGTAGCGTACGTTGCACTGCCAAAGATGGTGGTACGTGGTGGGAGACTGGAAGCATGCAGCAGCCGGAAGAACTCTACGAACTGGACTCCGCGGCGATACCGGACGCGGGTGGCGCGGCGATGCTCGTGCACCTGGAGGGCTTCATGGACGCCGGCGCGGCGGGGCGCCTTGTCACCGAGCACCTACTTGACGCGTTCGAGCACACGACGGTCGCCAGGTTCGACACCGACCGGCTCCTCGACTACCGGTCGCGACGGCCGCTGATGACCTTCGACGACGGCCGCTGGGAGAGCTACGACCAGCCCGAACTCGCCGTCCACCTGGTGTCCGACGCGGTCGGCAAGCAGTTCCTGCTGCTCACCGGGCCGGAGCCGGACCACGAATGGGAGCTGTTCGTCGCGGCGACGCGGACGCTCGCCGAGCGGCTCGGGGCCGGGCCCATGATCACTTACTTCGGCGTCCCGATGGGGATTCCGCACACCCGGCCGCTCGGCGTGATCACCCACGCCACCCGGCCCGGGCTGGTCACCACCCGGGTTCCGCTGCCCAGCAAGCTGCAGGTGCCGGCGAGCGCGTCCGCGCTGATGGAGTACCGGTTCGGGCAGGCCGGACGGGACGCGATCGGCTTCGTCGTCCAGGTGCCGCACTACCTGGCCCAGGCCGCGTACCCGACCGCGGCGCTGACCCTGGTCGACTCGGTGTGCGAGGTCACCGGGCTCGACCTGCCCGCGCTCGAGCTGCGCGAGGCCGCGGACCGCACGAACGCGCTCATCGACCGGCAGGTCGCCGAGTCCGCCGAGGTCGCCGAACTGGTGACGGGCCTCGAGCAGCAGTACGACGCCGCGCTCGCCGCGGCCGAAGGCGAGGATCTGCTCGCCGAGGGCGAGCAGATGCCGACGGCGGACGAGCTGGCCGCGCAGTTCGAGCAGTTCCTCGCCGAGCAGCAGCGCGGCGACTCCCCGGATCGTTGAGCTCGCTGACCTCGGGCTAGACGATCACCAGGTCGCGGGGCTGGTTGTTGAGCCGCTCATAGCCGTCGGCGGTGCAGACCACGATGTCCTCGATGCGGGCGCCGTGCGGGCCCGGGTAGATGCCGGGTTCGACGGAGAAGGCCATGCCTTCCGCTAGTTCCGTGTCGTTGCCCTCGACGATGTAGGGGTCCTCGTGGGATTCCAGGCCGATGCCGTGCCCGGTGCGGTGGATGAACCACTCGCCGTACCCGGCGTCCGCGATGATCGAGCGGGCTATCCGGTCGATCTGCTCCGCCGGGACACCCGGCCTGACGCTCACGCAGGCTGCTTCCTGGGCGTCCTTGAGCACCGCGTAGTACTTCGCGAAGTCAGCGGGCGGCTCACCGATCGCGTAGGTCCTGGTGCAGTCCGAACAGTAGCCCGACGGCATCGTGCCGCCGATATCGACGACCACGACGTCGCCTCTTTGCAGCACCCTGTCGGAGACCTCGTGGTGCGGGCTTGCCGCGTTCGGCCCGGAGCCGACGATCACGAAGTCCACGCTGACGTTCCCCTCGGCGAGGATGGCCTCGGCGATCTTCGCGCCTACCTGGCGCTCGGTCGTCCCCGGCCTGAGCCATCGCGGGACACTGGCGTGCACCCGGTCGATCGCCTCGCCGGCCTCGCGCAGCGCCCGGACCTCCGCCGCCGACTTGCGGATCCGCAGCGGGGACAGCACCGCGCTGGCCAGCTGCTGGGCAGCCGCCGGGAAGACCTGCGCGAACTGGAGGACGTGCAGCGCCCACATCCGGTCGGACAGCGCGACTGATTCCGGATGGTGGAGTCTGCGGGAAATTATCCCGAACGGGCTCGTGGTTTCCCCCCACGGAACCAGTTCCACGCCAAGGCCGCCCGCCGGAGAGGCCTGCGCCGCCTTGAGCTCGAGCTGGGGCACCACCAGGAACGGGTCGCCCTCCGCCGGCACCACCAGGCACGTGAGCCGCTCGAGCTGCTTGGCGTCGTAACCGGTCACGTACCGCAGGTCCGGGCCCGGGGTCAGCAGCAGCGCGCCGATGCCCGCCGCGCGGACCGCGGCGGCGACCGCGCGCAGCCGCTCGGCCGGGTAGAGGGCGGTGTCGGTGCTCACGAATCTCCCCTTTCTATGACTGCCGCTCTATGACTGCCGCGCGGAAGCGCGTGAGCGAGGACCCGAGGCCGAGGGTCTCGCCGATCTCGGTGAGCAGTTCCGGGTCGGGCGGCCGGGCCGGCAGGGTCCCGTCGATATCGTCCGGCAGCGGCACGCTTCTTGCTGTTATCACGACTTCCGGTGCCTTGTCGAGGTAGCCCCGGGCGGCCTCGAGCTTCTTGCGGGTGCCGGGCGGGAAGCCGCCGTGCCCGAGGTCCAGGGCATTCTCAATGCCGTCCACGCTGCCGAACGCCCGGATGAGCGCGGCCGCGGTCTTCTCGCCGATGCCGGGCACGCCGGGCAGGCCGTCGCTCGGGTCGCCGCGCAGCACGGCGAAGTCCGCGTACGCCTTGCCCGGGATGTCGTACTTCTTCGCGACTTCTTCCTCGGTCACGGGCTCCATCTTGGCGAGCCCGCGCACCGTGTAGATCACGCGGACCTGTCGGTCGTCGTCGACGAGCTGGAACAGGTCCCGGTCGCCGGTCACCACGTCGACCGGGGTGCTGGTGCGGGCCGCCAGGGTGGCGATCACGTCGTCCGCCTCGTAGCCCTCGTGTTCGGCCAGGGCGATCCCGGCGGCGGTGAGCACCTGGGTGATGAGCGGGATCTGCACGGCCAGGCCGGGCGGGGTCTGCTCGGTCCCGTCGGGCTCCGCCCGGTGCGCCTTGTACGACGGGAGGGCGGCGACCCGGAACGCCGGCCGCCAGTCCGCGTCAAGGCAGGCCACGAGCCGTGCCGGCGTGCGATCCCGCACCAGCCTGGCGATCGTGTCGAGCAGGCCCCGGATCGCGTTGACCGGCGTACCGTCCGGCGCCGTCACCGTCTCCGGCATCCCGTAGAACGCCCGGTAGTACAGCGACGCCGTGTCCAGCAGCATCAGCGAGCCCACCCGGCCATCCTGCCACGTCCCCGCGCGAGGGCGCGCCCCCGCTGCCGCGCCGCCGGGGCGCTTACGGCGCGGACGGGCCGCTTCTTGCTGTTATCATTCTGCAGCGCAATCGGCACCAGTAGAGCGGGTCGTGCGAATGGCCTGCGAGCGCGGCTTGTTACCATCGAGCCGGTACAAGCCCTCGCCGCCTGACCAGTGTGACCCCCGCGGCGGCTGCGTCGGCTGTTTCCGCAGGCGGCTGTCCGGCGCGGCGCAATTCCATGATCACGTAGATTACGCATCGTATAGGTGCATGAAGTCTTCGTGATCATGGAACGCGAGCCGCGCGCACCTGCCCGCGGGCAGACAGGCGGGGCCAGATGTGCCCCTGGTGCGAACGTGGCGCAGCGTCGGCGCTTCTTGCTGTTATCAGGACGACCATCGATGTGAGCGCTGCAGCACGTCCGCGCGGGGCAGCGCACGGCGTGCGGCATAATCTTCTGGTGCCGATTCAACGCTGGCGGTGCCCGGTCGCGCTGCAGGTCAAGGCCGTTGTGCTGGTGGCGGCGTGGGTCGCGGTCGCGGGGGTGTTCTTCCCGCTGTGGTTCGGCGTGCCGGTGATGGTGGTCCTCGGCGCCTGGGGGCTCGGCCTGGCTGTCCGGAGTGGCGAGGTCGTGGTCGATCCGGACGCCGGGGTGCTCGTGTTCCGGATCGGGCCGCTGGCACGGCGGGTGCGGCTGGCGGACGTGACCGCGGTGCAGGCCGACGGGGCGAAGGTGAGCATCGCCAGGTCCGGCGGCGGCGAGATATCGGTCTACGCGTGGCGCAAGAGCCGCCTGGACCAGTGGCTGCGGATCCCGGTGGTCGGCGGCGACGTGGCGCACGCGATCTCCCGGGCGGCCGCCGCCGCGCAGGCGGAGCGGGCACAGCCGGCGGAGGGTTCCGTGCGGGCGGGGCTTGGCTCGCGGCAGCCGCTTGCCGCCATCCTGCTCGGCCTCACCGGAGTGCTCGCGGTCGCGGCGGCGTTCCTGGTGCGGATCGGCTGGCCGAGCCCGGTCATGACCGCGCTCGGCGCCGTCCTGGCCCTCGGGCTCGGCCTGTTCGGGCTCTTCTACGTGCTGTTCGCGCTCTGGCTGCTGCTGAGCGGGCGCGCGGCGCGGCGCGGCGCGGTTAGCAGCAGGTAACGCTCACATCAGCATGATCTTGCCGTCGGATACGGCGATCGTGCGGCCGGGCAGCGGCGTGGGGGCGGGGCCGGTGACGACCGCGCCGTTGGAGATCTTGAACTCGCTGCCGTGACAGGGGCAGTTGATCGTGCCGTTGGCGACCTGGTTGCAGATGCAGCCGACGTGAGTGCACACCGCGCTGAAGGCCTTGAACACGCCCTTCGCCGGCTGGGTGACGACGACCTTCTGGTCCATGAAGACCTTGCCGCCGCCCACCGGGATCTCCGTGGTCAGGCCGAGCAGGGTGCCCATGGCCGCACCGGTCGCCTGGCCGGCGGCCTGGCCCGCCATGCTGGCGGGCGCCGACGGCGCCGGCGCCTCCTGCCCGGGGGCAACGCCGGCCTCGTTGGCGCCGTACGGGACGGCGGCGGTGCTGCACCCGGCCAGCACCCCGCCGGCGCCCGCTATTCCCACTCCCAGTAGCACGCAGCGGCGGGTGGCCCGGTGGTCCTGCTGGGGCTCTTGACTCATCGATCATCCTTCGCTGGTCGGGACGAACCGGATAAGACTCTTTTACGGGACTCGGGGTGCGCGGCGCCGGGCCGCCGCGCACCCCGTAAGAGTCCGTTAATCACGGTGCCGGACCGTCACCACCACCAGTGCTGCCGGTGATGACGGTGGTAGGACGAGCCAGGGGCACCCGACGACGGCTTGGCGGACGGCATGCCCGGTGCGGCGGTGGGCGTGCTCGCACCGGACGGCGCCGAGGTCACGGTCGCCTGGCAGACCTGCTGCCCGGCCGCCGGGTTGCCCGGACCGCTGGTGACCGGCGCGAACTGGCGCAGGAAGCAGGCGGCGACCACCACCCCGTTGCCGTCGACCGACGTGGACACGTCGTTCTGCTGCCCGAAATTGCCGCAGTTCAGGTTCATGAACGACTGCTGCAAGCGCATCGCCATGAAGTCAAACAGGTTGGCCGCGGCGGCCGGCATGGGGCTTGGCGCGCCCGTCAGGAGGTTGACGTCCTGCTGGAGTCGCTGGCCCTGGATCTGCTCCATGTCCGAGCAGTAGGCGGCGGGCGACTCGCCGACGGGCAGCGCGGGCATGTCAACGATCGACCGGTACGTGTTCGTCTTGTCCGTGCTGAAATTGCCGTTGCCGTCCAGCGTCATGGGGTCGTTGAGCGGGACGAGCGCCGCCGGGCCGCTATTGTCCTTGCCCGCCCACGCGGCCGCCTGGAGTTCGTCCAGCGGGAGGGAAGGCGCCGGCGCGCCGCCGTCCGCCAGGTTGGGGACCTCCCACGGTGAGCAGCCGAGCGCCGGGTCGACGAACAGGTCGAGCAATCCGTTGTCGCTCCCGTTGAACAGCGTGCTCGCGCCGCCGAGCGCCTGCCTGTTGGCGGCGGTGTCCTGGGCGGTCTGCCCATTGGGCTCGGCCAGGTACTCGGTCGTCACGTTGTCGCTCTGGTCCTGGTCGATGAGCGCGAAGCTGCGGGTCGTCAGGCACCGCTGGCCATCCTTGGCGATGCCGGGCTGCGGGACGGTCAGCTTCCCCGCCTGGATGGCGGCGTTCGCCGCGGCGAAGAACGCCACCCCGTTGCAGGCTCCGACCTGGGTGAACGACGAGAACTGGCCGCCGATGTTCTCACCGGCCACGCAGTTGGCCTGCTGCAAGATCGGGTCCGGGGTGCCGGACGCGGCCGGGCTGTCGCCTGCCGACACCGGCGGGTCGCCCTGGTTGCCCGTGCTCGCCGACGGCGTCGCGGTCCACGGTGCGGAGCCGGACGGTGCGGTGGTGGGCGACGCCGGCGTGGTCGCCGACCCCGACGCCGGTGATGTGGCCGCTGCCGATGACGTGGCCGACGGCGAGCCGGGGTGCCAGCCGTTGCCGGCCTGGCCGGCTTGGCCGGAGCCGTAGCCCGCGAGGTGGGACATCGTCCCGTCGTACTGGCCGGACGAACCGGCGGGCGGCAGCGGCGCCGAGCCCGCGTCCTCAACCGCTGCCCTGGGCGCGGAGCCGGTGAAGGCCGCCGTCGCCGTCGCTGGCGTTGATGGCGTCGCGGTGCTCTGGCTGTCCTGCGCCGGGGTGGTCGTCGCAGGGCCAGTGGTGGTCGGGTCCGACGCCGGGGCCGTGCCGGTCGCCGTCCCGGTGGGAGCAGCGGTCGCGGTGGCCGCCGCGCCGGTCTGGGCCTGCGACGGCGTGGTCGTCGGCGTGGTCGTCGGCGTGGCGGTCACCGTCGACCCGGCGGAGGCCGTGGCGCTCGCAGTTGCCTGATTGAGCACGGACTGAGCCTGGTCGGCTCCCACCAGCGACAAGGTGTTGCCGTTGAACCCGAACCAGAGGGCGACGATCGCGCCCGCCGGCAGCGTGGGCGCGACCGGCGCCGTCGCGGGCTGGGTCCCGGCGTCGACGACGAGCGGGTCGTAGATCGATATCGCCCCGGTCGCCGGGTCGATGATGGCGCCCTGGACGAAGGCCGTCTGGTTGGCGTTGGCCTCATTGCACGGCCCGGCCGCCGCGTCGGTCGCGGTCAGCTGGTACGGGGTGGCCAGCCCCTGCGCGCTCAGCGGGTTCGCCGGCACGATCAGCGAGCAGTTCATGTCCACGGCGGGCGCCGCGTCCGCCGCGTTCTGGCCGGTCAGCATGTGGGTCACGCCCAGCGCCGCGGCCACGAGGGCGAGGCTCGCGATCAGCGCAACCACGGACATGACCGGCACCGACAGGGTGCCGCGCCGGGACCCGTGGCGGCGGGAGCCCGCCCGGCCGCTCCCCGGCAGGAACGCGGCGACCGAGCCAGCCGCGCCGCGGCCGACCCGCGGGCCGCGGCCCGCGTCAAGCCCCTCACCCAGGTCAAGCTCGGCGCTCAGGGCGCGCCCGGCGGGTACCCCGGGACGCCCCCGCTGAGTGTCGCCCCCTGGGCGCCCGTTCTCGCGGGAAGGGCCATACTCACCGGCATGACCGTCGTCGCCGGGAAGGCCGTACTCACCGGAAGGGCCGTAGCCGTCGTGCTGGCCGTAGCCACCTGGCCGGCCGTACTCACCGGAAGGGCCGTAGCCGTCGTGCTGACTGTAGCCGCCCGGCCCGGCGTACTCACCGGAGGGGCCGTGGGCGCCTGGCTGGCTGTAACTGTCCGGCTGGCCGTAACCAGGCTGGTCCCCGTGGCCGTCACCGGCGCGGTTGGCACCGCGCTGGCTGTCGCCGATGAGGCTCGTATAGCGCTGTCCATCGCTGGCATGCCCGCCGCCTGTGCGGCGCGTGCCCCGGCCGTCCCGGCCTGAGATCAATCCCATGATCACGGTCCCTTTCGAACGGTCATAGTTGTGACCGTGACGCTCCCAAGACAGGGACGTTAGCGTTTCGTGACCTTTAGTGCCGGTGATTTGCGCGTAATAGTTCTTACGAATTCTTACGGGAGCATCATGACAACGTATGAAGACGGGGATTTCGCCGGCTACGTCGCGGAACAGCTGAGCGGCGTCCCCGGCGTGCAGGCCGTCGCGCTCGGCGGGTCGCGCGCGGCCGGGACCCAGCGGCCGGACAGCGACTGGGACTTCTCCCTGTACTACCGCGGCCGGTTCGACCCAGACGACCTGCGCGCGCTCGGCTGGCCAGGCGAGATCTCCAGGATCGGCGGCTGGGGCGGCGGGGTGTTCAACGGCGGCGCCTGGCTGCGCGCGGACGGCAGGCCGGTCGACGTGCACTACCGGGACCTGGACGAGGTCGAGCGGGACCTCGCCGACGCGCAGGAGGGAAAGTTCAGGATCGAGCGGCTGCAGTTCCACCTAGCGGGCGTGCCGACGTACATCGTCGTCGCCGAACTCGCGGTGAACGTCGTGCTGTACGGCGACCTGCCCTCTCCCCGCGGGTACCCGGACCGGCTCCGGGAGACGGCGCACCGGCGCTGGCTGGCCGACGCGCAACACACCCTCGGTTACGCGCGGGACGCGTACGCCAGCCGCGGCCGGCTCGCCGAGACCGCCGGCGCGATAGCGCTCGCGTTCGCGCAGGGGGCGCACGCGGCGCTGGCCGCGCGCGGGGAGTGGATCACCAACGAGAAGACGCTGCTGGACCGGGCCGGGTTCCGGGGCGCCGACGAGGTGCTGGCCGGCCTGACCGGCGAACCGCGCTCGCTCGTGGCGGCCGTGGACGCGGCGTCCGACCTTATCGGGGAGGCGCCGGGGTAACTAAACTTGCGGATGCGGGAACGGTGATCAGATGAGCAGACCGGCGCCCGTGGCGGGACGCCGCCACCAGGGGCATCAGGAAGCGCACGCGCACGGCGCGGGCGCGGACGCGGACGCCCGCTGGCTGGCCGCGGCGGGCGCGCTCATCGTCGCGTTCATGGCCGGCGAGGTTGTCGCCGGGGTGGCCGCGCACTCGCTCGCGCTGCTGTCCGACGCCGCCCACATGCTCACCGACGCCGCGTCCATCGCCCTGGCCCTCGTCACCGCCAAGATCGCGGCACGCCCGCCGCGCGGCGGGTACACCTACGGCCTGCGCCGCACGGAGATCCTGTCCGCGCAGGCCAACGGCATCACGCTGGTGCTGCTCGCGGCCTGGCTCTGTTACGAGGCGATCCGCAGGCTGATCGCGCCGCAGCCGGTGACCGGCGCCGTGATGCTCACGGTCGCGCTGGCGGGAGTGTGCGTCAACCTGGCCGCGAGCGCCCTCATCGCGCGCGCGAGCCGCAAGGGCGCGCGGCGCAGCCTGAACATTGAGGGCGCCTTCGCGCACGTGCTCAGCGACCTGTACGCGTTCGCCGCCACCGCCGTGGCCGCCATCGTCGTGCTCGCCACCGGGTTCGCCCGCGCGGACCCGATCGCCACGCTGGTCGTGGTGGCCCTGATGCTGCGCGCGGGTGGCGGGCTGATCCGGGAGTCGGGCCGGATCTTCCTCGAGGCGGCGCCCGCCGGGCTCGACCCGGCGGCGATCGGCGCCGCCATGGCCGCGAGGCCGCACGTGGCCGAGGTGCATGACCTGCACATCTGGGAGATCACCTCGGGCATGCCCGCGGCGTCCGCGCACGTGCTCGTCGCGGCGGGGCAGGACTGCCACGCGGTGCGCGCGGACCTGGAAGCGCTGCTCGCCCGCGAGTACGGCATCACGCACGCCACCCTCCAGGTCGACCACGCGCCCGCCGGCGCCGCGGCCGCACCCAGCACCCGCCACGCGGACGGGCACCCCACCGAACTGGACGGCGCCGGGCAAGAGCACTGCGAAGACTCCCACGGCCCCCGGTACCGCCCGCAGGACCACGCTGGACCGGCCGCCCCGGCGCCCCCGGCGGCCTAGACACCCCAGGCGCCATGGGCGGCTTTGCCGGAAAAAGCCGGACCGCGGGGAAAACTGGCTAGTACCATTTCGCCACCTGCCGGGAAGCTGAAGATCCGCTGAGCAGAAGCTGACGGCCGGCAGCGCATCCATCGATGGGAGCACTTCGTGGCCACAGTCCGCCGCTTGGCGCCCGCCGCCCTTCTCGTCACTGCCCTGGCCGTCGCCACCGCGGCCTGCGGAACGTCCAGCGGCACGCACTCGGCGGCCGCCAGCCTCAGCCCCAAGGCGGTCAGCGACCCGCTGGCGGGCTGGACCGCGCAGCGGATCGCGAAACAGGCTCAGGCGGACACCGTCGACGCCCCGTACGTGCGCGTCACGGGCAACGTCACCAGCTCTGGTCTGCAGATCACCTTCGACCTGACGATGGTGGCAGGTACCGGCTGCCAGGGCAGCCTGACGGAGCATGGTGTCGGCTCGTTCATGCTGGTCAGCCTGGGCAAGAACGTCTGGGTCAAGCCCGACTCACAGTTCTACAAGAACGAGGCCGGCCAGAACCCGGACGCGCAGACGGCGGCGACGCTGCTGGCCGGCAAGTACCTGGAGGACACGGAGGGCACCGGTCTTGGCTCGCTGGCCAGCTCGTGCTCGCTGCACGGCATGCTCGGCAACGCTACCCAGACCGCCGCGGACGATTCCTTGAACGCGAAAGCCGGGACGGCGACGATCGACGGGCAGCGCGCGCTGAAGCTCCTCAACGTGGGGCAGCACGCGACCGTGTACGTGACCGATACGACGAAGCCGGTAATCCTGCAGATCATCGTCTCCGGGTCGGGCGGCGGCAGCCTCAGCTTCACCTACTACACCACCGCGCCCGCCATCACGCCGCCGCCGGCCAGCGAGACCATCGAGGGCAGCAAGTACGGGCTCTGAGCCCGCGCGGGCTCAGCCGCCGATCGCGGACATCGGGCGGTCAGGCTGCAAGAACGACGGGTCGTTGATGCCGTGCCCGGGCAGCTTGACCGCCACCGCGGCGCGCCAGCGCTCCGCGATCTCCTCGTCCGGCGCGCCGGACCGCAGGGCCGACCGCAGGTCGCTCTCCGACCGCGCGAACAGGCAGTTGCGCACCTGGCCGTCGGCGGTCAGCCGCACCCGGTCGCAGGACCCGCAGAACGGCCGGGTGACCGACGCGATCACGCCGACGCGGGCCGGCCCCCCGTTCACGAGGAAGGTCTCGGCGGGGGCGGCGCCACGGGCCCGTTCGGAATCTTCTGACAAGCCGAACGCGGCGGACAGCGAACCGGAAACCTCAGCCGCGGTGACCATCTCCGCGCGCTTCCAGCCATGCTGCGCGTCCAGCGGCATCTGCTCGATGAACCGCAGCTCGTACCCGCGCTCCAGGCAGTAAGACAGCAGCGGCACCGCCTCGTCGTCGTTGATCCCGCGCATCAGCACCGCGTTGACCTTCACCGGCGTCAGGCCCGCCGACGCGGCCGCCGACAGCCCGTCGAGGACGTCGGGCAGCCGGTCCCGCCGCGCCAGCTTGCGGAACACCTCGGGTCGCAGCGTGTCGAGCGACACGTTGATCCGGTCGAGGCCGGCGTCCCGCAGCGCGGCGGCGCGCCGGGCCAGCCCGATCCCGTTGGTCGTCAGCGACATCTCCGGCCGCGGGGTCAGCGCGGCGGTCCTGGCGATGATCGACTCAAGCTCGCGCCGCAGCAGCGGCTCGCCGCCGGTGAACCGCACCTCGCGGATGCCGAGCATCGTCACGCCGATCCGGATCAGCCGGACGATCTCGTCCCCGGTCAGCACCTCCGGCGCCGGAAGCCAGTCCAGGCCCTCGGGGGGCATGCAGTAGGCGCACCGGAGGTTGCACCGGTCCGTCAGCGAGACGCGCAGGTCCGTCGCCACCCGCCCGTAGGAGTCAGCCAGCATCGTTCAAGCGTATATAAGTCCTTCAAGAAGTGACGACAGAGACTCGCGGAGGTTCGGGAAGCGGCTCACTCGTTTCTCGCGACCTCCGGCCCGGTGATGCGCGCAAGCAGCGGGAAGGTGGCCGCGATGATGCCGAGGGCCGCCAGGATCCCGCCCGCGGTGATGAGGTAGTAGGCGGCGCCGGGCGCCACGATCGCGTGGTTCTGCTGCAGGGCGGCGTTCATCGCGGCGGCACCGAACCCGGTGCCGATCGCGACCGCGGCGACGGCGAGCAGCGGGACGGCGCCTTCGAGCGCGACGACGCGGCGCAGCGTGGCGAGCCGGGCGCCGGTCAGGCGCAGCAGGCTGAACGGCCGCTTGCGGTCGGCGAGCCCGGCCGCGATGCCCGCGGCGAGCGTACAGCCGGCGATCGGCAGGCTGACCAGGATCACCGTGTTCGCGAGCTGCTGGTAGGCGTTGTTGGTGGAATTCACCTGCGCGAACAGCTCGCCGAGGGTGGACGGCCCGTTGAGGCTGGCATACGCGTACGCGTTCTCAAGAACCGTTCTCGCCTGTTCGACCGCGGGCACAGAGCCGTCCGTCCCGACGTTGACGGCGTCCACGCCGAGGCTGTCCAGCCGCGTGGCCGGAACGTTCACGGCTGGCCAGGTGATGCCGCTGATGTCCTGAAGGCCGTACAGGGCGCCGTTGAACCCGTCTTCCGGGAACGCCGCCACTGCCGCCCCGGGCGGGCAGCGGCCGAGAGCGGGAACAGTCGCGAGCTGCGCGCAGGACACCACGCCCGCCGGAACCGGGGTGGGGCGACTGAACGGGCTGATGCCGAGGTCATGAAATGTCGCCGGGATGGTGAGCCGCGGGTACGCGCGGACCACGACTACCCCGTGGACGCCGGGAATCGCGCTCAGCCGTGCGGCGAGCGGCGCGGCGGACGCGGCGGGACCGGCGCCCGTCGCGGCGGCCCCTCCCTGGTAGCCGTTGCCGAGCTGCTGGTCCGCCAGCTGGTTCGTCAGCACGTTCACCTCCCCGGGGCTGCCCCACTCCGCGTGGTCCACGGCGTCCTGTGTGGTGATGGCCACCACGGCCGCCGTGGTGATGAGCAGGGCGAGCACCAGGCCGCTGACGGCGCGGAAGGCGGCCTTGGGGTCGTCGGCGAGGCGACGCGCGGCGATCAGCGTGCCGGGGCGGCTGGTCCGCCGGGCCATGACCTTCGCCACGGCCATGGTGACCCACGGGCCGGCGATGACCAAGCCGACGATGATGAGCAGATAGCCGGGCACGAATGCCAGGACCTGGGTGGACGGGCTCGCCGGCTTGCCAACCGCGACGAAGAAGCCGAGGTCGGCGAAGCCGGCCAGCAGCGGCAGCACCCGCCAGGCCCCCGGCGGCTTCGGCGTCGCCCGGCGGGCGACGCCGAGCGGGGAGATGTGCACCCGGTGCAGCGCCAGCCGGGCCGCCACGGCGGCGGCCGCGGGCACGCCGATCGCGACCGCGAGGATGTCCGGCAGGCTGAGCGCCAGCTCGCCGGGGAAGAACGGCGCGCCGACGAACGGGATGCCCGCGACCGGGACGCGCAGCAGGAAGAAGATCCCGAAGCCGGCCGCCACCCCGCTAAGCGCGGCCGCGGTCGATTCCACGGCGGCGAGCAGCGACACCTGTTTGCGCGTCGCCCCGGCCAGGCGCATAGCCGCGAACCGCTGCTCGCGGCGGGCGGCCGACAGCCGGGTCGCGGTGGTGATGAAGATCAGCACCGGGGCCAGCACGGCCAGCGCCACGACGGACAGGATGAGGTCGCTGGTATTCGCCTGGACTCCACCGCCGGGCGGGTTGTAAAGCAGTCCCTTGGGGTTCACCCGGTCGTGGTACCCCAGGCCGCCTGGCACCGTCGTGGCGATCGACGTCACCCGCGCGGTGTAGGGCACGTGTGCCAGCTGTGCCGGGGTGCGCCCGACGATGATGACCAGCGTGTTCGGTGACGACAGTGCGGCGTCGCCGATCGTGCCGGCCAGGTGGCCGGGGTAGCGGTCGGCAAGCTGGTTCGCCGGGGTGCTGCGCAGCAGCGCGGCGAGCGCGGGCGAGGCGTAGTACTGGCCAGGCGCCGGGTCATGGGGGATGCCCGGCGGCACTGGGGACGAGGCACCGGTGGCGGCCACGTCGAAGCGGTTGATCTGGTGGCCTTCGAAGGTGTCGCCGCTTGGGTGCCACCACAGCGGGGCGATGCCCGCCGCCGGGCCGGCGGGCGCGTACGCCGTGCCGGTGTACCACCACGCGAAGCGGCTGTTCCAGGTGCTGACGGCGTTGGTCGCGGCGACGGCGGTCAGCAGCAGGCCGACGCCGAGGCCGACCGCGACGGCCAGGACGACCAGCCGGGTGATCGCCTCGCGGCCGCCGCTGACCACCAGCCGCAGTCCGAGGGGGATCACGGCTCGACCCCGGTGAGCGTGCTGACCTTGCCGTCCCTGACG
>Ga0187806_1000085_pt1 | contig 20522 bp, 15 predicted proteins | sample NC_wetland_sal_i_7_FD_132470 | JGI IMG/M metagenome (GOLD analysis project Ga0187806, IMG submission 132470) | Wetland sediment microbial communities from Neuse River Estuary, North Carolina, USA - ASW_1 | ecosystem: Environmental > Aquatic > Freshwater > Wetlands > Sediment | place: USA: North... | reverse complement strand
GAGCCGGTAGGGCGTGAAGCCGCCGCCGTGCCAGTCGTGCGATATCAGGAAGAATGCGACCGCGACGAGGTTCGCCGTGACCAGCAGGACGCGCGCCACGCTCGGCGAGGGCCGGCCCGACAGCCGGCTCAGGCCACCGAGGGCCGGGAGCGCGGGCGGGGCTGGCCGGCCTGTGATGACCATGGCAGCAGCATCCCGATGCCGCGCCGCGCGGGTCGATGGCGCTAAATCCCGGATTCGGGGTGGACTCAGCCCCCGCCGGCAGGCTGCACCCAGGTTCCGGTCGAGGTCAGCCGCGCTCGATCGCGGTGCCGAGCAGGCCCAGGGGCGGCGAGCCAAGCGCCATCAGCGCGCTGTGGAACCGCTTCAGCGTGAAGCCGGCCCCCCAGGCCGCGCGGGCTTCCTCCCGCACCCGCAAGATCTCCAGCTTGCCCCACGTGTACCGGCCGTAGGTCGGGTCGAACGTCGCGCGGCGCGCCTCGGACAGCGCGGCCGATCCCGTCAGGTGGGTGTCCGCCTCGAACCGCGCGGCAGCCTCGGCGACCGTCATCCCGGCGGTGTGCACGCCGAGCGCGCAGGCCAGCCGGGTCACCCGCACCAGGGCCTCCAGCCACACCCCGATGGCGAACCGCGGGTCGCCGGCGAGGAACCCCTCCTCGACGCACAGTTCCTCGGCGTAGTGCGCCCAGCCCTCGACGAACGCGCTCGACGACAGCGTCCGCCGGACATCGCCAACAGCGCGGCGCAGCGCCTGGTGGTGCGAGAAGTGCCCGGGCGCCACCTCGTGCACGGTGATGGCCGGCAGGGTGGTCGCGCTGAACACCTCGAGCCATTCCTCCGCCTGCGATGCCGGCCAGGACCGGTCTGGCGGGGTGATCCAGTACCAGGACGGCGCGTCCGGCTCGGCGGGCGCGTTGGTGGAGATCATCGCCATCGCCCAGCGCCGGGACTCCGGCGCCTCGCCGACGAGGCACACGCCGTCGTTGACGGGGACCAGGTCCGCCGACCGGGTGAACTCGATGGCGCGCGACGTCCACTCGGTGGCCGCCGCGATCACCCCGGCCCGGTCCGGGTGGTCCTTCACGAGCTCACGGGCCACCTCCAAAGGGGGTCGGCCCGGATCCACCAAAGCGCACGACTCGGTGAGCCGCTCGGTCAGCCGGTCCCGCTCGGCGTCCGCCCGCTGCGCGAGCTTGCCCAGGTCGACGTCGATCGCCTCGGCGGTGCCGAGCAGCGCGGTCAGCGCGGTGGAGCCCAGCGCGGCGTCCGGCGAGCCCGCCGACGCCGCCACCGACACGCACTCGACCAGCCGGGCGTGCGCGGCGAGCGCCGCCTCCCGCGCCGCGGGGTCGGCGTCGGCGGGGATGCCCGCCGCAAGGCCCCGGATGCCGCCGAGCAGCGCCTCGGCGACCGGGGCGCTGAGCTCGTCGAGCGACGCGATGGCCGCGTCGATGACCCGGGGCCAGGCCGCGAGGTGCGCGGCGCGCGCGGCGGCCCGCTGCTCCGCGGGCGCGTAGTCCTTGTCGTAGCAGGCCAGGTCCAGCTCGCCGAGGTGGAACAGCGGGTTGCGCCGGTACAGCTCAAGCTCCCCGTAGATGACCCGCTCCAGGTCCTCGAACGCGCGCAGGTGCTCCTCGTCGTGCGGGTCGGCCTGCGCGGGCCCGGCCTTCCGGGCGCCGGCGATCCTGGCCAGCCCGGCCGCCACCCCGGCCGGCGACAGGTCCTGCGGGATGCCGTCGTACTCGTGCCTGCCCGCGTACTCGCGCGCCTCCGCCACGTCCAGGTCGCAGACCGCGCGCACCCGTGGATCCAGGTCGTCCATGTAGTCAGACGTTACAGTGTCTGTCATGACGACGATCCCGGAGTTCACGACCAGGCCAGAGCTCGCGGGCACGTTCGGGATGGTCGCCTCCACGCACTGGCTGGCCTCGGCGGCCGGCATGGCGGTGCTCGAGAAGGGCGGCAACGCCTTCGACGCGGCGGTCGCCGCGGGCTTCGTGCTCCAGGTCGTCGAGCCGCACCTGTGCGGCCCTGGCGGTGAGGTGCCGGTGATCGGCTACGACGCGCGGCGCGGCGAGACGTTCGTGGTGTGCGGGCAGGGCACCGCCCCGGCGACCGCCACCCTGGAGGCGTACCGGGATCAGGGGCTCGACCTCGTGCCGGGCAGCGGGCTGCTCGCGGCGTGCGTGCCCGGCGCGTTCGGCGGCTGGCTGCTGCTGTTGCGCGAGTACGGGACGCTCCCGCTGCGCGACGTGCTCGGCTACGCGATCGGCTACGCCGAGTCCGGGTACCCGCTGGTCCCGGCGATCAGCTGGTCCATCGCCAGCGTCGCCGAGCTGTTCGGCGAGCACTGGGCCAGCTCGGCGCGGGTGTACCTGCCCGGCGGCGGGGTGCCCGCGCCGGGCAGCAGGTTCGCCAACCCCGCGCTGGCCGCCACCTACAAAAGGATCCTCGCCGAAGCCGAGGCGGCGGGAAGCGACAGGGACCATCAGATCGAGGCCGCGCGGCGCGCCTGGTACGACGGGTTCGTCGCCGAGTCGATCGGGAAGTTCGCGACTACCGAGGTGATGGACGTCACCGGGGAACGGCACCGCGGCTTCCTCACCGCGCACGACCTCGCGACCTGGCGCGCTCGCCTGGAGGCGCCCGTGACGTACGATTACCACGGGTTCACCGTGTGCAAGACCGGTCCCTGGGGCCAGGGGCCGGTGTTCCTCCAGCAACTCGCCCTGCTCGGGGGCTACGACCTCGCGGACATGGACCCCGGCGGGTCCGAGTACATCCACGTCGTGACGGAGGCGGCGAAGCTCGCGTTCGCCGACCGGGAGGCCTGGTATGGCGACCCCGGGTTCACCGACGTGCCGCTCGATGACCTGCTGTCCGCGCCGTACAACGACGAGCGGCGCCAGCTCATCGGCGACACGGCGAGCGCGGAGCTGCTGCCGGGCCGGCCCGGCGGGCGGGAACCGGAACTGCCCGGATTCGCCACGGCCCCGTTCGGGATAAAAGAACGAGAAGGCACCGGACACAGGAGCGGTGTCCGCGGAAGCGGCGACCCCGGCATCGACCCGGGGACGGGGGAGCCGCTGGGGCGGTCCGTGGACGCGCAGGCGCGGCGCGGCGACACCTGCCACGTCGACGTCGCGGACCGCTGGGGCAACGTGGTCACCGCGACGCCGAGCGGCGGCTGGCTGCAGTCCTCCCCGGTCATCCCCGACCTCGGGTTCTGCCTGGGGACGCGGGCGCAGATGTTCACCCTCGATCCCGGGCTGCCCGCGAGCCTCGCGCCGGCCAAGCGGCCGCGGACCACGCTGACCCCGACGCTGGCGCTGCGCGACGGCGAGCCGTACCTGGCGTTCGGCACCCCGGGCGGGGACCAGCAGGACCAGTGGACGCTGCACTTCTTCCTCAACCACGTGCACCATGGCATGAACCTGCAGCAGGCGATCGAGTTCCCGGCGTTCCACTCCCGGCACATGCCGTCGTCGTTCTACCCGCGCACGGCGCACCCGGCCGGGCTGGACGTCGAGGAACGGGCCGGTGAGGTCGTGTTCGACGAGCTAGCGGAGCGCGGCCACGCGGTCAGCGTGCAGCCGCCGTGGTCGCTCGGGCGGATCAGCGCGGTCGCGCGGCGCGACGGCATGCTGTACGCCGCCGCCAACCCGCGCGGCATGCAAGGCTACGCCGCGGGCCGGTAAACCCGGTAAACCAAGCGAGCCCGATGACACCGATGACACTTGTCATGGGCGGCCGCTGAGCGAGCGCACTACCGCGGCCGCGCGGCTGATGGTGGTATTGGGGGCGTCATAGTCAACGCACTCAGAAGGCAACCCACACAAGGGGATCACCGATGAGCCATAGCGGAACGGGGCCTGTCGTCTCGTTCGAGAACGTGAGCAAGCACTACGGCAGCCTCAAAGCGGTCGACGGGCTGAGCCTCGACCTGCGCGCCGGGGAGACTGTCGCCCTGCTCGGCCCGAACGGCGCCGGCAAGTCCACCTCGCTCGACATGCTCCTCGCGCTGCGCAAGCCGACGTCGGGCAAGATAAGGATGTTCGGCAGCGACCCGTACCACGGGGTCAAGACCGGCCGGGTCGGCGCCATGCTCCAGTCCGGCGGGCTGATGCCCGAGGTGACCGTCCTCGAGCTGGTCACGCTGGTCACCGGGCTACAGCCGCGGCCCGTGCCGATCGCCACCACGCTGCGCCGGGCCGGCATCGAATCGATCGCGGACCAGCGGGTGGACCGGCTGTCCGGCGGCCAGACGCAGCGCGTGCGGTTCGCGCTGGCGATCGTCGGCGAGTGTGACCTGATCGTGCTCGACGAGCCAACGACGGCGATGGACGTGGAGACCAGGCGGCGGTTCTGGGCGTCGATGAAGGAGGAGGTCGCGGAGGGCAAGACGCTGCTGTTCGCGACCCACTACCTGGAGGAGGCCGACCAGGCCGCCGACCGCATCCTGGTGATCAACCGTGGCCGGCTGCTCGCCGACGGCACCCCGGCCGAGATCAAGGCGCGGGCGGGGGCCAAGCGGATGTCGTTCCGGCTGCGAGGAGTGAACGAGCCGTTCCTGCTCGGGCTGCCCGGCGTGACCAGCCTCGATGTGCGCGGCGACGTCGTGCAGATCCAGACCATGGACTCCGACGCCACGCTGTACGCGCTGCTCGACGCCGGCTACCGGCCGCACGAGATCGAGGTCGGCAGCCTCGGCCTCGAGCAGGCGTTCCTCGCCATCACCGCGGAAGACGACCGGGCCGGCGAGAACGCCAGCGCCGCCGTTGAGGAGGTACGACAGTCATGAGAGGAACCCTGCTGCTGGCGCGGTCCGAGATCATGCGGCTCCGGCGCAACCGGCGGTACATGATCTCCACGCTCGCCTTCCCGATCGTGCTCTACCTGCTGGTCGCCAAGAGCGCGAAGGCCACCGTCTACGGCGTCGACTTCGCGGCGTACTACATGATCGCCATGGCGACGCTCGGCTCGTTCAGCGGCGCGCTGACCGGCAACGCGATCAGGATCGCCCAGGAGCGCAAGGAAGGCTGGGTCAGGCAGCTCCGGCTAACCCCGCTGCCCTCGAACGGCTACGTGATCGCCAAGATCATCGCCGCGATGGCCATCTCGGTGCCGTCGGTCGTGATCGTGCTGCTGCTTGGCCGGTACTACGGCGGCGTGCACCTGGCCATCGGGGCGTGGATCACGATCGCCGTCGTCGTCTGGCTCGGCGCGATGACCTTCGCGGCGCTCGCGATCGCCATCGGGTACCGGCTCCAGCCGGACCAGGTGCAGCCGATCGCGCTGCTGATCTACTTCGTGTTCCTCATCATCGGCGGGATCTTCTTCCCGCTGAAGGGGTTCCTGCAGAGCGTGGGCAACTTCACGCCCACCTACGAGGCCCTGAAGATCGCCACGGACGTGGCCGGCGGCGCCTCGGTCTCCGGCGGGCTCATCGCCGGCCTGGTCATCTGGCTGGCGATCTTCAGCGGGCTGGCGTGGCTCTCGGTGCGCGCCACGGCGGAGACTGTATAGGACCCTTTTAAGGCGGCATGGCTGACACGGGAGGCATGGCGATGATCCGGGACGGCGGCGAGCGCCGGGCCAGCGTGGGGATCACCGGGCTGGCGGGGCCAGGGGCGGCCGCGGCGGCGCACGGCCGCTGGGGCTGGCTGCGGCTGTTCTTCTCCGCGATCTGGCTGGTCTACCTGGCCCAGCCGCTGTCCAGCCTGCCGCACCTGCACCACGGCGCGCTGTGGATGGCCGCCGCGGCGGCCGTCACGGCGGTGTTCTGCGTGGTGTTCGTCGCGGTGGTCATCAGCTGGGATCACCACCCGGTGTGGGCGCGGCGGGGGCTGGCCGTGGTGGTCGTGCTCGCGGCGGTGTTCTCCGTCATGTTCCTCCCGGCGAAAAACGGCGGGAACGTGATATGGATCTACGTCTCGTCCGCCGCCGGGTGGGTGATCCCGGACCGGCGCGCGGCGATCCGGGCCGTGTTCGGCATCGCCGCGTGCTTCCTGCTGTTCAGCTGGCTCGCCCGCGACGGCGTGTCGGACATGCTGATCACGCTGATCCCCGTCGTCTTCGTGGGCATCACCATGTCCGGCATCCGGGTGCAGATCAGGCTGATGCGCGAGCTGTCGGAAGCGCGGGAGGCCGTCGCGATGATGGCGGCCAGCGAGGAGCGGCTGCGGCTGGCCCGGGACATGCACGACCTGACCGGCCAGTCGCTGTCCATGATCACGCTCAAGTCCGAGCTCGCGGCGCGGCTGCTGCGACGGCTGCCAGAAGGCCCCGACAGGGACCGGGTAGCCGACGAGATCCAGCAGGTCGCGGCCGTGAGCAGGCAGACCCTGCACGACATCCGCGAAGCGATCAGCGGCTACCGGCGGCCGACGCTGGCGGTCGAGATCATCACTGCGCGCGGCGCCCTGGACAGCGCGGGGATCGCGGCGCGCGACGACCCGGGGCTCACGCTGGTTTCCGGCACGGTCGACCCGGACGCGGAGGCGGCGCTGGCCTGGTGCCTGCGCGAGGCGGTCACGAACGTGATCCGCCACTCGGGGGCGAAGAACTGCTCCATCAGCCTCACCCGGCGCGGCGGGGAGCTCTCGCTCGAGGTTCGCGACGACGGCCGCGGCCGCCCGCCGCACCAGCCGCCGGATTCATCGCGCACCGGCCTGCACGGGATGGCCGAGCGGCTGTGCGCGGTCGGCGGTCACCTGGAACTGCGTCCGGGCACGCCCGGCTTCTGCCTCATCGCGACGGTCCCCGCCCGCGTGCCCGCCTCCGGGCACGCCGCCGGGGACGCCGCCGCGGGCATTACCGTAACCACGTGAACCCCATCCGGGTGCTGCTCGCCGAGGACCAGGCGATGATCCGCGAGGCCCTGGCGGCGCTGCTGTCGTTCGAGGACGACATCGAGGTCGTCGCCCAGGTGGGCCGCGGTGACGAGGTGACGGCGGCCGCGCTGGCGACCGAGCCCGACGTCGCCCTCCTCGACATCGAGATGCCCGGCATGGACGGGCTCACCGCCGCCGCGGCGCTGCGGGCCGCGCGCCCGGGCACCAAGATCGTGATGCTCACCACGTTCGGCCGCCCCGGCTACCTGCGCCGGGCGATGGAATCGGGCGTATCCGGATTTATCGTGAAAGATTCTCCTGCGGAGAAGCTCGCCCGGACCATCAGGGAAATCCGCGCCGGCAAGAAGGTCATCGACCCCGAACTCGCCGCCGCCGCGCTCGCCGAGGGCGCCAGCCCGCTCACCCCGCGCGAGCGGGACGTCCTCGCCGCCAGCCACGACGGCGCCACGATCGCCGAGATCGCCGCCGCGCTGTACCTATCCGAGGGGACCGTCAGGAACTACCTGTCGGCCTGCATCCAGAAGGCCGGTGCCCGCAACCGGACCGAGGCGCTGCGCGTCGCCGAGGAGCGCGGCTGGCTGTGAGCTGGCTCTTAAGACTGCCCTTAAGACCTTAAGATAAGCCGCGTGACATCGCCCGGATACCTGCGCTACCCACACATTCACGGTGAGCTCCTCACCTTCGTCGCCGAAGACGACGTCTGGCTCGCCCCGGCCGCGGGTGGCCGGGCCTGGCGGCTGACCTCGGACGGCGCGCAGGTCAGCCATCCGCGCTTCGCCAGGGACGGCAGCAAGGTCGCCTGGACCAGCTCGCGGGACGGCGGGCCCGAGATCTACACGGCCGGCGCTGACGGCGGCCCGGCGACGAGGCGCACCTACTGGGGCGACGCGCGGACCCGGACCGCCGGGTGGACGCGGCACGGCGAGGTGATCGCGGTCTCCGCGGCCGGCCAGCCCGGCTACCAGTACACCTGGGCGTATGCCGTGCCGCTCGGCGCGCCCCCGCGCAGGCTGCCGTTCGGCCAGGTCAACGACCTGGCGCTGGAGCAGGACGGCACCGCGCTGCTGACCGCGCGGATGAACGGCGAGCCCGCTTTCTGGAAGCGCTACCGGGGCGGCACCCGGGGCAGGCTCTGGGTCGCCACCGCCGAGGACCCGCTCTTCTCCCGGGTGCTGAGCGAGATCGACGGCCAGGTCGCGGCCCCGATGCTCATCGGCGGCCGGCTGGTGTTCCTCGCCGACCACGAGGGAACCGGCAACATCTACTCCTGTGCGCTCGACGGCACCGGCCTCCGGCGGCACACCGATCACGACGGCTTCTACGCCAGGAACCCGGCGACGGACGGAGAGCGGGTCGTCTACCACGTCGCCGGCGACATCTGGGTCCTCGACAGCCTCGACGCCGCCGCGCCGCGCAAGCTCGACATCGAGCTCACCTCGCCGCCCGGCGCACGCGCGCCGAAGCTGATCACCGCCAGCGACCACCTGGGCTCGATCGACGTCGACAAGACCGGCCAGGCCAGCGTGGTCGAGGTGCGGGGCACCGTGCACTGGCTGACGCACTCCGATGGCCCGGCCCGGGCGCTGTCCGTCCGGCAGGACGCGCGGGCGAGCATGCCCCGGCTGCTCGGCACGACCGGCAAGGTCGTCTGGGTGACCGACGACGGCGGGACCGACGCGCTCGTCGTCACGGAGATCGACGCGGATCCGGGCGCCCCGGCCGCTCCCGTGCGGACCATCGCGGCCGCCCAGCTCGGCAGCGTCAGCGCAGTCGAGGCGTCCCCGGACGGGACCACGGTGGCCGTCGGCGTGCACGACGGGCGCCTGCTGCTTGTCGACGTTGAGTCCGGGGACGTCACCGAGCTCGCGGCCAGCGACGACGGCGACATCGACGAGCTGGCCTGGACGCCGGACTCGGCGTGGCTGGCCTGGGCGCAGCCGGGGCCGCGGCCGCTGAGCCGGATCCGGCTGGCCCGGGTCGCGGACCGGTTCACCGTGGACGTGACGGACGGGCGGTTCGCCGACAGCGAGCCGGTCTTCACCGGCGACGGGCTGTACCTGGCGTTCCTGTCCCGGCGCACGTTCGACCCGGTCTACGACGCGCACTCGTTCGACCTGTCGTTCCCGTTCGGCAGCCGTCCGTACCTGGTTCCGCTCGCGGCTGGCACGCTGTCGCCCTTCGGACCGCTGCCGGGCGGCCGTCCCGTCAGCGCGGGCGACGCGAAAGATTCTTCAGAACGTACCGACGTGACTGTCGACACCGACCACATCTCTTCCCGGGTGCTGCCCGTCCCGGTGGACGAGGGCAGGTACTACGGCCTGGTCCCGGTCAAGGGCGGCCTGGCCTGGCTGCGGTCCCGGCTGTCCGGCGTGCTCGGCGAGGGCGCGGCGGACCTCGACGACGACCGGCCGCGGCCCGCGCTAGAGCGGTTCGACCTGCGCAAGCGCGAGGTGACCACGCTGGCGGGCGAGGTCGACTGGTACGCCGCGAGCGGCGACGGCTCCCGCCTCGTCATCAGGGACGGCTCGGAACTGCGGGTGGTGCCCGCCGACCGGAAGGCGGACAACGGCTCGTCGGACGACGTGGTGACCGTGGACCTGTCGCGGGCGCGGTTCCTCGCCGACCCGGCGGCGCTGTGGGCGCACGCGTACGAGGAGGCCGGCCGGCAGCTGCCCCTTGACTTCTGGAACCCGGGAATGTCGGAGGTGGACTGGGACGGGGTGCTGGACTCCTACCGGTTCCTGCTGTCCCGGATCGGCTCGTCCGCCGAGTTCGCCGACCTGCTCTGGGAGGTCGTCGCCGAACTCGGCACGTCACACGCGTACGTCACGTCCTCCGGCGTGTTCACCGCGCGCACGCCCGCCCGCGGCGCCGCCCCCGGGCAGCTCGGCGCGGACATCTCGCGGTCGCCGGACGGCCGCTGGCTCGTCGACCGGGTGCTGCCCGGGGAGTCGTCCGACCCGCTGGCCAGGTCCCCGCTCGCCGCCCCCGGGGTCGCCGTGCTAGCCGGGGACGAGATCCTCGAGGTCGACGGGCGCCCGGTGGACCCGGTGCAGGGACCGTGGCCCGCCCTGGCCGGGACCGCGGGCAAGCCGGTGGAGCTGACCATCCGCCCGGCGGACCCGTCCCTGGTCCCGCAGCCTCCCAAGGCCGCCGACCCCAGCTCCGACGCCAGCGACCACAGCGACCACAGCGACGCCAGCGACCCCAGCGACCCCAGCCCCAACCCCAGCGGCCACGCAGACACCACTGACACCGCTGATCCCATCGACATCACCAGCACCGAAACCGGCGACGAGTCCCAAGAGACTCACGAGCCCGAAGCGCCGCCCGAAACCCGCCGCGTAGTCGTCGTGCCGCTGCGCGACGACCGGCGGCTGCGCTACCAGGACTGGGTGGCCGGGCGCCGCCAGTTCGTCCGCGACAGGTCCGACGGGCGGATCGGCTACTTGCACGTTCCCGACATGATGGGGGAGGGCTGGGCGCACCTGCACCGCGACCTGCGCGCCGAGATGAGCAAGGACGCGCTGATCGTCGACGTGCGCGGGAACCGCGGCGGCCACACGTCGCAGCTCGTCGTGGAGAAGCTGGCCCGGCGGATCATCGGCTGGGGCTTCGGGCGCTGGCTGCGCCCGGAAAGCTACCCGGAAGAAGCGCCGCGCGGCCCGGTCGTCGCGCTGGCCGACGAGTTCGCCGGCTCGGACGGCGACATCGTGACCGCGGCGATCCGCACGCTGCGGCTCGGTCCGGTGATCGGTGCCCGCACCTGGGGCGGCGTGGTCGGCATCGACGGGTCCGGGCACGGCCTGGTCGACGGCACGCGGATCACGGTCCCCAGGTACGCGTTCTGGTTCAGCGACTACGGCTGGGGCGTGGAGAACTACGGCGTGGACCCGGACACCGAGGTGCTGATCACGCCGGACGACTGGGCCGCCGACCGCGACCCCCAGCTCGAGGTGGCCGTCGACCGCGCGCTGGCCCAGCTCGCCGAGAACCCGCCGGCCCCGCTCCCCGACGTCACCACCGGCCCCGCCAAGCGCCGCCGGCCGCTCCCGCCCCGCCCGTAGGGGATCACCTGTGGGCGCGGTGGCGGGCCCGGACGGACCTCACCGACCTCATCGCTCCCGCAGTCCGCACAGGTTGAAAAGCACCCCGGGGCCGGGGACCACGATCAGCACGAACGACGCGACCGTGTAGCCGAGGAGGTCACCGGACGAGATCATCACGGCTGCCGGGTGATGAGCTCGCGGCCGTGCTTGCGCAGCTCGGCGACCGACGTGACGCCGAGGAACTGCATCGTCGACTTGAACTGGCCACCGAGCAGGTCGAGCACCCGGTCCACCCCGGCCGTCCCGCCGGCCATCAGCCCGTAGAGGTATGCCCTCCCCAGGGCGGCGCCGTCCGCCCCGAGCGCCAGGGCGACGACGACGTCCGCCCCGTGCCGGACGCCGGAGTCCACGAGCAGCGTGAACGAGGGCCCGACCGCCTCCCGCACCGGCGCGATCATGTCCGCCGGCGCCGCGGCGCGGTCCAGCTGCCGCCCGCCGTGGTTGGACAGCAGGATCCCGTCCACGCCGGCTTCCACCGCGCGGCGCGCGTCGGCTGGCCCGAGCGGCCCCTTGATCAGCAGCTTGCCCGCCCACCGGGCGCGCAGGTCCTCGATGTCGGACCAGTTCAGGTCCGCGTCGAAGAAGTCCGCCGTCTGCATCACCGTCGTCCGCGGCCGCCCGGCGAAGTTGGCGTAGTCCAGCGCCGGCCCGCTCAGCAGCCGCCACCAGTACCCGGGCTTGGCGGCGACCGACGCGACCGTGCCCAGGGTGAGCGCCGGCGGTATGGTCAGCCCGTTGCGCAGGTCGCGGACCCGGTTGCCCGCCACGACCGTGTCCACGGTCACCATCAGCGTCCCGAACCCGTTGTCCGCCGCCCGCTGCACGAGGTCGTACGCCTGCGTCCGGTCCTTCAGCAGGTACAGCTGGAACCACAGCGACCCGGGGGAGGCCCCGCCGACCCCGGCGCGCAGCTCCTCGATCCCGGTCGCCGCCATCGTGGACAGCGTGTACGGCAGCCCGTGCCTGATGGCCGAGCGCGCCGCCCCGATCTCCCCGTCCGGGTGCATCATCCGCGTGTACCCGGCAGGCCCGAGCAGCAGCGGCACGGGCAACTGGGCGCCGAGCACAGTCGCCGACGTGTCGGCCGACGCGACCCCCGCGAGCACCCGGGGCACGAACCGCCACGCGCGGAACGCGGCGACATTCGCGGCGGCGGCGATCTCCTCGTCGGCGGCGCCGTCCACGTAGTCGAAGACCGGCCGCGGAATCCGCCGCTGCGCGGCCCGGCGCAGGTCGAACACGTCATAGCACCCGCGCAGCCGCCGGTCGGTAGCGTTCAGTGATACTGGACGCAGCTGGACAAGCTTCCGCATGTCGCGCACTCTCATGGACGCGACGATACGCCGCGCCCGCCCGTATATTAAATCTATCGGAATAGTAGATAATAAAGGGGTGCTAGCCGATGTCCCTGCGATTCCACTGGTTCTTGCCGACCAACGGGGACGGCCGCGACATCGTCGGCGGCGGCCATGGCGTCGCGACCGGCGCGGCCGGCGCCATCCGGCCGCCGACCGCCGCGTACCTCGGCCAGATCGCGCGCAGCGCCGAACAGCTCGGGTTCGACGCCGCGCTCACGCCCACCGGCGCCTGGTGCGAGGACGCCTGGCTGACGTGCGCGATGCTCACCGAGGTGACGGAGCGGCTGAAGTTCCTCGTGGCCTTCCGCCCCGGCCTGATAAGCCCGACCCTGTCCGCGCAGATGGCGTCCACCTTCCAGCGCCAGTCCAGGGGGCGGCTGCTGCTCAACGTGGTCACCGGCGGCGAGTCCGCCGAACAGCGCGCTTACGGTGATTTCCTGTCCAAGGACGAGCGGTACGAGCGGACCGGCGAGTTCCTGGACATCGTCACGAGCCTGTGGCGCGGCGAGTCGGTCACCAAGACGGGCAAGCACCTGCGGGTCGAGGGCGCCAGGCTCTCCCGGCTGCCCGATCCGGTACCCGACATCTACTTCGGCGGCTCGTCACAAGCGGCCGGCCCGGTCGCCGCGAAGTACTCCGACGTATACCTGACGTGGGGCGAGCCGCCCGCCGCGGTAGAGCAGAAGCTGCGCTGGCTCGAAGAGCTGGCCGCGGCGAACGCCCGCACGCTCCGCTTCGGCATCCGGCTGCACGTCATCAGCCGCGACACGGCCGACGAGGCGTGGCGCCAGGCGGACCGGCTGATCGAGCGGGTCGACGATGAGATGATCCGCAAGGTCCAGGCGGGCCTCAGCCAGAGCGAATCGGAGGGCCAGCGCCGCATGCGCGAACTGCACGGCGGCGGCGACCGGGGCAGCCTGACCGTCGCCCCGAACCTGTGGGCCGGCGTCGGCCTGGTCCGCGGCGGGGCGGGCACCGCCCTCGTCGGCAGCCACGCCGAGGTGGCGGACCGCATCGAGGAGTACGCCGGCCTCGGCATCACCGAGTTCATCCTCTCCGGCTACCCGCACTTGGAGGAGGCGTACTGGTTCGGGGAGGGGGTCCTGCCGATCCTCGCCGAGCGGGGCCGCTGGCGGCACCCCGCGCCCCCCGCCGCGGCGCCGCAGGCCGTCTCGCCGTTCGCACCCACGCACGCCCCCGGCCGGGCGGCCGCGTCATGACGAGGATCGCCGTCGTCACCGGCAACCCCAAGCCCAACTCGCGCACGCACAGCGTCGCCCGGGCCGTCGCCGGCGTGCTCGCCGCCGAGCTTGGCGGGGAACCACGCCGCCTGGAGATCGACCTCGCCGAACACGCCGCCGCTCTGTTCGACTGGTCCGACCCGACGCTGAGCAGGCTCACGGAAGAGGTCGCCGGCTCCGAGATCGCGGTCTTCGCCTCGCCCACCTATAAGGCCTCCTACACCGGCATGCTCAAGGCGTTCCTCGACCGCTACGGTTCTAACGGCCTGGCGGGCGTGGTCGCCGTCCCCGTGATGACCGGGGGCTGGCCCGGCCACCTGCTCGCGGTCGAGGTGCACCTGCGCCCGGTCCTGGTCGAGCTCGCCGCCACGGTCCCGTCCCGCGGCCTGTACGTCACGGAACCAGAACTCGCTGACCTGCAGGCCCCGGTGGCGAATTGGGCCGCGACCGCCGCCCCGCTCATTAGGGCGGCGCTGCGCAATTTATCCCGAACGGACGCGTTTCTTCGCCCCCGGGGAAGTTACTCCGCCACCGGAAAACCGGCCGCCCGCAATCCGGCCCCGGCCCGGATTTGCCTCCGTAACTCCGTCCCCTCACGCCTGCTTTCGCCCGCCGCCCGCCGCGCTTTGATCGGCGGGAACGACGGAATTGCTTGCGGATTCGAGAAAACTCGCAGGCGAAACGCCGGGCGAGATAATTGAGCGAGGTGAGGCTCTCTTAGTAATTTCTGAGGCGACTTAGCCTCAGTGTACGGAGAGACCATGGATCCGTGGGGGACACGCGACACCGCCCGAGTGAGGCGAGGTTTTTTCACCATTGCCGTTGTCGGGGGGCTGGGATCGACGCTCGTGGTCGGCGTGACCATCGGTGCGCATTCGACCGCGGCTCCCTCCCATTCCAGCGCGCAGGACCTGGCCGCGCGGACCGCGGCGGTGCGGGCCGCACCCACGACGGCCCCGGCACCGGCGGGCCCTGCGGCGAAGGCGTCGGCGGAAGCCGCGCTGGCGGGCAATCCGGCTGCGGACGCTCCGCCTCCGCAGCCCCTCGTCGCGCACGCCGCTAAGAGCCCGGTCACGCAGGTCGTGCAGTACCACGGCTACCAGGTCCAGGTGCCGGGGTCCTGGCCCGTCTACAACCTGGCCACGGACCCGTCGCAGTGCGTGCTGTTCAATACGCACGCGGTCTACCTGGGAACCCCGGGCAGTGCGCAGGACTGCCCCGCCCACGCCTTCGGCCACACCGAGTCGCTGCTCATCCAGCCGGCCAGCCAGGCCAGCGTGCCGACGTCGGCCATTGTGCTGCCCGCCGCGACCGCCGCCCTGTCGGAGCACGCCGCGCTGCCCGCCGCCGCGACGACCGGCGATGTGATTCAGGTCGAGGCTCCCGGACCCGGCGTCCTGATCACGGCCGCTTACGGCACGGACGCGGCCTCGATCCGCGCGATCCTGGCCGGCGCGACCATGACCGCCGCGGCGACGACCAGCGCCACCACGACCAGCGCCACCACGACCCGCGCCGCCACCACCACCGGCGCGACCACCGCCGGCGCGACGCAGCAGCTCATGTCGACCGGAGCGCAGCGGCTTACCGGGCGGGCGGCCGCGTCGAAGCCGTCCCAGCTGGCGGGGATGACCGGAACCGGGCTCGGGTTCGACACGTGCACCGTCCCCTCCACGGCGACCATGCGGGCGTGGCTGGCCTCGCCGTACCGGGAGGTCGCCACCTACCTGGGCGGAGCGAACTGGGCCTGCGATTACGGTAACTTCAGCGCCTCCTGGGTGAGCCAGGTGGCCGCCGAAGGATGGCGGTTCATGCCGCTGTGGGTCGGCCGGCAGGCGCCGTGCACGGGCCTGTCGTTCGTCGCGACCATCAACCCGTCGCAGGCGGCCGCGGAAGGTCAGGCCGAAGCCGCCAGCGCGGTCGCCGCCGCCCGCTCGTTCGGGTACGGCCCGGGCACGCCGGTCTACTTCGACATGGAGGCCTACGCCACGTCTGACCGCTCCTGCACCAGCGCGGTGCTGAGCTTCCTGGGCGGGTGGACCAGCGCGCTGCACAAGGACGGTTACGTCTCCGGCGTGTATTCGAGCGCGCGTTCCGGGATCAGGGATCTGGCCAGCCAGTTCGGCAACGGCGGCTACCCGCGTCCGGACGACATCTGGATCGCCGACTGGAACAGCGAGCCGGTGCTGACGGACAGCGCCGCGCCGAACGCGGACTGGGCGGCGCACCAGCGGCTGCACCAGTACTCGGGTCCGCATAACGAGACGTGGGACGGCGCGACCCTGCAGATCGACAGCGACGCGGTGGACGGACTCGTGGCCGGCCAGCCCGCCGCGCCGGTGGTGCACGGACCCGATGAGACCGCCGCGCCGAGCGAGCTGGCGGTGGCGCCCGGGCATACCGCCACGGTGCAGCTGACCCTGCGCGGCGTGCCGAACACGCCGGTCTCCGTGCACTGGCAGGTGACCGCGCCTTCGGGCCTGACGGTGACGCCCAGCCAGGGCAGCGTGGACCTGCCGCCCGGCGCCGTCCTCTCGGTCCCGCTCACGCTGGCGCCGTCGAAGTCGCTCGCCACCCGGCGCTACGACCTGCCGATCACGGTGACCGCCGGTTCCCAGCCGGTCGCCGCGACGTTCGTCCTGGTCAGCGTGGTAGACCCGGGGAAGACGCTGGCTACCGCCTTCCCGCTCGTGCTATACGCCGCCGACCGGTCGAGCATGAGCGCCGCGGTGGCGACCGCCCGGGCTCTCGCGCTGCCGCCAGCCGACGTGACCGGCTCCTTCAGCAATGCGTGGGCCGACACGGCGGCCGGCCATGACCTGGTGCTCGCCGTCGGGCAGGCCGCGGCGAACGCGCTGTACCTCAACGCCTGCGGCTGGGCGAATCCGGCGAAGACGCACGGCGGATCCACCCCGTTCTACTACCTGGGCGAGCCGCAGCAGCGGCTGCCCGGCAAGAACTACTTCGAGCTGTCGGACGCGAGCACCGCGGCGGGCACGGCCCAGCTGACCACTCAGCTCACCCAGTACGCCCTGGCTGGGACGCTGCCGAACGGCGCGCCGGCGTCGCCCGCCCCGCCCGCGCTCGCCTGCCTGGGGTCGCCGAACGTCAGCGTCTCCTGACCCCGGGCGGGGATCAGCGCAGCGCGGGGATGATCTCCTCGCCGTAGGAGTCGAGCGTGTTCTCCTCGTCGTCGTGCATCAGGTACAGGGCGAACTGGTCGGCGCCGATGCCGGCCAGTTCGCGCAGCCGGTCCACGTGCGCGGAGACAGGGCCCACGATGCAGAACCGGTCGACGATCGAATCGGGCACGAACTCCGCGGACGGGTTCCCCGCGCGCCCATGGTGGGCGTAGTCGTATCCGGCGCGGCCCTCGATGTAGTCGGTCAGCTCCCGGGGCACCGGCCCGTCCGTCCCGTACCGCGCGACCAGGTCCGCGACGTGGTTGCCGACCATCCCGCCGAACCAGCGCAGCTGATCGCGCTGGTGGGCCAGGTCCGGCCCCACGTAGGCGGGGGCCGCCACGCACATCGTGATCGCCGCCGGGTCCCGGCCGGCGTCCCGCGCGGCGGCGCGCACCGCGCCGAACGTCCACCGCGCGATGTCCGGGTCGGCGGTCTGCAGGATGAACCCGTCGGCCTGCTCGCCCACCAGGCGCAGCGCCTTCGGGCCGTAGCCCGCCATCCACATGGGCAGCGAGCCGGACCGCACCCACGGAATGCGCAGCGGCCGGCCGTGGAGCTCCACCTCGCGCCCCTCGGCCAGCCCCTTGATCACCGTCATCGCCGCCGACAGGGTCGCCAGCGACACCGGCGGCAGCCCGATGTACCGGCGGGCCGAGTCGCCGCGGCCGATGCCGCAGATCGTCCGGTTGCCGAAGGAGTCGTTCAGCGTCGCGAACATGGACGCGATCACCGACCAGTCGCGCGTGCCCGGGTTGGTGACCATCGGCCCGACGATCATCGACGACGTCTCCGCCAGGATGCGCGGGTACAGGACGAACGTCTCCTGCCACAGCACGTGCGAGTCGAACGTCCACCCGTATCCGAACCCGGCCGCCTCGGCGCGCTTCATCATGGCGAGCAGCCCGCTGGCGGGCGGGTTGGGCTGCAGCACTACCCCGAACTCCATGGTCCTCCCCCTTACCACGCGTCCGGTCAGACGAGGTACTGGTTGAGATCGCGCGGCAGGAAGACGCCGTGGTTCGCGGCGCCGGTGAACTCGCCGTTCGCGACGACCACCCGGCCGCGGGAGATCGTGGCCGCGACCTGCCCGGTGATCGCCATCCCCTCGTAGGCCGAGTAGTCCACGTTCATGTGGTGCGCGGCCGCCGACAGCGTCTGCTCGGCGGCCGGGTCGTAGATCACGATGTCGGCGTCCGACCCGGGGGCGATCGTGCCCTTGCGCGGGTACAGGCCGAACATCCGGGCCGGCGTCGTCGAGCACGTCTCCACCCAGCGCGCCAGCGTGATCTCGCCGGCCACCACGCCCTGGTGCAGCAGGTCCATCCGGTGCTCGACGCCAGGCATGCCGTTGGGGATCTTGGCGAAGTCGCCCCGGCCGAGCTCCTTCTGCTCCTTGAAGCAGAACGGGCAGTGGTCGGTCGACACGACCGCCAGGTCGTTGGTCCGCAGCCCCCGCCACAGCGCCGCGGAATGGTCGGGGGTGCGCAGCGGCGGCGAGCAGACGAACTTGGCGCCCTCGAAGCCGGGCCGGCCCAGGTCGTCGAGCGACAGGTAGAGGTACTGCGGGCAGGTCTCCGCGAACACGTTCTGTCCGGCGTCCCTGGCGGCGGCGACCGCCGCGAGCGCGTGCGACGCGGACAGGTGCACGATGTACAGCGGGCAATCGGCCACCCGCGCCAGGGTGATCGCGCGGCTGGTGGCCTCGCCCTCGAGCTCGGGCGGGCGGGTGAGGCCGTGATAGATCGGGTCCGTGCGGCCCGCGGCGAGAGCCTGCGCGACCAGCTGGTCGATCGCGATGCCGTTCTCCGCGTGCATCATGATCGTGGCCCCGGTGCGCGCCGCCTGCTGCATCGCGAGCAGGATCTCGCCGTCGGTCGCGTAGAACACGCCGGGGTAGGCCATGAACATCTTGAAGCTGGTCACCCCGGCGCCGATGCACGACTCCGTCTCCTTCAGCGTCGCGTCGTTGACGTCGGAGACGATCATGTGGAAGCCGTAGTCGATCGCGCAGTTGCCGTCGGCCTTTTCGTGCCATTTGTCCAGCGTGGCCAGCAGGCTGGTGCCCTTCGCCTGCACGGCGAAATCGATGATCGTGGTCGTGCCGCCCCAGGCCGCGGCCCTGGACCCGGTTTCGAAGGTGTCGGCGGAGAACGTGCCGCCGAACGGCATCTCCATGTGCGTGTGCGCGTCGATCCCGCCCGGCAGCACGTACATGTCGTGCGCGTCGATGAACTCGTCGGCCGCGATGACCGGCAGGTCGCCCGGCGTGCGGGCGAGGACGGCGGCGATCTTCTCGCCGTCGACGAGGACGTCGGCGTCGAGCGTCCCCTCAGCGGTCACCACCGTGCCGCCCCTGATAAGCAGTGTCATGGTTTGACCAGGCTTTCGTAGGAGTCGGGGCGGCGGTCCCTGTAGAACTGCCACAGGTCCCTGACCTCGGCGAGCTTGTCCATGTCGAGGTCGCGCACCACGACCTCGTCGGTCGTGTCTGAGGCGGCGTCCCCGACCAGCTGTCCGCGCGGGTCGGCGAAGTAGGACTGACCGTAGAAGTCGTTGTCGCCCAGGGGCTCGATGCCGACCCGGTTGATCGCCCCGATGTAGTACTCGTTGGCCACCGCCGCGGCCGGCTGCTCGAGCTGCCACAGGTACGCCGACAGGCCGCGCGACGTCGCCGACGGGTTGAAGACGATCCGCGCGCCGGCCAGGCCCAGCGCCCGCCAGCCTTCGGGGAAGTGCCGGTCGTAGCAGATGTAAACGCCGATCCGCCCGACCGCGGTGTCGAACACCGGGTAGCCGAGGTTGCCCGGCCGGAAGTAGAACTTCTCCCAGAAGCCCTTCACCTGCGGAATGTGGTTCTTCCTGTACTTCCCCAGGTACCGCCCGTCGGCGTCGATGACCGCCGCCGTGTTGTAGTAGACCCCGGCTTGTTCGGCCTCGTACATCGGGACGATGACCACGATCCCGTGCTGACGGGCGACGTCCTGCATCAGCGCGGTGGTCGGCCCGTCCGGGATCGCCTCGGTGTAGGAGTAGTAGTCGGCGTCCTGCACCTGGCAGAAGTACGGCCCGTAGAACAGCTCCTGCAGGCACACCACCTGCGCCCCGGCCGATGCGGCGGTGGCGATGTGGGCGACCGCGGCCGCGGTCATCGAATCCTTGTCCCCGGTCCACGCCTGCTGGACGAGGGCAGCCCGGATGATCTCCGGCATCCCAGCCTCCCGGTTTACGCGGCCTTCCGCTGTCGCTGCGCAACCAGTTGCACAGCCACCTGTTGATCTTCCCCCGCGACAGCCCCGTTTGTAACCGGGCCGGCCGTTGTCCTTAGCCACGAATCTCGGCGGGCATAACCGGCAGCGGACGGGGGTTGGCGATGAGCGTCAGAGAATCAGCGAGAAAGCGTAACCGGAGGCTGCGATGAAGGCGGTTCGGTTCGACAAGTACGGCGACGTTGACGTCCTGATGGTGGACGACGTCCCGGTGCCCGACCCTGGACCGGGGCAGGTGCTCGTCCGGGTCAGGGCCGCGGGCATCAACCCGGGCGAGGCGAAAATCCGGGATGGCCTGCTGCACGCGATGTGGCCGGCCACGTTCCCCAGCGGGCAGGGGAGCGACCTCGCCGGGGTCGTCGGCCGGCTGGGGCCGGGCGTCGCGAACGTCGCCGAGGGCGACGAGGTGATCGGCTGGGTCGACACCAGGTCCAGCCAGGCGCAGTACGCGGTGGTCGAGGCGGGCAACCTGGCGCCGAAGCCCGCCGCCGTCCCGTGGGAGGCGGCCG
>Ga0187806_1000082_pt1 | contig 20854 bp, 22 predicted proteins | sample NC_wetland_sal_i_7_FD_132470 | JGI IMG/M metagenome (GOLD analysis project Ga0187806, IMG submission 132470) | Wetland sediment microbial communities from Neuse River Estuary, North Carolina, USA - ASW_1 | ecosystem: Environmental > Aquatic > Freshwater > Wetlands > Sediment | place: USA: North... | reverse complement strand
GGCCCGTCGTAGATCCCGTGGACGGCGGTGTACTTCCTGAACCGGTCGACGCTGGCCTCCTTCAGCTGCTCGTCGCCGGTCTCGACGGCGCCGGGCCCGAGCAGGTCGGTCATCGCCTTGACGATCGACGGGCGGTCCAGCGGGGATCGGGATGGGGCCATGGGCTGTTCTGCCCTTTCTCGTTTTCGCAGCGGCTAGAGGTCAGCGGACGAGGTACCCGCCGTCGACGACCAGGACGTGGCCGTTGACGTAGTCGGCGGCCCGGCTGGCCAGGAAGACGGTGGCCCCCATGAGGTCGGCGACCTCTCCCCAGCGGCCCGCCGGGATGTGCTCGACGATACGGCGGTCGGCGGCCGGATCCGCCCGGGTCGCCTCGGTGATCGCGGTCTTGAAGTACCCCGGAGCGATGGCGTTGACCTGGATGTTGTGGGCCGCCAGCTCGTCGCAGTAGGCCTTGGTGAAGCCCACGAGCCCGGCCTTGGTCGCGGCGTAGGCGGGTGAGCGCTGGCCGCCGAGGAAGGAAAACAGCGAGGCGATATTGATGATCTTGCCGGATCCCTGCTTGATCATGAACTTGCTGGCCTCGTAGGACAGCTCGAACGCGGCGGTCAGGTTGACCGACACCATGGGGTCCCACTGGTCGCGGCCGAAGTCCTCCACCCCGGCCAGCAGGGCGATGCCCGCGCTGTTGACCAGGATGTCGACCGAGCCGAGCGTCTCGGCGCAGCGACGGATGACGGCCGCGGGCACGCCCGGCTGCGTGATGTCGGCCACCGTGAACTCCAGCCGCCGCCCCGCGCCCTCGATGAGCCGGCGGGTGGTCCCGTCGTCCGGCGCCAGGCCGACCGCGAACACGTCCGCGTCGGCCCTGGCCAGGGCGAGCGAGAAGGCCCGCCCCAGGCCGGTGTTACCGCCGGTGACGATGGCATTGCGCCCGGCCAGGGAGAACAGGTCGAGGCTGAAGTCGGCGATGTCCATGGGTCAGCTGCCGTCCGTGGTGGGAGGTGAGGTTCCAGGGGCTACGCTACCGACCGGGACCGGACTCCCTATGCTGGCGCCGTGCATCTGAGCCTCATCGCCGTCGTGGTCGACGAGTACGACCCGGCGATCGACTTCTTCGTCCACGTGCTGGGCTTCGACCTGGTAGAGGATTCTCCGGCCCTAACGACGAACTCGGGGCGCCCCAAGCGCTGGGTCGTCGTCCGGCCGCCCGGCGCGGCGACGGGGCTGCTGCTGGCCCGGGCCGACGGGGCGGAGCAGGCCGCCGTCGTCGGGCAGCAGGCGGCGGGCCGGGTCGGGTTCTTCCTGCAGGTGGACGACTTCGATGCCGCATACGAGCGGATGACCGCCGCGGGCGTGGAGTTCGAGACGCCGCCGCGTGCCGAGCCCTACGGGCGGGTCGCGGTGTTCCGCGACATCGCCGGCAACCGCTGGGACCTGCTCGGCCCCTGATGACGATGGGTCATCCGGCCGGGTCGTGCAGGGTCGCGGCCGACGCCCGCCCGAGATCACGCGGCGGCCGGTCCCGCCATGTCCACTGGGGCCGGCGGGACGGGTCTGGTGAAGGGGTGCGCGCGGGACATCCGGGCGATCGTGGCCGCGGGCAGGGCCAGCCACGGCAGGTTGAGCAGGAGCACCATGGCGAAGTGCGGGCTGCGGTAGATCCCCGAGTGCTCCTCCGCCAGGATGATCAGCACGACCGCGCTCATGGAGCCGGACCAGACCAGGGCGGGCACCCGGATCCACTCCCGGCCGCGGACGATGGCGTAGATGGCGGCCACGTAGAACGGGCCGTTCCAGAGCACGTCGATCCAGATGGTCATCTTCCAGAACGCGGGCCGGGCCAGCAGCAGCGGGTCGTAGCGCCGCCCGTAGCTGTGCACCAGGTCGACGATCGCGTGCGGCGGCCACGCCGGGTACTGGAAATGGAAGGCGTTCGGGACGGTGAGTTGCTCGATGTCGATGAAGTAGGTGATGAAGCACAGGTTCACGGCGAAGAAGGCCAGCAGCACCCAGTCGAAACGCCGCTGCCGGAGCGGAACCGTGCGCCGCGGGAGGCCGCCTGACGGATCAGTCACGCCCTGATCGTAGAAGGCCCGTAAAGCGGGGCATAGGTCACCTCTCCGGGCCATCCCGGAGCTGGGCGATGATCTTTTCCAGGACCGAACGGAGATCCGGCCAGGGGATCTGCCTCGACATCAGCAGGCTCCGCCAGGACACCGGCTACCAGCCCGCCTACGACACGCAATCCGCGGTCGCCGATTACCTCGCCTGGTTGCGGGCCGGCCACCCCCGGTAGTTCTGGATGCTTCAACTGGTGTGGTAGGCATGAGGTCATGGTCGAACTCATCCCCCGTAGCGTGCTCTTCGGCAACCCCGAGCGCATCAGCCCGAACATCTCCCCTGACGGCACCCGGATGGCCTGGATAGCACCGCGCGAGGGGGTGCTCAACGTCTGGGTCGCGCCGATCCGGGCGGCCGACGCCCCCGAGGGCTCCGGTGTCGACTGGGACGCCGCCGCCGTGGTAACCGACGACCGCGACCGGGGCATCCGGGCCTACACCTGGGCCAAGGACGGCAGGCACCTGCTGTACGTGCAGGACTCCGGCGGGGACGAGAACTGGCGGCTGTACGACGTCGACCTGGAGACGATGGAACGGCGCGACCTCACGCCGTTCGAGGACGTCCAGGTGCGCCTCATCGCCACCCGCAAGAGCCACCGCGACGAGATCCTGGTCGGGATCAACCGGGACAACCCGCAGCTGCACGACGTCTACCGGCTGGACCTCAAGACGGGCGAACTGGTCAAGGAGATCGAGAACCCCGGGTACGCGGGCTGGCTCGCCGATGAGGACATGGTGGTCCGCGGCGCCATCGCCCCGCTGCCCGACGGCGGGTTCGACCTGCTCGTCCGGGACGGCGCGGACGCCGCCTGGCGGACCCTGGTGACGGTCCCGGCCGATGACGCCCCGGCCAGCCACCCGCTGGCGTTCACCGGGGACGGGAAATCGCTGGTGGCCACCAGCTCGCTCGGCGTCGACACGGGCCGTCTGATCAGGATCGACCTGGCATCGGGCGACAGCCGGGTGCTGCTGGAGGACCCCGAGGCGGACGTCACGGGGGCCCTGCTGCACCCGGACACCCGCGAACCTCAGATCGGCGTGGTCCTCAAGGACCGCGCCGAGTACCACGTGCTCGACCGGGAGGTGGAGCCGGACTACGAGGCGATCCGGGCGCTCAACCCCGGCGACCCGGGATTCGCCGGGCGCGACGAGGCCGACGCGACCTGGCTGGTCAACTTCACCGACGACGTGGGCCCGGCCCAGTACTTCGCCTACGACCGGGCCAGCCGGACCGGCACCTTCCTGTTCACTACGCGCCCGGAGCTGGCGGACTACGAGCTGGCGCGGATGGAGCCGTTCTCGTTCGCGGCGCGGGACGGGCTGACCGTGCACGGGTACGTCACCTTCCCGCCGGGCGGCGGCCGGACCGGCCTGCCCGCGGTGCTCAACGTGCACGGCGGGCCGCAGGCCCGGGACACGTGGGGCTTCGACCCCGAGGCGCAGTGGCTGGCCAACCGCGGCTACCTGTGCATCCAGGTGAACTACCGCGGCTCGACCGGCTACGGCAAGGCGTTCGTCTCGGCCGGCGACCGTGAGTGGGGCGGCAAGATGCACGACGACCTGCTGGACGCGGTGGCGTACGTGGTCGATCAGGGCTGGGCCGACCCGGCCAAGGTGGCCATCTACGGCGGTTCCTACGGCGGCTACGCGGCGCTGGTCGGCGCGGCGTTCACGCCGGACGTGTTCTGCTGCGCGGTGGACGTGGTCGGCCCGTCGAACCTCCAGACGCTGCTCGAGTCGATCCCGCCGTACTGGGCGCCGATGAAGATGCAGCTGTACAAGCGGGCCGGGAACCCCGAGACGGATCAGGAGTTCCTGTGGTCGCGCTCCCCGCTGTCCCGGGCGCGGGACATCCGGATCCCGCTGCTGATCGCCCAGGGCGCCAACGACCCGCGGGTCAAGCAGGCCGAGTCGGAGCAGATCGTGGCCGCCCTGAAGGAGGCCGGGATCGAGCACGAGTACATGCTGTTCCCCGACGAGGGGCACGGTTTCGCCAAGCCGGAGAACCGGCTGAAGTTCTACGCCGCGGCCGAGCGCTTCCTGGCCAGGTACCTAGGCGGCCGCTTCGAGGAGTGATGAGCGCGGCATGGACCGCACATCGCGCGCCGCCCTGCTGTGCGGGCTCGCGCTGATCGCCGGGCTGGCCCTGAGCGGGTGCTCGCTCGGCTCGGCCAGCAGTTCTTTCTCGGCCGGTTCTCCCGGGACCGTGGCCGCCAGCCCCGCGGTGTCGATCCCGGGCACGCACCGGTCGACCGCCGTGTACGCGATCTCCTCGCCGGTCAGCGCGCTCGTGGTCTCGAGCCGGGTGGGCAACGTGACCGTGACCGGCGGCAGCGGATCCACCGCGTCGGTCACCGAGGAGATCACCTACACCAGCAAGCGCCCGGTGACCACCCGTTCGGTCAGCGGCGGGACGCTCACCGTCGGCTATGGCTGCCCGGTCGAGCTGGTCTGCGCCGTGGTCTACCACATCCGGGTGCCGCGGACCGCGGCGGTCCAGGTCACCGCCAATGCGGGCCAGATCGTGCTGTCCGGCCTGGCCGGCCGGGTGACCGCCAAGGCCGACGCCGGGCTCATCACGGCCACCGGCCTGGCCGGCGCGTCGGTCAGCCTGACCACCGACGTGGGCGCCATCATGGCCGACTTCGCCGCGGCGCCCGTCACCCTGGCGGCCGTGACCCGGATCGGGGCCATCACCCTGCGGGTGCCGTCGGCGGCGTCCTACTTCGTGATCGCGAACGCCAGCTTCGGCCAGTCCACCGTCCGCATCCCGGAGAATCCCTCGGCACCCCACATGATCAGGGCCACCGCCGACGTGGGCGCCATCCTGGTCACCTACCTCGGCGCGCCCGCCTCCGGCCAGGGCAGCGCAGGTCAGAGCATCGGGAACTAGCGGGCCAGCTCGTACTGGGTCACTTGCCGGCGGTGCTCCTGCTGCTCCTGCGCATCAGGGCAGCCGGGGTAGTCAGAGGATCGGCAGGTAGCGGTCTAGCTCGTACTCGGTGACCTGGCGGCGGTACTCCTGCCATTCCTCGCGCTTGTTGCGCAGGAAGAAGTCGAAGACGTGCTCGCCTAGCGTCTCCGCGACGAGTTCGCTTTCCTGCATGGCCCTGATGGCCTGGTCCAGATCCTGCGGCAGCGGGCGGATGCCCAGCGCCCGGCGCTCGGCCGAGGTGAGCGCCCACACGTCGTCCTCGGCGCCCGGCGGCAGCTCATAGTCGCCCTCGATGCCCTTCAGGCCGGCCGCCAGGATCACGGCGAAGGCCAGGTACGGGTTGCACGCGGCGTCCAGCGAGCGGAACTCCACCCGGGTCGAGTTGCCCTTCTGCGGCTTGTACATCGGCACGCGGATCAGGGCCGAGCGGTTGTTGTGCCCCCAGCACACGTACGCGGGCGCCTCGCCGCCCGCGCCCGCCGTGCGCTCGGCCGCGCCCCACAGCCGCTTGTAGGAGTTGACCCACTGGTTGCAGACCGCGGTGATCTCCGCCGCGTGCTGCAGCAGGCCCGCGATGAAGGCCCGGGCGGTCTTGGACAGCTGGAACTCGGCGCCCGCCTCGTAGAACGCGTTCTTGTCGCCCTCGAACAGCGACACGTGGGTATGCATGCCCGAGCCCGGGTGGTCGGTGAACGGCTTCGGCATGAACGTCGCGTACACGCCCTGCTCGATCGCCACCTCCTTCATCACCAGCCGGAAGGCCATGATGTTGTCCGCCGTGGTCAGGGCGTCGGCGTACCGCAGGTCGATCTCCTGCTGGCCGGGTGCGCCCTCGTGGTGGCTGTACTCCACCGAGATGCCCATCGACTCCAGCATGGTGATCGAGCTGCGGCGGAAGTCATGGGCGATGCTGTGCGGCGTGTGGTCGTAATAGCCGCCGGCGTCGATCGGCCGCGGCTTGCCGCCCGGCTCGGGCCGCTCCCGGAGCAGGAAGAACTCGATCTCCGGGTGCGCGTAGAAGGTGAAGCCGAGCTCGGAGGCGCGGCCGAGGTTCCGCTTGAGCACCCAGCGCGGGTCCGCGTACGACGGTGACCCGTCGGGCAGCAGGATGTCGCAGAACATCCGGGCGACCCCGGGGTACTCACCGCGCCACGGCAGCAGCTGGAAGGTTGCCGGGTCCGGGCGCAGGATCATGTCCGCCTCGTAGACCCGGGCGAAGCCCTCGATCGCCGAGCCGTCGAACCCGATCCCGTCGGCGAAGGCGCCCTCGAGCTCCGCGGGGGCGACCGCTATCGATTTCAGCGTGCCGAGGACGTCGGTGAACCAGAGCCGGACGAACCTGATGTCCCGCTCCTCCAGCGTGCGCAGCACGAACTCTTCCTGCCTGTCCACGGCAATTACCTTAGCCGTCTGGTGTTTCCGCGCGGTTACATAGGCTGGACACGTGACGAGTCTGAGGATCGCGCTGGCCCAGGTCAATGCCACGGTCGGGGACCTGGACGGTAACGCTGAGCTGATCGTGGAGTGGACCCGGCGGGCGGACGCGCGGGGGGCGCGGGTCGTGGTGTTCCCCGAGATGATGCTGACCGGGTACCCGGTGGAGGACCTTGCCCTGCGGGCGTCGTTCGTGGAGGCGTCGATCGCGACGCTGCACGCGGTGGCGGCGCGGCTCGGGGCCGAAGGGCTCGGCGGGGTCGCGGTGGTGACCGGTTACCTGGACCGCAGGACCGATCTGGCGCCGCGGACCGGGCTGCCGGCGGGTGCGCCGCTGGACGCCGCGGCGCTGCTGTACGGCGGGCGCGTCGTCATCACCTCGGCCAAGCACCACCTGCCGAACTACGGGGTGTTCGACGAGTTCCGCTATTTCGTGCCGGGTGACACGCTTCCGGTGTTCCGGTTGCCGACCGGGGACGGCGAACACGTCGACATCGCCACCGCGATCTGCGAGGACCTGTGGCAGGACGGCGGGCCGGTGGCGGTGTGCGCGCGGGCGGGGGCGAGCCTCCTGCTGGTGCCGAACGCCTCACCCTACGAGCGGGGCAAGGACGACGTGCGGCTGGACCTCGTCGTCCGGCGGGCCCGCGAGGCGCGGGCCGCGCTCGCGTACGCCAACCTGATCGGCGGGCAGGACGAGCTGGTCTTCGACGGCGACTCGATCCTGGTGGCCGCGGACGGGACCCTGCTGGCCCGCGGGCCTCAATTCGAGGAGGCGCTCGTCGTCGCCGACCTGGACCTGCCCGCGGCCCCTCCGGGGCTGCTGCCCGGTGACCAGCCGGTGGACGCTGAAGACGGCACGACGATCACGATCCAGCGGGTAGCGCTGCCCGTCTCGAAGGACGCCCCGTTCCTGGATCCGGCGGAGATCACTGACGGGACGTTCTGGCCGCGGCTGCCGGATCCGGCCGAGGTCTACGCGGCGCTGGTCACCGGGGTCCGGGACTACGTGCGCAAGAACGGGTTCCGCTCGGCCATCCTGGCGCTGTCCGGGGGGATCGACTCGGCGCTGACCGCGACGATCGCCGCGGACGCGATCGGTCCCGGGAACGTGCACGTGGTCCTGATGCCCAGCCGGTACTCCTCCGAGCACTCGGTCAGCGACGCCGAGGACCTGGCCAAGCGGCAGGGCCTGCACGCGCTGACGATCCCGATCGCCTCGATGGTCGACGCGTTCACCGAGGAGCTCTCCCCCGCCGGGTTCCCGAGCGCCGGCCTGCCGGCCGAGAACCTGCAGGCCCGGGTGCGCGGGGTCGTGCTGATGGGGCTGTCCAACGCCGGCGGGCACCTCGTCCTGACCACGGGGAACAAGAGCGAGATCGCGACCGGCTACTCGACGCTGTACGGGGACTCCGCGGGCGGGTTCGCCCCGATCAAGGACGTGCCCAAGACGCTGGTGTGGGAGCTGGCCCGCTGGCGGAACGCCGAGGCGGCGCGCCGCGGCGCCGTGCCCCCGATCCCGGAGAACTCGATCACCAAGCCGCCCAGCGCCGAGCTGGCGCCGGGGCAGCTCGACACCGACTCGCTCCCGCCGTACCCCGTCCTCGACGCGCTGCTCGACGATTACGTCGAACGGGACATGGGGGTGGGGGAGCTGATCGCGGCCGGGCACGACCCGGCGCTGGTCGAGCGGGTGGTCCGGCTCGTCGACGCCGCCGAGTACAAGCGGCGGCAGTACCCGCCGGGCCCGAAGATCAGCCAGAAGAACTTCGGCCGCGACCGCCGCCTCCCGATCACCAACCGCTGGCGCGAGGCGCTGCCCTAGGTCTGGGTGGTCGGGCTAGGCCGTGCCTGCGCCGACGGCTTACACGATGGGTGCCCGGCTGCTGCCGGTGCGCTCCACGTGCGCATGCTCCCGGATGGCGGACTCGACGGCGTCGGGGTCGTCCGGCGTGATGAACGGTCGCACCCGGCGGCCGAGGTCGAGTATCAGCGCCTGGCTCTTGCCTGGCCGGCCGGGGTCCAGGCTGGCCCAGTAGCGCGGGTTCGCGGTGCCCCAGATCCGTCCCCGGCCCCTGGCAGCACTGAGGTCGACGCGCCGGAAACCGCGGATCGACCGGTAGGGGATCCGCTTGGTGCCCCAGGGGAAGTAATAGCCGCGGATGCGGATCTCATCGGGTGTGCACTCGATCCAGCGGTCTCTGTACATGATGGTATCCTACATATGTAGGATGGACTTGTGAAGGTAACCGGGCCGCATCCGGCCCTCGCGGCTGGCGTAGCCGCCGATATCCTCGCCGTGGTCGCGGTCGTCCGGTTCGTTCGCTGGCTTCGCCGGCGCGGCGATCACCACGGACGGCCGTGATTAGGGTTGGGCCCATGGCAGAGGACACTTTCGTAGCTCAGACCCCATCCGGGCCGATCGCCGGGCACGTCAGCGGTTCGGGGGCGGCGCTCCTGCTCCTGCACGGCGGGCCGGCCTTGACGGACTACATGGACATGCTCTACCCCGAGGCGGAGGGGTGGCGCGCGGTCAGGTACCAGCAGCGGGGCCTGACCCCTTCGGCGATCAGCGGGCCGTTCAGCGTGGAGCGCCACGTGGCCGACGCCGTGGCGGTGCTGGACACGGCCGGCCTGGGGCGGGCGGTGGTGCTCGGTCACTCCTGGGGCGGCTTTCTCGCGCTCCAGCTCGCGCTCGCCCGCCCCGACCGGGTCGCCGGGCTGGTGATCGTGGATCCGCTCGGCGCCGTGGGGGACGGCGGGGTCGCGGAAATGGGCCAGCACCTGGGGGACCGAATGTCGCCCGCCTCGGCCGCGCAGTTCGGTAAGGTCTCCGCCCGCCTGGCCGGCCCCGGCCCTACCGACGCCGACGCCCTGGAGTCGCTGAGCCTGCTCTGGCCCAGTTACTTTGCCGACCCTCTCGCGGCGCCGCCGTTCCCGCCGCACCTGAGGACCTCGCTGGAGGCCTACCGGGAGACCTTTGCCTCGGTCGCCGAACGGCTGGCGAGCGGCTTCGGCGAGAGACTCCGCGAGGTGCAGGTCCCGGCGGTGTTCGTGCTCGGGAAGCAGAGCCCGATGCCGGTCAGCCAGGGCCAGCAGACCGCCGCCCTGCTGCCGCAGGCCGAGGTGGCAATCATCCCGGGCGCCGGGCACCTGCCCTGGTACGAGCGGCCGGGCTGCGTCGCGGCCGCGCTGGCCGGGATCCGGGAGCGCGTGACCGGCCTGGATCCGGCGGCCTAGCACCGCGGCACCGGTGGCCTAGCGCCGCGGCTGGCAGGCAGTCAGTCAGTCAGTCAGTCACGAACGGGCCGAGCAGCCCAGGAGCAGACCGTCGACCAGACGGGCGGCGAAGTCGCCGTCGAGCGTCCCGGCCGCGGATTTCTCCTGGGCCATGATCGCTCCGGTCAGCGTGAGCATGGAGATCTCGACGTCGGTGTCGGGGCGCAACTCGCCGGTCTCGATACCGCGGCGGATGACGATGCGGATCATCTCGCGCCGCGGCTCGACGACCTCCGCCTTGTACCGCGCCATCAGCCGCGGGTACTTCTCCCCCTCGCCGAGCAGCAGCGCGTAGCGGCGCGCCTTCCTGGGATCGGCCTTGTCCGCGCACATCACCCCGACGATGGCCAGCAGGTCGTCGCGGACCGAACCGCCCTCGGGCTCGGGATACGGCGACTTCAGCGAGCCGAGCGCGGCGAGCAGCAGCTCTTCCTTGTTCGGCCAGCGACGGTAGATGGTCGCCTTGCCGACCCCGGCCCGGGCCGCGACCAGCTCGACGCAGACTCCCTCGAACCCCTGCTCGGCGAACACGTCCAGGGTCGCCTCGATGATGGCCTGCTCGGCCGCCTCGCTGCGCGGGCGGCCGGGCCGGCGGACGGGCGCCGTGGCCGGCCCGGTGTCCGGGTCGGCCACGGTCACGGGCTGCATGGCGGTGTCACACCTCGCGCTCTGCGGGCTTGAGCATGTCTTCTTCCATTATGGCCAGCTCGGCCTCGTAGTCACGATCCTGCGCGCGCGCGGCCGACGCGGCCGGACGCGGGCGCCCCGGCATCCAGCGCACCACGACGAGCGCGCCCGCGACCGCCATCAGCGCGGCGACGATCGTGGTGGCGTGCATGGCGTGGACGAACGCGTCGTTCGCCGGGACCAGCAGCGACCGCCCGGCCGGGCCCAACTGCTGGGCGACCGCCTGGGTGGCGGTGATCGAGGAGGAAGCCAAGCCGCGGGCGGCGGCGGGCAGGTGCGTCAGCGCCGGGCTGAGCGAGCCGCGGTAGAACTCGGCCAGGATCGAGCCGAGGACGGCGACGCTGAGCGCCACCGCGACCTGCCGGGCGATGTTGGTCAGCGCGGACCCCGCGCCGGCCCGCTCGCGCGGCAGGACCTCCATGACCGCCGCGGTGGCGGCCGGCATGACGGCGCCGATCGCCGCGCCCTGGACCGCGAAGATCACGCCGAGCAGCCAGATCGGCGTCGCGGTGCCGAGCGTGGCGTAGCCGGCCAGGGCCGCGGCCATGACGAACAGGCCGGTGGCGCCGACCGCCTTGGCGCCGTAGCGCCGGACCAGGCCCGCGCTGCGCGGCGAGAACAGCAGTTGCCCGGCCGCGAACGGCACGGTCAGCAGGCCGGCCGCCAGCGGGGTGTAGCCCCGGACGTTCTGCAGGTAGAAGCTGGTGAAGAAGAACACGCCGCCCATGCCGAAGAACACCAGCGCGATAGCTCCCACCGACGCGGACAGCCGGTGGTCGCGGAACAGCCGCACGTCCAGCGACGGGTGCGCGATCCGGGTCTCGTACCACCCGAACGCCGCCAGGATGGCCAGACCGCCCGCGATCGGGCCGAGGACGGCCGGGTGAATCCAGGAGCCGATGTCGCCGCCCTGGACGATCCCGTACACCAGCAGGACCAGGCCCGCGATGGACAGCAGCACGCCCAGGTAGTCGATCCCGCCGGCCTCGGTGTTGCGCGACTCGGGCACCAGCATGAAGGCCGCGATGGCGCCGAGCACGGTGACCGGCACGTTGATCAGGAAGACCGAACCCCACCAGAAGTGGTCGAGCAGGACGCCGCCGAGCACCGGCCCGGTGGCGATCCCGAGGCCGACCGCCATGGCCCACAGGCCGATCGCCCGCGCCCGCTCGGCGGGCTCGAAGACGTTGGAGATGATGGACAGGGTCTGCGGCATGACCGCCGCGCCGCCCAGGCCCATCGCGGCCCGCGCGAAGATGAGCTGCTCGGGCGTCCGTGAGTAGGCCGAGAGCAGCGAGGCGATGCCGAACAGCGCGAGCCCGATCATGAGCATGCGCTTGCGGCCGATCTTGTCGCCGATGACGCCGAACGTGAAGAGCAGCCCGGCGAAGACGAGGGTGTAGGAGTTGATGGCCCATTCGAGCTGGCTCTGGCTCGCGCCGAGGCCCCCGCGAGGCTCGGCGATAGTCTTGAGCGCCACGTTGAGCACCGTGTTGTCGATGACGATGGCGAGCAGCCCGACGATCAGCACGCTGAGGATGACCCAGCGGCGACGGTAAATCGTCTGCGTGTCCATGTGTCCCTTCCGGATCACTTGAAGCTTGCGCGCGGAACCGGGAAGACGCTCGCCGGGCGGGGTGTTGCCGTGATCGGGAACCCTCCGGGCACCGCATTCATCGATACGGAACGGTCTCGTATCGGAATCTATTTCCCGAGGCGGCCCGGATTTAGGTGATCCAGGTCACATCCCGGCTCAGCCCGCGACCCGCTGCGGGTCCTGCTCCGGTGATGGTTCCTTTTGGCCCGAACGAGCGGTGGTGCCTGCCCCGCTCCGTGCCTCCTCCGCGAACGGACCGGCTGGGTCCGCCTGGGCGTTCTGGGTCCGGGGCGGCTGTACGGCCAGGCTGATCAGGGCGCCGATGAGCAGCGCGGTGACCGGGACGGCGATGGCGTACCGCATCGCGCCGACGTATCCGTGGCCGGCGGCCAGCCGGTTCTCCAGCACCGCCAGGACGACGGCGCTGCCGAGCGCCGAGCCGGTCTGCCGGAAGGTGTTCAGGACGCCGGACGCCGCCCCGGCCAGATGCGGATCCACGTTCCTGGTCGCTATCGTCTGCATCGGCGACATCGTGCATCCGACGCCCAGGCCGGCCACCAGGAAGCCGGGCAGCAGGTCATACCAGTGCGAGGCGGGTCCCGCCACGGCGACGATGATGACCAGCCCGGCGGCGTACAGGGCCAGGCCGCACATCAGCAGGTACTTGCCGCCGCGGTCGGCGAGGCGGCCCGCGAAGGGCGCGACGAGCCCGGACACCAGCGAGGACGGGGCCATGGTCAGGCCCGCCTTCAGCGGGCTGAAGCCGAGCTGGGTCTGCAGGTACAGGGTCAGCGGCAGCGCCATCCCGACCAGCCCGATGGAGACGATCACGTTCGTGGCGCTCATGAGCGCGTAGTTGCGGTCCCGGAACAAGACGAAGGGCAGCAGCGGCGCCCGGTCCTGGCGGCGCGCCTGCACCAGGCCGAACACCCCGAGCAGCACGACCCCGGCGGCGATGATCATCGGGATGGTAACGAACGAGGTGACGCGGCCCCAGTCGTACGTCTGACCCTCGATCAGGCCGTACGTGATGGCCACCAGCGCTCCGCTGGCGAGCAGCACCCCGGGCGCGTCGAGCGGCTGCCGGCGGCCGGTGCGCACCTCGGGCAGGATGAGGGCGGCGAGCGCCACGGTCAGCACGCCCACCGGCAGGTTGACGAAGAAGATCCACCGCCAGCCGAGGTAGGTGACGAGCACGCCGCCGACGGTCGGGCCCGCGATGGTGGCCAGCCCGGCCACGCCGCCCCAGATGCCCATGGCCGCGCCGCGCCGGTTGGCGGGGAAGGTGGCGATGATCATGGCCATGGTCTGCGGCAGCAGCAGCGCCGCGCCGAGGCCCTGCACGGCACGCGCCGCGATCAACTCGGCGGCGGTCTGCGAGATTCCGGACGCCGCCGAGGCGAGCGTGAACACGATGACGCCCACGATGAACAGGCTGCGCCGGCCGCGCAGGTCGCCGAGGCGGCCCGCGGTGATCATCAGCACGGCGAGCACGATGATGTAGGCGTTGATCACCCAGCCGATCTGCGGCAGCGAGGCGTGCAGCCCGCGGCGCATGGCGGGGATGGCGATATTGACGATGGTCAGGTCCAGCAGGGTCATGAAGAACCCGAGGCTGAGGGTGACCAGGATGGCCCACTCGTTGCCGCGCCACCTACGCATCGCCGGCCTCCCGCTCACCTGAGAAGTCCTCGGGATCGCGCACCTCGTGCACGTGGTCGGTCCCCGCCGGGTCCCACGCGAGGCGGCCCTCGCGGATATCCGCGACGACCGCGCGCAGCCAGTCGAGCTCGGCGCGCTGCAGGGCGATCAGGTACTCGGTCTCGATCAGGTGCACCCGGCCCAGGTTCATCCGCTGGAACCTGGACTGCTTGAGCGAGGCGTCCATTTCCGCGTTCATCGCGGACAGCTGCGCCTCGACCGCGATGGTGCGGCGCTCGAGCAGTTCGGCGACCTCGTCGGGGTCGAGCAGGTTGGCGAACGTCAGCGCGGTGGCCAGCCCCGGGTAGTCCGGCGTGGTCCGCATGAGACCGTTCCGCAGCGCGTCCAGGAGCAGGTCGCGGCCCAGGTGAGTGATCTCGTAGACGGTCCGCTCCGGCCTGCGGCCCTCCCGGCTGGTCTCCACCTGCTGGATCAGGCCGGAGGCCGCCAGCCGGTCCACGGTGCTGTACAGCGTGCCGTGCGTCACCTTCATCACGCGGTCGATCTCCTGGACGCGGATCAGGTGCCGCATCTCGTACGGGTGCATCGGCTGGCGCCAGAGCAGCGAGAGGATCGCGATCCCCGGCGGCGTCAGCTCGGCCGGCGGCCGCTGACGTGACTGAGCCATGGTTGCCTCACATCGTCTACTTCAATTAGTCGATTTAGACTATACGAAGCAGACTAGTCCACGTCAACCGAGATTCGGTGGTTGTGTCGTGGTCAGGCGTGCTCGTCGCTGAGGCGCCCGGCCGGCTCCACCGTGACGGCGGTTCCGTGCGCGATCACCTCGGTGATGCCCTCGCCGACCTCCGTACTGCCCAACCGCACCCCGACGACGGCGTTGGCACCGCGTGCGCACGCCTCCTCCCACATGCGCGCGCGGGCCTGGTCGTAACTGCCGAGCAGACGATTGGCCAGGCCGGGTGCCTCGCCTAGGGCCACCGTCTGCAGGCGCACACCGAACGAACTGAACGCGCGTACGGTAAGTCCGAGCACGTCACCGTGCACGCGGACGATCTGGTAGCCGGGAATCTCGTTCGTGGTGACGGCGAGCATCGGCGGATTAACCCGCAAGCCGGGGTACTCCAGATGCTTGGTGGCCATGTCGGCGGCCAGGTCGCCGAGGACGGCCGCGGCAGGATCACCATGTTCCCGGTAGCCGTCATTGGCGGTGTGGCACCACACGCACGTCCACGGCTCACCGTCCCGCTGGACGTACGGGACATGGCTGACCGCCTGGCATTCCGCACAGCGTCGCAGGTAATAAGAGGATCCGCACCGGCAGTTCCAGTACGCGGCGCCCAGATCCGATGAGATGCGGACGGAGGTGCATCTGGGGCACCTCAGTTCGACCGACCCGACATCCATCGCCCCAGTTTCGCACCCGACGCGGGCTAGGGAGCGATGTCGGCCTGACGGAGCAGGCCGGAGGCCGGATCCACGAGAACGGTCAGGACGAGCCTGGCGTGCTCGCCGGCCAGTTCCGCGCCGGCCAAGGCGATACCGTCGCCGGCGTTGTACGCGGTGAGACGGCACTGGCCGGCCCACGCGGCCGCCATGCGGAGTCGGCGGGCCAGCAGGTGCGTGTCCACGGTGGCGTCGGCGGGGATGGACGCCGGCCAGGTGCGGTCGGTGCCGTTCAGCCACGCGAGGACGTCGTCGAGGGTGCGGGCCAGCGGCGAGCCGGGAGCGGGCGGCACGGCCAGCGTGAGCGATTGCACCCGGGGCGGCAGTTCCGGGCTGAGCTGGATCTGTACCTGGACCACGCCGCGCTCGCCCGCGAGCCACCAGCGGCAGTGAGCGGGCGTGTCGAACTCCGGGCGCCGGTCGGGGTCGTCGCGGAAATCGCCGATGCGCTCGCGGATCAAGGCGAGGGCGTGCCGGCGTTCGGCGAAGGGGGCGTCCTGCGCCACGTTCGGCGTGAACAGGCGCGTCGCCTGGTCATCGTCCCAGGCCCGGAGCAGTTCGCCGACCTCCCGCCGAGCCGCGAGGGTGGCGGGCCAGGGACCGGCGTCGCGCGCCTCGCCGACCGGGGCCAGCGCCACCTGGTACCCGTGAACGGGCGGCTCGGCCTGCCGCAGGACGATGTCCAGGAGCCGGGCCGCGAGCGGCTGCATGGCGGAGTAGGTGCTGTTGCCGAGCGCGATCACGCCGGTTCCCGAGGCCGGGTGCCAGCGCATGTTGCTCCCGAACCCCGGGTACCCGCCGCTGTGGCTGACGATCCGGCCGTAGGCCGGGTGCTCCTCCACGAACAGCCCGTACCCGTAAGCGGACAGCGCGGGCGCCACCGAGCCCGGGAAGCCCGCCCCGGCGTCCCACCCGGTCAGGACCTGCGGCAGCTGCATCTCCCGCCGGGTGGCACGGCGGACGGGGTGCGCGCCGCCGGCGTCGGGGTCCCAGGCCGGGAACGCGGCGGCGAACCCGGCCACCCACCGGGTCAGGTCACGCACGCAGCTGAACACCCCGCCCATCGGGGCGAACGCGCCGCACGGGTCAGGGGGGACCTCGGACCACCCCTCGGGCGCACGCCGGTACCCGCGGGCGAGGTCCGGCTCGGCGAACTCGGCCGCCTCGAACCCGGTGCGGGTCATGCCCAGCGGGCGCAGCAGGCGGTCGCGGATGTGGTCCTGGTAGGCGGTCCCGGTGACGGCGGTGATGACCAGGCCGAGGATCGCGTAGCCCATGTTGGAGTACTCGAACCGGGTGCCCGGCGCCCAGTTGATCCCCACCCCGCCCGCCAGGAAGGCGGCGAACTCATCGAGCGGGAGGCCCTGCTGCCGGTCCCCCCACGGATCGTCGGTCGGGAAGCCGGCGGTCATCGTCAGCAGGTGCCTGATGGACACGCGCGGCGCGTCCGCGGAGGCTGACGGCCAGCGGCGCAGCTCGGGCACGTACGCCTCGGCCGCGTCGTCCAGCCGCAGCCTGCCGTCGTCGCGCAGCGCGAGCACCGCGGACGCGGTGAAGCTCTTGGTCATGGAGGCGATCCTGAACACCGTGCCGTCGTCCGGTACCGGTCCCCCGGCGTACCGCTCGCCGAGCCCGGCCGCGTGCACGAGCTCGCCGCCCAGCACGATCCCGTACGCCATCCCAGGCTGCCCGGCGCGCTCCTGCCAGCCCGCGGCCAGGGCGTCGACGTCCCCGAAGTCGGTCACCGGGCCATCCTTGCAGACCAGAGGGGCATTCCGCCCACCGTTCGCGGCGTGCCATCATGAATGCGTCCGGGTACGCCGCGAGGGCGACACGAGACGTGGAGGTAATGCAGATGTCAGAGCATGCTGACGTGGCCGCGACAGGGCAGCGGACCACCACCCAGGCCGAACCGCTGTACGGAGGGTCGGGCGCCGGCCGCCGCGTGACCGTCCGCGACATCGCCGCCGCCAAGGCGCGCGGCGAGAAGTGGCCGATGCTCACCGCGTACGACGCGCTCACCGCCGCGATCTTCGACCAGGCCGGGATTCCCGTCCTGCTGGTCGGCGACTCGGCGGCGATGGTCGTCTACGGGCACGACACCACCATTCCGGTCACGGTCGACGAGCTGATCCCGCTCACCGCGGCCGTCGTCCGCGGGACCAGCCGGGCCCTGGTCGTGGCCGACCTGCCGTTCGGCTCCTACCAGGCCTCCCCCGGCGCGGCGCTGGCCGCGGCGACGCGGTTCCTGAAGGAGGCCGGGGCGCACGCGGTCAAGCTCGAAGGCGGCCAGCGCGTCGCGCACCAGGTCGAGGAGCTAGTCGCGGCGGGCATCCCGGTGATGGCGCACCTCGGGCTGACCCCGCAATCGGTGAACGCCTTCGGCGGTTACCGCGTCCAGGGCCGCGGCGAGGACGGCGAACGCCTGCTGCACGACGCCAAGATGATGCAGGCGGCCGGCGCGTTCTCCGTCGTGCTCGAGTGCGTGCCCGCCTCGCTGGCCGCCCAGGTCACGCAGACCCTGAGCATCCCGACGATCGGCATCGGCGCCGGGCCCGAGTGCGACGCGCAGGTCCTGGTCTGGCAGGACATGGCGGGCCTGTCGCCCCGGACGGCCAAGTTCGTCAGGCGGTACGCCGACGTAGCCACCGTCCTGCGCGACGCCGCCACCGCCTTCGCCGCCGACGTCACCGGCGGCGCATTCCCCGACGCGGAGCATTCCTACACCTGAAAGCGCGCCTTTCCCGCGGGCATATATAAGTGAGCGAGGCCCCTCCATGTATGAGATGGAGGGGCCTCGCCCGGCCTCGCTGCACCGGCCGGCCAGTTACCTGGCTATTGCGGCGCCGCGTGCCCGCCACCGGGGCCAGACACCCGAGTGAGATACCGGTTTCCCGATTCCCCGCACGTTCCCCGGGTTTCCCCTGGGTGGTGCCCGTTTCCGGCGGTGAGCTATTTCTAATGCCTCCGCGACCCGCGGCGCAAGGGTTTCGCGCAAAGTAATCGGGCAGATTTTCTCTCCACACTTTATCCACAGGAAATACCGACGTTATCCGCATATGAGGGCGGTTACCCACTAGTTTATTAACACCATATCCACAGATCGCTCGGGTAATTCCCTTAATAGGTCGACAGTGGTTACCCTGTGTAATCGAGCATTCTTGGTGGCGGTTTCCGCCGGAACCGCCCGGTGCGGGTCAGCCGCGCCAGCGGAAGAACGCGACGGCGGCTAGGTACGTGAAGCCGCTGGTGGCCACGAGCCAGTCGTACGGGTGCCCGTTGCGCCCCTGGGCTACCGCGACCATCCAGGCCACCATCAAGGTGCCCAGCACCGCCAGCCCGGCCACCGCGGTCGCGCGCAGGTCGATCTGGGCGAAGCGCTCGTCGCGACGGGTGGTCAGGCCGCGGACGGTCTCGCTGTGCGGGGTCAGCAGCGAGATGAGCAGGCCGAAGGCCGTCAGGATCGCGAGGGACACGAGGCCCCCCACCAGCTGGCCGCCCAGCCAGTTCACCGCGAGCAGCACCAGACCGAGCCCGAAGCAGAACGCCGTCATGAACCACCGGGACCGCGTGATCGCCGGGCTAGCACCCTTGGTCATCGAACATCTCCTCGACCGTGACGCCGAAGTAGCGGGCCAGCGCCATCGCCAGCGGCAGCGAGGGGGTGTACCGCTCGTTCTCGATCGAGTTGATGGTCTGCCGCGATACCCCCATCGCGTCCGCTAGCTGGCCCTGCGCCAGGTTCCGCTCGGTCCGCAGAGTGCGCACGAGGTTCTTCATCGCCTCGGGGCGGGCTCACCGACCGGGCGGCGTCGCCCGGGCCGGCAGCGGCGGTAGGTGCCGGGCCAGGCCGCGACGACCACGGCCGGCAGCCAGGCCACCGAGACGACGGGCGTCCAGTTCCCCTGCCTGACCGCCTGCACGATCGAACTCACCGCGACGAACGCCGCCGCGACCCCCGCGATGACGTAAAGCCACCGGATCCAAGGCCTCATGACACGGCCTCCTTCTGTCAAGCTTACTTGTCATAGACAAGCTAACTTGACACCCGGCCTGCTGTCAAGCCGACTTGTCATGCGAAGGCATGCGGGGATCCCATACGTCCCGTGCGCCCCGGTGTCCTCCCGCGCCCCTCGTCTCAGCCTGATGTCCGCTCCGGCCGGGATCGCGGAACCGATGGGTGCTGCACCCTGGGGGCGGCGGCGCGGCCCCGGCCGGCGCTAGGCGATCGCCTCGGCGAGCAGGGCGATCTGGTCGAGGCTGGATGAGGTGGGGACGAAGATGATCTCGTCGCAGCCCGCTGCTTCGAACGCGGCGGCGTAGGCGCCGACCATCTCGGCGCTGACGGCGGCGCCGGCGGCGATCATCCCGGCGATGTCGCCCAGCCAGCCGTAGTAGTGGTGCAGGTAGCCGTCCGCCTGGTCGCGGGCGTCGGGTCCGAGCGCGAAGTAGGCGAGCGTGAGCTTGCGCGGCCGGTCCGTCCGGCCCGCGGCGGCCCAGGCCTGGTCGACGCCGGCCGCGGCCTGGGCGAACATGTCCGGCGTGCCGCCGCCCATGATCCAGCCGTCGGCCAGGCGCGCGGCCCGCTCGAAGCTGGCCGGGGTCGACCCGCCCAGGATGATCTGCGGGCCGCCCGGTCGCACCGGTTCGGGCCCGATCCCGCCCGCGAATCCGAAGTGCTCGCCCGACCAGACCCGCTTCATGAGCGCGATCTGGTCCTCCAGGACCTGTCCGCGGCCGTGGGTCGGCAGCCCGCTGGCGGTGAAGTCATCGTCGCGGCCGCCCAGGCCCAGGCCGAGCACCAGGCGCCCGCCGGAGAGCCGGTCGAGCGAGGCCGCCTGCTTGGCGAACAGCGCGTGGTTCGCGTACAGCGGCGCCAGCAGCACGCCGGTGGTCAGCCGGATCCGGCTGGTGACCGCGGCCGCGGCGGACAGGGCGATCAGTTCCTCGTAGTTCGGGTACACCAGCCGGCCGATCGTGCCGAGGGTGCTGAACCCGGCCTCCTCGGCCTGCCTGGCCCAGTCGACGAGCGTCCGGCCTTCGGTGTCAGGGACCGTGTTGGGCAGGCCGATTCCGATGTCCACGCGAGTACCTCCGCAGGTTCAGGTGCTTATCCGTCCGGGGACGAGCGTACTCGGCGCGAGGCCGGGGCGGATCGGGGCGGGCACCAATGTCCGTTCGGGAAAAAAGGGGTGTCAGATATCGGTGATCCGGATCCCGGCGTGCGCCTTGTAGCGGCGGTTGATGGAGACCAGGTTGGCCGTCAGCGCCTCGATCTGGCCGCAGTTGCGCAGGCGGCCGGCGTAGACGCCGCGCGCGCCGGGGATCCGGGCCGCCAGGGCCTGGACCAGGTCGGTGGCCGGCCGGTCGTCGCCGAGCACGAGCACGTCCAGGTCGATGGTCTCGACCTCGGGGTCGAGGAGCAGGACCGCGGACACGTGGTGGAACGCCGCCACCACCCGGCTGTCCGGGAGCAGCGCCGCGGCCTGCTCGGCCGCGCTGCCCTCGGCGACGGGGAGCGGGTACGCGCCGCGGCTGTCGAAGCCGAGCGGGTTCACGCAGTCCACCACGATCTTGCCCGTGAGGTCGCCGGCCAGCCCGGAGAGCAGCTCACCGTGGCCCTCCCACGGCACCGCGGCGATCACCACGTCCGCCTCCCGGGCGGCCTCGGCGTTGGGCAGGCCGCGCACG
>Ga0187806_1000081_pt1 | contig 20922 bp, 16 predicted proteins | sample NC_wetland_sal_i_7_FD_132470 | JGI IMG/M metagenome (GOLD analysis project Ga0187806, IMG submission 132470) | Wetland sediment microbial communities from Neuse River Estuary, North Carolina, USA - ASW_1 | ecosystem: Environmental > Aquatic > Freshwater > Wetlands > Sediment | place: USA: North... | reverse complement strand
CAAAAACACAAGAGGAGAGAGTACCAATGCCTCAACGTAGCACAGTCGAGATCAACCCGCTGCGCGAAGGATTGCGTATGAAACATGGTCCTGAACCATGTGTGATGGTTATCTTTGGGGCGACTGGCGACTTAACGCATCGAAAGCTACTTCCGGCTCTGTACAACCTGGCATTGGAGCACCCACTCCCGGCGGGCTTTTCCGTTGTTGGATTCGCACGGCGACCCTACAACGATGACGTCTTTCGCGAGCAGGCGCTAGAATCCGTCAATGAACACTCCCGCCAAAAGCCGGTCAATCCCCAGGTATGGGAGAGCTTCGCCTCCGGTATTTACTACCTCCAGTCCGATTTCAATGATCCAGCAGGCTATGAAAAACTCAATGCTCTGCTCAATAAGCTCGATCATGAACGGGGTACAGGAGGGAATCGCATCTTTTACCTTTCAACCCCGCCCAGTCAGTACCCCGAAATCATCCAGCATCTTGGAGCTGCGAATTTAAATAGAAACCGCAAGGGCTGGACACATATCATCATCGAAAAACCTTTCGGGCACGACCTGGCATCGGCTCGCGAACTCAACCGCCAGGTTGCCAAAGTCTTCCGAGAAGAACAGGTCTACCGCATCGATCACTACCTGGGCAAAGAAACGGTGCAGAACATCCTCGTTTTCCGCCTCGCAAACGGCATCTTTGAGCCGGTGTGGAACCGGCGCTACGTTGACCATGTACAGATTACGGTAGCGGAGAATATTGGACTCGAAGGCCGTGGTGCTTACTATGAGGAGTCGGGCGCGATCCGCGACATGGTTCAGAACCATGTTTTGCAATTGCTCACCCTTGTAGCTATGGAACCTCCCATCACCTTCGAAGCGAACGCGGTACGCGACGAAAAAGTCAAGGTGTTGCATGCCTTGCAACCCCTCATTGGGCGTGAAGTCACGAATAATACTATACGCGCACAGTACGGTCCTGGTTGGATTGGTGGACAACAAGTACCTGGGTATACCCAGGAGCCGGGAATCCCGCCGACATCAACCACAGAAACCTATGTAGCCATCAAGATGTTCATCGACAACTGGCGCTGGGCAGGCGTGCCGTTTTACCTGCGTGTCGGCAAACGCTTACCCAAACGCGTCACCGAAGTCGCTATTCAATTCAAACAAGCGCCGCTGATGCTCTTCAAACGCAGTGAGGCGCATGGACAGGTCGAACCAAACGTTCTCACGCTGCGTATTCAACCTGACGAGGGCATCTCGCTTAAGTTCGGTACAAAAGTACCTGGCAGCGAGATGCAGATTTGTGCCGTCAATATGGACTTTCTCTATGGCTCTTCATTTCGCGCACAGCCAGAGGCCTACGAACGCCTGCTACTCGACTGCATGGTAGGCGACTCGACGTTGTTTACGCGCCGTGACGAGGTAGAGGCCGCATGGACTTTCGTACAGGGCATCCTGGATGAATGGAAAAATGAACCGGCTGAGAACCTGCTGACGTATGAGTCAGGCTCGTGGGGACCACAAGCCGCCGACGAATTTATCTGGCACGATGGTCGCAGGTGGCGCCGTCCATGACCATCTATCATACCCGTAAAATAATGACCCTTGAGCCAAAGAACAATGATGTTCAGCAAGATGCACCCGTAGAGAACAAGGACGTTCACAACGATAGGAGAGAGCAATGATTGAGGGTACAGCCAATAATCCGGTGATACGCTTGCCGTGGGCAGGGAAGCTTATTCCCATCGAGAGCACTGAGAAAGAACTTGCGCTCTTGTGGAAAATATCAGCCGACAATATGCGAATGGGCTTGAACACAAATGTGCGCACAAGTGTGCTCAATCTGATTATCTGTGCGCCCGACATCGAGTCTGCCCAACACGCCAGTAGACTGCTGCGCGACGTATCAAGTATGCACCTGGCGCGTGTCACGATTGTGATTCTAAATAGCAGTGAAGGTGCTCCTGCCAATGTTTCCACATGGATTACACTACGCTGCTTCTCCGTCATTTCAGACCTTATGCGTCACTGCTTTGAGCAGACCACTGTTCTGGCAAGTGGCAGTGCTGTCCGCGCCATAGCGAACATTATCCAGCCGTTGCTCAAACCTGAGTTACCTGTCTATCTGTGGTGGCTTGGTGATCCGCCTGCCGACGATAGAGTCTTTAACAGCCTTGTCGCTCTCAGCTCACGGGTAATCGTTGACTCTACGAGCTTCTTCAATCCCGAGCAGGACATGCATACCCTGGCATTACTCCTGCAAGGCTCACCAGAATGCGCTCTGCGAGACCTGAACTGGGCTCGACTTAATCCCTGGCGACAATTGATTGCCCAGTTCTTCGATGTTGCAGAATACCGGCCATACCTGGTAGGCGTGAATTCGATCGAAATTGCCCATGCTGTTGCCCCCCTTGCCACACCTATGCGTGACGAGCATGGCGATGTCTCACCCAATCCTGCGCGTGCACTGCTCCTGGCAGGCTGGCTCAAGGCACGCCTGGGCTGGACGATGGCAACGGATACATCGAAAAATCGCTATGATACGACGAGTGGGACCTACTACTGGCAGATGGATCGCTCAACCAATCCTCGTTTAACTCGTGTACTGGGTTCAACTCGTGCCAAACCCACCAAAGCAGCCAGCATTTACATCCGTCCCCAGGTCTACTCCGATATGCCTCCAGGTTCCATCTGTTCCTTGCGCCTGGCCAGCGAGGTTGAAGGCAAACATGCCGCATTCACGATTACTCGTGAAGATGACCCTGACCACGTCCTCACCTCCGTTGAAATCTTACACAACCCACGCCCGCAACGCACCGTGAGCCTCTCCACGCTCTACGATGAAAGCCGGTTGCTCAGCGACGAACTAGAGATTATGAAGCGCGATTTGCTGTATGAGCAAACGCTCCAAGAGGTTGCTGAGCTATTGGAATAGGCTTAACTCGGAGAAATATGTTATGAATATTGCAACGTTTGCCGATCTTGATACCCTGAGTCAGCAGGCAGCACAATATACTGTCCGCCTGGCGAATCAGTCCATTGTCACCCACGGGCGCTTCACCATAGCGCTGGCAGGTGGCTCAACCCCAAAGAAATTGTACGCTCTGCTGGCCGCTGAGCCCTACCGCAGCCAGATCGACTGGGCATCGGTAGAGGTCTTCTGGGGAGATGAGCGTTGTGTTCCTCCAGATAGTGAAGAGAGCAACTTCCGCATGGCCTATGAGGAACTGTTGAGTAAGGTACCTATCCCCGCAAGCCAGGTACACCGGATGCCTGCGGACCAGCCCGACCTTGAGGCAGCCTCCCAGGCATATACCGCCGAGATGCGGCGCACCTTTGGCACTGACGGCATACCCAGCTTCGACCTGATTCAACTCGGCTTGGGACCCGAGGGACATACCGCCTCACTCTTCCCTCACCAGGCATCCCTGCACGAGCACCAGCGCCTCATCATGCCGGTGACCACGCCCAAGCCGCCACCGCAGCGCTTGACCTTCACTCCGCCGCTGTTGAATGCAGCACAGCATGTGCTCTTCCTGGTAGCAGGCGCTGAAAAAGCGGATGCTGTGCATGCTATCCTCGAAGGCGAGTACCAGCCAGACGAATATCCGGCGCAAATCGTGCGACCTCCTAACGGCGAGGTAACATGGATGCTGGATGCGGCTGCGGCAAGCAAGCTCACAAAATAAGGAAGGTTACTAACCATGGCAGAAAGACTCACAGGTAAGGTAGCCCTGATTACCGGAGCAGGAAGTGGTATTGGGCAGGCTGCCGCTTTGCTTTTTGCCCGCGAGGGAGCAAAAGTGGCAGCAGGCGACCTCAACTCCGATGGCAATGCCGAAACTATGCGCAGAATAGAGGAACAGGGTGGGACAGCTTTTGCCGTACATCTCGATGTTACTGTAGCCCAGCAAGTAGAGGCGGCTGTGCAGGCTACGCTCGACCGCTTCGGTATGCTCAACATTCTACTCAACAACGCAGGTGTTGGCGAAAGATACACCTCGATTGTTAACCTGGAAGAGAGCGAGTGGGAGCGTGTCTTTGCCGTTAATGCCAGGGGCGTATTTCTGGGTATCAAATACAGCGCAGCCGCTATGCTGAAAGCCGGCAAGGGTGGCTCGATCATTAACATGGCCAGCGTCGCCGGGATTGTTGGCAATCCTGGTTCTGCTGCCTACTCCGCCTCCAAAGCCGCCTGCATCCAGGTGACCAGAACAGCAGCTCTCGAACTTGCCCGCGCTAACATCCGGGTGAATGCCATTGCACCCGCTTTTACCGCTACTCCGATGGTGGATGCAATGGTCTCGACACACAGCAATCCCCAGGGTGCTCTGCAAAAACTGGGCAGCATTATTCCCCTCGGACGCCTCGGCACACCTGAGGAGATTGCCAATGCCGCCCTATATCTCGCCAGCGACGAATCCTCTTTCACGACTGGCGCAGTGCTGGTTCTCGACGGTGGGCTGACCGTGCAGTAGACTTGATGAAATGCTAGATCTCATCACTCCTGCACATATGCTGAGATTATATTGCGACTACATCTGCAACCCTGCAATAAACCATTCGTAACTACAATGACTTTATTGACTTAAACATGCGAAACGGGAGGAGCTGACCATCATGTCACAGCCGCACATGGATTTTGAAGAGTCTGGTCGTGGATATCAAGCACAAGCCCCGTACCCTGGCAGTCGTGAAGGCGGGCCTGTATTCGATGATGCTTTTAGCGGGGTGTCCGGGCAGAAACTCGGGCAATACAGTTTTGGCACGTCTGCTTCGCCTGGGCAGCGCCTGGCGTTGGCAATTGTCTCACTGTGTCTGCTCGTGCCCCTGACCGGTATTGCGCTTGGTATCATGTCGAGCGTAGGACCATTTGGCGTCATTACCGGGCTTATCACCCTGGGCATCATTTGTCTCACGATTATCGTTGTCAACATCGTTTTCAACATCAGACACTAGCTGTTCTAAATTAGTGATGTTTCAAGAGTAATCCATTTGCCATCATCGTGCGTATGGCCAGCAGGAGGAGACCGATGCCGGCCAGGCTGCCTAAGACGAGCCAGGAGCGGGCGTTCCCACCCACTGCTACACCTAGAAAAGGGCCGAAGAACACCCCACACGCATAGCCCACGAACAAAAGCCCAAAGGTGGAGTTAGGTGCGTCGGGCGCACTCACGGAGGCGAGCCGTGAAAGCAGCCCTGCTGGTCCACCAAAACTGATACCTGCTGCCAGTGCCGCAAAGAGAACCGTGGCCGCGTTTACAGGGAATTGCAGTAGGATGGCAGCAAGCACATTGGTAGTCAGGATGACCAGGAAGACAGGCGTGACGCCGAAGCGGTCGGAGGCTGTCCCAGAGAAGATGCGCCCAATAGCATTGCCGGTGGCCACAGCGATGACTGCGACGGTGGCGACCCACAAGGCAAGAGGCAGGTATCCCCGCACGTAGCTGGCTATTGCAACGAAGGCATACGAACCCAGCGGACTTGCGACCGCTTCCAGCAGGAATCCAGTCCAGATCAGTTCCCGCGCAACAAGTTTGAGCAGAGGAATACTGCCTGCTCCCTCTTGAGTGCGCTGTGGTCGGGGAATAGGTGGCATGAGCACTACCATGCATACGGCTAGCGCCGCCATGCTGGCGCCAACAATGCGCAAGGCATTCAGCCAGCCAATCGTAGAGGCCAGGTAGCTGACTATTGGAACCTGGACAATAGCAGCCAGTCCGTAGCTGCCAGTGAGCGCGCCACCTATGAAGCCTACCCGCGTTGGAAGAGTATAGGTTCCCGCCGCAAGTGCGCCGGCGAGAGCGATGGAGCCTCCTAACCCGAGGGCGATGGCTGAATAGAAGATGACAAGGGTGATGCCATTAGGGATAAGGAAAGCAACTGTGAAGCCGATAACCATCAGTACGACGCCTGCCCAGCAGAGACGCCGTGGTGGATAGTGATCGGCCATGCGACCACCAATCAGTATCCCCGTGCCGTACCCAAACGGTCCAGCCGAGAAAACGGCGCTAATTAATAGCGGTGACCAGTGGTCCTGTAGCCGAACGTATGGTGCCACCGCTCCCCACACATAGACCATCCCAAAGGCAAATTGTAAGATAAGGGCGGGGATGACAACGCGCACAGCCAATAGACGCATAGAGAATGAGATACCGCCCTTGCTTGCATTAGATGAAAAACATTGAGATTAGCATATCAGCAATTGGACAGGTTATGCAACATCAATCTACTCGTGGCACACGAGCAAGAATCTCTGCGACCACCTCATAGTTAATCGTGCCAAGGCGCTGCGCCACCTGCTCTGCGCTCAACGTAGCCGTGCCCTGTCGCCCGATCAATACCACCTCGTCGCCCATACGCACCTGTGGAATGTGGGATACATCAACCATACATTGATCCATGCAGATGCTACCAAGCAGCGGCGCCTCCTGGCCATGAATCAACACCGTACCCCAATTGGCAGGGGCTCGCCGGAAGCCATCGGCATACCCAACCGGCAGTACCGCCACACGAGTAGGCCGATCCGTCGTGTAGGTACAGCCATAACTGATACACTCACCGGCAGGAATGACTTTGACCTGTGCCACCTGCGTCTTGAAGGAAAGGGCGGGCCGGAATCCTTCGGGCAGACGCACCTCTGTTGAAGGGTCCATCCCATACAGAGCAATGCCTGGCCGCACCATATCGAAATGTGCCTCTGGCAGACTAAGCGTCGCCGCGCTATTGGCAGCATGTACAAGTGGCGGGCGTAGGTGCTGTGTCTCCACGACGCGCAATACATCCTGGAAGCGCGCAAGTTGCATACGTGCATGGGTCAGGTCTTGAGCATCAGCCATCGCAAAATGTGTATAAATGCCTTCCAACTCGATACCCGGCAACGCAACGATCTCTTGTAGAAGCGTCAAAATCTCGTCGATCTGCTCTGCCCATACGCCCAGGCGACCCATGCCAGTATCGATCTTCACATGAATCTTCATAATCTGCCCCAGCGCCAGAGCTGCACGCGAGAGCGCACGGGCCGACTCCAGCGCGTACAAGGTGACAGTAAGATTCAAGCGTACCGCTTCGCGCATCTGCCAGAGTGGCACGTAGCCAAAAACCAGGATCGGTGCGCTGATACCTGCATTACGCAACGGCGCTGCCTCACTGACCGTTGCCACTCCCAGCATACTTGCCCCATTGTGCAGGACCGTGCGAGCCACCTTCAGTGCCCCATGACCGTAGGCATCCGCCTTGAGAGTGGCAAGGAGACGTACTCGCGGTCCCACCAGTGACTTGAGCCGGCGCGTGTTATTGCCGATGGCGCTCAGGTCAATCTCGACCCAGGTGGGTCTCTCAGCACGCATGACCACAATCTGCTTCCACCCCGGCGTCTGCCGCACCACTTGTTCTTGTGCCTGCTCAGGTTGCGCCATCAGGAGTTCGGTCACCTTCTCCATGCGCATCTCCTGAGAACCTTTGATCAGGATGGTATACGGGGGCCTGGTCACCCGCCCTCCCACTACATTTTTGGTTTTCTCATTAGTGGGTTCAATGATTTGCTGTACAGCTTTTGCGGCGTCTTCGTGGGTCGAGGTGACTATGATGTGTGTCTGCGGAAGCCCGGCCTGTAGCGCTGCCTCGGCGATGAGGGCGGCACGTTCGCCGCGAGCAATCAAATAGTCCGCACAGCGAGCTGCTTCATACCCCACCATGCGATGCGCTTCTTCTTCAAGGTAGCCCAGGCCGAGCATATCACCCAACACTGCAATTCGATGACCGGTGGGTAGGGCCTTGAGCGTAACCAGGCCAGCGATGACAGCCGCGGGTGCAGCATTGTGCGTATCGTCAAGCAGCATTGTAGCGTGTACTCCCGGCAGCGGGTTCAATCTCCCTGGCAATGGTTTTAACCCAGCAAGCGCCTGCTGTACCTCCTCGTCCTGCAATCCACACAGCCGTCCAACAGTATACGCCGCCAGCATGGTAGAGACGTGATGCACCCCTAAAAGGCGAGAGGCCAGTCGCACACCTGTAGGTAACTCACAGCTCACTCCATCCCATGTCACCTGCACGTTCTGTGCCAATGACGGCGCAAACGCAGCATGGACCGCTCGCAACTCCACCACGATGAATCGGGTGGCTACAAGGTGGGCAATGAGAGCATCATCCTGGTTAAAAACGGCGGTTCCCTCTTCCGGTAGATAGGTAAACAGGGTGCCAAATTCGGCGGCCAGGCTCTGCATATCACCGAAATATTGTAGTTGCGTGGGACTGATATTGGTGAGAATGCCAATCTGGGGTCTGGCAATGCGGCAGAGATCGCTGATCTCGCCTGGATGATCACAACTTAGCTCCAGGACTGCGTATTCGTGCTGTTCTTCCAGGCGTCCAAGCGAGAGCGGCAATCCCAGCAAATCGTTGTAATTCTGCCAGCTCCTAAACGTGGAAAAACTGCTGGCGAGTACAGAAGCAACGGCTTCTTTGGTGCTGGTCTTGCCACTACTACCGGTCACAGCGATCACAATGGGATGCCAGCGTTCGAGGATGGCGCGAGCGTACTGTTGCAAGGCGATGCGCGTATCCTTCACAACGACGGTTGCTACACCAGCATGCTCCAATGTTGTCTGTATATCCTCTGCAAGAGACGTCACCACTCGCGCCTCTACCAGCAAACCGGTCGCTCCCCGGCGCACTGCGTCGAGCAAGTAATCGTGCCCATCGCCATACTCACCACGCACTGCAACGAACATCTCGCCCGGAATCAGTTGACGAGTATCGTGGCTAAACGCATCAAAATGACTCTGCTTACCTGGATAGCGCAGAACCCCTTTTGTAGCAGCGAGTAAATGGTCGAGATAGATCATAACCCCTTTTCATCAAGCCAGGTTCGAAAGCAATCAGCCACAGCCTGCCAGCCATCTTCCAACATCATATCATGCCCCGTGTGGGGAAAGATACCTTTCGATTGCTCAGGCAAGAAACGCTCCAGGAAATATCTGAGAAACGCCTCGTAGTCTACACTGTTCATGTAGCCTGAAGCAAGAAGTGCGATCTACTTGCATTGGGTGCGTTTCAGATTTTAATGCTGTTGGCGAAGTGATAGATGTTAGCTCGGTAACTGATCCGGCGCAGGATAAACTGCCACACTACTAAAAGAGGCTTTTACTCCATTCGAGGTAGTACCATGCTCCACAAAAAGAGCTATCAGGCCCTTGGTATAATCACTGTCAGTGATTGTTTTTACCAGGGTATCATTGATCAACAAGACAAGCGTTGATCCTTTCATACTCACCGTTATCTTGTTCTCTTGCCCCATAGGATGAAGCGAAGGTGTGCTGGTGGCATTGACAAGGGCAGTCTGCTTCGGATTATTGCTGGAGTCTAAAAACTCCTTGAAGATAGCATAGGTAGCGTCACCATAGACCTCTATACGATAATCGTGATTAAGCTTGTTATCACCCCGCACGTAGAGGCCTACCCCGTCATTCTGGTCACCCTGGATGAACGTTAGGCTCGCGGTGATTGTGAAGTTATCGAAGGTAGCAGTCGTTGGTAAACTCTCAATTGCGATTTGGTTTTGGTTGGTATCCGCCAGGTTGAACATATGATTGCTAATGTCACGGGAGATACCACTGGTGGTCCCAGTCGCCCAACCCTGGCTGTTGTCAGCAAAATTATCGGAGAACAGTGCCTGTGGCGTCGGCAGTGTGGTTGGTATAGTTGGACTACCAACAGAGGCAGGATTGCTCGTCGTACCTGTATTTCCACTACCACTACTGCGCCTTGTTACAATGAAGATGCCAGTTCCGACTACAACAAAAATCAATACAATAATACCAATGATTAGCCCAAGATTTGGACCCTTCTTAGGTTGGGGAGCTTGCGGGAATCCTCCGCCGGGTTGTCCCAGTTGCTGCCCATATGCACCTGGTACTCCTGCGTAGGGTACGTTAGAGGGTGGTGGTGGCGCTTGAGCGTAGCTCTGGCCTTGAGACCCATAAGGGGTGCTATCGTATGGAGATGCAGGAGAGAACGACGGGCCGGCATACTCCGTTGGCGGTTGCGGTAACGGACCAGGGCCAGGATATGGAGAGGACGATGATGGCCCGGCGTACTGCGTTGGCGGTAGCGGCGCTGGACCAGGAGCCTCAGGGCTCTGATAGGATGCTGCACGTTGCGTCGGATCTACTGCGCCTGACTCGAAGTAATGAGCGCCACAATTACCACAAAATTCCTGGCCAGGAGCTAGCGGAGCGCCGCACTGCCGACACATTCGATTTGACATAAACACCTCCTGATATAATACTGTACAGGGGCCCGGCTGGTACATACACTCCAATCCTTGGGGCGTATTGCACATCAATGGTGTTTACTATACCCTGTCCCATGATACTACACAACAGCAAATCTGTCGAGTCTGTACAGATGCTCATACTTGGGATGGCTTCTGAGTCATGCAGCGGCTTCCCTTCGCCGACGACTCGCTTGACGTCGTGCTCTCCAGCCTGGCAATCCACAACTGGTATAGAGGATGCTCATACACCGCCTGGGACGCGTACCCGGATACGCGTCCCAGCCCCTGGCGCACTTTCGATCTCAAACGTCCCACCCAGGTTCGCGACTCGCTCACGCATCGAGTGCAACCCCAGGTGCCCCGGAAACGAGGCCGTCGTCTCAAACCCAACTCCATCGTCACGCACTTCTAGGATGACCCCTTCAGAGGCCTGCTCCAATCGCAGATCTATCTTGTTGGCATGAGCATGTTTGACCGTGTTGTGCAGCGCCTCTTGCGCGATGCGGTAGAGCTCCTGCTTCACCCCCAGTGACAGTTCAGGCTCACTGCACAACCCAGTTGAGACAACCATCCCATATCGCGCATGCAGTGCCGCCGCCTGTTTGGTCAGCGCTGAGACCAGTCCTTCCGTCTCCAACGACTCCGGGCGCAACTCGAAGATCAACGCCCGCATCTCGGCCAGCGCTGCCTCCGCCGGCGAGAGCACATAGTCCAGCGGCTCAGCGAGTTGGCTTGGGTCCCGATCCAGCGCCGTGCGGGCCGTGTGCGCTCCCAGCGAGATACCGTAGAGGGCCTGAGAAACCGAATCGTGCAACTCACGCGCCAGCCGACGGCGTTCCTCCTCCTGCGCCAGCAACAAGCGCTCCCGCGAACGCTGCAAGTCTGCCGAGAGACGGACCGTGTGGGCAGCAATCCCTGCCTGGCGAGCAAGATCTTCGAGTAGTCGACGGTCGGCTGCTGAGAACGACTCCCCGGGGCTGCGGGCGGCCAGCAGCAACTGTCCGATGGTCTCCTGCTGATACAGCAAGGGGATACGCAACGATGGACTCACGGACACGCCATATGTAGCGGCCAGGCGAAACTGCTCTCCTTCTTTCAGTTCAATGGCGGCATAGGGCAGTTTGAGCGCCTGTGCCACTGTCTCGACGACCGTCGGCAGAATGGCATCGGGGATCAGCGTGGCCTCTAAGCGTTCCCCCAGCCGTGAGATAATGCGGTAGGGATCGTCACGATCTCCATACGTCAGGCGGTTGATGGCTCGCTGGAGCCACTCGCGTAGGGGTTGAAAGAGGACAGCGACCACGCCGGTCGCGACCAGGGAAATGAGGAAGTTACCCCTTGCCTGGAACATTGCACCCAGCGAACCGACCACCAGTATGTAGGTCCCCACCACGCTGACCGTCAGGACGCCATAGGCCAGCGTGCGATTGATGAGATCAATGTCAAACAAGCGCGAGCGCAGGATCGCAATGCCGATCGAGAGCGGGATGAGGAGAAATACAAGGTAGAAGGCCGTGTCAGTGGGCAAAATGGCAAACGGATCTTGTTCGAGCGAGGGAAAGAAGCTATAGAAAATGCCCAGGACCAGGTCACCACAAAGCCCAATGGAGAGACCAAAGACGACCCACTTCGTTTGCTGTCGTTGGAGTGCGCTGGACACACGCCGGTAGCGGTAGACCTGTGCGACCAGCGCGCTACAAACAAAGCCGACTCATCGGGTTGTTTGTAGTGCCATCTCTTCTTATCCCGAGTTTCGTCCTCTCCAATCTGGGTGTTTTTGTAGGAGGAATCGAACTCATGCGTAGCGAAGCGGTTCTGGTCCAGAGTGCCGAGCCTGTATCGCAAACGTCACAACCCCTCCAGTAATCGCCAAATGTGAGGAAAACAACCACAAAGAACAACCTGGAGTTGCTGTAGCAACTCCAGGTGTGCTCTACGCGGGAATGAGTAACCTTAGAGTTTCGCACACTAAGAAGCAGGCGGTAAGAGAGGAAGGGCAAATCCCCAATCGAGCAGCATTTGTGCATCAGCAAAGCGCTGAGCTGCATCCGGCTCATGCAACACCGCTCCGATGAGATGATGCCCACCCCTGGTGGCTGCGAACACCAGGCAGTAGCCCGCCTCAACAGTATACCCCGTCTTGACGCCAATCGCCCCAGGATAGGTACCGAGCAAGGTATTGATAGAGTCCCAGATATAGGCATGATGAAATGCACTCGCAGGAAGGACAAAGTGTTGCAATTCCACCAGTTGCGCAAAGAACGGATTAGCCATCGCAAAGCGTGTTAAATGCGCCAGGTCAGCCGCTGATGTGTACTGGTTGGGATCAGGCTGACCTTGAGGCGTCAAGTACGTGAGACCATCAGGATTGATGTAGTGCGTTTGGGTCAAATGGAGACGACGGGCAAACGTGTTCATCATCTGTACAAAATTGCTCGTCGTTCCACCGACAGCATCAGCAATGGCAATCGCAGCATCGTCACCTGAAGGCAGCATCAGCCCATAGAGCAGGTCCTCCAGACGAATTTGGTCGCCAACGACCAGGTAGGCACTGCTGCCATTGTGTTTCTTGACCTCGTCGATAGCGTCTTGATGGATCGTCACAATTTGACTGAGATCAGCGGTTTGAATGGCGATGAGAGCGGTCATGATTTTCGTGGTACTGGCCATAGGAAGTCGTTGCTCTCCATGAACATCATCCAGGACATGACCCGTGTCGGCGTCGAGTAAGTAGGCCGCCTGGGCACTCACCGCTGGTGGCGTGCCTCTCACCGTGAGAATAGGCATGGGTGTTGGGGAAGGAGGTGGCACAATATCATGCAGGACCCGCATTCCTAAAGTGGTAAAAGCGAGCACAGGAGCCAGCAGCACAAGTTCGGCTGCCAGGAAGAAGAGGAGGGAAGCAAAAATACGACGTTTCATGAGTAAGTTCCTTCAGCAACAGAGTACCAATAGATCATTCATTCGAGCCATTTCGTTGATGCCAGCAAGTGACGCTGGGAATCCGCTCCAATTATACAAAGAAAGGAGGGAAAGAGCCACTTCGTAGCCTGTTTCTCCCTTCCGGTAATCCCATCTATAGAATATAATTCCGTAAGCTGATAGTTGAGAGGCCCCGGATAAAGAGACGATACAGGCGACTTCAGTGAGAGAAAGTCTCGGAAGAGGATCCAACATATGAAAGCGAAACGCATAGTCAGTGCGATCGCCTTGTCTTTCTTTCTCGCTGGATGCGGGGCTGCCAAGGGAACAACGCACCCGCTAGCGTGGCCATCCGTGTCGCCCACGCTGGTCGTGCTTGGGGATAGTGTTTCTGCTGGTCAGTATTTACCTAGCAATGACGATGCCTATCCTCGTTTACTTGCAACTGATTTGCATGCTCGGTTGACCGTCTACGCCGTGCCAGGGCATACCACCGCGCAAACGCACAGCATGTATACCGGAGATCTTGCTCCATCTTATGCGGTGATTGAACTTGGGACCAACGATTATAATAGAGGAGTTCCACTGGCAACGTTTGCAGAAGCCTATCGAGGCGTTTTGGCGAGCATTTCCCCAGCGACGCGTGAGGTATGTCTTTCAATATGGGATCCAAGCAACACAGCCGATGCCGCCTGGTCGTCCCCTCTTGGCATCCCATTACCAGTCAATAGGGTGGGAGCTTCTCCCGCCATGTATAACCTCATTATCGCGCAGTTGTGCCGCGGGACATATCTCTCGGTACAACCGCTTTATGATAAGCCCTCGTATCATGGCAGTGGTGCCCCAGGACCGCTCTATCATCCGAACGCAGCAGGTGATGCTGCCATAGCTCGGCTCGTGTATTCGGTCTTCTCCTCTAGTAAGTTTTCACAAGAATGAGAGAAGATAAAAAATCAAAAACGAAAAGAAAATCTATAGGACTAAAGGATAAGTACTATTCTTATGCCCCAAAGTGGAATATAATTCATGCCAAACTGAACTTGAGGAAAATAAAAATGCCCTTTCATGGAGAGTTAACAGCATGGCAAACCTGATGGCGAACGCAAAAATTATGGATCTCACGGTTGCGTGTCAGAGCTTTCCTGACCTTCCCGCTCCAGAGATTCATCGTGAAAATCTCTTAAGGGCTATTGAGACTATCTTTGCAGGCAACAATGAAATCGTCATTATCGAAGGCGCAGATGGGATAGGAAAAACCACTCTCCTTACTCAGTTTGTGCGAAGGTATCCACAGCATGCATTAGCTCTTTTTATCAGAGACACGAGTCGATGGACCTCTGCCCCAGAACTGCTCTTGCGCGATCTCTCTAATCAGTTGCGATGGGTACTGGAACATCAAGAGCTTGGGGCGGTAGAACACGTTGATGAGACAGCTTTGAACTTGGACTTGTATGAACTACGTAGGCGGGCGCGGCGAAAGGGGGAGATCTATTATTTCGTCGTTGACGGACTTGACGAGGTTCCAGAGCAAGTGCGAGGCGCTATCCTCGCTCTGCTCCCCTTTGGCAATCCAACTAACTTCCGTTTTCTCCTGGCCAGTGCTCCTGACCAGCTTGCGATGTTACTTCCTCCCAAAAGCCGAATGAAGCCCTTTCAACTCCCCGCCTTCACCTTGGACGAGACGAAAAACTATCTGCACGACCTGACCAGCACACAAGATACCATCAATGAGATTTATCACACCTGCAACGGCACACCTGGCTATCTAGCCACTGTTAGACGCGTACTCGAGTCCGGCACTGATGAACAGATACTGCTACAGCACCTGCCAGAGACGCTGCCTGAATTGTTCAAGCTGGAATGGGAGAGAGCGAAGGTCACAAAGGAACAGCCCCTCGATCTCCTCCTTGCTCTCCTAGCCTATTCCCCACGTAGTCATGCTCTCACGGAACTCGGGCGCATTCTGGGCTTAGAAAAGGCGACTATTGAAACACTCTGTCAAGGAGTCGGATTTATTCAAGTAGATGCAAAGAATGAGGCACCTCACTTCATCTCAACAGCATTTCGCACATTTGCCCAGGAGCAACTGCACCACCTGAAAGAAGAGGTATTTGATCGGCTGATTACAGATTTACAACGAATTCCTGAAAGTGACGTTGCACTGGTCGACTTGCCGCGCTATCTTGAAGAGCGAAAACGGTTTGACGATCTGCTTGAATACCTCTCTCCTGATCGCTTCACCCAACTCTTAGAACGTCACCAATCCCTGGTCCCTTTACAGCAGATGGCCAGCCTGGGGGTAGAGGCAGCACAGCAGCTGGAGCGAGATGGCGATTTGATGCGGTTCAGCTTGCAAAAAGCGGTGATGATCGAGTTGGGAAAAGCAGAGATCTGGCGCTCTGAGGTGGCAGCCTATATGGCCCTGGATGATTATGCTGCTGCCCTCGCCTTAGCCCAAGGCACCAGCCTCAAAGAGGATCGCCTTCACTTATTAGCGGTGATCGTCAAGGCCAAGCGCAAACAAGGACTATCAGCCGAACCTGAACTGCTTGAACAGACCCGCCAGCTCTATCAGCAGATTGATCATGCTGCCCTTGGCGAACGGGCCGTTGAGATTGCATCTGACTTGCTCTATGTTGACCCTTCTCTCGCAATCGAGTTAGTGGAACAAGCAACTGCTTCTAGCACGACCGAAGACGCCCGTGATTGGGCCTTTGCGAAACTTTCGGTAGCTGCGTACGCAGCGAAGTTGGAACATTTTCAGCCTGAAGATACTATCGAACGCATCCGCGGACATATTGGTGCTGCTCTTCCTCGCCAGTTTACCACGAAGCTTTCTCTCCTTACTGGAGGCTACTCAACTGCCGAGATTATTGCAGAGGTTTCAAAAATTGAAAACGTGCGAACACGCATGGAGTTGTTGAGCGAGTGGGCTTTAAAAAGCATGAGTGCAAGCGCCTCGTCGATGAGTATGTGAGACCGCTCTTGTGCATGATTCCCAATGAAGACCAAAGCTATCGTAGCTTGGTCACAGCCAAAGTTGCACCAGCATTGTACTATGCGCATCAGCAAACGGCGCTCGATCAGATCGCACAACTGCCTCAACACTACAGAGATGCAGCTTACGCAGAAATTTGTGAGTTCATTCTCACAAAGCATAACAGCTTTGAGCCCCATGAGCGGGTGCCAGGAACTGGCTATGACCTGACCCATGAAGAAATGATTGACATGTGCGAGTTACTGGGCAAAATGGAGTATGATGCAATGATATATCGCTTTATCGAGGCCATCGCAGATACACTTGTAGCACGGCGTTATCGGGATCGATATTCCGTCCAGCAGAGAACAGCTATTACTTCTCGCTTGGAAACAGTGGCAACGACAAAATTCCCAACCCCTCGACATATCCAACATAAGGGATATAAGATTGCGGCTCAAGCACAAGTTTGCCGCATTCGACAAGCAAACGCTCAAGCCTGGGAGAGCCTGATCCGCGAAGCGCAAGCTATTCCTAACCTGGCAGATCAGGCATACGTATTGTCTTTCATTGCAAGCGCAATGCCACCAAGAGAAGCGTCAAGACGCAAGCAGCTGCTAGAAACAGTGAAAGCCCGAATCGGGCAAATCCCTATCACCCTTGACAAGGTAGAACGTTATCGGGCATTGGCCTCGAGAATACAGGAAATCGAGCCCAATCTCTGTAAGGAATGTCTTCAGCTCTCTATGAAAGCGACCGTAGGCAATGAGAGTCGAGATATGCACGCAACCCGACGGCATATTATTGACCTTGCCTATCGCGTAGATCAACGATTTGCAGAGTCGCTCGTAGAACTGATAGATGATGACCCCGCAAGGACCCGACTGAAGAGGCGTCTTGGGGTACTCAAGTTAAAAGAACAGATGCTTATCCAGATGAGATCTTTAGGCGATCTCCAAGTTTCAGCAACATCTGATTATGCGGAAGCTGCCTGGATGCTTTTAGGTGCTTTGCACGCTGGGAGGGTCGATACGCTACCCCCTGAGCAAATACGGCTCTTTTTCCCCGTTGCTGCCAGGCTCCCCTTACGGGAGTCCTACCCCATACTCGCGTGGCTCATCGAAAATGCGAAGAAGCGGTTTGCGCGCACTGACCAGGCAAGAACATACTTACGGCCCCTCTACGATGCGATGCTGATTACTGCTGAACTCTCAGCCAAATTGGCAGCACGCTCCTTGGCAGAGCTCAAACAAGGGAAAGATCGAGCCATCAAGGCAGCAAACAGCACAAGCTATCTCATCCGGGCTGGTGAACGTGAGCAGGTTCTTCAATTTCTGAAAAGCTGGTTTGAAAGCGAGGTACGAGACTACTTGAAGATTTGCGATCCCTATTTCGGACTCGAAGACCTCGAAGTACTCCAGCTTCTACGCTCAGTAAACCCAAACATTCAAGTCCAGATTCTTACGAGCAAAAAACACCAGGAGAACTCTGGTGTTGCCCAACCGTGGGGAGAAGCATACAGTGCCTATTGGCGGACTCATATTTCCGATCAAGATCCCCCATATACCGAGATTTTCATCGTTGGCACCGAACCCGGGGGGCAGTTACCTGTCCATGATCGCTGGTGGCTGACGTCGGGATGTGGTTTACGTTGCGGAACCTCCTTCAATGGACTGGGCCACAGCAGAGACTCGGAAATCTCTCTCCTTTCTCCAGAAGAGGCGGAAGTTCTTGAACAAGAAGTAGATCAATATCTGCTCCGGAAGAAACGAGAACATAGAGGTGAGAGGCTCCTCTATGCCATGAGTGTCTTATAAACCTGGCCCAGTGTCGACACAAACTGTCACGACGTGCAAAGTATCGGGCGATAGGCGCATTATCTTATTTCAGTACTGATCAGTTGTGGAGAATCCTCAATCGTTACGATGCAGGCCAGCTGGCCTGACATTGGGCTCTATAGACCCGAAAGGCGAGACCTATCGAGTTCTGGCAAATGGCCCAATTTTGTTGGAATCGTTGCCATATCCTTACATGGGAAAAGGAAGATGAATTACCTCGCCAACACAAACTGCATCCCTCCCACCGACTTAACCATCCCCTTCAGCTCCATTATTTGCAGCGTGGCCGATACAGTCTTTGTCGGCAAGCCCGATTCACGAATCAGCTCATCAATGTGCCGCGGCTCATGGCCGAGCAGCGCCAGCAGCGTCCGTTCCTCAGCATCGTCGGGCAGCACTGCCTGCATCTCAACATATTCCGGCACCATGAAGAGATTTAAGGCTTCCAGGAGGTCTTTGACGTTGGTCACCAGATGCGCTCCTCCATCCTGGATAAGCTTATTGACACCGGCACTGCCGGGAGAGAAAATGCTTCCAGGGACTGCAAAGACCTCGCGTCCCTGCTCGAGAGCAAAATTGGCCGTAATCAGGGCACCGCTTGTCAAAGGAGCTTCTGTGATCAATACCCCCCGCGCGAGCCCTGAAATAATGCGGTTGCGCGCCGGGAAATTACCAGCATCAGGTTTCACTCCCAGCGGGAATTCCGTTATCAGTGCCCCCTGGCCAGAATCGACAATGCGCCGTGCCAGATTATAGTTTTCGGGCGGATAGATGATGTCCAGGCCACTTCCCAATACTGCTAGCGTACATCCACCTGCATCAAGCGCTGCCGTATGCGCGACAGCATCAATTCCTAGCGCCAGCCCACTGACCACCGTCACCTTGCCTTTTGCCAGCTCGCGCGCAAAGCGTTCGGTCACCTGGCGACCATAGACACTGGCCTTGCGTGTGCCGACGATAGCCAGAGCAAATTGATCAGCTTCGTTCAATGAACCGGCCACGTAGAGTACCGGAGGTGGATGATCAATCTCTTTGAGCAGCTTCGGGTAGGCTTTGTCTTTCCATGTGATGACTTGCACATGCAGCCGTTCCAATTTCTCCAATTCCTGTTGTGGAGTGATCGTGGACCGTTGTCTGAGGAAGCTATGGATTGTTTTCTGGTCCAGGCCCGCTTGCGCCAGTCCCTTGCTATCGGCGTGCCAGGCTGCCGCAACATCGTCATGGAAGAAGTCTAGCAAGTGTTTGAAGCGCACCGGCCCTATGCCCAGCACACGGCTGAAGGCAATCCAGTAAGCAAGTTCATCCAGCGACAATGCATCCGATGGATAATAGCGGGTTGGTGAATCGAACACTTCCATCTCAATATTTCTCCTCACCTGTGTACGCCTGGCCTTCATCATCTGGATAGTCCCACTCCCAGGCACTGGCATGAGGATTCGCAGGGACAAACGGCGTTGAAGGTGGCACAGAGGTTTGCATATAGTTCGATGTTTGGCTATATGACGATGTCTGATTGTCTGGTTGCCAGCGCGGAGTGTTGGAATCAACAAGTTGCGTAGTTCCCCGATTTATCGTGGGGAATTCCTCTGATTGTTGTTTCCGCCGGTTCATATTGATAATTAACAAGAGCATGATCAGGGAGACCAGAACAAGCAAGAAACCAATGGTGATGAGTAACGGTGAACTACCATCAGTGTTCGTTTGTACTCGTTGTAGGACCGGGTGCTTGTTTGGCAGTGAGACTGGCGTGATTTGACCGGATCCGAGCGTCGGTGGTTGGTGCAGGTGTACGCGCCATTGATTCTCCAGGTGGGCCTGATCCTCTCCTAGGGCCTGCTGCAAATCCTGTGCAAACGCTGCCTGTGAGTTATTCAGCATCTTGATTAAAAGAGTCATTTTGCTCAAGCCAAAGGTGCTATACATGTAGCTGACCAGGTTCCAACTTTGGGCATAGGCAAGATATGCCTGGTCTGAATTAGACGGAAAGCCATCTGCGATATCGTCCAATCGGAGCAGCGTATATGTATCGAGTGCGACTTGCAAGCGTGCAGCCATATCCGGCTCATGATAATTCTGGTTATACACTGCCAGACCCTCATCGAACCACGTCGGGATGCGGACTGCCGGGTTTATAAGCTGGTGAAAGACGAGGTGGGTCAGTTCGTGGGGCATGTCACGCACAAGGGTAAGATCGGAGATATCAACTACAACAATCGATGCTTCTTCCAGTGAGGGAAGCGCCTCACCTCCTACCCATTCGTAGGAGTTCGGCTGGAGCGAGCCATGGAAATCGTCATCGGTTTGATAGATCCAAAGGTTTATAGGATGGAGCAACCCACCGCCAAGCACAGTACTGATATGAACCAGGCTTACACTTGCCTTGTCGAGCACGAGCTGACCAAAGTCCTGAGAGCGGTTGTACCAATTCACCTGCAAGTCGCCTTGTGACAGGCGCTGCCAGCTGAAACGGGTATCTATCGTTGTGAAATGCTGTGTGACATCGGTATGCCAGTGGCCTGCACTATCCACAATTTGCCAATAGTAAGCAACATGCGCCCCCGCTGGGAAGAAGTTGTTGCCAGTTGTGTCTTCGCGCCAGTGCAATGTCACACTTTGAGCAGGGCGACTGATTGTCAAAGTATGATCATCTTCTTGATTTTCGTACCCGGGGACGCTGAATGTAATAGAGATAATGGCCTGAGCGATAGTGCTGTTGCTATCGCTTGCACTGAGATCAAAGTCGATGAAATCAGGGAAGTTGACGGTATCTGTTTGAGAGGTCACCGTGATCGGGTCGCCTGCATACGCAGCAAATGCGGGACGTGGAAAGACAACACTTGAGAGCAACAGAATGCAGATACAAAGCACGACAGGTACCAATGTACGAATATAGCGCAAGAGCATGAAAATGGT
>Ga0187806_1000079_pt1 | contig 21174 bp, 22 predicted proteins | sample NC_wetland_sal_i_7_FD_132470 | JGI IMG/M metagenome (GOLD analysis project Ga0187806, IMG submission 132470) | Wetland sediment microbial communities from Neuse River Estuary, North Carolina, USA - ASW_1 | ecosystem: Environmental > Aquatic > Freshwater > Wetlands > Sediment | place: USA: North... | reverse complement strand
CCTGATGACACCATCACCCGGTGCTACGGCGCCGAGCAGCTGCGCGAGCTCTTCACGAGCGGCGGGCTCGAGGTCGACTGGATAAGGCCGCGTACCGTGTTCTCGCCCCGGACGGTCAGCTACCTGCTGGCCCACGACCCCGGTAGTTTCAGCGCGCTGGTCGAGGCGGAGCTACGGGCCCGTTCAGATGATTCGGTGGGAGCGCAACTGATTACCTGCGCGCGGCGGAGACAGTTACCGGCGGCGACGGTCGCGTTTCGACTGGCAGGGCACGCATCTCGCGGTCGCGGGACGTGCCTCGAGCCGGGGCCCGGGGATCTCGTGCCCGCAGTCCACGCAGCGCCCGTAGGTCCCCCCGCCGATCCGCGACAGTGCCGCGAGCACGGCCGTGCGCTGCTCGAGCGCCGCCTGCACCGACGCCTGGTTGCGGTCGGCCTCGGTCAGGTTCGCGCCAGCGTCGCCTGCCTCCGCGTCACCGCCCCGGATCAGCGGGTGCTCACCCTTGAGCACGAGAAGCGTCCGGTCGAGGCCGTCGAGCATTTCCTCCAAGCGCTTCCGGGCGATGCTGACGTCCATCGGAAGTCCTCGCTTCCTGCCCGCGTGTGCTGCGAAGCCACGGCGCGAAGCCGTGCCGGCAGCGCGCCGCGAGCTCAGAACAGGGGCGGCCGCTCCCCGTCGCCGGAACCAGACCCTCCGGACAGCGAACCCGCGTCGCCCAGCGGCTCCACGAGGGCCGGTCCGTTGTTCCTGACGGAGTTGACGGCCGTAGAAACGGGGTGCGACGTCAGGCCGCCCGCCCCCGAGGAAGTGGCGGGGAACATTGTCGCGAGTAGCAGTTCTTTATCGTTATTGGCCGGGTCAAGCCAGTCTGCCCAGCCTTCCGGCGCTATCACCATCGGCGTCCGGTCGTGAATCCTGCCGATGTCGTCCGTCGCGTCGGTGGTGATGATCGCCGCGGACCAGTACCAGGCCTGCTCGTCTTCGGCTGCCACCGACTCGTCCCGCCACAGCTCGTAAATGCCGGCGAAGGCGAGGATTCCACCGTCCGTTCTGTATATGTAATAAGGCTGCTTGGCCTTTCCCACGGCCTGCCACTCGTAGTAGCCGTCGGCCGGGATGATGCAGCGCCGCCGCTTGAACGCGCTGCGGAACGCCGGCTTCACCGCGACCGTCTCGGCGCGCGCGTTGATCATCCGCGCGCCGCCGGACGTGTCCTTGGCCCACGGCGGGACCAGGCCCCAGCGGACCAGCCGGAGTTCCCGGTTGTCTTTATGCTGCAGCACCGCGTTGATCCGCTTCGTCGGCGCCACGTTGTAGTCAGGCTCACGGTCCCCGGCCACGCCGTCGCGCTCGGCCGCGAACTCCTCGAGGAGTTCGAGCCGCTTGCGAGCGGAGACGAAGCGACCGCACATGCGCCCTTCCCATATGGCACGGTAGAAGCTGGATTGGCACATCATTGCCGGAAACCGCCTCGGCCAAACCCGGCGGTGGTCAGCGGACCAGTGCCCGCCAGCCGCTACGCTCGGGGCCATGGATTCCGGACGCTGGCGCGCCCCCGCCGCCAAGGGACCGGCGCGTGCCCGGCTTCGGCTGCCCGGTTCCAAGTCAATCACCAATCGCGCGCTGGTGCTCGCCACGCTCAGCGAGGGTCCGTCGGTGGTCCGCGCCCCGCTGAAGGCTCGCGACACTTCCCTCGCCGTCACGGCGCTGCGGGTCCTGGGCTGCTCGATCGCAGAGTCCGGAACGGACCTCGCCGTCTCCCCGCCGTCCCGTGACCCTGGTGCTCAGGTGCCTGTCTCCGTGGACGTGGGCAACTCGGGAACGACGATGCGGTTCCTGCCGGCGGTGGCGGCCGTGCTTCGCCGTGGGGCGGTCGCGTTCGATGGCGACCCGCGGGCCCGCGAGCGGCCGGTCGGGCCGCTGCTCGGCGCCCTGCGGACGCTCGGCGTGTCGATCGACGACGGCGGGCGGGGCGCGCTGCCGTTCACCGTGCACGGGTCGGGTTCGGTGCCGGGCGGCCCGGTGACGCTCGACGCGTCCGCGTCGTCCCAGCTGGTGTCGGGACTCCTGCTGGCGGCGCCGCGCTTCGCTTCCGGGGCGGAAGTCCGGCACGTGGGGCCGCCGGTGCCGTCGCTGCCGCACATCGAGATGACCGTCCGGATGCTCCGCGACGCCGGCGCGGAGGTGGAGGCCGGCGGCTCGCCGCGGCCCGATCGGTGGCGAGTCGCCCCCGGGCCGCTCCACCTCGGTGACTTCACCGTTGAGCCCGACCTGTCCAACGCCGGGCCGTTCCTGGCCGCGGCGCTGGTCACCGGCGGGTCCGTGACCGTTCTCGACTGGCCGGCGGACAGCCTCCAGGCGGCTGACGCGATCCTCGACGCGCTGACCCGGATGGGGGCTTCGTGCTCGCCGGGACCTGACGGGCTGACCGTCACCGGGTCGGGGGTCATCCACGGGATCGAGGCGGACCTGCGCGACATCCCGGAACTCTGCCTCCCGCTGACCTCGCTCGCCGCGCTCGCCGCCGGGCCGTCGGTGTTCACCGGCGTGGGCCACACCCGGGCACAGGAGACCGACCGGCTGGCCGCGATCGCCAAGGAGATCAACGCGCTCGGCGGCGACGTCACCGAACTGCCCGACGGCCTGTCGGTGCGGCCGCGGCCGCTGCGCGCTCAGCCAGGGCACCTGTTCGAGAGCTACGACGACCACCGGATGGTGATGGCCGCCGCCGTGCTCGGCCTCGCCGTGCCCGGCATCGAGGTGCCGAACGTGGCCACGGTCGGCAAGACCTTCCCGGACTTCACCGCCCTGTGGGGGTCGATGCTCGGGGAGCCGGACTCCTGAGGAGCCGGTCCGACCTCGACGAGGATGACGTCCGGGTCCGCGCGGGCCGCGGCTCCCGGCCGCGCACCCGGCGCCGCCCTGCGCACGAAGGCGCCGCGGAGGCGTTCGTCGTCTCCGTCGACCGCGGCAGGTACGGCTGCCTGATCAATGACGGCAGCCCGGGCGCCCCGGACGGCCGGATGGTGACCGCGATGAAGGCCAGGGAACTCGGCCGTAACTCCGTCGTGGTCGGCGACCGGGTGGCGCTGGCCGGCGACACCTCCGGCGCGGCGGGGACGCTCGCGCGGATCGTCCGCGTCGTGGAGCGGACCAGCGTCCTGCGACGGTCGCCTGACGACACCGACCCGCTCGAGCGGATCGTCGTGGCGAACGCGGAGCAGATGGTGATCGTCTGCGCGCTTGCCGACCCGGCGCCCCGGCTCAGGTTCGTGGACCGGTGCCTCGTCGCCGCCTACGACGCGGGCCTGGACCCGCTTCTCGTCCTCACCAAGTCGGACCTGGCCTCACCGCGCCGGGTGCGCGCCTTCTACCGGCCGCTCGGCCTGCCGATGATCAGCACTCGCCAGCCGCTGCCGCCGCAGATGATGTCCCGGCTGCGCCGAGCGCTCGACGGCCGGGTGAGCGTGCTCATCGGCCAGTCGGGTGTCGGGAAGTCCACGCTGGTCAACGAGCTTGTTCCGGCAGCGGGCCGGGCCGTGGGCGCGGTCAATCCGGTGACCGGCCGGGGACGGCACACGTCGTCTTCCGCGGTGGCGCTGCGGCTTCCCCGGCAGCCCGCGCGGGGGGGCCGTCGCGGCGCGGCGGAGCCCGAGGCGGCGGATCCCGGCTGGCTGATCGACACGCCAGGCGTGCGCGGCTTCGGCCTCGGGCACGTCGCGGTGGACCGCGTCGTCGAGGCCTTCGGCGACCTGGCCGAGGGGACCGCCGGCTGCCCGCCGGGCTGCGATCATCTGTCCGAAGGCTGCGCGCTCGACGAGTGGGCCCGCGAGCACGACGCCGTGGCCCGCCTGGACTCCCTCCGCCGCCTGCTGCGCAGCCGCGACTCCGCCGACTAGCCGCGCTAGACCGGGACGGTGCCGCCGGAGCGCCAGTATGTGCCGTCCGGCGTGCGTGACATCAGGTCCTCGTCCACGAGGTAACGGCGCAGCGCGGTGTGGTCGTCGTACAGGCCCTTGAGCGTCTCGTTGACCGCGGCCTCGTCGTAGCGGCGGCCCGGCTCGAAGGCCTGCGCGACCTGATCGAGCAGCAGCAGGCGGGCCGCGCGCTTGGCGGGGATCGCCGTGATCCGTCCGTCCCGGACGAACGGGCGCAACTGGGCGGGGAGGTTACTGAGCGGCGCGTCCATCGACATGATTATGGCCCGGCGGCGCGCCGGGCGGAGACCGTCCGGCGCTGGTCAGCGGGATGTCCCAGACGGTACCGTTTCGCGGGTGAGCTACGACGACGACCTGCGGTTCGCGCATGTCCTGGCGGACGCCGCCGACGACATCACGACCCGCCGGTTCCGGGCACTCGACCTGCGGGTGGAGACCAAGCCCGACCTGACGCCCGTGTCCGATGCCGACCGTGCCACGGAAGACTCGCTGCGCAACGTGCTGCGCCGGGCCCGCCCCAGGGACGCCGTGCTCGGCGAGGAGTCGGGCCGGACGGGCAGTGGCCTGCGGTGCTGGGTCATCGACCCGATCGATGGCACCAAGAACTATGTCCGCGGTGTCCCTGTGTGGGCGACGCTCATCGGCCTGATGGACGGCAACGAGGTCGTGGTGGGCGTGGTGTCCGCGCCCGCGCTCGGCCGCCGCTGGTGGGCGGCGGTGGGCGGCGGGGCCTGGACCGGCCGCAGCCTGACGAAGGCGACCCGGTGCCAGGTGTCCGGGGTGACCAAGCTCGGCGACGCGTCGTTCTCCTACTCCGGCATCGGCGGCTGGGCGGAGAAGGGCATGCTCGACGGATTCCTCGGGCTGACCCGGTCGGTGTGGCGCACGCGCGCGTACGGCGACTTCTGGTCCCACATGCTGGTCGCCGAGGGCGCGGTCGACATCTCGGCCGAGCCCGAGGTCTCGCTCTGGGACCTGGCCGCGCTCCAGGTCATCGTGCAGGAGGCGGGCGGACGGTTCACCGACCTGTCCGGCGCCGCCGTCCCCGACGGCGGCAGCGTCGTCTGCACCAACGGGCGCCTCCATGACGAGGTTCTCGCCCAGCTTCAGGCCTTCTGAGGCCGACATTCCCGGAAAATTGTTACGGGCGTGTTTCGCCCGTCGAGAAGGGGTATATCACAAGTTCACAAGCTCGCCGCGTGCGTGCGTTAACTGCATAAACGCGCAAGAAACGCCTTTGGGGGTGGTGCGCCGTGAAGGTGGCAGAAGGAATGTCCGAGCAGGTCCTCATGATCGGCCCCGCGCACACACTCCGCGAGGCCGCCCGCATGATGGCGGCCAGGAAGGTTGGCGCCGCCGTGGTCGTCAACCCCGAACATTCCGGCGTAGGCATCCTGACCGAACGCGACATTCTCATCTCCGTGGCCGCGGGCGAGAGTCCCGACACCGAGACGGCCGGACAGCACTGCACCCAGGACCTGGTCTTCGCGGCGCGCGACTGGACCCTCGAGGTCGCCGCGTCGGCGATGGTGCGCGGCGGCTTCCGGCATCTCGTCGTGGTGGAGGGACAAGAGGTCGTCGGCCTGCTGTCGATGCGGGACATCGTCCGCGCCTGGTCGGCCCTCCTCGTCCCGGCCCAGGCCGGCGCGGCGGCCGGCCCGGCGGGCCCGGCCATCTTCGGTTAGCTGACCGGGGGAAAGACCTTCGGATCGAGAGGTAGCATTGAGTAACTTCTCATGGCGTCCGCAGGCATCCGAGGAAGTATCGCAAATACGGGGATTTCGACGATCCCCCGCCACAGGCCGCCAGGCGGTGAGTCCCCGCTCCAGCCGCCCGGCAACCGCCCGGTCGGTTTCCCCGGCCGTCCGGGCGTCGCGGCGCCCGGCCCGGAATACTTTCCCCCGTCCACCGGGTCGGGCGCCGCCCTTCCGCCCGTACCGTTAGAGCGTGCACAGCGGCTACCGCGAACGCGCCGAGACGTACCTGAGGATCCTCGCCGAGACCGCGCTGCGTCATGCCCCCGATGGCGACACCGGACGCGTTGGCCGCGCGGCGGAGATCCTGGTCGACGCGGACGTACTCACCGACCAGCTGGCCGCGGAGATCGTGGCCGAGTTCCAGCTAGCGCTGCGCGCCCGCGGCATGCGAGAGGTGTTCACCGCGGCGTCGCGGCTGCGCCGGCTGCGCAGTTTGCCCGCCAGCGGCTTGTTCGGCCGGCCGGGCGTCAAGCCGGAACGGTGGCGGGTCCTGCCGCTCGGCCCGCAGTCGCCCGGCTCGCGGCTGATGGCGCTGATCAGGACCGCCGACCGGGCGCTCGCCCCCGCGGTGTTGCATTTCTCGGCCGCCCCGATCGCGCCGTTCGGCACCGATATCGCGCCGCTGACCACGCTGACGGCGACCGACGACCAGGGCACCGGCTACCGGCTCGGTTTCCCCGACGGCAGCTGGGCCGGGTCCACCTGGACCGGGACGATCTCGCTGCACCCCGCGCCGCCTCCCGCCGCCAGGAGGCTGGTGATCATCGGCCCGAACGGGCCCCTGCTCCGCGCCGAGCTGACCGCTCCCCCGGCGGGCCCGGCGGCGCCCGTCATGGGCGCCGGGCCGGCCACGGAAAGCCCCGGCGAGCGGGTGTTCACCCGCCGTGCCGAGGGACTGCTCGCCGCGGTGGCACGGGCGATCCCAGACGGCCCGGGTCCGCGCATGCCCGACACGGAGGAGTTCACCGCCATCCTCGAGGCGGCAGGCGTGCTGTCGCCGCTCAGCCCCGCCCCGGCGCGGCTGGCAGCGCTCGGCCAGCTGCTCGGCCTGGCCGAAGAAGGCCCGGCCAGCGAGGTCCCATCCCGGTGGACCGCCCTGATCGCCTACTACGGCCGCCGGAGGCGGCCGGCCCCTGTGACCGGAACCGCGGCGATCGGGGTGGTGCTGCCGGACATCGACGGCGCCCGGTTCGCGGTGGCCGGGCTGCACAGCGGGGCACCCGGCAGCTTCCTGCACGTCGTCGCGGAAGGATTGCGCGCGCTGCCGCGCCGTCCGCTGCCCAGGAGCCCCGCGGTCGCCTTGCGGCCCCCGGTACCTGTCGACTCGGGGTTTTCCTGGTGGGCGCAGGACGACACGGGCGGGTGGCACCTCGCGGCGATCGAGGAAGTCAACCCGGTCGGCGGGTGGGAAGGGCTGCTCAGGATGGCCCTGCTGCCACCGCTCGGGCACCCGACGACCGTGCTTACCCTGGAGGTCAGCGGCCCAGCCCAGCAAGTGACCGCAACCCTCCCGCTGCGCTGGTAGGGCAGATGGACAGCGAACACGCTTTCCGCGCCGCCCGCCGGGTCAGCCGGGGCGGCGGCGCCGGCGCCGTGATCCCGGCCTTGACGGGCCCGGTCTCGGTGACCCCGGTCGGCGAAGTGCTCGAGCTGCACGACGGCGACAGCGACACCGACGTCTACCTGATCGCGGCGATCTGCGCGCCACAGCTGGCGTGCCTGGGCACGCGGAAGGCCCGTGCATCTGGCTGCGAGACGACGGCGGCCAGTGGCACGTCGCGAAGCCGGGCAGCTGGGGCAGCGGCGGCGTCAACCTGTTCGGGGCCAACGTCGTCCCTCCGGTGGCGGCCTCCGTGACCGCTGTCGACGTCTTGATCATCAGCCGGACCGCCGAGGTCCGTGCCTCCGTCCCGCTCACCTGGTGGACATCATGAGCTGGTTCGCGTCCCTTCCGCCCGCTGACGCCACGATTCCGTGCGGGTCCGGCACGCACACCGTGCGCTGGGAAGCCGGGCAGCTGACGCTGCCGGCGCACCCGGACGCCGAGGCCGAGCTCGTCCTCGGCGCGCTCGGCGGTGACAAGCCGGCGTGCGTCGCCATGGCCGAAACATGGGCCAGGCACACCGCCGACCTGGCGGTGCTCGGCGTCGGCCCCCGGTGCGCGTCGGACGAGGTCAGCGTCAGCTGGGACGAGGTGGCGCAACTGCGCGACGGCCTGCCACCCGGCCTGACACAGGCGCTGCCGATGAAGGGCGTGTCCGCCGCCATCCGAGTCGCCCGGCGAGTCTCTAGCTTCCCGGCAGCGGGGCCGAGCGGGACAGCCGGGGCAGGCGGTCTTGGCGGGGCACAGCCCGGGGCGGTCCAGGGCCGGCCGCCCAGCGCCGGCGGCGGCCCGGCGGGGCCGGTACATCCAGGCATGCGGGAGAACCTGCGCCGCGAGCAGCAGCGGATCGAGCTGTTCGAACTGCTCGCCCTCGGGCCGGCGCTCCAGTTCCGGCTGAGCGGGACGGTGTGCGCGGCCTGGGCGGAACCCGGCAGGTCGGAAGACCGGGGCCGGCGGCGGCCCGAGCTGGGCGCGGCCCTGACCGGCAGGTTCGCCCCGGCGGCGCACGACTGGCTCGGCATCGACCCGGACGCGGTGGCCGTGACCCCGCACGAGGGCCCCGGCTGGGGCACCGTGCGGCCGACCGGGGCCGGGCAGGACCGGCGGCTGTACGCGGCCTTGCCGGTCGGCTGGCTAGCCAGCGTCTGGGCCTGCGGCCTCGCCGTGGTCAACGGACATCTAGTGGTGGCCGTCGGCGAACCCGGCTATCCCGAGGCGCGAGTCCTAGCCCTGCCCGCCCCGGACGCCACCCCGGTCGCGATCACGGTCCGCGCCATCGCCGACAGCTCCGCCGGCCTGCCCCGCTGGGAGATGACCGCCCGCCCGTAGCCCGCCCGCAGCCTGGTACAGCAGTAGTGTCCTGTGACACGTGCGTCGGCTCGCCTCCACTTTCCATCAGTTTTCGTCCCTGGAATCCGGACAAACCGGGCGCCGAAGGGACCGAAAGTGATGCAAAGACGAAAAGTGATACGAAGTTATCGCTCGAGCGATTCCAGCGGGACTCCCATTCACTCACTCATAGCCCATCCACCACACAGGCAACGTCGCGGTGCGTCATCGGCCACGTTAGTCAGCGGGTCCGCCCGCGAGCCGTGGCCCGGCTCGGGCCGACTCGGCAGGCAGAATGGGAAGCGTGAACGATCAGGACCTCGTGGCGCGGCTGCGGCAGGAGAGCCTGGAATGCGGGGACCTCGTAGGACGGCTGCGGCAGGCTGGCGTGGGACGCGGGGATCTGGTGGGGCTGGCGGTGGCGCCAGACGGGGCCGTGGCGGTCGCTGTGGGCGAGCCCCGGGCGACGCCTGGCAGCGAGGTGGCGGCCTCCGCGGGGGAAGCCGCGGAGGGACGGGCGGCCTCCAGCGGGCAGCCCGTTGCGGGGTGGGTGACCTCGGGCGACGAGCTGGCCCGGGCGGATGTCGAGGTCCGGCCGCGGTGGGTGACGTGGTCGCAGGAGACGGCGCAGCGGCTGGTCGAGCGGGGGGTGCGGGTGGCGACGTGCTGGGATGTCGCGGCGGTGCACCGGCTGCTGTTCGGCGGGTGGCGGGCGGATCCTGGCTTCGCCTGGGCGCACCTGCGCGGGCTGCCGCCCGACCGCGTGCCTGCGCCGGGGCCGGCGGAGAACGCGCGCGAGCCCGACCTCTTCGACGCGGGCGGCACGGCGGGGGCGGATAGCACGGCCGGAGCGGGCGGCACGGCCGGGGCGGACGACGGGCCGGCTGGCGCGGATGGCTATCTGCGGGCGGAGTGGGCACGGGGCGGGTGGGCGGACACCCCGGAGCGGGTGCTGGCCTGGGCGCGGCTTGCCCGGCAGGCGGCCGAACTCCAGCGGTCCGCCCTCGAGGCCGGGGAGGCGGGGGGACGGGGAGCCGCGACGGTACGTTCGGAATCAACGGCCGAATTGCTGTGCGCGGAGCTGTCAGCGGACGGGCTGCCGATCGACAGGGACGCCGCGGAACGGGTGCTCACCGCGATCATCGGCCCGCGGCCGCGCGGCGACGCCGAGGCGGCGGCGATGCGGGCCGCGCGGGACGGCGCGGTGCTGCGGCACGCGCCCGCCGGGGTGACCGCGGACCTGCGCAGCCCGGTCCAGGTGCGGTCCCTGCTGGCGGCCGCCGGCATCGAGGTGCCCGACACCCGGGCATGGCGGCTCGAGGAGTTCAAGGACGCCTCGCCGCTCGTCGCCGCGCTGCTCGAGTGGCGCAAGGCGGAACGGATCGCCACCACCTACGGCTACGGCTGGCTGGACGAGCATCTCGGTCCCGACGGGCGGCTGCGCGGCGCGTGGACCGGGTCCGACGGCGCCGCCGGGCGGATGACCGCGTCCAACGGGCTGCACAACATGCCCGCCGCGATGCGCCAGGCGGTCATCGCGGCGCCCGGGCACCTGTTCGTGCGGGCCGACCTCGGGCAGATCGAGCCCCGGGTGCTCGCCGCGGTGTCCGGCGACCAGGCGCTCGCGCAGGCGACCCAAGCCGACGACATGTACCTGCCCGTCGCCGGAGAACTTGGCGTGGACCGGCCGACCGCCAAGGTGGCGATGATCGCCGCGATGTACGGCCAGACCACCGGGCACGGCGGCGTCGCGGGGCGGCGGATGCGGGCCGCCTACCCCGTCGCGATGGGGTACCTCGACTCGGCGGACCGTTCCGCCCGGGCCGGGCGGGACCTGCGCACCTACGGCGGCCGGCTCGTCCGCATGTCGGCCGAGGCCGCCTCGGCGGCCCGGGTCGCCGCGCGCGGGCGGTACGGGCGCAACGCCATGATCCAGGGCGCGGCGGCGGAATTGTTCAAGATGTGGGCGGTGACGGTGCGCGCCCGCGGCGCGGCGCTCGGCGCGCGGATCGTGCTGTGCCTGCACGACGAGCTGCTGGTACACGTTCGGGAAGAGCACGCGGAAGCGGCGGCGGCGCTGGTCGGCGACTGCCTCGCGGAGACCGCGCGGCGCTGGGCGCCGCGCGGTGACGTGCGCTTCATCGCCGACGTCAGCATCGTCAGAAGCTGGGCCGACGCGAAATAACCCGGGCCGGAGCGGACGGACAAGGGCACGGGCACGGCGGCCGGGCTGGTAGCGTGGCGGACAGAAAATCCTGGCGAATAGGGGGCTGCACGTTGCCGCGGTACCGCAGAGTGGTGGTCAAACTCAGCGGTGAGGCCCTTGCCGGGGCCGCCGGAACGGGGGCTGACCCGGCGAGCCTCGCCCGCGTCGCGGACGAGGTGCTGTCCGTGCACGAGCTAGGCGTGGAGGTCGCGGTCGTTGTCGGCGGCGGCAACTACTTCCGCGGCAGGATGGCCGACGGCTGGGGGATCAGCCGCGCCGAGGCGGACAACATCGGGATGCTCGGCACCGTGATGAACGCGCTCATGCTGCGCGGCGCGCTGACCGCGCGGACCGAGGCGGACGTGCGGGTGATGACGGCGGTGCCGATCCACAGCGTCGCCGAGCCGTTCATCCGGCTGCGGGCGGTGCACCACCTCGAGCGCGGCATGATCGTGGTGCTGGCCGGCGGCATCGGCCAGCCGTACGTGACCACGGACTACCCGGCGGTGCAGCGGGCGCTCGAACTCGACGCCGACGCGCTGCTCGTCGCCAAGCACGGGGTGGACGGCGTCTACGACGCCGACCCGAAGATCAATCCGAACGCCAAGCGGTACACCACCCTCACCTACGACGAGGCCATCGCGGTGGGCGTGCGGATCATGGACACCAGCGCGTTCGTGCTGGCCAACGAGCAGGCGCTCACCATGCACGTGTTCGATGTCGGCGCCCGCGGGGTAATGCGCGGCATCTGTGAGGGCCGCGAACTCGGCACCCGGATCACCGCCAAGGGCTGACCCGCGCCGGGGCAGACCGCACACTAGATGCCATGAGCACGCTGCAGGGAGACGGGAACGTCGCCGCGGAGGCGCTCGGGGTGGCGGTCGCGGCCCGGGTGCCTGTTTTGCTGTGGGGCGCGCCCGGCACCGGCAAGACGTCCGCGATCCGGGCGATGGCCGAGGCCATGGGCCTGCCGTGCGAGACCGTCATCGCGTCGATCAGGGAGCCGTCCGACTTCGCCGGCCTGCCGGTGGTCACCGGGACCGTGGTCCGGTTCGCCCCGCCGCTGTGGGCCACGCGGCTCGCCGAGGCGGGCACCGGCGTGCTGTTCCTCGACGAGCTGTCCACCGCTCCGCCCGCCGTGCAGGCCGCGCTGCTGCGGGTGGTCCTCGAGCGGACCGTCGGTGACCTGACCCTGCCCGACGACGTGGCCGTCGTCGCCGCCGCGAACCCGCCGGAGCAGGCCGCGGACGGCTGGGACCTGTCCGCGCCGCTGGCGAACAGACTGTGCCACCTGGGGTGGGAGGCCACACCGCGCGGCATCGCCGAGGGGCTGGCGAGCGGGTGGGCGCCGCCGCCGGTCCCGCTGCTGCCCGCGGGCTGGACGGCGGGCGAGCCGCTCAACCGGTCGCTGGTCGCCGCGTTTCTGCAGGTGCGGCCCGCGCTCGCGATCGCGCCTCCGGACAACGCGAGCGAGGCCGGGCGAGGCTGGCCGAGTCCGCGCACCTGGGAGATGGCGGCCCGGCTGATGACCGCCGCGGAGACCGCCGGGGCCAGCGACCAGGCCCGGTCGGCGCTGATCAGGGGGGCGGTGGGCGACGGGGCCGGCGTGGAGTTCCTCGCCTGGCTGGTGGAGATGGACCTGCCTGACCCGGAGGAGGTGCTGGCCGATCCGGCCGCGTTCCGGCTGCCCGAGCGCGGAGACCGCGCCTACGCGGCCCTCGCCGCCATAGCGGCGGCGGTCGCGGCGGCGCCGACACCGGAGCGCTGGACGGCGGGCTGGCAGGTGCTCGGCGGCTGCGCCGAGGCCGCGCCCGACGTGGCGGCGACCGCCGCCCGGGTCCTGGCCAAATGCCGCCCGGATGGCGCGCCGCTGCCCGGCGAGATCAAGCTGTTCGCCCCCGTGCTGCGCGATGCCGGGCTCCTCGGCTAGCCGGAGCGGCTACCCGCGATGAACGAGCTCCCCGGCCTGGCCGCCGCCCGGCTGTGGGCCGCGGCGCGCTTCCCCTACCTGGCGAGCGGCATCTTCGGCATGCAGGTGGCGACCGTGCCCGGCCTGGGCAGCGTCGCGATCGACGAGCGCTGGCAGCTGTCCGCCGACCCCGAGGTCGTGGCCGGCTGGACGGCGGCCCAGCTCGGCAGCGTCCTGGTTCATCACGTTTGCCACATCCTGCGCCATCATTCGGAACGGGCGGTGGCGGCTGCGGTCACGCACGACGACTCCCGGCAGTGGCTAACCGCCGCCGACGCGGAGATCAACGACGACCTGGTGCCCGCCGGGCTGGAGCTGCCGGGAAACCCGGCGCTACCCCGGCACTTCGGCGCCGAGCCGGGCAGGCTGGCCGAAGAGTACTTCGCGCTGCTCAAGCGGCGGACGGCCGCGGGGAACGCCGCCGAAGCCGGGGATCCGGCCGAGCACGTCGGCCCGGCGCCGTGGCTGGACTGCGGGAGCGGTGCGGACGGGCTGCGGCGGGCCGGCGACAGGCCCGATGGCGGGCTCGAGCCGTGGCTGGCCGACCTGCTGGTGCGCCAGGTGGCGGTGGAAGTGCTGCGGCACGCCAAAGAGGCGGGGACGGTCCCCGCGGGGCTGCTGCGCTGGGCGCGGGACGTGCTCGCCCCGCGGGTCGACTGGCGCCGGCTGCTCGCCGCCGAACTGCGCCGGGCCGTCGCCGACGTGGCCGGCGCGGCCGACTACTCCTACCGGCGGCCGTCCCGCCGGGCAGCCGCGGTCAGCGGCGTGGTGCTGCCCGCGCTGCGGCGCCCGGTGCCCGAGATCGCCGTGGTGTGCGACACCTCGGGCAGCATGAGCGACGAGCTCCTGGCGATGGCGCTCGCCGAGGTGGAAGGCCTGCTGCGCGCCCTCGGCCTGGCCCGCCAGCTGCGAGTGCTCGCCTGCGACGCGGCGGCCGGCCCGGCGCAGCGGGTGTCGTCCGCCCGCCAGGTCACGCTGACCGGCGGCGGCGGGACCAACATGGGCGCGGGCATCGAGGCGGCCTGCGCGCTGCGCCCGCGGCCCGCCGTGACCGTGGTGCTCACCGACGGGTACACGCCGTGGCCCGCGAGCCCGCCCAAGGGGATGCGGGTGGTGGCCGGGCTGCTCGGCGAGGACGCGCCCGGCGCGCCGGACTGGGCGCGCGCGGTGCGGGTCAGTTAATCGCCGCGGCGGCGGGCGTACCGTATCCGGGGTGAACGCAGCATCATCGCAGCACGGGGCGGCCGGGACCGCCCCGTCAGCCCGGCTGATAACCGTCATCGCGGTGGTCCTCACGTTCGCGTCGGGGGCGTCCGACGTGACGAGCATCACCCGCCTGGGAAACGTCTTCACCAGCGTGATGACGGGGAACATGGCGCTGTTCGGCCTGTCTCTGGCGCGCGAGTCGGTGTCGCAGGCCACGCACACCGCGACCGCGGTCGCCAGTTACGTGGCGGGCGTGGCCATCGGCACCAGGATCGGCTTGTACGCGGAACGAAGGTCAGCCAGATCCGCCGGGCAGCCGCCCGGCGAGCACTGGCCGCCGTCCATGCCCCTGCTGCTGGCGACCCAGTTGCTGCTGCTCGCAGGCGTGCTCGCTGGCTGGGAGGTCACCGGCGCACGGCCGGCCGGCGGAGCACAGTTCGTCATCCTCGCGCTCGCCGCCGGAGCGATGGGCATCCAGTCGGCCGCGGTCAGCCAGATGGGGCTCGGCAACGTATCCACCACCTACCTCACCGGGACGCTGACCGGCCTGGTGACCGCGATGATCCATCCCGGGAGCAAGCCCGGCTGGCGGCGCCCGGCGGTGATCGGCGGCCTGGTGGCCGGCGCCGTGCTCGCCGGCGCGCTGCTCGCCGGCGCGCCTGCCGCGGTGCCGCTGCTGCCATTGCTCGGGGTCGCGGCCGCCCTGCTACTCGGCGGCGGACGCCAGTGGCGCGACAGCCGACGGAGCTGAACGTAGTCATAGGGGGCGGCGTTTACGCGGCGACGATGCGGTAGCCGATGCCGCGGACGGTCTCGATGCGGGCGGCCGACCCGGACAGCTTGGCGCGCAGCCGGGCCAGGTGCACGTCGATCGTGTTCGAGGAGAACGTGTCGGCGTCGTTGGTCCACACGTGCTGCGCGATCTGGCGGCGGTCCGCGACGGCGGGCGAGAACCGCATCAGCGTCTCGAGGATGCTCAGCTCCGTGGAGGTCAGTGCCGGGCGCCGGTCGCCGATCCTGACCTCGCGCAGGGCTGGGTCGCACTCCAGGTCGCCGACCACGAGCCGGGGCGGGAGCAGGTGCGGCGGGCGGCGCTGCAGCGCGCGCAGCCGGGCGAGCAGCTCGGCGAAGTCGAACGGCTTGCCCACGTAATCGTCGGCGCCCGCGTCCAGGCCCGCCACCCGGTCCTCCGGTGTGTTCCTGCCGCTGATCAGCAGAACCGGCGTGGCCACGCCCCGGCGGCGCAGCTGGCGCACCACCTCGATGCCGGGCGTGCGGGGGATGCACCAGTCGAGCACGACCACCGAGTACTCGTAACAGCGGGTGTAGAACAGCGCGGTCTCACCGTCGCCCGCGAGGTCGACCACGTAACCACGGCCGCGCAGGCCCTGGGCAAGCACCGTACCGAGGGCGTCGTCGTCTTCCGCTACCAGGACTCGCACAACACGGGAATGTACCCGCCGCTACGCAGCGTAGACCCTGGTGAACGCGAGTTCAGAGGGAATCCAAACCGAATTCAGCGTTCGAGCTTACGCCAGGCGGGCCGGGGCACAAGCCGCATCGCGGCGGCCAGCCCGGCCAGCGAGGACGGCACCCACACCACGCTCTTGTTCCCGCGCAGCGCCGCCGCGACGGCGGCGCCGACCGCCTCCGGCGTGGTCGCCAGCGGGGCCGCCGGCATGCCCGCCGTCATCCGGCCGGTCACGAACCCGGGCCGGACCAGCAGCACGCGGACCCCCGTGCCGTGCAGCGCGTCGGCGTACCCGCGGGCGAACGCGTCGAGCGCCGCCTTCGTGGCCCCGTACACGGCGTTGAACTTGCGCGGCCGGACCGCGGCCACCGACGACAGCACCACGAGTGTCCCGCTGCCGCGCTCGCGCATGCGCGAGCCGAACGCGAGCAGTGCCGTGACGTGCCCGGTGAAGTTGGTCTCGATCATGGTGGCGGCGAGCCGCACGTCGCGTTCCGCCTGCTCCTCGGGGATCAGGACGCCGGTCGCCGCGATCACGAGGTCGGGTACTCCCGCGGCGCAGATCTCGTCCGCGAAGGCCTGGTGCGTCCCGGTGTCCATCGCGTCGTAGCGCGCCACGGTGACCGGGCGGTTCAGCGCCTTGCCTGCCGCCTCGAGCCGCTGGGCGTCGCGGCCGGCCAGGATCACCTCGGTTTGGGCCGGCAGGCGGAGGGCGGCCAGGATCGCCAGGCCGATCTCGCTCGTCCCGCCGAGCAGCAGGACCCGGGAGAGGCGGCCGCTTCCGTTCGGAGTGCTCATCATTCCCCTATGCGGCGTAGAGTCCGGCGCAGAACAGGATCAGCCACGCCACCTCGCAGGACAGCATGACCGCGTCCCTGGTGATCAGGTCTTCCACGGGGCGCACAGTGCGGCGCGCGGTGAGCACGCCGAACCGGACAAGCGCGGCGGCCAGCGGCAGCGCGCTCGCCAGGTGCCAGGGCCGGGCGGCGGTGGTCTCGCCGGCCGCCCACATCAGGTAGGTCGCGAGCATGCCCGCGCCGATGAGCAGCTGCGTGATCCGCAGCACGCCCGGCCGGTAGTAGCGCATCACCGGGCGGTGCCGGACCGCGTCCGCGCCGAGCGAGGTGAGCTCGGTGTATCGCTTGGCCAGCGCGACGCCGAGCGCGCCGAGGCTGCACACGAGCAGGAACCAGATGGACAGCGGCTTCACGTGGGTCGCCGCCGCGCCGCCGAGGACCCGCAGCAGGAAGCCGGACGCGACGAGCACCATCTCGAGGAACGGGACGTGCTTGAGCCGGAACGAGTACAGGAACGACAAGCACAGGTAACCGGAGGCCGCCGCGATGAGCCGGGGCTCGCGGATCACCACGCCCGCGGCGACGGCGAGGGCGGCCGCGAGCACGCCGAGCACGACCGCGTGCTGGGCGGGCAGCGCACCCGAGGCGATCGGCCGGTTCCGCTTGACCGGATGGCGCCGGTCGCGCTCGGCGTCGACGACGTCGTTGACGAAGTACACCGCCGCCGAGGCGCAGGCGAAGGCGAACATCGCGATCAGCGCGTAGCCGAAACCGTCGTTGCGCCCGAGCGACGCGGCGGCCAGCGGCGCCGCGAACACGAGCAGGTTCTTCGGCCACTGCCGCGGCCGGGTTTCGGCGATGACCGCGACGAGCCACCGCGAGGGACGCGGAGGAGAGGCCGCCACCGCCGTGGCGGGCACTGTGGCCTGTGGTCCCGTGTCTTCGCCAGGGACCAGGGTCTTGTTGATTGTCACCGTGCGTATACCGCCGTGAAGTCCCGGGTGTAGGTCGAGTAATACGAATAGGCACTCTGCTGCTGCGTCGGCAGCAGGTTAACCGGCGTCGGGTCCGCCGGGTTGCCATTTACGGTGTAATACTCGTACTTCATCCAGTACGGGTTGATGTCGAGCTGCATGCCCTCGACCGCGCCGGCCCGCTGGAGCAGCTGACCGAGGTCCTGAGCGTTGAGCGCGGGGCCGTAGACGTAGACGATCCTCCCGTCCTTGGTGATGCCGAGCCCGGAGCGCCACACGTAGTAGCCGCCGCCGAGCGTCGCGCCCCAGTTGGACATCACGTCCGAGTTGGCGTCCGCCGCCACCTGCCCGTGGTCGACGAGCAGCTTCAGGTTCTGCCGGACGCCCTCGATCGAGGAGCTCATCGAGAAGTCCCGGCCCCACGCGCCGATCTTGATCGTGCCGTTCTTGTAGTAAACGATCGACGCGGCGCCGTTCACGAGCGAGCCGTCGTAGTGCCCGTTCAGGTAGAAGCCACCGCCCGCGCTGTCCAGCTTGAAGCCGCCGTTGAACGTGGCGAGCAGGCCGGTGCGGGCGCCGGGCGCGATGCTCGTGGACCCCCACGGCCCCCAGTCGCCAGGACCGGGGTCCTCGGAGCCCGGGTGCAGCTGCAACGACACCAGCCGCTGGTCCATGGACGCGATCCCGTTGACGTAGGACGTGTAGGTGGCGTCCCGCAGGAACGTGGTGAAGATCGCGGGCTCGCCCTTCACCTTCTCCACCACCCGCCACTGGCCCTCACCGGGCAGCGGTGCGCCGGCCAGCGACTTCAGCGTGGCCGGGATGTCCGGCGTGAAGCCCTTCGCGTGCGTCTTGGCCGGGGTGGCTGCCTCGCCCTTCGGGACGGCGAGGGAGAACGACGGCTTGCCGCCGGTCTTCGGCGGGTTGTACGACAGCCACTCGCCGAACGTCACGACCGGGCCCAGGTAGTGGTCGCGCGCCCATTCGGCGAGGTTGGACGACAGGCTCTGGCCGTTGTTCTTGAACGCCGCCTGGCCGGCGGAGAACATCACCCAGACCAGGAAGACGGCGACGAGCGCGGCGACGACGCGCACCGACCGCAGCCGGAAAGCCCTGCGCGTCCGGCGGAACCTGACCTTCTTCGGCTTGGGCTGCCCGGGGCCCGGCCTGCCCGGGCCCGATCCGCCGGGACCGCCCGGGCCCCCCGGGCCCCCGGGCTCCCGGTAGCGCGGGTCGGTCTCGTCCGGGTAACCAGGCGTCCGGACGGTCTGGTCGCCGTAACCGTAGTACGCCTGGGTCGGCTGATCGGCGTACGCACCCGGGTTGCCGTACCCCTGGGTGTTGTTGCCGTACCCCGGGGGGTTATAGCCCTGCGGGCCGTAACCAGGACCGCCGTAACCCCGGCCGTTGGGGGCGGCCGGAGGGGGATTCGGGCCAGGGCGTGCTCCCGGAGGCGCGGGCGGGTAGCTGGGCCGGTCGTATCCACCGTGTTCGGGGTACGCAGCCCCGCCCCGCGGACGGCCGGTGTAGCCCTGCGGGCCCGGGGCGCCCTGGGCGCCCCGGGCGCCCGGTCCGCCCGGGCCACGCGGGTCGGGACGCTGGCCCGGGTAGCCCTGGTTGCCGTATCCCGGGGCCGGGGGGTAGTAGACGCGACCGTCCTGGCCGCCCCGCGCGCCCGGCCCCTGATCGTCATACCCGGCAGGTCCGCGCGGTTGTGCACCGCGCCCGTCGCCGCGCCCCGCTGCTGGCACGTTCCACTCCCCGTTGTGGCCTTGGCCGCGATCGGGCTCGTAGGGCCACTCCGGGGGGGCGCCAGTGGGCACCGTTCGCGACATGTTGGTGTACCTCCCGCGTAGCTGCTTCCCGCAGGGGAAGCTACCCACCCCACATGAAGGAATCGTTACGTGGCCGACACCCTAGCTGAGGTTTCGTGCAGGTGCTTCCGGTGCTCTATGCGGGAGCGCGATGTTCGCGCTAGTTGTCAGAATATGCGGTCGGACAGTCGGTGCGGGCTCAACTTCACGGGGCCGTCCCAATTTGCCTCCCGGATCGCCTTCATCGCTTCTTTACGAGTTGGCGAGTCCATCCGGTCGATGAACAGCACGCCGTCGAGGTGGTCGGTCTCGTGCTGCAGGCAGCGGGCGAGGGTTTCGGTCCCGACTATCTGCACCGGGTCGCCGCGGTCGGTGAAGCCGCGCGCCACCGTGTTGAGCCGCCGCTTCACGTCGTAGTAGATGCCGGGGAAGGACAGGCAGCCCTCCTCGCCGGTGCGCTCCTCGTCGTCCGGGAAGCTGAGCTCCGGATTGACCAGGTAACCGCGCTCGCTGCCCACGGCATAGGCGAACACCCGCAGCCCGACCCCGATCTGCGGCGCGGCCAGCCCCGCGCCCTGGGCGTCGTCCAGCGTCTGGGTCAGGTCCCTGACCAGGTTGCGCAGTTGCTTGTCGAAGTCGATGACGGGGTCGGCGACGGTGCGGAGGATCGGGTCGCCGAAGAGCCGGATCGGTCGGATCGCCATGCTTCCGAGGGTAGCCGCTCAGGCGGTGTAGCAACTAACTTGACAACATCTACTCAATGAATATACAAATTTAATTGTAAGTTTCTTACCAGCAGAGGGCGAGGCCAGAGTGGCAGGCCCTCCCAGGAGGCAGCGATGTACCTGACTACTCTCGACCCGCGCACGCGGGACTTCGATCGCATCGTGCGGCGCGCGTTCGGCGCTAATTTCGGCCCGGCCTTCACGACGGCCCTGCCGATGGACACCGTGCGGCGTGACGGCGAGCTGGTGCTCCGGTTCGACGTCCCCGGCATTGACCCGGAGAAGATCGACGTCACCGTCAACCGCGGCGTGCTCACGGTGAGCGCGACCCGCGAGGAGACCAAGACCGAGGGCGAGTCCCCGGTCGTCCGGGAGCGCCTGTTCGGCAGCTTCACCCGCCGCGTCCGGCTGTCGGACAACCTCGACGCCGACAACATCGAGGCGAGCAACCACGACGGCGTGCTCGAGATCCGGATCCCGGTTCGCGAGGAGGCCAAGCCCCGCAAGATCGAGATCGGCACCGGCAAGGAGCTGGCCAGCTGATCAGCTGCGGCAGCTAACAGGCGAGCGGCCGGCGGGGCGAATGCGCACCGCCGGCCGCTTACGATTTCACGGGAGGTGAGACATGGAGCCCTTCGACGACGAGGACGTCCCGCTGTTCACGGTGGGGCAGGTCGCGGAGATGCTCGCGGTCAAGCAGGCCTTCCTGCTCCGCATCGACGAGCTCCAGGTCGTCTCGCCGCAGCGGTCCGCCGGCCGCCAGCGCCGCTATACCCGGGTTGAGATCAGGATCATCCAGCAGGTCGCGTCGATGGCAGACGAGGGCATGACGATGCCCGCCATCCGCCGGATCATCGAGCTGGAGAGCCGGCTGGCTGAGGTCACCGCCCAGCGCGACGAGCTCGCGGCGCGGCTTAACGAAATTTCCGCGGAACGTACGCGGCTTACTCACCAGCTCAGCGCCTTGCTCAGCGGAGTCAGCCGGGACCGCTGCGGCGAAGAATAGGACGAAGCCCCGCCAGCACAGCCGGGTCGTCGATCGTCGAGGGCACCGGCTCGTCCGCGCCGTTGGCGATGCCCCGCATGGTCTTGCGCAGGATCTTCCCGGACCGGGTCTTCGGCAGCCCCGGCACCACGTCGATCCTGCGCAGCGCCGCGATCGGGCCGATGCGCTCGCGGATCATCGCCGCGAGTTCCCCGGCCAGCCCGTCCGGATCGGCGGTGACGCCCGCCTTGAGCACCACGAAGCCGCGCGGCACCTCGCCCTTGAGCTCGTCGTTCACCCCGAAGACCGCGCACTCGGCGACCGCGGGGTGACTGGCGAGCACTTCTTCCATCTCCCCGGTGGACAGCCGGTGCCCGGCCACGTTGATCACGTCGTCGGT
>Ga0187806_1000076_pt1 | contig 21709 bp, 19 predicted proteins | sample NC_wetland_sal_i_7_FD_132470 | JGI IMG/M metagenome (GOLD analysis project Ga0187806, IMG submission 132470) | Wetland sediment microbial communities from Neuse River Estuary, North Carolina, USA - ASW_1 | ecosystem: Environmental > Aquatic > Freshwater > Wetlands > Sediment | place: USA: North... | reverse complement strand
TCGCCCTCCTCCAGGTTGCCGCGCCATCCCACGTACCCGTTAGCCAGTGCGAACACCGACTCCGACTGGGCCAGCAACTCCAGGTCCAGAAAGGTCTCCCGAAGCGCCCACGGCTCTACCGCGAACGCGCCCTGCGCTATCACCGCCCCGCCCCCAGCCTGGCGAGGTCAGTAACCACCCCGCCCAGCTCAACCGTACGAGCGTCAATGCACCCTGGATAGGTTTGTCCCTGAAGTTCACGCAATGTTGCTGTTCGCGGCACATGCGGCAGGTCAGGCCGGCCCGGCTTGTCGGCATCGCTTTGCTGCTGGAACGATGTAAGGGTGAAAGTGGGGATCTTGTGCGGCGGTGGCCCAGCCCCGGGGATTAACTCGGTCATCTCCGCTGCGACGATCGAAGCCCGGAACTGCGGGTGGGACGTCCTCGGGATCATGGACGGCTTCCAGCACCTCATCGAGGGCCGGACCGAAGAAGTACGCCCCCTGTCCATTACGGACGTGTCGAGAATCCACCTCCAGGGGGGGTCGATCATCAGGACCTCGCGGGCCAACCCGACGGTGCGCGATGAGGACGCCGACGACCCCGACTGGAGGCTGCACGCCTGTCTCGAGTCGCTGCGGAAGCTGGGGATCGACGCGCTCGTGACGATCGGTGGCGACGACACCGCGTTCTCCGCGTACCGGCTGGCCGAGGCGGCCAACGGAAGCCTGCGGGTGGCGCACGTGCCGAAGACCATCGACAATGACCTGCCGTTGCCTGGCGGCACCCCCACCTTCGGCTTCGAGACCGCGAGGGGCGTGGGAGTCGAGCTCGTCAACAACCTGATGACCGACGCCATGACCACCCAGCGGTGGTACCTGGTGGTAGCCATGGGCCGCTCGGCCGGCCATCTGGCCCTGGGCATCGGGAAGTCGGCCGGGGCGACCCTCACACTGATCGCCGAAGAGTTCCCCCGCGACGAACCGATCCGGCTATCCAGCCTGGTGGACATCCTCGAGACCGCGATGCTCAAGCGGATGGCCCACGGCCGCCCCTTCGGCGTGGCGGTTCTCGCCGAGGGCATCGGCCTGCGGCTCCCCCGCGATGAACTCCAGCAGGCCATGCCGGAGGTCGAGCGCGACGAGCACGGCAACATCAGGCTGGCGGAACTCGAACTGGACCGCCTCCTGGCGAAGCTGGTCAAGGACCGCTTCAAGCGGCGGGGGCAGAGCGTCACGGTCGAGGGCAAGAACATCGGCTACGAGCTCCGGTGCGCGCCGCCCATCCCGTACGACATCGAGTACACCCGCGACCTCGGCTACGGAGCCATCGACTACCTGAAGCGGGTGCTGGCGGCGGACGAGCCCGGCGGCATGATCACGATCCAAGCCGGGCACATGGTGCCGCTGCCGTTCGGGTCGTTCAACGATCCGGAGACGGGGCGGGTGGCCATCCGGCTGGTGAACGTCGAGTCGAGCTCGTACCAGGTGGCCCGCGAGTACATGATCCGGCTGGGCCGCGAGGACCTCGAGGACGCGGAGAAGCTCGGCCCGATCGCAGCGGCCTCAGGGCTTACCGCCGAGGACTTCCGCGACCGGTACGGTTACCTAGCCGACGCCTGAGCCTCCGCCGCGGGCACCCCTGGCCGCATGGAGCCCTCCCGCAGGTACCGTGAGTGCCAGGACAGCGCCTCATCAAGCAGGTGCGGGGTGTGCAGCCCGGGGGCGCCTGCCTGCGACCGGTCGAAGTAGTCCTGCAAGGCGTCCCGGTACCGCAGCCGCGTCATCCGCTGACATGAGCTTCGCGCGCGCATGGGGACATTGAATCCGCGATGTGCCGGTCACCCAGTTAGCCTTCCCGGTCCCGCGCCTTCGGCGAAAGTGGGCGTTAGTCCCTTTTTCGCCCGCCGTCCTGAAGCCATCATGGGGGTGGCACGCGGCGAAAGGACCGGCATGGCTACGTTGTGGCGCGGTGAGGACGGCGCGTGGCAGACCACACTGCGCGGCCGGCAGGTGCTCGCCGATCCCCGGATCAACAAGGGGACGGCGTTCTCCGAGGCCGAGCGTCATGACCTTGGCCTCACCGGGCTGATCCCGGCCGCCCACTTCACCCTCGACGATCAGGTCGCGCGCGTCTACGCGCAGTACCTGCGGCAGCCCGACGACCTCGCCAGGAACGTCACCCTGAACGCCCTGCACGACCGGAACGAGGTCCTGTTCTACCGGCTGCTGACCGACCACCTGAGCGAGATGCTCCCGATCATCTATACGCCGACGGTCGGGGAGGCTATCGAGCACTACAGTCGTGAGTACCGGCGGCCCCGCGGGATCTACCTGTCCGTGGACCATCCAGACCTGATAGAGGCGTCGCTGTTGGCCTCCGGTCTCGGGCCAGGCGACGCCGACCTGATCGTCGCCACCGACGCGGGCGCCATCCTGGGCATCGGGGACTGGGGCGTCGGCGGCATCGACATCGCCGTTGGCAAGCTCGCCGTGTACACCGCGGCGGGCGGAATCGATCCCGCCCGCACTATTCCCGTCATGCTGGACGTGGGCACCGACAGGCAGAGCCTGCTCGATGACCCCCTCTACATCGGCAACCGCCACCATCGGGTACCCGCGGCGGAGTACGACGCCTTCCTCGATGAGTTCACCCGCGCGGTCGGCAAGCTGTTCCCGCTGGCCCTGCTGCACTGGGAGGACCTCGGCGTCGCGAACGCGAGGCGAGTGCTCGACCGGTACCGGGAGGAGCAGCTGACCTTCAACGACGACATCCAGGGCACGGGCGCGGTCAACCTGGCCGCCGTACTCGCCGCGGCCAGGGCGTCCAGGGTTCCGCTGGCCGGGCACCGGATAGTGATCTTCGGCATGGGGACAGCGGGGGCGGGCATCGCCGACCAGCTGACCGCGGCCATGGTGGACCAGGGAGTGCCGGAGACGGAGGCCAGGCGGCGGTTCTGGGCGGTGGACCGGCAGGGACTGCTGACCCGGGACATGACCGGGCTCAGCGATGCACAGCGGCGCTACGCCCGGAACCCGGCAGAAGTCGCGGGCTGGCACGGTGCACCGGACAGCATCGGTCTCGCCGAAGTGGTCGCCCGGATACATCCAACGGTCCTGATCGGGACATCGGCGAGGCCAGGCGCATTCACCGAAGCCATTGTCCGCGACATGGCGGCCCGCACCCAGCGACCGGTGATCCTTCCCATGTCTAACCCGACCCCCTTGGCCGAGGCCGTGCCAGGCGATCTCATCGCATGGACTGACGGCCGCGGGCTGGTCGCTACCGGCAGCCCGTACGGCGCGGTGGACTACGGCGGCATCCGCTACGACATCGGCCAGGCGAATAACGCGCTGATCTTCCCCGGCCTGGGCCTCGGCGTTATCGCCGCCCGGGCGCGGCGGGTGACCGATGGGATGCTGCTTGCGGCCGCCCGCGCGGTCGCGGACCTGGTGGACCTCTCGGTCCCAGGCGCTCCGCTGCTGCCGCGGATGGCGGACTTGCGGGAGACCTCGGTCGCGGTGGCCGCCGCGGTCGCCACGGCTGCAGAGGAAGAAGGCCTGACCTCCGCGACGCTAAGCTCCGACGTCGCCGGGCAGATGAGAGCGCTCATGTGGGAGCCGTGCTACCGCCCGGTCAGGGCAGCGTGACCTCTCAGATACGAGCCGTAGCCACATGACTACTATGGAGTCTCGGATGGCTGCGGGTAGCGGAGGCCACAATGCCCAGGCTGGGCTGGCTGATAATCATGGCGGCGGTGTGCTGCCTCCTGGTGGGCTGCGGATCCAGCGGAAGCTCGACGTCCAGCAGCAGCGCACCGGCTAGCGCGCCGGCCGCGACATCGCCGGGATCCGCCCAGGCCAGCAGCATCGTCTGCGCCGACGTGGCGGAGTTGCGCAGCTCGGTGAAGCAGCTCAGCCAGATCAGCGTGAACAAGAACGCGGCGAATGAGCTGAAGTCCAACCTGTCCCAGGTGAGCAGCGACCTCAGCAAGCTGGCGTCCGATACCGCGGACGAGTGGAAACCGCAGATTGACTCGCTGAAGGCAGCGCTGAGCACGGCGCAGACTTCGGTAACCGACCTGGCGAACGGGACAGGCTCGGTGTCGAGCGCTGCCTCCGCCATCGCTGGTGTGGCCACCGCGGCGACCGCGCTGCTGTCCAAGGCCTCCGCGGGGTGCGGGAGCAGCTAGCGTGCTAGCAGCGAGTCCAGCCAGTTGAACGCGGCGTCCCAGAACACGATGGGCGCCATTCCCTCACAGTGTCCTTCAGCGCCTTCCGCCTTGGTGAACAGGCGGAACTCTTTGGGACAGGTGAGGTGGTCGAACAGGATCTTGCCCTGGCCGGGCGAGACCTCGTCGGTCTCGTTGTCCGTGACGAACGTCGGGCACCTGACCTGGGTGACGGTTCCGGCGTTCGTATAGCGCAGCAGGTCGGCGCAGTAGGCCCGGACGCTCGTCAGCCCGTGGGTCACCATCCGGGGCTCCAGGAGGGCCTTCATCGCCGGGTTGTCCAGCAGGGCGTCGAACTGCGGGTCGGCCGCCGGGTCATTGACCCGGTCCGCCAGCAGACCCAGCCGGGACAGCGCGGCCGCTCCCAGGTCCCACGCGCCGGGGTCGACGATCATCGCGGCGAGCCGGTGCTCCCCGGCGGCACCACGTGGCGCGACCAGCCCGCCGAAGGACCGCCCGACCAGCACGACGCGCTGGGGATCGACCTCGGGATGCGCCGCGATGGCGTCGAACATGCCCGGCACGACGTTCTCCCAGTCGGGTCGCATCGGAACGCGCTGGTCATAGAGCACCGCTCCCTGACCGGGGCCATCCAGGGCGGCGAATGCGTAGCCGCGGTCGAGAGCGGCCGCCGCCGAGGCGTACAGTTCCTCGGCGGTGCCGTCATAGCCGCCGATGTGCATGATGGCCGGGTACCGGCCTCCGTCCGGGCGCGGGGAGAACAGGTACCCCGACACGGGGCCGGACAGAACGCGGCCGGGGTGGTCGAAATGGTCCATAGCCGAACGAAACGCACGCACACTCCTCCAGTACGCACCGCGGAGCTCGTCCCCGTCCAGGTCGTCCCGGTGGAAGAAGAACGCCTGCCGGAAGTACTCCGCGGCGCGCAGGTAAGCGCCCCGCGCGCTGACATGATGCCCGGCCTTCGCTGCCTCGTCGGCCCGGCTGACGAGGCGGATCGCGAAACCCGACCAGGCCTCGTACCAGCTGTCCCGGTCACCGGGGGTGATCTGCTCGGCAATGGTCAGGCACTCCCCGACGTTCGCCATGCCCGAATCGGCTTTCCCGACGCTTCGCTGCAACTGCCCATCGAACGAAGTGTTATCGAAATAAAGTTTCATTAACGTCCCCGGCATGACTTACGTAGCGCTACGGATTCATGTAGACACTATAAGTGAGGTCGTGGCGCGCTCCATGAACACCTGCTGGGCAGCTCGCGGGGCTTCACCCGCGGCCGGCTGCCGGCGGACGTATTCCCCGCCGGGCTGCATGTCCCACGCCGAGCAGTTGTCCTCCTCGTACGTGCGCAGGATGTTCTCGAGCTCGGCCTTGATAGCTGGATCGCAGATGGGGGCGACAGTCTCCATTCGCCGGGAGAGGTTGCGCGTCATCAAGTCGGCCGAGCCGATGAAGAACTCCGGTGTGCCGCCGTTCTCGAACCGGTAGATCCGGCTGTGCTCGAGGAACCTGCCAAGGATGCTGAAGACCTGGATGGTCGGGGACAGCCCCGGGACTCCTGCCCGCAGGCAGCACAGACCCCGAACGTTGAGGACGATGGGAACGCCGGCGAGACCGGCCTCATAGAGCTCCCGGATCATCTGGGTGTCCTGGAGCTGGTTCATCTTGGCCCGGATGCCGCAGGGGCGACCCGCGCGGGCGTGCTCGGCCTCGCGCCGGATCAGTGCGATGAGCCGCTCGCGCAGGTCGTGCGGCGCCACCAGGAGCCTGCCCGGGCTCGGGGCCGGGATGCCACCGGTCAGCTCGTTGAAGACCGCCGCCGCGTGGGCGGCCAGCTCGGGATCCGCGCTGAGCAACCCGAGGTCCTCATACAGCCGGGCCGTCCCCGCGTGGTAGTTGCCGGTGCCGACGTGGACGTACCGGCGGATGCCGTCCGGCTCCTCGCGCACCACCAGCGCCAGCTTGACGTGCGTCTTCACCCGCTCCACGCCGTACGCGACATGAGCTCCTGCCTGTTCGAGCTCCCTCCCCCAGCTGATGTTGGGCGCCTCGTCGAAGCGTGCGGTGATCTCGACCAGGACCGCCACCTGCTTGCCGTGGCGGGCCGCCTCCTTGAGCGCCTGGACGATCGGGGAGCGGCTGCCAGTGCGGTAGATCGTGAGCTTGATCGCGAGCACGGCGGGATCCACGGCGGCGCTCTGCAAGAACCGCAGGATCGAGGTGTCGAAGCTGTCGTACGGCAGGTGCACCAGGATGTCCCCGCGGCGGATCTCGTCGAACACCGCGGACGGGTCGGTGCGGTCTAGCTTCCTCAGCCGCGGATGCGTCACCGGTTCAAACGGAGGGTCACGCTGCTCGGCGTGGTCATCCACAGGTAGTTCCATGAGATCTCCCAGGCTCAGCAGCCCGGGAGTCGCGATGACGTTCGCGGGGTCGGCGTCGAGCTGAGCCGCGAGCCAGTCCCGGAGGTTCGCGGGCATGTCGGCGCTGACCTCCAAGCGCACCACGCCCGCGTACCTCCGGGCGGTCAGCTCCGCCGTGACCATCCCGATGATCGCGCCGGGCGACAGGTCCACGTCCTCGTCCCCGACCTGGTCGGCCCACGGATCGTCCTTCGCGCCCCTGCTGACCCGGAAGAAAGAGCAGTCCCACTCCGACGCCCGGGGGAACAGCGCGCCCAGGTTGTCGGCGATCACCTGCTCGAGCGGCACCCAGCCCGCGTGATCTGGCAGCGGCACCCAGCGCGGCCGGTTGGGCGGCACCTTGATCCGGACGAACCGGCGGTTCTGGCGACCGGGTTCGGTGACCAGTACCGCCAGGTTGAGGCCGAGGTTGCTGATGAACGGGAAAGGATGGGCCACGTCCGCGGCCAGCGGGGTGAGGATCGGCTCCACGGAGTCCACGAAATACCCGGCGAGGAAGTCCCGCTGGGACTGGTCGAGATCCCCGATATTCAGGACCGGGGTGCCCAGGTCGCGCAGCGCCGGGCGCAGCTCCTCCTCGACGAGCCTGGCCACCGACTCCTGCTGCGACCGCAGCTCCGCACGACAGTCCCTGAGCACCTCGGCCGGGGTCAGCCCATCCGGTCCGCGCTTGCGCTCGTTCCTCTGGACCTGCCGCAGCAGACCGCCGATCCGCTTCATCGCGAACTCATCCAAGATCATGCCCATGATCCCGGCGAACTTGACCCGCTCAAGAAGAGGCTCCTCCGGGTCCTCGGCCAGCGCCAGCACCCGGCGGGCGAAGCTGAGCCAGCTCAGCTCGCGGTTGATCAGGGCCGCCGGAGAGTCTGGTGAGACCGGTACAGGTTGTGACATATGCGCGTACCTCGATGCGATTGCTTTAGAGGTAAGCCTTCCCGCCAAAGGCCGAACCTATAAGGGCCGCATGGCGTTGCTACCCGGACATCGGTCCCGTTTAGGAGAGCCGATGACACAGTTCATCCTCGTGCACGGCACGACACACTCCCCGGCCGGCTGGGATCGCCTCGCGGCCGAGCTGCGCGGCGCGGCCACGGCGTCACAGCCTGGTGATCTACCGGTTCGACGCGCCGCTGTTCTTCGCCAACGCCAAGAACTTCCGCGAGGAGGTCAGGCGGATGACCGAGGCCGACCCGCCGCCCAGATGGATCCTGATCGCGGCGGAACCGGTGACAGATGTCGACACCACCGCTTCCGACGTGCTGGAGGAACTCGACGAGGACCTGAACGCGCGGGGCATCAGCCTGGTGTTCGCCGAGCTCAAAGACCCGGTCCGGCGGAAGATCGAGCGCTACGGGGCCGAAACTGGTGCCCAATGGACCGTCGAAGGCGGAGCGGACGAGTACGTGTGAGTTGCCCGCGGCTGCCCGTGGGTACCTCTCCGGTACCAACGCCTGGGGGCTGGGGGACCGTCGTGATCACGCAACAGCTGTTTGACCTGGTGGCGGTCGCGCTGGTGGCGGCCCTCACGCCGCTCGTGGTCGCCGCCCTGCCCGGGCCGCGCATCCCGCAGGTCGTCATCTTCCTGATCGGCGGCATCCTCATCGGTCCGCATGTGCTCGGCCTGGCCAATGCCACCGACGTCCAGCTGCTGGCCAACATCGGGCTCGGGTTCCTGTTCCTGCTGGCTGGCTACGAGCTCGATCCGCGGCTGCTGCGGGAGGAACCTGGCCGGCTCGCGATCACGGGCTGGGTGATCTCCGCCGTCCTCGCCGTGGGCGTAGCGGCGGCGCTGACTGCCGCCGGCTACATCAAGGACTACGTGCCGGTGGGGCTGGCACTCACCACGACGGCGCTCGGCACGCTGCTGCCCATCCTGCGCGACAATGGCATGCTCGGCGGGCAGTTCGGCCGGTACGTCTACGCGGCGGGCGCCGTCGGGGAACTGTTCCCCATCGTGATCATCGCGGTGTTTCTGACCAAGCGCGGGCATTTCATCGCGCTCGCCTCGGTCGCGCTCGTGGGCCTGCTCGCCATCGTGCTGTCTGTCGTCCCATGGCTGGCCAGGAGCGGCGCGGTGCAGCGGATCATCAGGGAGGGCCAGGACGCGACCGGGCAGATCACGCTGCGCTGGGCAGTGGTGCTGCTGTTCCTGCTGCTCGCCGTGGCGAGCAAGTTCGGCCTTGACGTCGTGCTCGGCGCGATGCTCGCCGGGATCGTGCTGCGCGTCTGGACCCGCCGGCTCAAGGTGGACACGTCCAGCCTCGAGCACAAGTTCGACACCGTCGGGTACGGGATCTTCATCCCGATCTTCTTCGTGTCGTCCGGGATGACCATCGACCTGAAGGCGATCGGCCAGGACCCGCTGCGCCTGGTGCTGCTCCTCGGGATGCTGCTGATCGTCCGCGGCCTGCCGTCGCTCCTGGTGTACCGGCGCGTCCTGGTGGCCAGGCAGCGCGCCGAGATGACGTTCATTACGGCGACCTCGCTGCCGCTGCTCATCGCCCTGGCCGAGATCGGGCAGCAAGACGGCGTGATGCTCCCGGCCACGTCAGCCGCGCTGGTCGGCGCCGGCGTGCTGTCCGTGCTGATATTCCCCCTCGTCGCGGTCGGGCTGCACCGCGGCGCAGCCCTCACCCCGGCCGACGTCGGCATTGCGTCAAATCCGGGCCAGGAAGAGACGCCACGCTCCGTTCCGGATGATGGGCGAGAGTTACCGAGGCGGCGGGAAAGCTGCGTGACTACCCGCGCCGGTACGGGCGGGCCATCGGCCAGCCGTGCTCGTCGAGGACGGTGGCGGCGTCGAACTGGCCGAGGCTCTGGATGAGCCTGGCCACCAGCCCGGTCCACCCGGTCTGGTGCGAGGCCCCGAGCCCGGCCCCGTTGTCGCCGTGGAAGTACTCGTAGAACAGCACCAGGTCGCGCCAGTGCGGGTCATCCTGGAACAGGGCCGCTCCGCCGTAGACGGGCCGCCGGCCGTCGCTGCCGCGCAGGAAGGTGCTGACGAGGCGGCGGGACAGTTCCTGGGCGACCTCGAACAGCGTCATCATGGTCCCGGACCCGGTGGGGCATTCGACCTTCAGGTCGTTGCCGTAGTACCGGTAATGCTGCAGCAGCGCCCGGATCAGCAGCAGGTTGATCGGGAACCACACCGGCCCCCGCCAGTTGGAGTTGCCGCCGAACATTCCGCTGGTCGATTCCGCCGACTCGTACTGCACCCGGTGCTCAGTGCCGTGGACACCGAAGGCGTACGGGTGCTCGAGGTGCCAGCGGGAGATCGACCGGATCCCGTGCGGGCCCAAGAACCGGTCCTCATCCAGCATGCGCGCCAGGATGCGGCGCAGCCTGTCCTCGTTGACCAGGGACAGCAGGCGCCGGCCGTGCACGCCGGGCACCAGCGGATCGGCGATGTTCGCCAGCAGGTCGCTGTTGCGGTGCAGGAACTCGGCCACCTGCCCGGCGATCTGCGGATGCCTCTCGATGACGGCTGGCTCGATGACGGTCGTGGCGCATATCGGCAGCAGGCCCACCAGGGAACGGAGCTTGATCCTGGTCCCGGTGCCGTCGGGCAGGCGCAGCACGTCGTAGAAAAAGCCGTCCTCGTCGTCCCACATCTCGTCGGGGCTCCCGCCGATCGGGACCATGGCGGCCGCGATCCAGAAGAAGCGCTCGACGAACTTGAGCACGAAGCCCTCGTAGCTCTCGTCGTGCTCAAGCAGGGTCAGGGCCATCTCGAGCATGTTCTGGCTGAACATCGCCATCCACGCGGTTCCGTCGGCCTGCTCGAGCCGCCCGCCGGTGGGCAGCGCGGCGCTCCGGTCGAACACGCCGATGTTGTCCAGGCCGAGGAACCCGCCCTCGAACACGTTGCGCCCGGACGGGTCCTTGCGGTTCACCCACCAGGTGAAGTTCAGCAGCAGCCGGGAGAAGCACTGCCGCAAGAACGGCAGGTCCACCTCGCCGAGGTCGGCATCGTAGTTCTGCAGGAACAAGGCCGCGAAAGCGTGCACCGGAGGGTTCACGTCGCCGAAGTTCCACTCGTAGGCGGGCATCTGGCCGGTCGGGTGCAGGTAGTCCTGGGTCAGCATGAGGTCGACCTGGGTCTTCGCGAACTGCGGGTCGACCATCGCCAGCGGGATGCAGTGGAACGCCAGGTCCCAGGCCGCGTACCAGGGGTACTCCCACTTGTCCGGCATGGACACCACGTCGTGGTTGAACATGTGGAACCAGGACTCGTTCCGGCTGCCGTGCCTTACCGGCCTGCGCAGCGGGTGGACGCCGCGCTCGCGCAGCCACTGGTCCACGTCGAAGTAGTAGCACTGCTTGGACCACAGCATCCCGGCCAGTGCCTGGCGCATGACCGCTTTCGCGTCGCCGGTGATGCCGGGCGGGGTGATCGACTCGTAGAACTCATCCGCCTCCTGGCGGCGGGTCGCGAAGAGTTCGCCGGCGTGGCCGAACGGGTCCGGGAGATTCGCCGGCGCCTGGCGGGACAGCCTGACCAGGACTTCGGCCTGGCCGCCGCCGGGGACGTCGAGCGTGACATGGGCGGCCGCCTTGGTTCCCGTGCCGTCGGGGTTCACGGTGTCCGCCTGGTGCAGGACGTGGTCGGCTATGCCGTCCTTCGGAAAGCGCGTTCCCGGCTCATGGTCCGGCCCGAACACGCGCGCCGTGTTGGTTTCGTTCTCGCAGAAGAGCAGCCTTGCCTGGTTTTCCGCGTAGAGGTAGAAGAGACCGAGCTGGTGATGTTCGGCGCGGACGACGGGATATGCCGATTCGGCCCGGGTGAGCACCGGCTTGGGCTCGCCCGCCGTCCACGACCACGTGTTGCGGAACCACAGCATGGGCAGCACGTGGATCGATGCGCCGTGCGCTGAGCGGTTGCGGACCGTGATGCGGCACACGATGTCTTCCGGCTCCGCTTTCGCGTGCTCGACCTCGACGTCGAAGTACTCCTGCCCGTCGAAGATGCCGGTGTCCATCAGCTCGTACTCGAATTCGTACCGCGAGCGCCCCCGGTTGACCGCGACCAGGTCGTTGTAGGGAAATTCCTTTTGCGGATATTTGTACAGGTAGCGCTGGTAGCTGTGGGTGGGCAGGTTATCGAGGTAGAAGTAGTACTCCTTGACATCCTCGCCGTGATTGCCCTCGGTGTTCGTCAGCCCGAACAGCCGCTCCTTGAGGATCGGGTCCCGCCCGTTCCACAGCGCGATCGCGAGGCAGAGGCGCTGCTTGTCGTCGCTGATCCCGGCCAGGCCATCCTCGCCCCACCGGTAGGCGCGGGACCGGGCCTGGTCGTGCGTGAAGTACGACCAGGCATCGCCGCCGTCGCTGTAGTCCTCGCGAACCGTACCCCACTGCCGTTCGCTCAGGTACGGCCCCCAGGCGCGCCATGGCACCCCGTGCCGCGCCTCACGCAGCCGCCGCTCCTCCGCGGTTAGCGCGGATTCGTCCCCGTGGTCACTTGAGAACTGACTGGTCATGTCTACCCCCGTTGAGGTGATTCTGCCACCAGGCTGTGACGGTGTAGTGACTGGGGGCGAGCGACCGGCGACGCGCATGCACAGTGAGCTAGATTTCGCGGGCCAGGTCCAGCATCAGCCGGGTGAGCCGGAGGCGCCGTACGAACAGCGCTATCACCCCGGCGCTGGCCGGCCGGTCGCTCAGCATCTCGGCCGGGATCGCGCAGAGCGCGGACCTGGCCGCGGAATACGACGCGGGGAGTAGCCGAAAGTCGCTACGCGGCGCCGATGCGCCGCCGGGCCGGGCGCGTAGGCTCGGGGAATGCGCACGGATCGCGGCCGGCAAAGGTTCTACGCGGCCGGCTGGCTCATCTCGGCCGGGGTCATGGCCGTCACGTTCGGGATGTGGCAGCTCCACGTCCGCGAGGTTGAACAGCGTGCCGAAGAAGCAGAGCGCACCAGGGATGAGGTGGCCCGGCGCAGAGCCGTGGAGGAGCGGCTGCGGATTGCCCGCGAGCTGCACGATTCGCTGACGCACAGCATCTCGGTGATCCAGGTCCAAGCCGGCGTCGCGGTACACCTGGCGCGCAAGCGCGGCGAGAACGTGCCGCCCGCGCGCGGGTGACCGCGCTCGGCGGACGGCTGCAGGCCGGGCCACGGGACGGTGGCGGCTTCCAGGTGCGGGCCGAACTTCCCGTGCGGGCCTAGGACGCGGACACCGCCCATGATAAGGATCCTGCTGGCCGACGACCAGGCGCTGATCCGCAGCGGCATCCGGTCGCTGCTCGACGCGGAAGACGACATCGAGGTCGTCGCCGAGGCCACCGACGGGCGGCAGGCGGTGACGCTGGCCGCCGAGCACCGCCCGGACATCGCGCTCGTCGACATCCAGATGCCGGTGCTCGACGGCATCGAGGCCACCCGGCAGATCGTCGCGGACGAGCGGCTGGACAGCGTGCGGGTCGTCATCCTCACGAACTTCGGCCTCGACGAGTACATCTTCCGTGCGCTGCGGGCAGGGGCGAGCGGATTCCTGCTGAAGGACACCGAGCCGGGCGAACTGCTGCAGGCGCTGCGCGTGGTGATGCGCGGGGACGCGCTGCTGTCCCCGGCGGTCACCCGCCGGCTGATCGGCGAGTTCGTCGCCCGGCCGCCGGACGCGGTCGCCGCGGCGGGGATGGAAACCCTCACCAACAGGGAACGGGAGGTCGTGGCCCTGGTCGCGCACGGGCTGTCCAACGACGAGATCGCCGAGGCCATGGTGCTCAGCCCCGCCACCGCCAAGACCCACGTCAGCCGGGCGATGATCAAGCTCGGCGCGCGCGACCGCGCACAGCTCGTCGTCTTCGCCTACCAGACCGGCCTTGTCAGCCCGCGCCGTGAGTGACCAGCGCGATATTGCCTGGTGGCGAAGGAACGTAGGACCATCTTGTCATGCGGCTGCTGCTGATCGGCGCGCCCGGCGCCGGGAAGGGAACCCAGGCCGGCCTGCTGGCCGACCGGTTCAACCTTACGCACATCTCCAGCGGTGATCTGCTGCGGCAGCACGTCAGGGAGCGGACCTCCATAGGGCAGACGATCAGGGCTTACGTCGATGCCGGGGATCTGGTGCCGGACGCCGTGGTCATGGACATGCTGCGCAAGCCGGTCATCGCCGCGGCCGAGTCCGGCGGCTACGTGCTCGACGGCTTCCCGCGCACCGTGGACCAGGCGAAATCAGCGTTTGAAGTCGCGCACGCGCTCGGCGTCGAGGTCCAGGCCGCCGTGCATCTGGACGTGCCTGACGAAGAACTGATCCGCCGCCTGCTCGCCCGCAGCCGGGGCTCCGACGACAGTGCCGAGGTCATCGCCCACCGGCTGCAGGTCTACCGGGAGAGGACCATCCCGCTCCTCGAGTACTACGCGGGCCGGGAATGGATGTTCACCGTCGACGGCGCCCAGTCCCCCCGTCAGGTCCACGAGGACATCGTGGCCCGGTTGCGGAAACTCGCCGCGTTCGACACTTCGGGAGGCAATGGCCACTCGTAAATTCCAGATACCTGGAAACTGGCCGCTTTTCGTTGACTGGCGCGCATCTCCGTCTGCATCCTCTGTGACAAGAACTGACCCATTGGCCTGCGGGTGAAACGGGGGTGTTCGATGACTCAGAACCGGGGGCTGGATGGCGGGAACGCGGCGCGCGCGCCGTTTCCGCGGCGAAACCGGAAGCGCTGGACAGTCGCCGCCGGCGTCGCGGCTGCCTGGCTCTTTCTCTACCTCATTACGCGCTCCGCCTTTTCGGCGACCATGCTGCTCGTGGCCTTCGCGGCGGCTGGCGCGATAGCCGTCGTGTTCCTGCGCTCCATGGGCATAACGCGGGACCACCCGTGGGTACGCGGGCTGGCGTCGCGGCCGTGGCGGGACGGGCAGGAGGTGCTGCGCGTCGCCGTCAGCCATCTTCACGACGTGTTCGTGATCACGCCCGGCGGCTCGGTTTTCGCCCCGAACCTCGTCGAGATCCAGATGAACCCCGAGGACCTGGTGTCGCTATGCGATCGCATCGAACTCAGCGTGGTCATCGCGAGCGTGACCGAGGTCTACGAGGAGCAGGTTCTCCGGTATCGTGCTCGTTTCGTTTCGCCTGAACGAGCCGACGTGACTGTGGTCGCCGACGACTCGATCCCGCGGGGGCGCTACCGCCTCCGGCAGGGACACCAGGCAGCCGCCGCCGCTGAGCGCGAGGTCGATGATGTCAGCCGCTACGTGGATCCCGAACCGGAATTCGCTTACGCGATACCGCCGTACGCCGACGCGGGCTCTTACGCCGGCGACGAGGCCGCGGAACGGCTGTGGCGCGAACCTGATCCGGCGCTGACACTCGTCGACGCGCGCCAGGGCGCCGAGGCCGGCCTGGCCACCGTCTTGGAGAAGGCCGTCACTCCGGTTCCCGTGCTGCGGCTGGTCACCGGTGATTCGGTGGCGCAGACCCGGATGACGGGTGCCCGGGCCGGGCGCGGGTCCGTTGAGCTGGTCCTGCCGAACGTCCCCACGGTGTCGAGGGAGCACGCGAGGTTTGCCTTCGCGGACGGCCGCTGGTGCGTGACCAACCTGGGCATGAACGGGCTCAGCGTGAACGGCGCCCCGGCAGCGACGGAGCAGCCGCTGAGCGACGGAGACACCATCCGCTGGGGCTCGCGGCCGGATGCGCTGGTGTCCCGGGTCGAGATCGGCTGAGGTCCGCGAACCCGGCTATTGTCACAGTCGTGGCGATTGGTCAGCTCTTTCTCTGGTCGGCGAAGCACGACGAGTGGACCAGCTGCCCGCATGAGGAGATCACCTGGCTGGACCGTGCGTTGCTCAGCGGCAACGAAGATCTCACCTTGCACCGCGCGCCCCGGTGCGCGGGGCTGCGCTACGTCGCGCGCGGCTGGGAGCTCTTCAGCCGGGACACGTCGCACCGGGTCTATCTGGCACCCGATGTCGCCGGGCCGATTCCAGGCGCGGATGCGGTCCAGCGGACGGCGTGCCAGGTGCTCCCGATCGCCCCAGCGCACTACGAAGCGCTGCCGGTCGCGCTCGACGACGGCCGATGGCTGGTTAGCGTCGGCTCCTGGGTGGTGCGGCTGCGGCACGAGGCGCCCGGACGCCCGGACGCCGGCCCAGCCCGCGAACCGGATGGCGAAGCGATCACCAGGGAGAGCGAATTCACCCGGCGCGGCGGCGCGCCCAATGCGGACGCGGTCGCCCGGGTGCGGTCATATTTCCAGCGAAACGCCACGGCGCGGCTGGCGATGGCCTACTACTACCAGGAATTCATTCTCCGCCGTCCTGCCCCCCAGCCGGTGCCGATGATCAATGTGGTGATCGCGCTTGACCTGAGCGGGGAGGGCGCGGTGTCCGACTACAAAAAGCTGCTGCAGGGCTTCATCTGGCAGGAGCGGGGGCACGCGCGGGACCTCGCTGGCTTCCTCCTTGGCAATGGCCTGTTGACACCGGCCGATCTCGACGAGGCGAGGCGAGTCGCGCAAGAGAACGAACGTGCCGGAATCTGCGATCAGGCGCGGCTGCGGCTTAAGTACCGGCCAAAGGATTCGGGCCAGGAGTAGACGCGAACAAAGGTAGCCTAACCTGCATGAATCCCCCCAAGGAGATCTCGCCGGAGCATGCTGAGCGCCTGGTGACGCTGCTCTGCATGATGGGTGATCTGGATCGTGACGGGCTGGCCTTCCTGGTTGGCCACATGGCCGCGCAGAACATCGACCTCGCCATCGAGGCGTTCGGCGCGCTCATGGGTACCGAACTGTCGCCGGAAGGCTCGTGAGAGGCGGAAACGATATGGCAGCAGCGGGCAGTTCCGGACACGGCGAGCTGGCCGGACGGGTCGCGCTTGTCACCGGCGCAGCCGGCGGCATCGGGTCAGCCGTCACCGCGCGGCTGCTCGACGCGGGGGCCTCGGTGGTCGCCGAGGACCTCGATCCGCTGTCGCCCCCCGAGGGCTACGAGGACCGCTTCGCCGTTGTCCAGGGCGACGCCGCCGAGGCATCGACCGCCCGCGCCGCGGTGCACGCGGCCACGACCAGGTTCGGCCGCCTGGACATCCTGGTCAACCTGGCCGGGCGCTTCCTCGGCGAGAGCATCCTCGACACCTCGGACGAGGCCTGGGACGCGCTGATGGCCACGAACGTCCGCAGCGTCTTCGTGCACTGCCGGGAAGCGCTGCCCGCCCTCCTCGCCGGCGGTGGCGGTGCCATCGTCACCGCCGGGTCCATCTCGGGCCTGGTCGGGCTCACACAGCAGGCGGCGTACGGGACGACCAAGGCCGCCGTCACGCTGCTGACCCGCCAGCTGGCGGTGGAGTACGCCGGCGCCGGCCTGCGGGCGAACGTGGTGGCGCCCGGTGCCGTCGACACCGCTTTCGTCGCTCGCTCCCGGACCGGCCCCGGCGCGGAGCGGGTCACGCCCGAAGCCCAGGAAGCCGAACGGCGGGGGATCATGGCTTCCCACCCGATCGGCCGGATGGGCACCCCAGCGGAGATCGCCGAGGTGATCGTGTTCCTCGCTTCGCCGCGGGCCAGCTTCATCACCGGCGCCGTCATCAGCGCGGACGGCGGGTACACCGCGATCTAGTCAGCGAATTACCTGCTAGCGAGCTGGCGGGCGGCGATGGCGATGTGATCGGCGTCGATGCCGGCCCAGGCGAGCAGTTCGGCGCCGGACCCGGAGCCGGGCATCTCGCGGACGGCGAGGTGAGCGATGGCCAGGTCCTCCAGCCCGGCCGCGACCAAGGCGCCGGTGACCGCTTCGCCGAGGCCGCCCTCGGGGTGGTGGTCTTCGGCGATCACGAGGCGCCCCGCGGTAGCCCAGGCCGCCGCCGCGAGAGTGGCCGTGTCGACCGGCTTGACCGAGTAGCAGTCGATGACCCTCGCGTGGATGCCTTCCCCGGCCAGCCGGTCGGCGGCGCGCAGGCATTCGTGCAGCGTGACGCCGGCGCCGACCAGGGTCACCGCGTCCTCCGGCCCGGAGCGGAGCACCTTGGAGCCGCCGACGGGGAAGGCTTCACCGGCGGGGTAAAGGCCGGGGTAAGCGCCGCGGGTGGTGCGCATGTAGCTGATGCCCGGCGTGCCGGCCATCGCCTTGACCAGCGCGGCGGTGCTCGTGCCGTCGGCCGGGTAGAGCACCGTCGAGCCCTCTACCGCGCGCATCATCGCCAGGTCCTCCAGGGCCATCTGCGACGGGCCATCGGCGCCGATCTCGACGCCGGCGTGCGAGCCTGCCAGCCGGATGTCCCTGGCGGAGATCGCGCCCATCCGGATGAAGTCGTAGGCCCGGGTGAAGAACGCGGCGAACGTGGAGGCGAACGGCTTGTAGCCGCGAACGGCCAGGCCGGTTGCTGCGGCGACCATCTGCTGCTCGGCGATGTACATCTCGAAGTAGCGCCCGGGGTATGCCGTGGCGAACTCCTGGGCGAAGGTGGAGTTCTTGACCTCTCCGTCGAGCGCGACGACCGTCGGGTCCGCGGCGCCGAGCGCGACGAGCGCGTCGCCGTAGGCCTTGCGGGTGGCCACCTTGTCACCGACGGCGTACTCGGGCATCTGGGCATCGGCCGCCGGCGCGGCGGGCGCCGCTCCGGCGGCGTCGTGTTCCGGGCGCGGCCCGCGGATGGTCAGGTTCCGGACGCCGCCGAGCTCGGCGATCGCCCGCTGCGCCATGTCGGGCGGGAACGGCCTGCCGTGCCAGCCTTCCTTGTTCTCGACCTCGGAGAAGCCGCGGCCCTTGATCGTCCTGGCGAGGATCACGGTCGGCTGCTCGCCCGCGGTCCCGGCCTCGGCCTCGGACATGGCCGTGTCGATGGCGGACAGGTCGTGGCCGTCGATGGTGATCACCCGGGCGCCGAACGCCCCGGTGCGGCGGGCGTACGCGTCGACGTTCCAGCCGAGGTCGGTCGGGCCGCTCTGGCCGAGCCTGTTGACGTCGACCATGACGATCAGGTTGGACAGCTGGTAGTGGGACGCCTTGTCCAGCGCCTCCCAGACGGATCCCTCGGCGAGTTCGCTGTCCCCGCACAGCACCCAGACCCGGTACGGGAGCTTGTCCAGGTACCGGCCGGCGAGGGCGACCCCGACGCCGTCGGGCAGGCCCTGGCCCAGCGAGCCGGTGGCCACGTCCACCCAGGGCAGCACCGGGGTGGGGTGGCCCTCCAGGCGCTGGCCGAAGCGGCGGTACCCGTTGATGAGCTCGTCCTCGGAGACCACGCCGACGGCCCGGAACACCGAGTACAGCAGCGGGGAGGCATGTCCCTTGGAGAAGATCAGGTGGTCGTTGAGGGCCGATCCCGGGTCGTCCCAGTCGTAGCGCAGGTGCCGCGAGACCAGCACGGCGAGCAGGTCGGCGGCCGACATGCTGGAGGTGGGATGGCCCGATCCCGCGCTTGTCGACGAGCGGATTGAGTCGACACGCAGCTGTGCCGCCAGGTCAGCCGCAGTGTCGAGGCCGGGCATGGACGTGACTTCTGTGCTGCTCACGGGCCACTCCTTCGCTGTCGGGCTCACACTCGTATCGTCTCAACAGCCGGTTCGGGAGGCGCCACGGGCCCGTTCGGAATAATAGGAGGAGGCTGCCCCGGAAATACTCGACGGTGCGGGCCAGGCCGTCGTCCAGCGGCACGGTCGGTTCCCAGCCGAGCAGATCGCGGGCGAGCGTGATATCGGGGCGGCGCCGCACCGGGTCGTCGGCGGGCAGCGGGAGGTGCTCGACCGGGCTGTCGCTGCCGGTGCAGGCCAGCACCTTCTTGGCCAGCTCCATCATCGTGAACTCGCCGGGGTTGCCGAGGTTGACCGGGCCGGTGACCGCGCGCGGCGAGTCCATCAAGGCGATGAGACCGTCGACCAGGTCATCGATGTAGCAGAACGAGCGGGTCTGCGAGCCATCGCCGTAGACGGTCAGCGGCTCGCCGCGCAGCGCCTGGACGACAAAACTGGAGATCACCCGGCCATCGTCGGGCTGCATCCGGGGGCCGTAGGTGTTGAAGATCCGCGCGACCTTGATGGCGAGCCCATGCTGCCGGTGGTAGTCGAAGAACAGCGTCTCCGCGCACCGCTTGCCCTCGTCATAGCACGACCTGGTGCCGATCGGGTTGACGTTGCCCCAGTACCGCTCGTCCTGCGGGTGCACCGCCGGGTCCCCGTACACCTCCGACGTCGAGGACAGCAGGATCGGCGCGCCGGTCCGCTTGGCGAGGCCGAGCATGTTGATCGAGCCGAGCACGCACGTCTTCGTCGTCTGGACCGGATCCCGCTGATAGTGCACCGGCGAGGCCGGGCACGCGAGATGGTAGATCTGGTCGACCTCGACGAACAGCGGGAAGGTCACGTCGTGCCGCATCAGTTCGAAGCGCGGCTCGGCCAGCAGGTCGTGTATGTTGTGCCGGCTGCTCGAGCAGAAGTTGTCCACCGCGAGCACGTCGTGGCCGAGGTCAAGGAGACGCCGGCAGAGGTGTGAGCCGATGAAGCCTGAGCCGCCGGTGACCAGGATGTTCATGGTGATGCTATTTAACACGAAACCCGTGCCGGGCGTAGATAATCGTCGGTAATGTCACGGACGTGAAGCTTTCCGTCCTCATGCCGGTCTACAACGAGCTGGCGACGCTGGATTCCGCTGTCAAAGAAGTCCTCAATGTTGACTACCCCTGCGAGATGGAACTGATCATCGTCGACGATGGCAGCACCGACGGGACCCGGGAACTGTACCCCGCGATCACCTCGGACTCGCGTGTCGTCCTCGAACTGCACGACCGTAACCGGGGCAAGGGCGCCGCGATCCGCACCGCGGCGCGGATCGCGACCGGCGACTACGTGATCATGTGCGACGCCGACCTGGAGTACTCGCCGGCCGAGATCCCGTCCCTGCTCGTCCCCGTGATCGCCGGCGACGCCGAGGTGGTGTACGGCAGCCGGACGTTCGGGAGCCACAACGCGTATTCGTACCTGTACGTTCTCGGAAATCGCGCCGTCACGACGTGGGCGAACCTCCTCTTCAACTGTTACCTCAGCGATCTCGAGACGTGTTTCAAGCTGATCCCCGCCGATTTGTACCGGAAACTGCGGGTGCGTTCCGCTGGTTTCGGGATGGAGGCCGAGATCACCGGCAAGCTGCTGCGCCGCGGTATCCGCCCGTACGAAGTGCCGATCAGCTACAAGGCCCGCAGCCGGGAAGCCGGCAAGAAGCTCACCTGGCGGGACGGCGTGGAAGCGGTACTGATACTCGCCAGGGAACGGCTCGCGCCCCGGCTCGCTCAGTGACCACGAAGACAGACCAGCCGGCCCGGGTGGAGGTGGCGCCGGGACGGCGCTTTAGCGTGGCCGGAGTCGCCGACTGGCTTCTCGCCCTGGTCGTCGGGTTGTCGGTGCTCGCCGTGCACGACGTCGGCTACCTCCTGCGTGCCCCGTTCTGGCTGGATGAGGCCTGGGTCGCCGCCACGGTGCGGGCGCCGCTCGGGATGGTCGGCTCGCTCACCTCGAGCACGCCGATCGGCTTCACGCTGCTGCTGCGGCTCGTCCCGTTCGGCGGACCGGAGCGGCTGCGCCTCGTCCCGCTCGCGTTCGCTGGCCTGGCCGCGGCGGTCGCCTACCTGCTCGGCAGGGAACTGCGCCTCACCCGGTACGCCACCGGGCTGCTCACCGGCGCCGCCGCGCTGCTGTCGCCGGCGATGCTCATCCGCGACGACCTCAAGCAGTACACGGCGGAAGCCTTCGCGTGCCTGCTGATCTGGTACCTGGTGGCGCGGGCCGAGAACCGGCAGAGCTGGGGGCGGCTGATCGCGATCGCGGTCGTCACCTGCGCCGGCGTGCTGGTCGCCGAGACGCTGCTGTTCACCGGCGCCGCAGGGCTGGCCGCGCTCGGTATCGAGTGCGTGATCCGGCGGCGGTGGGCAGAACTCGCGCGGATCGCGATCACCGGCGCGTGCGTGAGCGTCATCTTGGTCGTCGAGTACCTGGTTTTCATGAAGCCGAACCAGAACGCGTCGCTGCACTCGTACTGGAACGGGTACTACATCCCGCACAGCCTGTGGCCGGCGGCGCGGTTCATCGCCCAGAAGCTGCTCGTGCTGGGCCCGGACATGGGCTTCCGGCTGTTCGCCGTGGACGCGATCGGCGCGCTGGCCGGGATCGTCGCGCTCGTGT
>Ga0187806_1000075_pt1 | contig 21814 bp, 24 predicted proteins | sample NC_wetland_sal_i_7_FD_132470 | JGI IMG/M metagenome (GOLD analysis project Ga0187806, IMG submission 132470) | Wetland sediment microbial communities from Neuse River Estuary, North Carolina, USA - ASW_1 | ecosystem: Environmental > Aquatic > Freshwater > Wetlands > Sediment | place: USA: North... | reverse complement strand
GGTACGTCACCGGAACCCTCCTTACTGTCGATGGAGGATCCATCCTGGCCTGAGATACCCCGTCGGCTCCGCCGGATGGGGTGCACGCGTCGTCAGTGGCATTCGCGGTGGCTTCTTATGAGCAGGTGCCGTTCTCGTCCGTGTAGACGGGGATTGCCGGGTTCCGGAGCTCCCCGTTGGGGCTGAAGCCGAAGCTTCCGTTTGGCGCCGGATAGGGTGCGGAGCCCACCATGTCCAGTGCCTTGGACAGCACGGCCGCAGCGGTAAGCGGCCCGGTAGGAGACGCGGTGCGCGAGTCGGCAGCGGACGCGGCATGGGACACGGTGGAGGCCGCCGCAATAACCGAGTTGTACGTGGCTACCTCCCAGGGGTCATACTCCTGGTTCAGGCAGGGCGTCGCGGAGGAGGCCGACGTCGGCGGGGGAGCGCCCGTCACGAAGTCCTGGCTCAGGTTGGCGACGCTCTCGATGTCGGAGTACACGACGGTGACGTTCGCGCCCGGGGGATCTGACTCGTCCGTCACCGATGCCGGAAGGGCGTTCGAGTCCGAGCCCGTGACGATGGTGACGGTGAGGCCGGCGCAGATGCTGGCCTGCTGGAACTGCCCGACGAGGGTGGGCAGCGTGGCCTCCCGGCCGGCGTAGAGGACGGTCAGGGACGTCGATGGCGCCTTGCCCGCGTGCTTGCTCTTCTGGCTGGTGCAGATGGTCGTCGCGTAGCCAGCGAACTGCTGCTCGGCCGTGGCCGGATCGTAGGAGAACTCCCCCAGCGGCGGCGGGTACCCGAGGGCCGTCATGAAGTCGCTCTGCAGGTCGATGGAGTAGATGTCGGTCTTCTGATCGCTGCTGATCAGCGCGACGGACTGCGGCGCGGCGAGGCCCAGGTGGGAGACCAGGGTATGTACCTGGGCGTCCACATCGGGGGCGATCTGGAAGAAGCCCTGGTAGTCGAGGCCGTTGAACTGGTCGCCGGTCGTGACGGCACCGAACATCGGCATGCTGACCGCGGACAGGGCGGTGGCCGCGGTCTCGGTGTTCGCGGTGGACAGACCCATCCCCGCGACGGCCACAATGCGGTCCGGCCCTTCCAGGTTCTCGATCTGCCGGACGGCCTCGCTCTCGCCTTCCTCCGCACTCGTCCCCTCGTTGGCGAGGAGAAGCTGGATCGCGACGCCCGTGTGCTTCCTGGCGACGGTCGCGTTGGCGGCTGCGAGCGCGAGGTAGGCGCCCTCCAACTCGTCGACCATCCGGGACTGGGAGACGGTGCCACTCGTGGAGTACGTGAAGGGGTCCAGCAGGACGACCGAGTAGTAGGCGCCGGCGGTGGCGCTCGCGTTCGCGGCCGCGATCTCGTTCTCGATGTTCTGCATCGCCGCGTCGGAACTGACGAAGAGGGTGCCGTTGGTGATGCAGCCCGCCGGGCAGGACGTCGGGCTGATCGCCGCGACGTAGGCCTGGTTGCCCAGGTAGAGGCCCCCGCCGGCCAGCGCTCCGGCGAGCGCGATGGTCAGGGGCAGTCTTCCCCTGACCGCCCACTGGGCGGCGGCCTCCTGGAGCGTCCGGAGCGCGTCGCGATTACCGTGCACCACTGCTGGCCCCTGGAATGTTGGGCACCGGGAGCCGGGCGAGCAGCTCCGCGGCGAGCTGGGAGTTGGTCCGCATCGCGTGGCGGGCGATCGCCAGGTCGTCGATCAGCCGGTCGTCGTCGATCCGCAGATCGGACATGGACGTCAGCGCGTGGACCACGAGGGGGGCGTTCCCGTCGAACAGCCGGGTGACCGTCGCGTAGAACGACAATGCGACCGCCACGTCCTGGCACATCGTCGCCCACTGCGCGTTGCCCGGTGCCGCTGCGGCGTCGTTGAGCTTGGCCGCCGCCTCCTCCAGCGCGCCGGAGGTCAGGCGACCGGCAGGATCGCCGGGCCAGTGCGGCTGGTGCAGTGGGGTGAGGATGTCTCCGCCCGCCCCGCTCCGGCTGAGCTGCAAGACCGCCTCTCGCCGCATGACCTCGCACCGGGTCCTGATGAGCTTCTCGCGCACCACGCCCAGCGTGACCAGCGGCTGGGGCGCCGGGCCGCCGTCGGGCGTGGCGGCTTTGAGTCCCTCTTGCTTGGGCGGCTCCGCTTCCTGCATGAGCGCCCGGGCGGCCCGGATGAGCTCCCGGGGGACGCCGCCAGCCAGCACATGGCATAGCGCCAGGAACGGCAGCGGAACCCCGGTCGTGCGCAACTGCAGCAACTGCCGGGCGTCCGGGAACTCCATCGGGGGCACGGAGATGATCTCGTCGAAGGCGCTGTCGAAGGCGGTCCTGATGGCGGGCGTCTGCGAGGCGAACACGGTCATGGCGTCCTCGCTGATCGCGACCAGGTACAGGCAGCCCGGCACGTCGAAGATGGCCTTGATGTTGTTCAGGAACTGCTCGGCACGGTCGCTGTCTCGGATCTTGTCCATCTCATCGATGCAGATGATGACGCGCCCGACCCCCTCCTGGCCCTGCCCTTGGACCGGCCGTTGAACCTGCCCCTGCCCCTGGGCCTCGTTGGATGCCTGGGAGCGGTCCCGGTTCCGGTCCCAGTTCCATTCGGCCACCTGCTGGCTGTAGGCGCGGAACTGCGCGACGAGCGCGGGCAGCCCGGCGGGCTGCTCCGCCCGCTGCCTCCCCCGCGACCAGGCGAAACTAAGGAACGACGCCGACGCGAGGGTGGGACCCCAGGAGCTGGAGTAGGTGCGCTGGAAGCGGAGGTCTTCGAGGTGGCGCTGTGTCCGCCGCGCGATGCGGTCCTGCGGAGGTGCCTCCGCCGCGACCCGCGTGCACAGCTCCGTGAAGAGATGGATGATGAACTCGCGGGCGTCATAGTCGACGGGGGCGGCGACGGTCACCCGGATGTCCTGCTCGGACTTCCAGGCGGCGTCACGGGTGTCGAACTTATTCAAGACGGTGCTTTTGCCCGCGCCGCGCGGGCCGCTGATGCCAATGCTTCCCGAGCCGATAGTGCGGGCCGTCGTGGCGACATTCTTCATCGCGGCCGAGATGACAGGGACTTCCGGATCGCGGCCATTTCCCGTCAGCGCGGCGACGGCCATGTCCATCGTGTCCGCGACGTCATCGCCAAGGAGCAGGTTCATCTCCTGGGCGATTAGCGGAAGCGCGATCGCCTCCTCCAGGACCTTCTCCCAGTGCTTTCTGGCGTCACTGATCTTCCGCTCGCCCCGGGCGAACAGCCGCAGCCTCCAGGCCAGTCGCCCGACGAGGGCCACCGCGAGGCCCCCGATGATCTCGGCGTCCAGCCCAGCCCCGCTTTCCGGGAGGCCGAGGGCCAGCGCGAGGTACATGGCCAGCGCCCCGGCTATCGCCCATCCGGCGAAGTCGGTGCGGCTGGCCTGCCGGCTGGCCTCGGCCTGCGCGCTATCGAGCCGGTCGCGGCTCTCCTGCGCCCACGACAGGAACTTGGGAGATTGGTTCCTCAGCCGTTCGTCGATGTTCGCGCGCAGTTCGGTGGCGTCCACGCCGGTCGGCGGCTCCTGGCGTTCGAGGCAGGCGTGCACGATCTGCTCAAGCACTGCCTCTGGTCCGCCGGACTCGGAATCCGTCCCGCGGGCCGACGGCCATTTCATGGGAGAAAACGTAACCCGCACGGCGGGCCGGAGAAAAGGATTTACGCCTTCTATGCCGAAATGCGACACCTGTCCCCGCAGGGCACCTGCCGCCCCAATCCCCTGCCCCCTCACCAGCCGAACCCCCCTCCTGCCGTCAGCCCCGTGGGGCCACGCGGGCCGCAAACCGCCCTAACTCTGGCGATGCCCCCAGTAGTTCCCGGTCCCGGGCCCGGCAGGTCACCGCCGACGTGCACGCGGCACTGGCCCGGGGCAGGAACTGCCTCGTCCTCACCGGCTGGACCGCCCGCCTGGACGCGCTCGCGAGGCTCCGGCCGCAGCCCGGCGGGCCGCCCCTGCTGGCGGCCGCGGCGGCCGACGGGACACCGAGGCACACTGGAGGTACTTGAGGTACCAGCAGGACAGGGTCCCCACAGGGAGTGCGCACATGACGACGATGGATCCGATGCCCAGGCAGGTCGCGGTCAAGGTCTCCCCTGAGAGCGACCGGCTGATCACCAGCGGGGCGCACTACCTGCGCATGAGCAAGAAGGACCTCGTTGAGGCCGCTGTCGAGTTCTACCTGAACGCCCGGCGGGAGGAGATGCAGGCCGGCATGCGGGAATTGCTCAGCCAGCTCGACGGCAGCCGCGCGGCCAGGGTCGCGATGCTGGCCGGCATGACCCGCGAGGAACTGAAGGCGGTCGGCGGCGTGAGGGAAGACGACTAGCGATGACGGGGCGGGCAAGGCCCACGCTGCGGTGCCTGCGCGAGGACCTCGGGCAGGCGGTGCCGGCTGCCGACACGCCGCTTGACGAGGTACCGCACCCCCTGCTGGCCAAGGCCAGCGACCGGTTCGCCGACGACGGCACTCCCCAGGAACGCATCGCGTCCATCGAGACCAGGTCCTGCTCAAAGTGAAGGTCCAGCGATGGCGCGGCGCTGTCTGGATGGCTGAGACGGCATCCCGTGGCTGGTCGCGGTCGGCCAGCGGGAAGAAGGATCGGCCGACGATTTCCACGCCTCGCTCACGGCCCGCGGCACGGCGGTATCGAAATAGATTGCCGGACTGGGCAAATAACACGACGGTCTGCGCGAAGAGCATGACGACGTTTGACCGGACGACCGTTTTTGGACCAGCCCGAACTCAGGCGCGGCGGGCGAGTTGGGAGCAGAACGGGCTACACTATCCGTGAGCGCAGTTACCTTCGTTCACTAATATCGATAGCCACCGTTGGCTGTCGCGCCTCGGAAACACCAGAAGGATGCGATGGAATCGGGTTTCGCTCCCTCCGAGATCGACACCACTAAGCCACATCCGGCGCGTATGTACGATTATTATCTCGGCGGGAAAGATAACTACCCTGTTGACCAGGAGGCGGTCGCCAAGGTTCTCCAGAGTGCGCCCGAGGTCCGTGACATCGCGCGCGCCAACAGGGCGTTCATGCAGCGAGCGGTGCGGTTCCTGGGTGCGGAGGCGGGGATCCGGCAATTCCTGGATGTCGGCACGGGCATCCCGACGGCGGGCAACGTGCACGAGGTCGCAGGAGAAGCCGCGCCGGGTTCACGTGTCGTTTACGTGGACAATGATCCTATCGTGAACACACACGCCAATGCCCTGCTCAGCGGGCACGGCACTACCGGGATCGTGCTTGCCGATCTGCGTGATCCGGAGGCGATACTCAGTCACCCCACCACGCGCGAGCTGCTGGACTTCAGCCAGCCAGTCGCCTTGCTGCTGGTGGCGATCTTGCACTTCATCCTTGACGAGGAAGGGCCGGCCGACATCCTCGCCACCTTCCGCGCCGCGCTGCCGCCAGGCAGCTTTATCGTGATCTCGCACGTTACCAAGGACTTCCGCAGCGAGGCAGCGCAGGGCGTCGCGTCCGTCTACAACAGCCGGGCCACCGCGCCGCTGGCGCTCCGCAGCCATCTTGCGATCACTTCGTTCTTCGACGGCTGGCAACTGATTGAGCCCGGCCTGGTCCAGCTGCCACTGTGGCGGCCCGACAGTCCCCTGCCGCGCAACCTCGCGAAACTCTGGATATACGGCGGCGTCGCCCGCCTAGCCGACTGACAGCAAGTCCGCGTTCCCAGGTCCGTATTCCGCGATTCGCTCGACTATATCGCGGACACGGGCAGAGCCGTGGTCAGGATGCTGAGCCAGTTGGAGTGCGACAGTGTCTAGGCGCTGCCTGATGAAATCGATGCGCTTGCCGGGCACGAGCCCGAGCACCGGAGCAAGAGCGTCAACGGCACCGTCGAGTTCCGCATCGCGCAGACGGGCTTCGGCAAGGCTCACCTGGGCGATCGCTTCCATGGCATAGCCATGAGTCTCATCCGGCCCCGGTCCGGCGGCGTACAGTTCGATGGCCCGCTCAAGCTGGGCGGTCGCGTCCGCCGAGGCACCGGTGATCTCGGTGAATACCGAGGCAACCAGGTAGTGCCTGGTCGCCCGGGACAGGTCGTACTCGCCGCCGATTCCCGTCAGATCATCGCTGTAGTCCCGGGCACCGGCATGGTCAGCCAGGTTGACCGCGCGCCGCGCGCCGGCGGTGTCACCCATCCGGGCCGCCGCTCGACCGTACATCAGGTGCAGTTGGACGCCCGTGGGTCCGCCTGACAGGTGCTCCAGCCCGCTCGCTGCCAGCTCAGCCGCGCGCTTGAACTGACCGTTCCAGTAGGAATGGCTGGCCATGCCGAGGCGCAACTTCGCAAGCAGCGCCTGCTGGCCGATCGCGATCGCGTACGCCCATCCCGCGCGGTACAGCTCTTGAGCGGCACCCGGGCATCCCAGGTCGTACGCCACGTCGGCCATCAAGCCGTTCACGCAACCGAGCAGAAAGTAGATTTCCGCCGAGTCCTGCGGCCAGATCCTGCGGTCAAGCGCCGCGTACATGCGACCGCGTACCCGGCGCATCTCCCGGAATACCGGCAGTGGCTCGCAGGTCATGTACTCGCGCGAAAGGCGCGTCACATCGGCGCGGAACTGCTCGACCGTCGCGTCGCCGATGCCGCGCTGTTCCGCCTGCTCGGCCCTCTCGCTGCCCTCATGTGCCGCAGCAAGCACCTCACCTGCGGCGACCGTGATACCACCGATGCCGGGCTCCTGGGCCATGCGGCCGACGGCTTGCCCCGACAGAAAAGAGCTATCGGGCTCAGCGAGCACCCCCGGTGACACCATCGTCAACGGCTGGCTTGTGTCCCTGGGGAATTGAGCGGGCGGGATGCCGAAAGCCGCGCAGTAGTTAAGCATGTGACGCGGCGAGACGCCGTATCCGCCGCGCTCCCAGCGATAGATGTTGTGGGTCATGCCGTTCACGCCCGGCATGTGGTTATCGCCTCTGGCCCGGCCCGCCGCGATGAGCCGCTTGGCCATCTCGATGCGGTCCCAGCCCCGGATCTCGCGCTCCTGCCGCAGCCAGGCACCCAATTCCTGGGACACTCTCGGCCTGCTTCCGTGTCGGCTAGTTCTCCTGAAGTTCAGGAGAGGAGGAAATCAGCCTTGCCCGCCTTGGCGCCATGAATGAAGGCACGGATCTCATCCGGTTCGAAGATGAGCGCGGGGCTGTCTGGGTCGGTGGACTGGCGCACAGCGACCCGGCCATCGGGCAGCCGCTTAGCCTCCAGGCATGCGCCGCCATTGGAGCCGCTCCACGGCTTGTGCCAGCTCTGGGCACCGAGCGCGCCCGCGGGCATGCCGTTGTAGATTTCCATTGTCAGATCTCCTTACGGATCGCGCGGAGCACGGCGACCGTGCTGTCCGCTGGGACCGACTGGGCGGAAATGCGGTCCAGGACCTCCAGGTAGACAGCCACTTCCCGCGGCTTGTCCAAGTAGAAGGAGCTGGAAATGCTCTCCCCGTATACGATGTCCGGCATCTCCTTGTCCGGGAAGCGCAGCAGGTAGAACAAGCCGTGCATGGCGGGATGCAGCCCGGCGCTGAACGGCAGCACTTGCACGGTGATTCCGGGCCGTTCGACGGCCTCGACCAGCCGGTCGATCTGGGCCCGCATGATGGCAGGCCCGGTGGTGGCAACAGGCCGGCGTAGCGCTGTCTCATCCATGACTATCCAGAGGCGAGGCGGCTTTGGCCTGGCGAGGATCTGCTGCCGTGCCAGCCGTAGCGTCACTCGCCGGTCGACTTCGCTGTCCGGGGCATCGGGAAAGCCCGTCCGGACACTGGCGCGGGCGTAATCCTCGGTCTGCAAAAGCCCGGGCACCCAGTGCGGTTCATAGCCCCGGATGAGAGCCGCCGCTTCCTCCAGCCCGACGTACGTGCGGAACCAGTCAGGAAGAACGTCACCGAAACTGTGCCACCAACCAGGCTTGCTGGCGTCACGGCACAGGGCCAGGAAGGCCTCGATCTGATCCGCGGTGGTGACGCCATAGGCGATTAGCAGGCTCTTGACGGTGAGAGGTTTGAAGCCGCCTTCGGCGCGCTCCATCCTGCGGATCGTGAAAGGCGAGGAGTAGATGGCCTCGGCCGCCTCGTCAACGCTCATCTCGGCCTTTTCGCGCAGCGCCTGCAGTTGCCTTCCCAGGATCATGCGCAGTGCGGTAGGCCCGCCGACCCGGTCACCCGTCATCTCCGTTATGCCCTCTCAGCAGCCCTGAAGAAAGATTGTCATGCCCATGGGTGCCGGCGCAACGGCTTACACAGTAGACCGTCACTAACTGTCCCGATCTGTAGAGTCGTTGTACATAGCATTTTCACTCCTGCACTCGGCAAGATGCGTCACACTAATGCGATGAGCGGCCACCGACAGGAGGACAGCGTGCACGCTGCGTGTGGCAAGGAGAGCCGACCGCATGACGGGCATATGCGTTAGTGCTGCGCCCGCCTCAGAGGTGGCAGTGGACACTGGGGGCGGGCCGCCCTGGCTTGATCTTGTCCCGGAGACGGCATCGCCGGGCCGGGCGAGGGCGTGGACGCGAGCCGTGCTGGTCGCGTCGGACCTCCGTCACCTTGCTGGAGACGCGGAGCTTGTCGTCTCCGAACTCGTCGCCAACGCGGTCCAAGCGAGTTCCTCGGCTGGAGTCCTAGACCCAGTGCGGGTGTGCCTGACGCCGATCGGAACGCAACTTCTCGTCCAAGTGCGGGATGCCTGCCCGGCCTTCCCTGTGCGCAGGCACCCCGGCGTCACCGACGAGGCCGGACGCGGCCTGATGATCGTCGAGCACATTGCCGCTGAGATCGGCTGCCACCCGACGCCGGGAATGCCGGGCAAGGTGGTCTGGTGCCTCATTGCGGGTGATCCGGCGCACGGTAACCGGGCGTGCGGCCAGTAGTGCCTCAATAACGACAGCGCGGACAGCGGAGCGCACAGTGACCAGCGGGAAGCCGTTTCTTGTCGATTTCGATGTTACGAATCCGAACATCGCCCGAGTTTATGATGCCTTCCTCGGCGGGAAGGACAACTTCGCCGCGGACCGGGCTGTCGTGGAGGAGACACTGCGGATTGTCCCCGACGCGGCCGCCGGGGCGGCGGCCAACCGCGAGTTCCTGCGGCGGGCGGTCTGGTACCTGACGTCCGTGGCCAGTATTGAGCAATTCATCGATATCGGGGCCGGGCTTCCGGCCCAGGACAACGTGCACGAGATCGCGCATCAGGTCAACCCCGGGGCGAGGGTCGTCTACGTAGATAACGACCCGGTCGTGATACGACACGCACAGGCACTGACATCGCACGACCGCGCTGTCATGGTACTGCCCGCCGACGCCCGCTACCCCGAGCAGATCCTCGATGATCCCGCGGTCCGGATGTTCATCGACTTCAGCCGCCCGGTCGGCGTGCTGATGTTCTCCATCCTGCATCACATCACCGACGAGGAAGATCCCGCAGAGATCGCGGCCCGGTTCCGCGCCGCCATGGCGCCCGGGAGCCACTTGGCCATCTCCAGCTTCCGCATGCCGGGCCCGGAGCATCCGGAGGACCGGGCCAAGGCGCGCGCGGTACAGGAAGTGTTCAACGAGACGCTGGGCACCGGCTTCTGGCGCGAACACGCGGAGATTCTCACGTGGTTCGGAGACTGGGAGCTGATAGCGCCGGGCCTCGTGCCCCTTCCAGAATGGCGCCCGGAGAAAGCTCCGCCAGCGTGCAAAGATTCCACCTATTACGGATTCGTAGGCGGCGTGGCCGTCAAGCGCCAGGATCAGTCGAGCACGTGAGGCGATAGGGCGGATTGCGGATCACGCCACAGATTCGGCCCTGCGGGTGCCGAAAACCCCGAACGGCACATCCGCCAGGTCATGTAGCCGGCATCCTCGGCAGCAGCCACTGAGCGGTCGGGTCCCGCCTGCGCACCCGCTCACGACGGGCCAGCGCGTCGGTCAGGCGCACCTGCCGGGGCCTGTACCGCCGCAAAAGGCGGTCACTGCGGTGACGTGCGGATTTCGATGACGCGCTCACGCGGCGCGGTGGTACTCATCGCTCTGAGCTGGTACAGCGGTGGTACCGAGCGGGCGCACAGGCCCGGCGCATACCGTCCGGGCATGCGGGTGCTCGTGGTGGAGGACGAGCCGCGGATGGCCCGCCTGCTTCGGCGTTCGCTGCGGGAGGAGGGCCACGCGGTCGACGTCGCGGGCGACGGCACGGACGGGCTCTGGCTGGCGATGGAGAACGACTACGGCGCGATCGTCCTGGACGTCATGCTCCCTGGCTTGGACGGGTTCCAGTTGTGCCGGAGGCTGCGGGACGCAGGACGGTGGGCGCCGGTGCTGATGCTGACCGCCCGGGACAACGTGACAGACCGGGTCCGCGGGCTGGACGCCGGGGCCGATGACTACCTCGTCAAGCCGTTCAGCCTGCTTGAGCTGGCCGCGCGGCTGCGGGCCCTGGCCCGGCGGGACGACAGGGCACGGCCGGTGGTGCTGACCGCCGGGGACCTGCGGCTGGATTCGGGCGCCAAACGCGCGTGGCTGGGCGACCGCGCGGTGGCCCTGTCAGCGAAGGAGTTCGCCCTGCTCGAGTTCTTCCTGCGCAATCCTGGCCGGGTGCTGAGCCGCACGCAGATCATCGAGGCAGTGTGGGACTTCGCCTACGAAGGCGGGTCCAACGTCGTCGACCAGTACGTGACCTACCTGCGGCGCAAGCTCGGCCCGCAGGTCATCGAGACCGTCCGCGGCATGGGCTACCGGCTGCGCGACCTGCCCGGGGAGTGACCGGCGTGCCCATCAGGCTCAGGCTCGCCGCCGCGTTCACGGTAATCTCCGCGATAGTTTTCGCGGCGGGTGCCCTGTTGTTCGTGGTTGCGCTCGCGCCAGAGGCCGAGGGCAACGCGCTCAGCCAGGTGGAGCGGGAACTCATCGTCGCCGGCGTCGCTTTCGTGGCCGTGGCCGGGGCGGGCGCGTACGTGCTCGCGAGCGCGGCTCTGTCTCCTGTGGAACGGCTCCGGCGGCAGGTGGCCTCCATCTCCGCCGGAGATACCGGCGCCAGCCTGGAGGTGCCGGCGACCAGTGACGAGATCGCCGCACTCGCCGTGACGATGAACGACGTGCTCGGCAGGCTGCAGCGTGCCCTGGCCCGGCAGCGCGCCTTCGTCTCCGACGCAAGCCACGAACTGCGCACGCCGCTCGCCGTGCTCCGCGGTGAGCTTGAGCTCGCCGGGCGTCCGGGGCGTGACCGCGACGAGCTGGCCGCGGCCGTCGAGGCGGCCGAGGCCGAGGCGGTCAGGCTCGCCCGGATCACCGACAACCTGCTGCTGCTAGCCAGGGGCGACGAGGACAGGCTGGACATCAGGCCCGAGCCGACGGACGTCCGGGAGTTGCTCGGGAACTGCGCGGGTGCGGCCCGGTCCCGGCTCGCCGGGACCGGAACCGTGATACACACCGACGTCCCGGCCGGCCTGCGCGCGGACATCGACCCCGGCCGTGTGCGCGCGGCGGTTGACAACCTCGTGGACAACGCCCTGCGGTTCGCGCCACCGGGCTCGGTCATCCTCCTCTCGGCCGCGGTCTGCCACGACGGCCTCCGCGTCGAGGTCAGCGACGACGGTCCCGGGTTCCCCGCCGGGTTCCTGCCGCACGCCTTCGAGCGGTTCAGTCGCCCAGACAGCGGCCGTTCCCGCGACGACGGCGGCTCCGGGCTTGGGCTTGCGATCGTCCGCACGGTCGCCACCGCACACGGCGGCACCGCGACCGCTGCCAACAGACCCAGCGGCGGCGCGGTCGTCCGGCTGGTCCTCCCCCAGCCGCGGATGTGAGGTCTCACATGTTTCGCTCACGGCCTTTACATCCGCGCCAGTGCACCCTCGGGTGCATGAAGACGAACACATTCCGTGACTCCCGGCGCGACGGCATCCACCGCGCCCGCCGGGTCTCCAACTGGACGGCAGCCTTCCTGCTCGCCGTCACCGGCGGCTCGGCCGCGGCGCTTGCGCGGCAGGCGTCGCACCCGGTCGCTGCGGCTACCAGCGGCACCGTGACGGCCGGCCAGGCGGCAGGGGGACCGCATGTGCCGCATTCGGTCGCGACCACCACCGCGTCGGGCGTGACGGTGACCACCACCACGCAGACCGTCAACGGGAAGACCATCGTCACCCAGGTTCGCAGCGGCCATCCCCGCTGGGATGACTGATGTGGCGGCAGGTACCCATGCCGGACGCCACCGTCGCGGTCGCAGGGCGAGACGCGCTTGGCACTGACGCCCGGGTCGTGGTCTGGCCTCCGGACTGCCTGGAGGCAGCGTGCGCTGCCACTGACGGCGTGCTCGCCGCGCTGGACCGGCAGGCGAGCCGGTTCCGCGCCGACTCGGAGCTCACCGCGCTGCACCGCGCCGCTGGCAGCCTGTTCGCGATGAGCGCCGGTCTCGCCGAGGCGGTCGAGGTCGCGCTCGCTGCGGCGAGCTGGACCGGCGGGCGAGTTGACCCGACGGTCGGCACGGCCCTGATCGCGCTGGGCTACGACCGGGACTTCGCCGCGATCGGCGTGGCCGCCGACCCCATCCTTGCCGTGCCCGCGCCGGGCTGGCAGCAGGTCGCGCTCAGCGGCCGGCTGCTGCGCCTCCCGGCTCATGTGCGGCTTGACCTGGGCGCCACGGCCAAGGGCGTCGGGTCGGACCGCGCTGCCCGGGCCGCGGCGCCCACGGCCGGCGGCGTCCTGATCAGCCTGGGCGGCGACATCGCGGTATCGGGGACACCGCCGTGCGATGGCTGGCCGGTCACCGTCGGCGCTGCCGGGGGGCCACTGATCCGGCTGCCCGCCGGAGCGGTCGCCACCTCGTCGGTCACCTGCCGCCGCTGGCGGCGCGGCGGCCGGGAGCTGCACCACATCATCGACCCGCGTACTGGGCTGCCCGCGGACGGCCCCTGGCAGACGGTCACCGTCGCTGCCGCCACCTGCGCCGACGCGAACGCGGCGGCGACCGCCGCGATCGTGGCCGGCAAGCGGGCAGAGGATTGGCTCACCCGCGCCGGCGTTGCCGCGCGCCTGATCTCTCACGGGGGCCAGGTGCGCCTGCTCGGCGGCTGGCCATCCGGTGACGGCGCACCGGTCCCGGTGCCGCGCGGCTCGCACGTCTACCCGGCGGGAGCACCGCGATGAGCACGCAGGTCCCGTGGTTCGTCTCGCGCGGCAGCGGGCTGGCGCTGCTGGCCGCGTTCAGCATGGTGCAGGTGCTCGGTGTCGCCGCCCGGCTCGGCGACGGCCCTCGCCGCTGGCCGAGGTCCGTCACCGGCGAACTGCACCGCACGCTGGCCCTGTTCTGCGTTGCTTTCCTCGTGCTCCACGTAGCGACCGCGATCGCCGACCCGTATGTCACGATCGGCTGGGCGGCGGCCGCGATCCCGTTCGCGTCGCCGTACCGGACGGCGGCGATCGGCCTCGGCACGCTGGCGGCCGACCTCGGCGGCGCCGTGCTGATCACCAGCCTGCTGCGGCAGCGGCTCGGCTACCGGGCGTGGCGTGCCGTCCACTGGCTATCCGTCCTGGCGTGGCCCGCCGCGTTCGTCCACTCGCTCACCGCGGGCAACGATATGAGCATCTGGTGGGTCGCGCTGATCACCTGGGGCTGCGCCGTCATCGTGGCAACGGCGTTGGGTGCCCGTGCCCTGGCGGGGGTGGCGCGATGATCGTCCGGGAGCTTGTCCTTCTGGGTGACGGCCGGACGGACCTGGCCACGCACCTGGCACGGTACGGGCCGCTTCCAGCCACGATCGACAGGGCTGCCCTGCTCCGCGATGTGGACGGGGCCGGTCTCACCGGCCGGGGCGGTGCCGCGTACCCGGCCGCACGAAAGATCGCCGCCGTGGCGCGGAACGCGGCACGCACCCGCCGGGACCCGCTGGTAATCGGCAACGGCACCGAGGGCGAGCCCGCCATCGACAAGGACAAGACGCTCATGACCCGGTCCCCGCATCTGGTGCTTGACGGCGCGCAGATCGCGGCGTTGCTGACCGGGGCTCCCGCGGCGGTGATCGTGGTTCACCCTCGTGCTCTCGGCGCGATGAAGCACGCGGCGGCCGAACGCGCGGGCGGCCCCGTCAGGCTCAGCGTCCGCAGGGCTGCTGACGGATTCGTGGCCGGTGAGGCGACCGCGACGGCCTGCTGGGTCGCCCGCGGCGCCAGCACACCGACAGGGACACCGCCCCGGCTGTCCGAGCACGGCCCCGCCGGGGTGCCGACACTCGTGCAGAACGTTGAGACGCTCGCCCATCTGGCGCTTATCGCCCGGTACGGCCCGGCCTGGTTCCGATCGGCCGGGACACCAAGCGAACCTGGATCGATGCTGGTCACGATTATGGGAGCAGTGCGGGCGCCGGGTGTGCGGGAGATCGGGATCGGCATGCCGGTCCGGCACGTCCTAGAGCAGGCCGATGGCCCGTCCGCGCCGCTGCGTGCCCTGCTGCTCGGCGGTTACTCCGGTGCGTGGGCGAATGCGGCTGAGGCGATGGGCCTGCCCTTGTCGGCCGCCGGGCTCGCCGATCTCGGCGCGGCGCCGGGGGCCGGACTGGTCGCGGCACTGCCTGCCGACGCGTGCGGACTGCAGGAGACAGCCCGCCTGGCCCGGTACCTGGCCCGGCAGTCCGCCGGGCAGTGCGGGCCGTGCGTCTTCGGCCTGGATGCGATCGCCACCGAGGTCTCACGGATCGCAGATGGTCGCGGCGGCGGAATCGCCCTGCTCACCAGGTGGCTGGGCCAGGTGGACGGTCGCGGCGCGTGCTCCCATACCAGCGGGGCCGCCCGGCTGATCCGCAGCGCCCTGCGTGTATTCGGCGACGATCTGGCCGACCACGCCGCCGGACGGTGCGCCGTTTCGCCGGGGGTGATCCGGTGACAGCCAGGCTCCGGGTCGACTACATCACCTGCGGCGGGCGCGGGATATGCGCCGAGCTGCTACCCGAGCTGATCAGCGGCGACGACTGGGGCTTCCCCATCGTCACCGGCGAGTCGGTACCGCCCCGCCTGCTCGGCGACGCCCGGGTCACGGCACGGGCGTGTCCGCTGCTCGCCCTGCGCCTGGAACCACATACGCCGAGCGGTACGCCGTGACCATTGCTCGCTGCATCCACCGGGTAATCACGGCCGCAGTCCGTCGGAGCCGTCGGCTGGGCTGTCGCTGCGGGGGTTCCTGCTGCAGGGCTTGATGCGGACGATGCTCGTTATAGTGCCAGCACCCTGCCGGACACCGGTCTGCCTGGGGCGGTAAACCACCACCGCCCCAGGCTGGAAACCCCCTCACGAGGTCCCGGAGGCGGCGGTCAGCCGAGGATGACGCCGGTGAGGCCGCCGAGCACCAGGGCACCGGTCAACAGCAGCGCCACGACGAGGGCGATGATCCGGACGCGGGCGATGACGAGGGCGCCGGTGATCGCGCCGATGCTGGTGCCGGCGCCGGTGACCAGGAAAGCCATAGCCGGGCCGAGACCCAGGCCGCCGTGGATGAGCGCCGCGACCATCGGCAGTGAGGCCTCGGTGGTGATGTAGACCGGGATTCCCAGAATGGCCGCGAGGCCGATCGAGGTGGGCGAATGCCCGCTGAGCAGGCCAGTGAGGAACCCGGTCGGTAGCAGCTCGATGAGCAGGTACCCGATGATGGTGTAGCCGAGGAAGTACAAAGCCAGCAGGAGGCCGGGCCCGCGCAGCTCGCGCGCAACCTCCCGGAGGCACAACCGGGCGATCCCGGTACGGGCCGCCGGCGGTGCGCTACCGCACCCAACAGCCGGATCCGGGGCGCAGCCACCGGACGAGCCGGCGCCACCCGGGCACTCGGTGTGGCGCATGCGGGCTTGGCAGCAGAGCCATCCGGTGCGCTCGAGCATGCTGGTCACGCCGCCGGCGGCGAAGCCAAGCGCGATGGTGCCGGTAAAGAAGATCAACGCGAACGGCCAGCCAAACAGCCCGGCGCTGAGCAGCAGCTCTTCGGGGCTGGTCAGCGGGGATGCGACCATGAAAGCGACGATCGGCGCCCACGGGGTGCGGGTGACGAGCATGCCGAGCACGATCGCCGTCGTCCCGCACGAGCAGAACGGGGTCAGAGTCGCGAGCAGGACCGCGGCGCTGATTGCCAGCCAGCGCCGCTGCGACAGCCAGCCGCTGAGCCGGCCGGTTCCCACGTACACGGGAACCAGGGCCGCCGCGAGGATGGACAGCAGCAGGTAGGGCCAGTCGGCTGCCAGCGTCGACCAGACGTCTCCGGTGACCCGGCCGAGCAGGTCGGTCATCCAAGTCACCGCACTCACCTCCAAGATCGTGCCGTCACCTGGCGGGCACGGACAGAACCTCACGCAGGGCATCGAGGGCGGCGGGCACGACCGCGTACCAGATGTTCTTGCCGTCGCGCTGGGTCGTGACCAGCCCGGCCGCCTTCAGCACCTTCAGGTGATGGGAGACGGTCGGCTGGCTTTTGCCGATCGGCTCGACCAGGTCACATGCGCACATCGCGCCCCCGGGCGCGGTCGCCAGCACCGATAGGATCCGCAGCCGCACGGGGTCGGCCAGCGCGCCAAACTGGCGGGACAGCAGCCCGGCATCCCGCACCGGCAAGCACTGCGCGCCAATCGGCGCACAGCACGCCTCGACCTGCGGCTGTGTGATCTGCGGCGGCTCTCGGACGGTCATCGCGTCCACCTCCGTTCCGCAACATATTGATATTCATGGATATGTTTTGGCGCAAGACCCACTGGGTCTCATGCGGCCAGCGAGCGGCAAGTCACAGCACTGCGGCACAAGCGTGCAGTAGATCCGCCGTGCCGGCTCAAGACCAAAGCCGGGGCAAGGTGCATGCAAGTAATTGGGGGATCGCACCCAGCCGCGCATTCGTTCCAGCCATCCTGCCTCAGGTGGCAGGCGCACCGGTGATGACCAGGGGTTTGACCCCAGGTCTTTTCTTACGGCATCCGGGCAGCGACGTACGGTAGTGACAGCTGGGACGACCGGGGCGTAGTGTGAGCACAAAGTACAGCGGTGGGATGGGGAACCACGAGCGCGGCCGGGAAGCAGGAGACGGCCGGACAAGCTGTATGAGGCGCTCCGCGCCGGTATGGGGGTCCACTGAGCCTGACCAGCCTTAGGCGGCACGTAATCAGAGCGTGGCCACCCGTGAGCCGGGCGGAGCTGCAGAATTCTCGCGATTATGACTGCGGGGGCGCGCCGATCCGCGAGCTAGGCGACCGTGGTCCGTCTGGGTGATGAATGCAAGCGGCTTGATTTGGGGGCATCGCCATGGCCGAGCCGAATCCCACACGGCACCTGCCAGCCGATGGCACTGAAGCGATCCCGAAGCAGCGTCAGGCTCCTGACAAGTTCGCGGCGAAACGCCTGCGGACTATCCCGCTAATGCTGGCGACCGTGGTCCTCGGCGGCGCAGCGGCGGCGCTGATCGTGTTCGGAGCGTCAATCGGCTACGGGATCGAGGGTCATCTGCCCTGGGGACACACCGCGTTCTTGGCGGCTTGGACTGCGATCCGCTGGGTTGGGACGGTCATCCTGATCTCTCTGCTGTTCTCGTTTTACGACTACTACGCGCCGAACCGGCCCGAGCCGCGATGGCGGTTGTTCAGCGCGGGGGGGCTGGCGAGCGCGGTCATCTTCCTGGTCGCCTCGCTGGGTTTCTCTTTTTACGTGACCAAATTCGGCTCATACGGCAAGACCTACGGCGCGCTCGCCGGGGTCGTCATCCTCATGTTCTGGCTGTACCTGGCTGGACTAGCGGTACTCGTGGGCGGTGAGCTGAACGCGCATATTCAGCGCGGCTCGACGGTGAAGGCCGGCGATCCGCGCTCGCAGGTTGCCTAGGCCCCGAGACGCAAGACGGCGTCCGGACGAAAGGGGGATCATGGAAAATCTCGTAGACGGCGCACGGCCACCCGCTGCCCACGCGCGATCAACGGCTGAACTAGTGAAGTCACTATCCGAGCAAGTCTCGGTGCTGGTACGTGATGAGCTGAAGCTCGCCCAGCTGGAGATGACCCGTAAGGGCAAGCAGGCCGGGGCTGGTGCCGGGATGCTCGGGGGCGGCGGCCTGATCGCGCTGTATGGCGTGGGCTGCCTTATCGCGTGCGCGATCATCGCGATCAGCGGAGTGATCTCGGCGTGGCTTGCCGCCCTGATTGTGGGCGCGGCCTTGCTGGCCGTCGCCGCGATAGCAGCCCTGCTGGGCAAAGGCAGGCTGCAAAAGGCCGCGCCGCCCGTCCCTGGGCACGCGGTTGCCAGCATCAAGACCGACGTTGACGTGATCAGGGAAAGGGCACGCCGATGACCACCGGCGAACAGGAAGCGAAACCGGCACAACACGTGGCAATACCCGCACAACGAAGCGCCGACAAGACGGAAGCGGCACCTGCCTCCGAGCTTTCTTCCCAGGCGGTAACACGCGGCGACGCGCAGGAGACCTCGCCGCTGACCGGCAGCATAGCCACAGCGCCCGACGCTACCCGGCAGCTGGAGCTAGAGATCGAGCGGACCCGCGAGCAACTGGGCGACACGGTGCAGGAACTGCTTGCCAGGGTAGACGTGAAGGCCAGGGCGCGGGCCAAGGCCACCGAGGTGTCAGGAAAGGCCAAGAGCACGATAGTCCAGGCACGCAATCAAGCCGTGACCCGCGCAGGGGGCGTGCGCGATCAGGTCGCGGGCAACACCGCGGCAGCCCGGCAAAAGGCGGCATCCGCCGGCCGGGCGGGAAGAGACCAGGTTCGCGGCCGCATAGTCGCCGCGGGCACGCCGGCCTGGGAAGCCATGCCGGAACAGGTACGCCGGGCAGTGACGAAGGGAACCAACGGCGCCCGGGAGCACCCGATGCCGCTGGCGGTGGCTGCCGGCGTGGTCATCGTCGGCTGTCTGGTCATCTGGCAATGGAAGTCGCGAGCAGCGAGCGCCAGATCGTCAGGGTGATTCCGCTGCGCCTGATCAGCGACGCAAGGCAGACGTTCACGCGTGACCATCATTTACGCCCTGCTCGCCGGGCTGTGCAATGCCCTCAACGTCACTGCTCAGCACCTCGGCAGCATCAGCAGCTCGAAGAAGTCAAAGGGCTGGCGCTTTGTCGTCTCCCTCCTCAGGAACCCGCTGTGGCTGGCGGGCTGGGGGGCGCTGGCCGGCGGCTTCGTCTTCCAGGCGCTCGCGCTGCATAACGGGCAGATGTCAGTGGTCCAGCCACTGCTCGTCACCGAGCTGGTCTTCGCCCTCGGCCTGCGGCGGATCTGGCTGCGCCAGTCCATCCGGGGCATCACCTGGTGGGCGGCGGCGCTGACCTGCGCCGCCCTGGGCATGTTCCTGGCGACTTCTGAACCGAAGGGCGGCACTGAGTACCCCGCCAGTCACGCGTGGCTGACTGGCGCCTTGGGCACCGTGGGGGTCGCCGCGGTCCTGGCACTCCTGGGCATGCGCGGCAGCACCGTTCGCCGGACCGCGCTGGTGGCATCGGCCACCGCCATGATGTGGGCACTGGTTGCGACGCTGGTCAAGACCATGACCGACACCTTGTCGGAGTTCGGCGTGGGCGGCATGTTCCTGCACTGGCCGGTCTACGCGCTCGCCGCGGCGGGTTTGGGTGCCGAGGTTCTTCAGCAGACGACGCTGAGCGTGGGTCCGCTCAGCATTTCCCAGCCAATCCTGGTCATCGTCAACCCGATCGTGAGTATCGCGCTCAGCGTGTGGATCTTCGAGGAGTACTTCACCCCTGATGTGGCGAGGCTCGCCCTCGGGTCCGTCGCGTTCGCCGTCATGTGCGCCTCCGCGGCGGTGCTGACCCGAACGGCGCCGTCGACCATGTCGTCCTCTGACATTTCCGCCGAGGCGTCCACGAGCGCGCGCTAATGCTGCCGGGACCCGGGTCCGTCCGAGCCCGCAGGGTATTCCTCGAGCGGCACAAGGTCCTTGGACCAGGCCGACAGCACCGGGGTAACCACCCGCCAGGATTCTTCAGCCTCGTCGTCGCGGATGGACAGGGCCGCGTTCCTGTTCAGCACGTCCAGCAGCAGCCGGCCGTATGCGGGCAGCTCGGGCGGGTCGAGCCGGGTGCCCAGGGTCAGCGGGACGAGGGTCCCGGCTCGCGCTCCGATGCCGGTCAGTTCGAGAGCAAGGGTTTCCGGGTCGAGCCCGAACCGCAGCACGTTGGGGAGTTCCTCCCCGGCGTGGCTGAAGGGCAGGTGCGGCACGGGCCGGAAGTGCACCGCCACCTCCTTGCGGTCCCGCCGGAGCGCCTTGCCGGTGCGCAACCGGAAGACCGTGCCCGGCCAGCGCCAGTTGTCCAGCTCGAGTTCCACCTCGGCGAAGGTCTCGGTGCGGCGGGCAGGGTCCACGCCTTCCTCGTCGGCGTACGCCGGGACCTGGCGGTCGCCGATCCGCCCGGCCAGGTAGCGGCCGCGGCGGGTGCGCTGGGCGACGTCGGTGTCGGTGAGCGGCCGCACCGAGCGCAGCACATCGATCTTACGGTCGCGCAAGTCACGTTCACCGAGGCTGATCGGTGGTTCCATGGCAACAAGGCAAAGGATCTGCAGCAGGTGGTTCTGCAGCATGTCCTTGAGCGCGCCAACGCCGTCGTAGTAGCCCGCGCGGCCCTCCAGGGCGAGCGACTCGTCCCAGATGATGTCTATCCCGGCGATGTGCGCGGCGTTCCAGATCGGCTCGAGCACCCGGTTGGCCAGCCGCGTGCCGAGCACGTTCTGCACGGTCGTCATGGCCAGGAAGTGGTCGACCCGGAACACCGCCTGCTCGGGCACGCACTCGGCGAGATGGCGGTTCAGTTCGACCGCGCTGTGCAGGTCCTCGCCGAAGGGCTTCTCGAGGACGATCCGGCTGTCCGGCGGCAGGCCCGCCCCGTGCAGCGCGGATACCGCGGCGGGGAAGACTGCCGGGGGCAGGGCCAGGTAGGCCGCGACCGGCCCGTCGCCCGCGATGACCGCGGCGACGCTGGCCGGATCGCGCACATCGGCCAGCTGGTAGCGCGACGCGGACACGATCGCCTGCCTGGACGGGGCCGGAAGGTGCCCGGCGTGCCGGCTGAGCTGGTCGGCCGCCCACCCCTGGAACTCCGCGCTGCTCCACCCTTCCCGCGCGGTGCCGGTCAGCCGGAAGCCGTCGCCGAGATGCCCGGCGGCGTGCAGCGCGGCAAGCCCGGGCAGCAGGTAGCGGGCGGTAAGGTCACCGGTCGCCCCGAAAATCGCCAGCCTGCTGATCATGCCGGCACCACGGATGCCGCCCCTGCCCTGGCCCGGGCGAGGGTCACCCCGCTGGCGATGACCCCGATATGGCTGAACGCCTGCGGGTAGTTGCCGATGAACTCGCCCGTCGACGGGTCGATCTGCTCGGGCAGCAGGCCGAGCGGGCTGGCCCGGGCGCACAGCGAGGCGTACAGTTCCTCCGCCTCATCGAGCCGGCCCTGCATGGCCAGGTTGTCGGCGAGCCAGAAGCTGCACAGCACGAAGGCCCCCTCGTCTCCGGCGATGCCGTCGGGTGAGTCACGGTGCAGGTAGCGGTACAACAGGCCGCCGCCGGCCGACAGGCGCTCGGCCACGGCCGCCGCGGTGGCGACCATGCGCGGGTGACCGGCGGGCAGGACCCGCCGCAGCGAGAGGGCCAGCAGGCTGGCGTCCAGGCCGCCGCCGCCGTCCAGGTGCTCGCTCAGCGTCTGGGCAGTCTCGTCCCAGGACTGGTCCAGGATGACCTGACGCAGCTTGTCCGCGGCGGCCCGCCATGCGGAGACCGGCCCGGGAAGGCCCAGCCGCTCGCCGACGGCCGCTGCCCGGTCCAGGGCAACCTGGCACATCGCCGCCGAGTAGGT
>Ga0187806_1000074_pt1 | contig 21991 bp, 20 predicted proteins | sample NC_wetland_sal_i_7_FD_132470 | JGI IMG/M metagenome (GOLD analysis project Ga0187806, IMG submission 132470) | Wetland sediment microbial communities from Neuse River Estuary, North Carolina, USA - ASW_1 | ecosystem: Environmental > Aquatic > Freshwater > Wetlands > Sediment | place: USA: North... | reverse complement strand
GGATCACCTCGCCCTTGACCGTGCGCTGCATGTCGGTGACTTCCTCAGGCCGCTCGTCCACGAGGACGACCATGAGGTGGCACTCCGGGTTGTTCTTGGTGATCGCGTTGGCGATGGCCTGCAGGATCATCGTCTTGCCGGCCTTGGGCGGCGATACGATCAGGCCGCGCTGTCCCTTGCCGATCGGGCAGATCAGGTCGATGAGCCGGGTGACCATGTTGCCCGGGTCGGTCTCGAGCCGCAACCGGTCCTGCGGGTATAGCGGGACCAGCTTCGAGAAGTCGGGGCGGCCCATCGACTGCTCGGGGTCCAGGCCGTTCACCTTGTCGAGGCGGACAAGCGCGTTGAACTTCTCCCTGCGCTCGCCCTCGCGCGGCTGGCGGACGGCGCCCTCGATGACGTCGCCCTTGCGCAGCCCGTGCTTGCGGACCTGGGAGAGCGAGACGTAGACGTCGTTGGGGCCGGGCAGGTAGCCGGTGGTCCGCACGAAGGCGTAGTTCTCGAGCACGTCAAGGATCCCCGCGATCGGGATCAGCACGTCGTCCTCGGCGATCACCGTCTCCGGCTCGCCGCCCTGGCGGTCACCGCGGCGGCGGTTCCTGTTGCGGAACCGGTCACGGCCGCGCCGGCCGCCCCGGCCGTCCTCGTCGTCGTCGCGGGCGTTCTGGCCGCCCGCGTTCTGGCCGTTCTGCGCGCTGCGGCCGCCGCTCGCGGCGGCCTGGTCGCGGCCATCCCGGCCGTCCCTGCGCTGGTCGCGGGCGTTGCCGCCCTGCTCGTCACGGCGCCCGTTACGGCGCCTGTCGCCGCGCCGGCTGTCCTGGCTGGCGGCCTGGCCCTGCCCGTCGGCGCCAGACTCAGCCCCGGCCGCCTGGGTCGCGGGCGCCTGCTGCTGGGCCGCGGTACGGTCCGCGCCGACGCCATCGCCATGGCCGGCGCTGGCGGTCCGCGGCACGTCGCCGATGCCGGCACCCACTGGGGCGGCGTCGCCGATGCCTGACCGGACGGATGTGTCTGCTTCCATAGCGTCCTGATTCAGGGGGCGAGGCGCGCCGGCTCCCGCAGGCGCGACCCGCGTGGCGGACAGTTCGGGGGGCTCAGGAGGGTTGTCCCCCCGGGCTTGCTCAGTGGCAGTTTTCGCAGGGGTGGAGCGACCGCCGCCTTGGCGTTCCTGGATCGCGGCGACAAGGTCTCCCTTCCGCATCCGGGCCGTCACTGAGATGCCGAGCTGCTGCGCTAGCCCTTGCAGGTCCGAAACGCGGAGCTTGTTCAGGTCATCTCCGCCGCGGCCAGATGACCGAGGCGCGGCGCTGGCGGCTGAATGACCGATGGGGGAGTCCCCGGACGCGGGGGCCGCGTCGCTGAGGACTTCGGTGGTGTCGCTCACTAATGGTCCTTCCATATGATCCCCGGCCGCCTAGGTGTCTTCCCGACCCGGTTCCGTGGCGCCAGATCTAATTCGCATCGCCCGCGAGACCTGCTCATTGTGCATGATTACGCTCGCATCTACGCTCGGCACCTACCCCTGGACCTTGCATCTGTCCGTGTCCGCGGCGCCCTCCGGGAGCCGCCGTCATGACGATGTCAAACGGGGTAGCACTCAGGGGAACGCGGTGCTCTCCTGAGGTGAAGCCGAAAGCCCACTCGCTGGGCAGGTATACGTTACCGCCCAGGCGACGTGTGGATGGCCAGCACCTGTCCCGCAATGGGACATCCAATGCTGCACCTAGCTTAACACCGACAGCGCCCACGGCATTCCTTCGCAGCCATCCATGTCGAGGAAAGAGGGTTAAGCGGCCAGGCGAGGACTGTCCAGCTCACCGGGCGCTCGGTACACCCGGTGCCACGCTGGCGCCCTGTCGCTCGACGTCTAGCGGGCTTATAAGCCACTGAATACCCGTTTCTCTCACGGTTGAATCCACTCTGTCCAGGCCATGACCGGAAGTAAGGAATGCGAGCACCGACGGGCCGGCGCCGGACACCACCGCGGGCACCCCGGCCGCGCGCAGCCGGCCGACCAGGTCGCTGGTGGCGGGCATCGCCGGGGCGCGGTAAGCCTGGTGCAACCGGTCCTCTGTGGCGTCGAACAACGCGCCGGGCCACGCGGTGAGCGCGGCGACGAGCAGCGCCGCGCGTCCCGCGCTCAGCGCCGCGTCGGCGTGCGGCACGCAGGCCGGCAGCAGGCTGCGGGCCACCTCGGTCGACACGGGCTCCGGCGCGATGATCGCCACCGGCGCGATCCCCGCGGCCGGCTCCAGCCGCACGGCCCTGGCGCTGCCGTCAGACAGCCAGGCGATGGTCAGCCCGCCGTACAGGCACGGGGCGACGTTGTCCGGATGGCCCTCGAGGGCGTTCGCGAGCGGCAGCGCCTCGTCCGCGCCGGGGCTCGCACCCGCCAGCACCCGCGCGGCCAGCACGCCCGCGACGATCGCCGCCGCCGACGAGCCGAGACCGCGGCCGTGCGGTATCCGGTTCACGCAGCGCAGCATGATGCCGGGCGGCTGGCCGGCGCCGAGGTCGTCGAACGTCGCCCGCATCGCCCGCACCACCAGGTGCGCCTCCTCCGCGTCCGCCACGTGTGCGGCGCCCTCGCCGGAGACGTCGATGTGCAGCCCCGACGGCACCACCCGGACCTCGACCTCGTCGTGCAGGCTCAGCGCCAGCCCCAGCGCGTCAAACCCCGGCCCCAGGTTCGCGCTCGTCGCGGGCACCCGCACCCGCACCGGCTCCTCAGCCCAGTTCATGCGGACCAGCTCATGCAGACCAGCTCACGCAAGACCAGCTCATGCGGCCCGTCACGCGAGGCCGAGGGCCGCCGCGGCGGCGGCCGCGTCAGCGGGGACCGTGGTCGGCGCGGGGGCGCCGGACAGCGCCCAGTCCGGGTCCTTCAGGCCGTTGCCCGTGATCGTGCAGACCACCCGGGAGCCGACCGGGAGCTCTCCCCTGGCGGAGGCGGCGAGCAGGCCGGCCACGCTGGCCGCCGATCCCAGCTCGCCGAACACCGCCTCCTCGCGGGCGATCAGGCGGTACGCGGAGAGGATCTCCCTGTCGGTCACCTTGCCGATCAGCCCGCCGGACTCGTCCCTGGCGTGCTCGGCCAGGGTCCACGAGGCCGGGTTCCCGATCCTGATGGCCGTGGCGATCGTCTGCGGGTGCGCCACCGGCGCGCCGTCCACGATCGGTGCCGCGCCGCTGGCCTGGAAGCCGAACATCCGGGGCCGCCGCCGCGCGAGGCCAAGCTCGGCGTACTCCTTGTAGCCCATCCAGTAGGCGGTGATGTTGCCCGCGTTGCCGACCGGCAGGCAGTGCACGTCGGGCGCGTCGCCGAGCGCGTCCACGATCTCGAACGCCGCGGTCTTCTGGCCCTGCAGCCGGTCCGGGTTCACCGAGTTGACCAGCGCGACCGGGTAGTCCACCGCCAGCTTTCGGGCCAGCTCGAGGCAGTCGTCGAACGACCCGTCGACCTGCAGCAGCTTCGCGCCGTGCACGAGCGCCTGGGCCAGCTTCCCGATCGCGATCTTGCCCGCGGGCACGAGCACCGCGCACGTCAGGCCCGCCCGCGCGGCGTAGGCGGCGGCGCTGGCGCTCGTGTTGCCCGTCGACGCGCAGATCACCGCCTTGGCGCCCGAGCCGGCGGCGACGGTGATCGCGACGGTCATCCCGCGGTCCTTGAACGAGCCGGTCGGGTTGAGCCCCTCCACCTTGAGGTACACCTCGCACCCCGTCCGGGCGGAAAGCACCGGGGCCGGCAGCAGCGGCGTGCCCCCCTCCTGCAGGGTGACCACCGGCAGCCCGGCGGTCACCGGCAGCCGGTCGCGGTATTCGGTGATGACGCCGCGCCACGGCGCGCGCGCGCCGGTGGCCGCCGGGGATGCGTTCCGCGCATCCGAGGGGGAAACGCTCATAACGGGTCTTCCTCCCCTTCCACCCGCATGACGCTGGCCACCGCCCGGACGACGGGAAGGGCCTGGAGTTCGAGGATCGTCGCGGCGAGGTCGGCGTCCCTGGCCTCGTGCGTGACGATGATGAGCAGCGCCTCGTCGCCCCTGCTCGTCTGCCGTACCGCCTGGATGGAGACGTCGTGCCTGGCGAACGCCTCGGCGACCGGGGCGAGCACGCCGGGGCGGTCGTCGACGTCCAGGGATACGTGGTACCTGGTCAGCGTATCGCCCATCGGCAGCACGGGCAGCTCGGCGTAGGTGGAAAGTTCGGGCCCGTGCGTGCCGGCCAGCCGGTTGCGGGCGACCGCCACGATGTCGCCGAGCACCGCGCTCGCCGTCGGCGTCCCGCCGGCCCCGGCGCCGTAGAACATGAGCTGCCCCGCCGACTGCGCCTCGACGAACACCGCGTTGTAGGCGCCGCCCACGGCCGCCAGCGGATGCGACCGCGGGATCATCGCCGGGTGCACGCGCACGCTGACACCCGAGTCCGACCGTTCGCAGATCGCGAGCAGCTTCACGATGCGGCCGAGCGCCTTCGCGGAGGCGATGTCCGCGGCCGTCACCTCGGTGATGCCCTCACGGTGCACATCGGCCGCGGTGACCCGGGTGTGGAAGGCCAGCCCGGCGAGGATCGCGGCCTTCGCCGCCGCGTCGAACCCCTCCACGTCGGCGGTCGGGTCCGGCTCGGCATACCCGAGCGCCTGCGCCTCTTCCAGCGACTCGCTGAAATCGGCGCCCGAGGTGTCCATCCGGTCCAGGATGAAGTTGGTGGTGCCGTTGACGATGCCGAGCACCCGGTGCACGGTGTCGCCCGCGAGCGACTCGCGCAGCGGCCGCAGCAGCGGGATCGCGCCGGCCACGGAGGCCTCGTAGTAGAGGTCGGCGCCACAGCGGCGGGACGCCGCGTGCACCTGCTCGCCGTGCTCGGCGAGCAGCGCCTTGTTGGCGGTGACCACGGACTTGCCGGTCTCCATCGCGGCGACCAGCAGCGAGCGGGCCGGCTCGATGCCGCCGATCACCTCCACGACGATGTCCACGTCCGGCCGGCTGGCCAGCCCGATGGCGTCGGTCGTCAGCAGCGCGGGGTCGACGCCTGGCCGCGAGTGGGACAGCCGCCGCACCGCGATCCCGGCGAGCTCGAGCCGCGCCCCGGTGCGCACCGCGAGGTCGTCCGCCTGCTCCCGCAGCAGCCGGGCAACCTGGGACCCGACCACTCCGCAGCCGAGCAGGGCGATCTTCAGCGTTTTCATCCGACATCCAATCGCAGCAGGTCATCCAGGTTCTCGCGGCGGACGATCGCCCGCGCCGAGCCGTCCCTGACGGCCACCACGCCGGGCCGCGGCAGGTGGTTGTAGTTGGACGCGAGCGACCAGCAGTAAGCGCCGGTCGCCGCGACCGCCAGCAGGTCGCCCGGGGCCAGGTCCGACGGCAGGTAGCAATGCCGCACCACGATGTCGCCGCTCTCGCAGTGCCGTCCCACGACCCGCGAGAGCATCGGCGGCGCGGACGAGGACCGCGACGCGAGCGCGCACGTGTAGGACGCGTCGTACAGCGCGGTGCGGATGTTGTCGCTCATCCCGCCGTCCACGCTCACGTAGGTCCTGATCCCGTCCACGTCCTTGATCGTGCCGACCTCGTACAGCGTCACCGTGGACGGGCCGACGATCCCGCGTCCGGGCTCGATCGTCAGCCGTGGCACCGGCAGGCCGAAGGCGGCGCACTGCGCCGTCACGATCGCCCGCAGCCCGGCCGCGAGCGACTTCACCTCGGGCGCGTCGTCGTCCGGCGTGTACGCGATCCCGAACCCGCCGCCCAGGTCGAGTTCGGAGACGACGACCCCGTGCTCGGCGGCGATCCGCGCCGCCAGCTCGACGACCCGGTGCGCGGCCACCTCGAACCCGGCGGTGTCGAAGATCTGCGAGCCGATGTGCGAGTGCAGCCCGGCGAACTCGACCGAGGGCAGCGCGAGCACCCGCCGCACCGCCTCGTCGGCGGCGCCGGACGCCAGCGAGAAGCCGAACTTCTGGTCGTCGTGCGCGGTGGCCATGAACTCGTGCGTATGCGCCTCGACGCCGGTCGTCACCCGGACCAGGACCCGCGGCCGCGTGCCGGCCTGCTCCGCGAAGTACGCGAGCCTGGCGATTTCCTCGAAGGAGTCCACGACAACGTGCCCGATGCCCGCGGAGACCGCACGGGACAGTTCGGCGGCCAGCTTGTTGTTGCCGTGCAGCGTGATCATCGCCGGATCGACCCCGGCGGACAGCGCGACCTCGAGCTCACCGCCGGTGCACACGTCGACACCGAGGCCCTCTTCGGTAACCCAGCGGAGCACCGCTCGCGAGCAGAACGCCTTCGCGGCGTAATAGACGTGCGTGTCGTTCCCGAACGCTTCCGCGTACTCCCGGCAGCGTTCCCGCACGTCCTCTTCGTCGGTGACGAACACCGGCGTGCCGAACTCCGCGGCCAGGTCACGGACGTCGACGCCGCCGAGCGTCAGCACGCCACCGTTCCGCTGGGCGCCGCGCGGCCAGATCGCCGGGTGCAGCGCGTTGAGGTCGGCGGGTGGCGCCGGCGGGTGGTCAGCGGGCAGCACGTCCGCGTGACGCGGCCCAGCGGGGTGAGCGACACGGCTCACTGCGGTTCTCCCAATCTCATGGTCACATCCGGTCGGGCGCGCCGACCCCGAGCAGCCCCAGCCCGGCGGCGAGGCCCGCCCGCGCCGCCCCGGCCAGGGCCAGTTTGTCACTCCCGGGAGCTCGGGCGGTGCCCCGGTGGCTGGCGGAAGTCAGCGCGGCGATGCTGACGCCGGCCAGGTCCTCGAGGTACCGGGCGAACTCGTCGGGCCGCTCACGGCGCGCGGCCACTGCGACCCGTTCCGGGAGCCAGGACAGCGCGTCAAGCAGCGCCAGCTCCCCCGGGTCGGCGGGCGGGCGCGGCGGGGCCGCCTCCGCCGCGCCGGGGGTGGCCGCCCAGCGCACCCCGGACGCGGCGCGGGCGTGCGCGTACCTCACAGCATAGGCGGGGTTCTCCAGCACATGCCTCGCTATTACCGCCGGGTCGATCCGCACCGGCTGCCCCGGCACGGTCCTGGCCAGCGTAAACCGCACCGCGTCCGGCCCGGCGAAGGCGACGGCCGCCGCCACGTCCGTCGCGCCCGGCTGACCCGTCGCGCCCGGTTCCGCTCCCTTGTCATCCGAACGTACGCGTGCTTCCTCCCCAGCCAGCGCTCCTGCCGCGGCGGCGAGCCTGGCGGTCAGTTCCACGGCGAGCATCTCCCGTGCCTCTTCCCAGCCGGCGGCTGCGAGCGGGTCCGCCGTGGGCGGCGCGGGCAAAATCACGCCGCGGAGCGCGTCGCTGGACGCGCAGCCGGGGCCGGCCGCGGCGATGCGTGCGGGGAGCGCGGCGAGAGCCTGGGGCGTGACGGTGACCGTGAGGTAGCCGGGGCCAGTGACCTCGGCTTTCTCGATCCAGGGCTCGGCCGCCAGCCGCGCGGCCAGCGCGCTGGCCGCGCGCGGGTGCGCCAGCGCGACGCTGGACGCGTACTGACCGGGCGTTCCCGTCGGGCGCAGCCCCGGATCGGCGGGGCCGAGCCCGGCCGCGGCGAGCGCCCGCGAGATCGCCTCCCGCAGATCGCGAGTCAGCACCGGGCGCTAGGCGGGCGGGACGCCGGCAAGTTCCCGGACGACGCGGATCATCTCGCCTGGGTCGAACGGCTTGGTGAGGTAGGCGTCCGCGCCGACGTTCTTGCCGCGCGCCATGTCCTCCTCCTGGGCGCGGGCGGTGATCAGGACGACCTTGATGTTTGCTGTCAGCGGCTCCTGGCGCAGCTGCACCGCGGTCTCCCAGCCGTCGAGCCTGGGCATCATGACGTCGAGCGTGATCACGTCCGGGGCAATCGCCCGCACCTTGTCGAGGCAGTCCTGGCCGTCGATCGCGGTCGCCACGTCGAACCCCTCGAGGGTAAGATTTACCACGATAAGCTGCCGGATTACTTCGTCGTCGTCGACCACGAGCACGCGTCCCAAACCTTGCGTCACGCGGGTGAGGCTACCCGCTCAGGCGACGTCATGGGTAAGGCGGGCCGCGCCCGGCGCGAACGAAGGCGCGGGACTGGTAACCTTTCGAAGTCACCGAGCCCCCATAGCTCAGGGGATAGAGCACCGGCCTCCGGAGCCGGGTGCGCAGGTTCGAATCCTGCTGGGGGCGCTCTTGGACTGGGCAGCATGCAAGATGCACGAGATGGCCATCATGACCAGCAGGGCGCTGCGCGCCGTCTGCGCCGCGGTGATCGTCGCGGTGACGATCACCGCCTGCCAAGACACCAGCCCGGATCCGGCCGCGTGTAAGGCGGCCCTGCAGGCGCAGTACGTGAAGGCGAAGCCCGGACACGACCAGCTCGGGCCCGAGCCGGCCAACTGCAAGGGGCTGCCGAAAGCGGAGGTGCAGCGGTTCACCCAGCAGGTGCTGCAGGGCAAGTAACCGCACGGGGGCTCGCGAGCCCCTGATTCCATGATCACGAAAGTTCCGCATCGTATAAGTGCACGAGCTTTTCGTGATCATGGGATACGGCGGCTAGCGAGGCCGCGATCGCCTCTTGCCAGGACTGGAGGAAGGCCGGGTAGCTGGCGGCGAATTCGCCGAGGTGGTGGCTGGCGGCGTCGGTCAGCGCTGTCAGCTGGTACGTGACCTCGACCTGGCTGCCGTGGCCAGCGGCGTCGACGGTGACCGTCACGGTGCCGGCCTGGTGGCCCGGGGTCACGCGGGCGTACGAGATCCGCTTGCCAGGTTCCCGGTCCGTCACGAGCCAGATCGTGTGCTGGCCGTGGGCCTCGGTCTCGAAGACGGTGCCCGGCTCGGTGTCATCGCGGACCTCGGCAGGAAAACGGGGCCGCCAGCCGTCGGCCCAATCCTGTTCCCCGCGCGGGCTGAACAGGCGGAACGCCTCGCCGGGCGGGAGATCGACCTGGATGCGGCCGGTGAGCCGCCGCGGCGCGCTGGTCACGGTTCCTCCGTCAGCTTGTGCGCGTCGGCGGCGGTCAGCCGCAGCTCGTAGACCGCCTTGAGCTGGTCGACCTTGGCGAGGACGGGCGGGCTGAACGGCGCCTTGCCCTCGAACGCGTGCAAGACGATGCCCTCGACGAGATCGCCGAGGGACACGTCCAGGTATTCGGCCAGGCCCTTGAGGACCTTCAGCGTGTTGCGCTCGATGCGGAGGCCCGTCTGAACACGCTCAACTGTTACCATGGTAACAAGATAACATGTCGAGACGAATTGCCGGGTCAGAGCACATTTCTGCTACTGAGCAAAATGCATCGTCAGATAGTCGACCGGCCAGCAGATGTGACCAGTTCGCCTAGCTTTCGATGGGATGATTGCATACCTGTCGGAACCGGGCTTCACTATGTGAGGTCGGGTCAGCGGTGTTGCGCGGGAGGCAGGCATGGCGATCGAGCAGGTGCTTACCGAGCAGGAACGAGCGGCGGAGCTGAACGTGCGGGAGTTGCGGCAGCTCGTCGGGCTGGTCGAGCACGACCCCGCCGGCGACCCGTTCCCGATCAGCGGCTGGGACGCGCTGGTGTGGACGGTGGGCAACGCGGCGCAGGCGGCGCTGTTCTTCCAGGCGGTGTACGGGATGGAGCTCGTCGCCTACGCCGGCCCCGAAACCGGGCACCGGGACCACGCCTCCTACGTGCTGCGCAGCGGCGCGGTGCGGTTCGTGCTCAACGGCGCGGTGGCGCCGGACAGCCCGCTCATCGCCGTGCACGGCAGGCACGGGGACGGGATCTCCGACATCGCCTTGCAGGTGACAGACGTCGACAAGTGCGTCGCGCACGCGCGCGCCACCGGGGCGAGGATCCTGGACGAGCCGCACGACGTGTCTGATGAGCACGGCACCGTGCGCGTCGCCGCGATCGCGGCCTACGGCGACCTCCGGCACACCCTGATCGACCGGTCCCGGTATGACGGGCCCTACCTGCCCGGGTACGTGGCGCGGAGCTCGGCTTTCGCCAGGCCCGCGGGCGCCGCCAGGCGGGTCTTCCAGGCGATCGACCACGTCGTCGGCAACGTCGAGCTCGGCCGGATGGACGAGTGGGTCGGGTTCTACAACCGCGTCATGGGCTTCACCAACATGGCCGAGTTCATCGGCGACGACATCGCCACGGACTATTCGGCGCTGATGAGCAAGGTGGTCGCCAACGGCAACCACCGGGTGAAGTTCCCGCTGAACGAGCCCGCGGCCGGGAAGAAGAAGTCGCAGATCGACGAGTACCTGGAGTTCCACGGCGGGCCCGGCCCGCAGCACGTGGCGCTCGCGACCGGCGACATCCTGCGCACCGTGGACGAGCTGTCGGCACGGGGCGTGGAGTTCCTGCCGACGCCCGCGTCCTACTACGAGGCCCCGGAACTGCGCGCGCGCATCGGCCAGGTGCGCGTTCCCATCCAGGAGCTGCAGCGGCGCGACATCCTGGTCGACCGGGACGAGGACGGCTACCTGCTGCAGATCTTCACCAGGCCGATCGGCGACCGGCCGACGGTCTTCTTCGAGTTCATCGAGCGGCACGGCTCGCTCGGCTTCGGCAAGGGCAACTTCAAGGCCCTGTTCGAGGCCATCGAGCGCGAGCAGGAACGCCGCGGCAACTTCTGAGCGGCTACGCGTCGTCGGCCACGTCGACGACGATCACGGTGGTGTTGTCGTGCCCGCCCGCGTCGTCGGCCGCGGCCACCAGCGTGGTGGCCGCCCGCTGCGGGTCCCCCGTGGCGAGCAGCGGCAGGATCGCCTCGTCTTCGAGCTCGCCGAACAGGCCGTCAGAGCACAGCAGGTACCGGTCGCCGGCGATGGCCGGCAGCAGCCAGTGGTCGGGCCGGACGATGGCGTCGCTGCCCAGGGCGCGGGTGACGATGTTGCGCCGCGGGTGGGTACGCGCCTGCTCGCGGGTGAGCGCGCCAGCGCGGAAGAGTTCCTGGACCTCCGAGTGGTCGACCGACACCTGCTCGAGGCGGCCGCCGGCCAGCCGGTAGACGCGCGAGTCCCCCACGTTGAACACCATCAGCCGGGCGCCGTCCACCGTCTCGACCGCGGCCAGGCCGGTGATCGTGGTGCCCATCCCGTTCGCCTCGTCCTGCTCGATGATGACCCGGTTAGCGTCCTCGAGCCCGACCAGGATGCTCTCCGCGTACAGCGCGCGGCCGGGGACGACGCACTTGGCGAGTTCCTCGACCGCGAGCCGGCTCGCCACGTCGCCGGCGCCATGCCCGCCCATCCCGTCGGCCACCGCGTATAGCGGCGGCAGGACGAGATAGCTATCTTCGTTAACCCGGCGAACGCGGCCAATCGTGGTGGCGACGCCATGAAAGAACCGGGTCATTGCCGCAGTATGACAGAGGAATCACTGCGCTGCGGCCGTGCTGACCATGGAGAAGGGTATTTGGCCGGGGAGACAGCCGCTTACGTTCGGAATGAAATGGAAGAAGGACTCACATGCCACAGCCGGGGTTCCGCGAGGTCACCGAGATGTCGTTCGCGCTGCCGTTCACCTTCGGCTGGGACGACTACGTGCAGATCCTCACCGACATCGCGGAAAAGCTCGGCCCGGCACTCGGCTGGCAGCCCCGCCAGTAGCGCCCGTTGCCGGGTCTCAGGCCGGCGGCGCGCTCAGCACCTCCGCCGGGTCGTGGCCGAGATCGTGCAGCAGGACGATGGCGGCGTTCCGCCCGGGCGCGCCGGTGATGGAGCCGCCCGGATGCGTGGTCGCCCCGGTCTGGTACAGGCCGGGAACCGGCATCCGGTGGGACGCCCAGCCGGGCGCCGGGCGCAGCGGCCCGGACTGCGCCACGCCGCGGTCGCCGCCATGGAACGCGCCGTGCACCATGTGCGGGTTCAGCTGCTCGTAGTCCGCCGGCGACAGGACGAGCATGGCCTCGATGACCTCGTCGGTGAACCCGGGGGCGAACGCCCGCAGGTGCTCGAGCTGGCGGGCGGCGTGCTCCTTCTTGGCCGCGTCCCAGCCGGGCGGTCCGCCGGGCAGGTCGTAGACCTGCTGGCTGAGCAGCTTGACGGTGTGCTTCCCTTCGGGAGCGCGGGACGGGTCCGCCAGGGTCGGCGTCGCGACGAGGAGCCAGGGCACGTCCGTGACGAACCGGCCGGCCCGCAGGTCCTGGCCGAGCCGTATGACGTCTTCCGGCCAGCCGACGGTCCCGGCCGAGACGGCCGCGGTCCGGCCCGAGCCGTCGCGGCTTTCGAACACCGGCGGCGCGCTGGCCGCGAGGTACACGCCGAACCCGGGGATGCCGGCGTCGTAGGTGTCGACCGAGTAGTGGAACTCTTCTGGCCACGCCGCGGCTGGCGCCATGTCCCGCAGCTGGGTGACGTGAATCGTCGACAGCACCGCCCTGGCCGCCCGGTACCGCGCTCCGCCGGCGGTCTCCACCCCGGCGCACCGGTCGCCGTCGAACAGCAGGCCGGTGACGCGCTCGCCGCAGCGCACCGTGCCGCCGTGGTCCTCCAGGTACCTGACCAGGGCGGCGACGAGCTGGCCCGAGCCACCGGGGATGATCGACCAGCTGCGCTGCTGGCGGCCGAAGATCAGCGAGTAGGCGAGCACGCCGGAGCCGGGGACGTCGACCGCCTGGTTGGTCTGGAAGGCCATCCACAGCATGAACGCCCGGACGTGCGGGTCCCGGAACTCGTGCCTGATCACGTCCCACGCCGACAGCTGGCGGCGACGCTGCCAGAGCCTTCCACGCGGGTGCTCGGCGAGCCGTGCGTCCAGCGACGGGCCGAAGCCGACCGGGGTGAACTGCGACCCGCTGAACACCGACTTAACCTCGTCGTACTCGGCGAGCAGCCGCTGGTACGCGGCGGCGTCGGCGGCATCGAACCGGGCGATCTCCGCCGCGGTGCGCTCCCGGTCGAGCCACATGGTGAGCTGATCGCCGTCGGGGAACGCGACGTGCGCCACCGGGTCGGGGTCGATGTAGCGCAGGCCGTAGCTGGCCATCAGCCCGAGTTCGTCGCCGGTGAGCAGCGGGTTGACCCGGATCAGCGTGTGCCCGGTCGCGCAGGTGTCGATGCCGTAGCCGGGAAGCAGGATCTCCTCGGTCGTGCAGCCGCCGCCCGGCACCGGGCGCGCGTCGAGCACCAGGCACCGGTACCCCGCCTTCGCCAGGTAGCAGGCGGCGATCAGGCTGTTGTGCCCCGCGCCCGCGACGACGATATCCGCGTCGGCATCGATCATGCGGTTCTCCTTGCTGCTCGCTTCTCCGCCTTGCTACGCTCGCCCCGCTATATCACACGGGCGGGAAACATTATGAACACCAGCAGGCTCGCGGTAGTGACGATGTCCGCCATCGCGGCCGGCGTGCTCGCCGGCTGCGCAGGCTCGGGGTCCCCGGCCGGCGGGGGCGGCACCCAGAGCGCCCCGGCGTCGCGGAGCGCCCCGGGCAGCGCCGCCCCGGCGGCGAGCCAGAGCGCCGCCAGCACCGCCGCGGCGGCGTTCGTCCCGATCGTGGAGCCGTTCGATCCCGGCCACCCGGCCCGCGCCGTCTCCTCCCCCGCGAACTGCGGCAGCCAGAGCACCACCCTGGCCATCGTGGCGTGCTACGAGAACAAGACCGAGAGCTGGGACGCGGAAATCGACGCGACGCAGCAGGGCCGCTACCAGAGCGCAGCGGCGGCCCAGCAGGCCGCCATCAATTCCGCGGACAGCGCGTGGCTCGCCGCCCGCAAGACCGTCTGCGCGACGGCGTACCAGACGGGCGGCACCATCGACCAGATCAACATCGCGGCCTGCCTGCTCGACGAGAGCACCGCCCGGCTGCTCGGGCTGCGGGGCACCATTCCCCCCGAGGCGGTGCTCAAGTCCACCGACAGCACCAGCCTCAGCGACGTCGCCTGGTACACCACTGCCGAGGGAACCCGCATCGGGATGATCGACACGCAGGGCGATAGCACCGGCGGCGCGATCATCGCCTGGGTGATCATCGCCGGCGCGGACGGCTTCGCGGTCAACCCGGCCCAGTTCTATTACAGCGACGGTTCCTTCACCGATCCCGGCATCGTCCAGCAGCCCGCCCCTGGTTCCGGGTACCGGGTCGCGCCGGGAGCCCAGTACCAGTTCAGCATCGACTACAGCCGCCTCCAGTCCGACCCGAACGCGGGCAAGAGCGGCGGCTGGGTCTACGCGCCGGGCGCCCCGGTGGCCGTCTGGCGCTGATCGCCGGCGGGGGATTGCGGCGGCCGCCGGGCTGTGCTCCGCTGGTAGTGCGACGAGGCCCTGTCGCCTGACGGCGGGAGGTAAACAAACATGAAGGTCAGCGTTGCGGAGCAGGTGCCATACCGGTTCCTGCCCGACGACTTCGGTGAGCACAACAGCTCGGTTGTGACCGCCCCGTACGAGGTCGTCGATCCGGGCCGGATGCACGAATCCATCTTCTCGGCTTACGCGGAACTGATGCACGCCGTCCGGGCGGGCTTCGACGGCATCGTGGTGACCGAGCACAGCCAGTCCTCCTACGACATCTCGCCCAACCCGACCCTGCTCGCCTCGGCCGTCGCCTGCGCGGCGCGGGCGGAAGGTCTCGACCCGGCGATCGCCATCCTCGGCCGCTCGCTCGGCAAGACCCGGGAGCCGCTGAAGATCGCCGAGGAGTACGCCCTGCTCGACTGCATCAGCGGGGGCCGGCTCATCGCCGGCTTCCCCGTCGGGCTCAGCTACGACGCGAACCTCAACGCCTCGCTTCCCGCGATCGAGACCCGCGACCGTGCCCGCGAGCACCGCGAGCTGATCCTCAAGGCGTGGACGGCGCCCAGGCCCTTCCCCTGGAATGGCCGCTACGAGAAGTACGGCCAGGTGAACATCTGGCCCCGGCCCATCCAGCAGCCGCACCCGCCCGTCTGGATCCCGGGCACCGGTTCGCCGGGGACGCTGCGCGACATCCTCAGCAACGACTTCGCCTTCGTGTACCTGAGCTGGGACGGCCCGAAGCTCGTCGGGCGGCAGGTCTTCGACCGCTACTGGGACATGGCCGAGGAGATGGGCCGCGACCGCAACCCGTACCGGCTCGCGTTCATGCAGGTGGTTGCCGTGTCCGAGACCGACGAGCGAGCGGAGAAGGAGTACGCCAGGCACCTCATGGCGCTCTACCACTCCGGCCTCGGCGCCATTCCCGGCACCGCCATGGCCGTGCCCGGCTATGCCGAGCCCGCCGCCATCGAAGCCATGCTGCGCGGCGGGGGACCCGACGGGATGCTGGCCCGGATGCGGACGGCGACCTACCAGGAGATCATCGACACCCAGGTCGCGATCGTCGGCAGCCCGGCGACCGTCGCCGACCAGATCGAGGCGTTCGTCCGCGAGTTCCGGATCGGCAACCTGCTGGTGATGCTGCAGAACGGCTCGATGCCGCGCGACCTGACCGAGAAGAACATCTCGCTGTTCGCCGCGGAGGTGCTGCCCCGGCTGCGGCCCATCTGGGACGCGGAAGGCTGGGAAAACCGCTGGTGGCCAGCCGCCACGGTCGGGGTGACTGCGGGCGCCGCTGGCGGGGCAGCCGCGGCGGCCGGAACGGAGGCTCGATGACAACGGCGGAGGCGGCCGTCCGCGACGAGACGGTCGAGGTCTGGGACGGCCGGCTGCGGCTCCACGTCAAGGTCGCGGGCGAGGGGCCGCCGCTGCTGTTCTTCCATCCGCTGTCCGGCCTGGCCTGGGATCCGCTGCTCGGGCAACTGGCGGCGCGGCACACGGTGTACGCGCCGGAACACCCCGGCACCTCGCCCGGCGATCCGCACGCGATCTCGCAGGTGCAAACGTTCTGGGAACTGCTGCTTGGGTACGAAGAGCTGGTGCGCGAGCTCGGGCTCGACCGGCCGGCGGCCGTCGGCCAGTCGTTCGGCGGCATGGTCGCGGCCGATCTCGCGGCCACCTTCCCGCGGCTGTTCTCCAGGCTCGTGCTGCTGTCGCCCCCCGGCCTGTGGCTCGACGCCGCGCCGATCCCGCTCATGCAGATGGTGGCGGGCCCGCCAGAGGACGTGCCGAACTACCTGTTCGCGCACCCGGAGAGCCAGGCGGCCCAGGCGGCCATGGCCCTCCCCGCCGACCCAGGGCTGATCCCGAAGGCGATCGCGCAGAGCGCCTGGAACATCGGCTGCACGACGAAGTTCGCCTGGCCGATCGCGGACCACGGCCTGGGCCGCCGGCTGTACCGCGTTCAGGCGCCCACGCTGATCGTCTGGGGACGCCAGGACGCGCTCATCCCCGTCGCCTACGCGGAAGAGTTCGGCAGCCGCATCGCGGGCAGCCAGGTCGAGGTGATCGACGACTGCGGTCACGTGCTCCAGGCGGACCAGCCCGAGCGCACGCTGGCCGCGGTAAGCAAGTTCCTCGCCGGCTGACCGGAGTCGACCGTTGGCCGGCCGACCGCGGCCGGCCTACCGCAGCTGGTACGCCAGGTCCACCACGCCGGGCAGCGACAGCAGCTCGCCGGCGGGCGGCGCCTGGATGCCCTCGCGCAGCGTCCAGTGATCCATGTAGACGCCGGCCGGCAGCCAGTAGTCGTCACACGGCAGGTTGTCCCTGATGACGACGAACCCCTCGCCCCGGTAACGCCGCTGGCCCGGGCACGGCACCCAGTACGCGAGCCCGGCACTGCGGGTGACGAGCGGCACGATGTCCACGATCTGGCCCCATTCGACGTACTCCCACAACCGTCCGTCATCGAGGGGGCTGGCCGTGAACGGCGGCCATTGCAGCGGGCAGCTGGTGCCCGCCATCGGCATGACCCGGATCTCGGGGAATCGCACGGGCGTTTCCGGCGTCCTCGGGCGCGGGCAGCGCACCGCGAGCATCACGGTGACCTGGCAGTCGGTCACCCAGCCGAGCAGCGCGCCGTCGCGCGGGAGCGGCATGCCATCGCTGATCACCTGGCGGATGGCGCCGGAGACCGGCTCTCCCGGACGGATCTGCTGAGCGAGCCCGTCGCGGCCGTCCCACGACCTGATGACGAAGAGATCGTCGCCGACGTGGGTCAGGACGTAGAAGCCGGCCGATCCGGGGGCGCGGCTCATCAGGACCATCGACCGGTACCCGCCGGTCACGGCGGGCGACGTTACCGCCAGTGGGTAGCAACGGAACAACCGCAGGCAAGCCGCGAACGACGCCGCGCCGGGTAGGGCCTGAACAAACACGTTCTGCTCCTCGCGGGCTCCTTGTATGGATAGCGGCCTATGCCGCTTGCAGCACAAATGCTGCTGCAAGTTGCACGAGATAGACATCGGTCAGCTGACGTATATCGATACTGCCCGCGGCGCCCGGGGCCGATACCCGTAAGCTGGCGCCCGACGGCTCATCCGGGAAAAGGAGAATTCGGCGCAATGTCGCAGCGACGCGTGCTTTTCGGCGCAAGCCTTGGCCAGTGGAACGGCGCGGATGTCGGTAATGTGCCGGCCATCCTGGAGATAGCGGCCGAAGCCGATCGCGGCGGCCTCGACGTGTTCACGATCGCGGACCACCTGTACTTCGGTGACAAACTCGACGCCTATTCCGCGGTCGGGTTCGTGCTCGGCCAGACCGCCAGCATCTCCGGCGCCGTGATCGTCACCAACCTGCCGACCCGGCCCGCGCCGGCGCTGGCGCGCACGATCACCTCGCTGTCCGCGCTGTCCGGCGGCCGGGTCATCCTCGGGATCGGGGCCGGCGCGATCTGGGACATGATCCCTCAGCTCGGCATCCCGCGGCTGACACCCGGAGCGGCGGTGCTGGCCATGGAAGAGGCGATCACGCTGATCAGGTCGTTGTGCGGCGGCGGCGAGCCGGTCACCTTCGACGGATCGTTCTACCAGGTAGGCGCCCTTCAGCCGGCGCCGATCGCGGCGCCGCTCATCTGGACCGGATCGGTGGGCCCCAAGTCGCTGGCCGTGACCGGGCGGCACGCCGACGGCTGGGTTCCCTCCATGGGATCGGACTGGCTGAGCACGAGGTACCGCGAGTCGCGGCCGGTGATCAACGAGGCCGCGGCCTCGGTCGGCCGGGACCCATCGGAGATCGTCGACGTCTTCAACTTCGGCGGCCGGATCACCTCCGCTCCGCTCGCGCAGACCCGCGGTGAGGACGGGCGCTGGATCGGCGGATCGGCGGCGCAGTGGATCGAGGAGATGACCTCCGCGGTGCTCGAGCACGGCGCGGGCGGGTTCATTTTCCGCACCACCGACGACACTCCCGCGCCGGTCGCGGTGGCCCGCTTCGCGCAGGAGATCGTCCCCGCCGTCCGCGAGGCCGTCGACAAGGACTGACAAGCGAAGATCCCTGCCGGCCGCCGTGGCCGCTCCATGCGGCGCGCCATCGCTCGGCGCGAACGCCGGCGCGGCTCGCCGCATCCCCCCCAATGCGTCCGGCCACGGCGGCCGGGGCCAGGATTGCGCCGTGCCGGTCCCCTCACAAACCGGCAGGCACAGGGCACCATCGGCATGCCAGGCATGCCGCCGCGCTCCCCCTTAAACCCGCGAAAAGTGAAAGCGCGGAGCGACCTCCTGGCAGGAGGTTAAACTTGTTTGGCGCGCTAGCGCATCATCCGAATTATGTAGTGATATGTGCATATGCGACCTCATCGCGGGTCATTTCCCGTCGCCTAGATTGAGAGAGCGGACATAAGGTCACAGCTGCCCCAGGAGCCTAACAGCTTCGTCGGTCGTGAACGTGAGCTCGACGAGCTGCGCAAGCTCGTGAGCGGCACCCGCTTGCTCACGCTGACAGGTCCTGGCGGCATCGGGAAGACCCGGCTGGCGCTCCGCACGCTTGCCGTCGTGGCCGACGAATTTCCCGACGGCGCCTGCTTCGCGGAACTCGCCGACCTGGCCAATCCGGACCTGGTCGTGGCTCGCGTCGCGTCCGCCGCGGGCGTCACGGAAGAGCCTGACCGGCCGCTGCTCGAGACGCTGGCCGACGCGCTGAGACCCCGCCGGATGCTGCTCGCGCTCGACAACTGCGAGCACCTGCTCGACGCCTGCGCGCGGGTGTGCCAGCGGCTGCTGGCCAGCTCGGCCGAGCTGCGGCTGCTTGCCACCAGCCGCGAGCCGCTGCGGGTCGCGGGTGAGACGGTGTGGCCGGTGCCGCCGCTCCCCGTCGCGTCGGGCGACCGCTCTCCGGGGGCCGCTGTCCAGCTTTTTTCCGAACGGGCCCGTGCCGCTGCCCCGGGTTTCGCCCTTACCCAGTCGAACGCCGGCGCCGTCGCGGAGCTGTGCCGCAACCTCGAGGGGTTTCCGCTCGCGATCGAGCTGGCCGCCGCCCGGCTCGGCACCCTGACCGTCGAGCAGATCCGGATGCGGCTGGCCGACAGGTTCGGGCTGCTGACCATCGGCGACCGGGCCGGGCCGCCGCGCCAGCGGACGCTGCGCGCCGCGATCGACTGGAGCCACGACCTGCTCACACCACGGGAGCAGGTACTGCTGCGGCGGCTGTCCGTCTTCGCCGGCTGGTCGATCGAGATGGCCGAGGACGTGTGCCCGGACGAGCAGGTGCCCGCCGGAAGCGTGCTGGACACGCTGGGCGCGCTCGTGGACAAGTCGCTGGTGGTCCGCGAGCCGGAAGCGCTGGGCCAGGCCCGGTTCCGGATGCTCGACACCATCCGCGAGTACGCGGCCGGGAAGCTCACCGCGGCGGGCGAGGCGTCCGCTGTCGCGCGGCGGCTCCGCGATTACGTGCTCGGCGTGGCCGAGCGGAACTTCACGGTGGGCATGGCCCTCGTTCCCGCGCCGTGGCAGGACCGGGTGGACGTGTTCCGCAGGTACGACGTAGACGCGAGCAACGTCTGGCTGGTCCTGAGCCAGTGCCTCGCGGACGGCGACGTGCGGACCGGGCTGCGGATCTGCACCGCGATCCGGCCCTGCATGCTGGTGCGCGGCGAGTTCGCCCTCGGCGGCGCGTGGCTGGACGCGTTTCTGGACCGGGACGAAGCGGCCGCCGTGGAGCCGGGGATCCGCGGCCCGGCGCTCATCGGCCGGGCGCAGCTCGCGCTGTCGAACGACCCCGCGACCGCCGAGCCGGCGGCGCGGGCCGGGCTCGACCTGTGCCGGCAGGCCGGCGACGACTTCTGGACCGCCGCCGGACTGAACGTGCTCGGCGAGATCGCGGTGCATACCGGGCACACGGGCCAGGCCGAGGAGTTCGTCCGGGAGGCGACCGCGATCGCCGGGGCCGGGGGCGACCGCTGGAACGAGGGCTGGGCGCTCGGCATCCAGGCCGCGGTGGCCGGGATGCGCGGCCAGCTGCGGGAGGCGGCCGAGCTGGCCGCCGCGTCGATCGACGTCATGCGCGCCATCGACCACCGGTGGGGGGTCGCACGCGCGCAGCTCGGCCTCGGCGATCTCGCCAGGACGCGCGGCGACTTCGCCGACGCGCGCCAGCGGTACGCCGAGGCGCTGACCTACCTGCGGGAGATCAACGCCCGGCCGGAGATCGCGCGCTGCCTGTCCGGTCTCGGCCGGGTGGCGACGGACGTCGGCGCCACCGCGCTGGCCACGGAGTACCTCACCGAGAGCCTGCGGCTCAGCCAGGACATCGGAACGCGCATCGGGGTGGCTCGCGGCATGGAGTCGTTCGCCGCGCTCGCCGTCCGCGACGGTGAGCCCGAACGCGCGGTGCTGCTCGCCGCCGCCGCGACAGCGCTGCGGGAGGCGGCCGGCCTGCCTCCGCTGCCCGCCGCGCGAGCGGAGCGCTACCTCGCCCCCGCCAGGCGCCTCGGCGATGCCGCCGTCGCCCGGCTGTGGGCACGAGGCCTCGAGCTGTCGCCGGAGGCCGCCATCCGCATGGCGCTCGAGCCGCTGGCCACGCCGGCTGAGCCCGTACTGGCCGGCCCCGTACCGGCCGAGCCCGTTCCGGCCGTGTCCGCGGTGGCGCCGCCAAGCTCGCTGACGCCACGGGAACTGGAGATCGCCGCGCTCGTCGCCGAAGGCCGCAGCAACAAGGCCATCGCCGAAGAACTGGTCATCAGCCCCGCCACCGTTGCCAGGCACATCGCCAACATCATGACCAAGCTGGGGTTCCGGTCGCGTGCCCAGATCGCCGCCTGGACCGCCTACCGCGGGTTATCGCTCGGTCTCCTGGGCGCGAGCCTCTTCCACGGTCAGCTCCGCCGCCGGGTCGGCTTCCAGCCGCTCGTCGGGAATCGGCTGCCCGCTGAGCACCGAACGGCCGTACGTGCCGGCCTCGATCCGCGCCAGCGCCCGGTCGATGGCCTCGAGCCGGTCCTGCAGATCACCCTCGACCGCCTCGTCCTCATCATGCTCGGTCAGGGGCAGCCCTTCGTCCCCGAAGTCACGGGGACTGTCGTCGTCGGTCTCGAGGTCGGTGCTGGTCTCCGCCTCGGACTCCTTCAGCAGCCCCGCGACCTCGTTCCGCTCTTGCAGCAACAACTCTCGCGCCCGGCTCTCGTCCATGCCTGTTCTCTACCCCTTCCGACCGGCCATGCCCAGCTCCGCTTACGTGCTGAGCCTTACCGTACTGGCTCGCCTGGTGACCAGGGGCCCCCGGATCGGGGACTTCCGGCCTGTGACAGGGAGTGCCGCGAGCCGATATCCCGGGCACAGAAGGGCCAGTAGGCGAAGGGAAGGAGGCCGACATGGCGAACGTTATCGTCCGGGTCATCGAGATGCTGGTGGCCATCGGACTGGGCGCCGCGGTAATCGCCATGTTCGCGCTCGTGGTGATCTTTATCGTGCACGGCCTGCACACGGTGGGCCGGCAACACTGAGCTTCGGGCAAAGCCCGTTACCTCAATTCAGGCCAGGGCTGAAATCCGGCGGGACGATCACGTCGGCCGGACTAAGGTCGCGGACCGATGAACGGCCGAGCGCGAGCAAGGCCGAATCGATGCCAGCGCGCAGCACGTCGAAGACGTTGCGGACGCCGGACGGGCCGCCGGCGGCCAGCCCCCACAGGCAGGCGCGGCCGATCATCACCGCGCGGGCGCCGAGGGCGAGCGCCTTCACCACGTCGCCGCCCCGGCGGACGCCGCCGTCGAGCAGGACTTCGGCCTGACCGCCCACCGCGGCAACCACGGCG
>Ga0187806_1000072_pt1 | contig 22305 bp, 17 predicted proteins | sample NC_wetland_sal_i_7_FD_132470 | JGI IMG/M metagenome (GOLD analysis project Ga0187806, IMG submission 132470) | Wetland sediment microbial communities from Neuse River Estuary, North Carolina, USA - ASW_1 | ecosystem: Environmental > Aquatic > Freshwater > Wetlands > Sediment | place: USA: North... | reverse complement strand
CGGCGCTGCCGGGGACGGCGCTGCCGGGGACGGCGCTGCCGGGGACGGCGCTGCCGGCTCGGGCACTGGCCAAGCAGGAGGCCGACGGCCTGGCCGCGGCGGCCGCCGGGCCCGCCGCCGCATCGGCCGAGCAGGCGGCGCCGCTGCTTGAAGCGCGCGGCCTGACCAAACACTTCGCCGTGCATGGCGCCGCGATGGCAGGCCGGCGGCTGCTGGCCCGCGGATCGGCGCCCGCGGTCGTGCACGCGGTCGATGACGTGTCGCTCGCGCTGCCGGCCGCGCGGATCACCGCCGTGGTCGGCGAAAGCGGCTCAGGCAAGTCCACCCTGGCCCGGATGCTCGCCGGGCTCATCGGCCCGACGTCGGGTGAGCTGACGCTGAGCGGCCGCGCCCTCCCGCGCACGCAGCGGCGCCGGCGCGACTACGCGAAGACCGTCCAGATGGTGCTGCAAGACCCGTTCGCGTCGCTCAACCCGATCCACGACGTTTACTACCACCTGGCCAGGCCGCTCAAGGTGCACGGATTGGCCAGGTCCGGGTCCGACCTGGACGACAAGGTCGCGGCCGTGCTCGACCGGGTGGCGCTGAGCCCGGCGGACGCGTACATGCGCAAGTACCCGCACGAGCTATCCGGCGGTCAGCGCCAGCGAGTGGCCATCGCCCGGGCGCTGGCGGTGCAGCCGCGGGTGCTGCTGGCCGACGAGCCGGTCTCGATGCTGGACGTGTCCATCCGCCTCGGCGTGCTGAACCTGCTCAGCGACATGCGGGACCGCGAGCAGCTCGCGATCCTCTACATCACCCACGACATCGCCTCGGCCAGGTACCTGGCCGACACGATCGTCGTGATGTACGCGGGACGGGTGATCGAGACAGGCCCGGCCGTCCAGGTCACCGACTCCCCCGCGCATCCGTACACCCAGCTGCTGCTGAGCGCGGCACCCGACCCGGAGCGGACTACGCCGGTCACGCTGCGCGGCCGGGGCGCCCCGCCGAGCGCGATCGCGCCGCCGTCCGGCTGCCGGTTCCGCACGCGGTGCCCGCACGCCATGCCGATCTGCGCCGAGCAGGTCCCGCCGGCCTTCCCCGCAGGTCCCGGCCACGACAGCGCTTGCTGGCTCCTTGACCCCGGCGTAACCCGCGTGCCAGAGGAGGTCAATGCGAAACATGGGGTTGTGGTTGCGCGGCCAGTCACGACAAACCATGGTGAACCTGGCAAATCGGGCATAGCAGATCCCGGGCCCGAGTCCCGGCTCGGAGGAGGAGAGGTGATGAGCGCCGACAGTACCTAGCGCCAGACCAATCCACCAGTAATCACCGGCGCACGGCGGGCACCCGGCCGACCGGCGCCGCCGCGGAAAAAGACCCCGCAACGGTCACTTCACAACAGGCCGGCAGACGGCCGGCCGGGCACTTAGGAGTTTAGGTGCAATGAAACGCAGATACTCATACAGCGTCGCGGCGATCGCGCTCCTCACGCTTGGCGTCGCGGCCTGCAGCTCCTCGTCGAGCTCGCCCAGCTCAAGCTCGAGTTCGGGCACGAGCTCTTCGATGGGCAAACCGCTCACGATCGTGACGACCGAACTGTCGCCGATGACCGACAACTTCAACCCGTACTCCCAGACGGGCACCGGGTACGAGATGCACGCGGCGGACCTGTACGACATGCCGCTGATGGTCTTCAACACGCAGGACCCCACCGCGGCGCCGATCCCCGAGCTGGCCACCAGCTACTCCTGGTCGCCGGACGGGAAGACGCTGACCATCACCACCCGGTCCGGGGTGAAGTGGAGCGACGGCCAGCCGTTCAGCGCGGCCGACGTCGCGTTCACCTTCAACCTGCTCAAGAAGTACCCGGCGCTGAACACGCCGGCCACGCCGATCCCGGTCAGCGCGACCGGCTCGGGGAACACCGCGACGCTGACCTTCGCGCAGCCGGAACTCGCCGAGCTGTACTTCATCCTGCAGACGCAGATCGTGCCGGAGCACATCTGGTCCTCGGTCAGCAACCCGGTCACCTACGCCGACCCGAACCCGGTCGGCACCGGCCCGTACGTGCTCGACAAGTTCAGCCCGCAGGGCTTCACCATGAAGCTCAACCCGGACTACTACGCCAAGAGCACCATCCACGTTCCTGAGATCGACTTCCCCGCCTACACGAGCAACGCCAACCTGCTGCTCCCGGTCTCCAGCGGCACGATCGACTGGGGCGGGATCGCGATCCCCGGCGTGCAGGCGAACTACCTGTCCAAGAGCACGAACAACGTCACCTGGACCAGCGGCGCCCCGTACTTCACCGACAACAACGTGGTCGGGCTGTGGTTCAACGTGACGAAGGCACCGCTGAACGACCCAGCGGTCCGCCAGGCGATCAGCTACGGGATCAACAGGACGCAGCTGTCCGTGGACGGCGAGTCGAGCAACGAGCCGGCCGTGAGCAGCACGGCCGGGATGATCCTGCCGTCGCAGCAGAGCTACCTCCCGTCGTCGCTGGCCAACAACCTCCCCGCGAGCGGCGACGCGACCAAGGTCAGCCAGACCCTGACCGCTGACGGGTACACGAAGACCGGCGGCTTCTGGGAGAAGAACGGCCAGAAGATCACGTTCTCGATCGAGGACCCGGTCAGCTACAGCGACTACTACCTGGACTCGCAGCTGATCGTGAAGCAGCTCAACGCGCTCGGCTTCGACGCCTCGGTCAAGGGTGACGGCGGCCCCAACGGCCCGACCACCTGGACCAACGACCTCAACAACGGCACCTTCAGCGCCGCCATCCACTGGGGCGCCCAGGGCCTGACCCCGTACTTCACCTACGACAACTGGATGGACTCCACCCTGACGGCGCCGGTCGGCAAGACCGCCTCCGCCGACTACGGCCGGTTCAACGACCCGCAGGCCCAGTCGGCCCTGTCGGCGTACGCGCAGGCCAGCACCCCGGCGCAGCTCAGCGCCGCGATCACCCAGCTCGCCAACATCGAGACCACCCAGGTCCCGGTGGCGCCGCTGCTGCTCGGCGCGTCGTGGGCGGAGTACTCCACCCGCGACTACACGGGCTGGCCGTCGTCGAGCAACGCCTACATGGACCCGGGCCCGAACATCCCGGAGATCCTCTACACGGTCCAGCAGCTCAAGCCTGCTTCGTGAGGCTGCGCATACCGATGACAACCCTTCCGCACGGCGCGCCGGCCACCCCGGCCGGCGCGCCGGCCACCCCTGCGGCCCACGACTCCGTGGCCGCGATTCCTTCCGACCGCGACATCGTCACGGCCCTGCCGGTCGCCGAAAAGGTCCGGCTGCTGACCGGCGCGGACAGCTGGCAGACCCACGGTAACCCCGGGATCGGCCTGCGCCCGATGGTGACGTCTGACGGCCCGGCCGGCGTCCGCGGCACGCGCAGGGACGAGCGGCACCCATCCGCCAGCCTGCCCTGCCCGTCCGCGCTCGGCGCCACCTGGGACGACGAACTCGTCTACCGGCTGGCCACGGCGCTGGGCAGAGAGGCCAAGAGCAAGGGCGTGGACATCCTGCTCGCGCCCACCATCAACCTGATGCGAACCCCGCTCGGCGGGCGCGGGTTCGAGTTCTTCGCCGAGGATCCGGTGCTCACCGCCCGCCTCGCGGTGGCCTACGTCCGCGGCCTGCAGCGCACGGGCGTCGCGGCCACGGTCAAGCACTACGTGGGCAACGACTCCGAGACCGGGCGGTGGACATACGACGCCCGGATCGACGAGACCGCGCTGCGCGAGCTGTACCTGCTGCCGTTCGAGGCCTGCGTGCGCCAGGCCGGCGCCTGGCTGGTCATGGCCGCCTACAACAAGGTCAACGGCAGCCGGATGACCGAGAACGTGCGCCTGCTGCGAGACGTGCTGAAAAACGAGTGGGGCTTCGACGGCGTCGTCATCTCCGACTGGCACGCCGCCCGCAGCACGCACGCCACCGCCGCCGCGACGCTCGACCTGTCCATGCCGGGCCCGGAGGGGCCGTGGGGCGACCAGCTCACCCAGGCCGTGCGCGACGGCACGGTCAGCGAGGAGCTGCTCAACGACAAGGTCATCCGGCTGTTCCGGCTCGCCCGCCGGGCAGGCGCCTTCGACCCGCCGGGCGCCACGCCTGACGGGACGGACGGGGCGGACGGCGCGGACGGGGCGGACGGGGCGGACCTGGCCCGGCGGCCCCGGCTCGTCGACCCGAACCTGCTCCGGACGGTCGCCGCCGAGTCGTTCGTGCTGTTGCGCAACGAAGGCGGCGCCCTGCCGCTTGAGGCGGCGGCCATCGGCACGATCGCGGTGATCGGCCCCAACGCGATGTACCCGACCATCCAGGGCGGCGGCAGTGCCGGCGTCACCCCGGTGAGCGTCCGCACCCCGGCCGATGGCCTGCGCGCCGCCCTCGCCGGGCACGCAAAGGTCCTGACCGCCCCCGGCTGCCGGACCTGGCACACGCTGCCCGAGCCGCCGGCCGACTGGCTGCGCGACCCGGTGACCGGCGCCGACGGCGTCCGCCTCGAGTTCATCGCCGCCGACGGCGCGGTGCTCGGCTCCGAGCACCGCGGCTCGGTGAACCTGACCTGGTGGGACGCCCCCGACGGCATCGGCTGGGGACAGCCCGGCCGGATCGTGCTGAGGGCCATCTTCCGCGCGCCGAGTTCGGCGGATTACGAGTTCGGCGTCGCCGGGGTCGGCGGGCTGACGCTGTCCGCCGACGGCGTGACCGTCATCGACGGCGTGACCGCCGTTCCCGAGGACCCGGTCGAGGCGATGACCAGGCCCGGCGAACTGCGCGCCGGATGCAGCCTGGAGGCAGGCACCGACACCGCGCTGCGGCTGGAGTTCCGGCCCGCCGCCGACGGCGCCGGTCCGCTGTCGGTCCGGCTCGGCCTGGTGCCGGCCGCCGCCGACGACGCGCTGCTCGCCGAGGCCGAGGCGGCCGCCGCGGGCGCCGACGCCGCGATCGTGGTCGTCGGCTCCGCCGAGCTCACGGAAAGCGAGGGCTTCGACCGGGCGACGCTGTCGCTGCCCGGCCGCCAGGACGAGCTGGTCACCCGCGTCGCGGCCGCCAACGCACGGACGATCGTCGTCATCAACTCCGGCATGCCGGTGCTGACGCCATGGGCCGGCCAGGTGGCCGCGATCATCCAGGCGTGGCTGCCCGGGCAGGCGTTCGGCGACGCGCTGGCCGACGTCCTGCTCGGCGCCGCCGAACCAGGCGGCAGGCTGCCGGTCTCAATCCCGGCCGCCGAGGCGGACGCCCCCGTGCTGCACGCGGCGCCCGAACCCGACGGCACGCTGCGCTATGCCGAGGGCCTGCTCGTCGGGTACCGGGGCTATGACGCCGCGGGCATCGCGCCCCGCTACCCCTTCGGACATGGCCTCGGCTACACCAGCTGGGCGTATGAGTCGCTCGACTGCCTCGGGGGCGTAGCCGAGGCCACCGACCTCGAGGTCGCCGTCACCGTCAGGAACACCGGCCAGCGGTCGGGCAAGGAGGTCGTTCAGGCATACCTGGCCGGTCCCGCGGAGCAACCCGGCCGCGGCCGCCCGCCGCGCGTGCTCGCAGGGTTCACCGTCGTCAGGGCGGCCCCCGGGGAGCGCGTCACGGCCACGCTCACGGTCCCGGCCCGGGCCTTCGCCCGCTACGACGAGGACCTGGCCAGCTGGATCTGGCCCGGCGGCGTGTTCACCGTGCACGCTGGCCACTCGTCCCGTGACCTGCCGCTGTCCGCCCCGGTCCGGTCCGGCATGCCCGGGTTATCCCGCCCGGGTGGCCGTGGTCTTTCGCCTCGCCGCCACGGGACCTAGACCTCTACCAGCGGCCGGCGACGCGGGCACGCTGGTAGCTAGGAGGCGGAGATCCCGTCGAGGGATGTCCCCCGCGCACTCGCGGCTTTCGTGGAGTCGCCATGGCCATCATCGACCAGAGCAACAGAGGGCAAGCGCCGGAGGAGACTGGACGGGTCTCCCGGCCCGCCGTGATCGAGGTCCGCGGATTGCGGAAATCCTATGACGGTCTCGAGGCGGTGGCGGGCATCGACCTGCAGGTCAGCGCGGGTGAAGTGTTCGCGTTCCTGGGGCCGAACGGTGCGGGCAAGACCACCACGGTGGAGATCCTGGAGGGATACCGGCGCCGCACCGCCGGGGACGTCTCCGTTCTCGGCACCGATCCGGCAACGGCGGGCCCGGACTGGCGGGCGCGCATCGGCGTGGTCTTGCAGGAGTCCGAGCCGGAGGCCGAGCTCACCGCCGAGGAGTGCCTGTCGCTGTACGCCGGGTACTACCCAAGCCCGCGGCCGGTCCCCGAGACGCTGGACCTGGTCGGCCTGACCGATCGCCGGTCCGCCCGGTGCGGCCAGCTGTCGGGCGGCCAGCGCAGGCGGCTGGATGTGGCCCTCGCCCTGATCGGCGACCCGGAGCTGATATTCCTCGACGAGCCGACCACGGGATTCGACCCCGCCGCCCGGCAATCGGCCTGGGAAATCATCGCCGGACTGCGGGACCTCGGCAAGACGATCTTCCTCACGACGCACTACATGGAAGAAGCCGAGCACCTGGCCGACAGGATCGCGGTCCTGGCCGCCGGCCGGATCGTGGCCGAGGGCACGGCCGCGACCCTCGGCGGCCGGGCCACCGAAGCGGCCGTCATCAGCTTCACCCTGCCGCCAGGCGTGCCCGCCGCCGACCTGCCGCCGCTCGTGGCGGCCGCGGTGACCGGCGATCCCGGCAGGAAGATCGCGGCCCGGGCCCCGGACCCGCTGCCGCTGCTCGGCGACCTGGCCGGCTGGGCCCGGGCCCGCGGCATCGATCTTCCCGACCTCGAGGTCCGCCATCCCACGCTCGAGGACGTCTACCTGCGACTGACCAGGGGGTCGCGATGACCGCCGTGAGCACCCGGAGCCGGCTCCCCTATCTGTCCGGCCATCAGTTCCTCGCCGACCTGCGCTGCTTCCTGCGCAACATCCAGAGCGTGTTCTTCACCCTCCTGCTGCCCGTGCTGTTCCTGGTGATCCTGGCCTCCATCTTCCGCGACTCCACGGTCAAGGTGCCCGGCGGCACTCTCAAGGAGTCGGTGTACTACGTCCCGGGGCTGATCGCCTACGGCCTGATCGCCGCCGCGTTCTCCAACCTGGCCGGCAGCGTGGTGCGCAACCGCGAGTCCGGCATCTACAAGCGCCGCCGGGCCACGCCGCTGCCCGCCAGCGCCGTCATCGCCGCACGGGCCGCGGTCGCCGTGCTCACCGCCCTGGCGATCACCGCGGTCATGCTGGTGATCGGGTGGGCCGCTTACGGCGCGTCGATCCCCGGCCGCACCGCGCCCGCCTTCGTCCTGGACGTCATCGTCGGCGCGGTCGTGTTCTGCTGCCTGGGCTTCGCGGCGTCCAGCCTCATCAGCAACGTCGACGCGGCCCAGCCTTTCGTGCTGGCCACCGTGCTGCCGCTCAGCTTCATCTCCGGCATCTTCATCGCCAGTTCCGAACTGCCCGGCTGGCTGGCCGGCATCGGCTACGTCTTCCCCGTCCACCCGCTCGCCGCCGCGCTGCTGGCCGCCTACAACCCACACACCACGGGGACCGGGCTGAACTGGGGCTACCTCGCCATCCTCGCCGCCTGGGGCGCGGCAGGCCTGGTCATCGCCGTCCGCCGGTTCAGCTGGCTGCCCCGCGGCGGCTGACGGCCGCCGCGGGCACCCACGCTCCCGCCACCCAAGGAGGCCCGCAATGCCCAGCACCACCATCCCGAGAGCCGTAACCCCGCAGGAGGCCGCCGACGCGCTGCGCGATCGGCTCGGCAGCGGCTACCAGGTCACCACGCGAACCCGCGCGCTGACCGTCAAGCACGGACCGCTGGCCTTCGCCACGGTCCGCCTGAGCCGGGACCCCGGCGCCACCACGTTCCGCGTCCACGGCGGCGGGCTGATCGTCAACCGGATCGTCAACGAGTTCGGCATCGCCCGGACAGTGACCGGTGCGATCAGGGAAGGTCTCGGAAAGGAAGCCCAAGGCTCTTAGCTAAGCGCGGCGGCGCCTTGCCTCGCCGGCCAGAGGCCGCGATGTGCTCCAGCCGTCAGACAGGTCTTCCAAAATCGTGGATCACTAGGCAGCGGTCCACCATCAGGCCGCGGCGGCCCGCGGCTCGGTGCGCATGCACGCCGAGCACCTGCTCCGCTCGGTCATCAAGGCCGTCGAACACGCCGCTTACTCCCACGAGCCGGCCCGCTGGCAGTTCAGCATCGACGGTGACGACTACCTGGCAGAAAGCGACGGCCACCGCTGGACCATCACGGCGAATGCGCCGCCCGCGCCGGCCGACGTCAAGGTCACCGCGACAACCAAGTCACTGGCCGCCCTGGTCTTCGCCGGGTCGGACAACGACATCGAGATCTCCGGCGACGCCAGGCAAGTCGAGCGATTCCGGCGCGTGATCGGCGCCATGTCCGACGTGGTCAGCTCCCAGGCCCACAGCCAGGACCCGGCTAAGCCTTGAGGTTAGACGCCCTCCTGCCCGAGGGTGGGTTGTAGTGCCGTTGCAGCATCAGGCGTGTCATTCCAGGTGAACAGGTGAATATCCCCCGGAATGACACAAAAGCGTGCTCAGCGTTCCCGAACGGGAGCCAGGCCGCGGACCAGAGTCGCGAGGAACGCGCGGTAGGTGGCGACCGGGTCGGGGGTCAGCACGAGGCCCTTGAGCTCGAGTGCGACCGCGCCGTGCACGCCGCTCCAGATCTGCATCGCCGCCTCCACCGGGTCGGGAGCGGCGATCACGCCCGCGGCCGCGGCCATTTCCACCGTGCGCACCAGCGCGCTGAACGCCGCGTAAGCGTGCTCGTGCACCTCGGGCGATTCGTGCTCCTGCGGGATCGCGTCCTCGAACATGATCGCGTAGAAGTTCGGGTTGGCCAGCGCGAACTCGCGGTACCGCACGCCGCAGGCGAGCAGCCTGGCGGCCGCGTCCGGCTCCCTGCCCGACTCCATCGTCTCGCGCAGCCGGTCGAACCCCCTGATCAGCAGCGCGTCGACGAGGCCGTCCTTGCCGCCGAGCCGGTTGTAGACGCCCATCGGGGCGATGCCGGCCTCGGCCGCGACGGCGCGGACCGTCACCCCGCCGGGGCCATCCCTGACCAGGACCGCCTCGGCCGCCGCGCACAGCTCGCGCTCGACGTCGGCGCTCGGCGTCCGGCTGCGCCGCACCGGTTCACTCACGCCTGCCATCTTCCCTCATCCAGAACCGTTCCGGTATGGCCCTTGACAACCTATAGAACAACGTTACACAGTTATAGTACAACGTTCTAGTCGAGGAGGGACCAGATGGAAACGCGCAACGACCGCCGCTGGTGGATCCTGGCGGTGCTCTGCCTCAGCGTGCTGCTCGTCGTGGTGGACAACACGATCGTGAATGTCGCCCTGCCGACGATCAGCCGCGATCTGCACGCGTCGACCGAGGCCCTGCAGTGGGTCGTCGACGGGTACACGCTCACCTTCGCCGGGCTGCTGCTCGTTGGCGGCAACCTCGGCGACCGGCTCGGCCGGCGGCGCATGCTGCAGCTAGGGCTGACGCTGTTCGGACTGACGTCGGTGACCGCCGCCATCGCCCAGAACAGCGGCGAGCTGATCGCCGCCCGCGCCGCCATGGGCGTGGCCGCGACGCTCATCTACCCCGCGACGCTGGCCATCCTGAACAACGTCTTCACTAACCCGCGCGAGCGCGCCACCGCGATCGGCATCTGGTCGGCGGTGTCCGGGCTCGCGGTCGCGATCGGCCCGGTGTCCGGCGGCGCGCTGCTGCGGCACTTCGCGTGGAGCTCGGTGTTCTACGTCAACGTCCCCCTGGTCGTCATCGCCCTGGTGGCTGGCCGGCTGTTGCTGCCCGAGTCGCGCGACCCCAGGGCCGGGCGCTTCGACCCGCTGGGCGCCCTCTTGTCCGTCGCCGGGATCACCTTGCTGACCTGGTCGATCATCGAGGCGCCGCGGCACGGCTGGCTGTCGCCGCTGACGTTCGGCGGGATCTTCGGCGCCCTGGTCATCCTGGCCGTGTTCGCCGCGTGGCAGACGCGGCGGCCGGACCCGATGCTGAACGTCAAGCTGTTCCGCAACCCGCGGTTCAGCGCGGCGAGCGCCGCGATCGCGCTGGCGTTCTTCGGCCTGTTCGGCTTCATCTTCATGATCACTCAGTACTTCCAGGTGGTCCGCGGCTACGACGCGCTCGGCGCCGGGCTCGCGACGCTGCCGTTCGCGATCGTCACCGCCACGTTCTCGCCGGTCGCGATGATCGTGATGAAGCGGATCGGGACCAAGGCGGTGGTGACATTCGGCCTGCTGCTGATGAGCGGCGGGTTCGTGGTGGCCGCGCTCACGCCGCTCACCGGGTCGTACTGGAGCTGGATCGTCGGCGCGATGGCGCTGATGGCGGCGGGGCTCGCGCTCACCACCGGGCCGGCCACCGACGCGATCATGGGCGCGCTGCCGCCGGCGAAGGCGGGCGCAGGCTCGGCGGTCAACGACACCACTCGCGAGGTCGGCGGCACGCTCGGGGTCGCGATCGTCGGCTCGGTGCTGAACTCGGGCTACGGCGCCCACGTGGTGTCCGCCCTGACCGGGCTCGGCGCGCCCGCCGGCGTCGCCCACGGCGCCAGCCAGTCGGTCGTGGCGGGCATGATCACCGCGGCGCACTTCCCTCCGGCGCTCCAGGGCACGGCGGCCGAAGCGGTGCGGCAGGCCTTCATGACCGGCGTGCACCATGGCTCCCTGGTGGCGGCCGCGGCAGCGGCGGCGGGCGCGCTGGTGGCCCTCGTCCTGCTGCCGTCCCGTGCGACTGGCTCGCCATCGCTATCCGGAACGTACCCGGCTGACTCCCGGACCCGCCCGCTGACTCCCAGCAAGGCCGCCTAGCCGCCCGGCGGGTCCCGGACCCGTGATCGAATTAGCGCTGGAGGTTTGACCGCCTATATAGTCGGCCAAACCTCCAGCGCCACGTAATGCGGCGGGCGCTGGACCGCCGTGGCCGCCCGCTTGATACTCAGTGGTATGCGGGAGCGGGGACCGGAGCACGACGAGTGGGTCAGGCGGATGCGCGCGCTCGCGCGGCAGGACGTCGAGGACATGGTGCCGCGGCCGGACTTTCCGGTCTTCGGGCTTTCATCGCCGCGGCTGGAACCTGCCATCCTGACGGAGTACCAGCAGGTGAACGGGTCGTGGGCGGCGGTGACGCTGGGGTACGGGTCCTGGGACGCGGTGGCCGGGCCGTACGTGGCCGTCACCAGCGAGGCGGTGGACCCGGTCGCGCCGCGAGCCGGCGTTCGGGGACGCGATCTCGAGGCGGCCCTGCTCCGCGCGATCGACGCCGAGCGCAACCGCGTCGCCGCGCACGCCGGGGTGGACGACGAAGAGCCCGCCGAACCGCCGCGGTACTCGGCGGAGGAACTGCCCGCGGGTCCCGCGCTCGTCTGCCGGCACGGGACCGTGTGGGCCGCGCGGCTTGATGGCTCTCCCAAGGTCACGATCGGTCCGGACGTCACGGTGACGATCACCGGGCGCGGCGTCGACCCGGAGGCGGTCAGCCTGGAAACGGTACCTGACCTGCGGGCGCTGTTCGAGGCCCGCAACGAGGTCCTGGGACGGCTGGCGGAACGACGCCGACGGGAGCCGCCGCCCGTCCTCGAGCCGGCCGAGGGCGTCGAGGCGTTCCGGGCGCTGGTCGAGTTCTCGATCGGGGAGCAGGCCAGGATCAGGGCGGCCGGGCGCGCCCGGCGCCTGGTCAGGCAGCCCGCCGGCTGGGGGCGGTTGCACAGCGCGCTGTGGCAGCGCGCGGTCCGCGAGCAGCAGCGGATCACCGGGGTCGACAAGCAGACCGCCGACGCCGTCGTGACATCGGTGGTCAACCACCTCGGCCACCTGACCGAACAGGCCCCGTGGTTCAGCACCGACACCCGGCTGCGCGAGGCCGCGATCGACGAGACGCTCCGGCACGCCGTCCTCGGCGACGACGTGCCGAGCCTTCCGGCGCAGCAGGCCTGGGCACGCTACTGGGCCGGCCACATGGCCGGCCTGGGCCGCGACCCGGACGCCGTGCTCGCTGACGCGCCCGCCAGCCAGTCGCGCACCGACGCCTGGCTGGCGGCGTGGACCGCCTGGACCGCGAGCGCCTGAGGTCGCATTCCCGCGCGGCTCAGGGGGTGAGGACGATCTTGCCCGTGTTCTGCCGGGACAGGATGCGGCCGTGCGCCTCGGCCGCCTTGTCGAACGGGTAGGTGGCGTCGATCCGCGGCGTAATGCGGCCGGCTTCCCACAGGCCGAGGACTTCCCGCAGTTCCTCGCTGAGCAAGGGCAGCCGGTCCCACAGACGGCCGATGTGCACGCCGCTGACCGTGCGGTTGGCGTTCATCAGCTGTAGCGGCGTCAGCAGCGGAATGCCCGCGACCCGCGAGGCCACGTGCACGGGGTTGCGGCGCTGGCCACTGGCCAGGTTGGCGAATCCGTAGGCGACCAGGCGGCCGACCGGCCGCAGCAGCTTCAGGCCCTTCCGCCAGTCCGCCCCGCCGAGCGGGTCGAGCACGATGTCCACGCCCTCGCCGCTGGTCAGCCGGCGGACCTCGGCAGCGTAGTCGGTCGTGCGGTAGTCGATGGGGTGCGTACAGCCCTCGGCGCGCAGCGCCTCGTGCTTGACGGCCGAGGCGGTGCCGAACGTCACCACGCCGTCCACGGTGCGGCACAGCTGGAGCACCGCCGTCCCGACCCCGCCCGCGGCCATGTGCACGAGCACCCGCTCACCGGGGCGGAGGCAGGCGACCCGGAACAGCATGTGGTAGGCGGTGAGGTAGTTCACCGGCAGCGCGGCCGCTTCCGCGAAGGATTTTTCCGCCGGGATGGGCACCGCCTGCGCGGCGGGCACGCACACCACGTCCGCGTGGCCGCCAAACCGGGTCAGTGCGACCACCCGTGAGCCCACGAGGTCCGCCGCGACGCCGTCGCCGGCCTTGTCGATCACGCCCGCCGCCTCGTAGCCCATCACGCACGGCAGCTTCGGCCGGTCCGGGTACAACCCCTGGGCGGCCATCACCTCGGCGAAGCACAGCCCGGCCGCGCGGACCCGGATCCGCACCTGTCCGCGGCCTGGCTCGGGATCCGGCGATTCGCGCACCTCCAGCCCCGCGGGTCCGGCTGAGCTCGTGATCCATATCGCCCGCATGATCGCCGCCTTCCCGATCGCTAGCCGACGAGGGCCTGGGTGCCGAGCACCCCGACGCCATAGCCTCACAGTACGCGCCGCCCGCGACGGGCAGCGCCGGGCCGGCCGTAGGCCTCGAAGCGCAGGTCCCCCGGCTAACAGATCGGCACAACGCCAGCGGTGAGCGGCAGGGTCCGGTTACGGTGCATATCGCCCCTGGACGGAACGATGAAGGAGCTGACCATGGCCGCCCCGCTTCGCGAGATGCTGCTCACGCCCGACGTACAGCCCCAGGTGGTCGCCGACTGCGAGGCTCTGGTCAACGGCGAGGTCTCCGGCATGTCCGGCGTCTCAGGGACCGCGGTCAAGCTCGCGTACAGGGCGGTGCGGACCTACGACGCGGGCCACATTCACTACATGATCGAGACCTTGCTCCCGAACATCGCGGACGCGCTCGAGCCGTACTGGGCGGACTACGGCGCCGACGGCGGCGCAGGGTTCGGTGACCACCTGGCCAAACGCGAGGACGAGGTGTGCGAGGCGCTGCTCGCGATCACCGACGAGCGGAGCAGGAACTCGGGCCGGCCGGTCATCGTGAAGGCGTACAACACGGTGCGCGGCAGCGCCGCCAAGCACGTGAAGGCCGCCCTGCCCGCGGTCGGCGCCCTCGTGGAGAAATACGCCTGACTCGGCTGGCGAAGTTCTTACATTTCTTTGGGTTTTGGCGATAGCAGCGTTTGATTAGGTGCCACAGCGGTAGCCTGTGGTGGTTGTGACGCCATCGCGGCCGGGGGCGTCGGTCAGGTGTGGCGGGCGGCGGACCTGGTGCTCGACCGGCCAGTAGCGGTCAAGCTCCTGCGGCCTGAGTACGCCGGTCATCCTGAGACGCTCGAGCGTTTCCGCGCCGAAGCGAAGCACGCCGGCTCGCTGACCCACCCGTGCATCGCCCGGGTCTACGACTACGGCAACGCCGGGCCCAGCGCGCCACCGTACCTGGTCATGGAGTACGTCAACGGCCCGTCGCTCGCGGACATGCTGGCCGTCGACCCGGTGAATCCCGTGCTCGCCCTGGACGTGGTCGCGCAGGCCGCCGCCGGGCTCGACGCCGCCCGGCGTACCGCCGGAACTCGGCGAGCTGATCACCAGGCTCACCGCCAAGGACCCGGCGGCCCGGCTGGCCAACGCCGCGGAACTCGCGGCCGTCGCTCGCCGGCTCCGCGACATCCTCGCCGCGGACGCGGGTCACACTGGGGTCGCGTCGGCGCTGACCGGCGCCGACCTCGAGGCGGGCGCCAACCTCACACCCGGCGCGGGCGGTGGCATGGCCGCTGGGTTCCCTGACGACCGGTCCGTCATCGCCGCCTTGCCAGTTCTCGCTGCTGTCGATCTGCCTCGGCTCTTAAGCGGCCGGTCGCCAGGATAGTCACCACGGGTCCGTTCGGGATAAAGGGCCCGGGCAGCCGGGACCTTCGTCGGTGGCTGCCGCGCGCGCCACCGGCGACCGTGGGGCAATGACCAAGAACGGGCAGCCAGTGCCGGGGACGACGATCTTCGACGGTGACCAGGCACGGAAGGGCTATGCGCTGAACAAGATGTGCATGTCCTTCAACGACGCCGCCAACCGGGCGGAGTTCCTGCGCGACGAGGACGCGTACTGCGCGCGCTACGGGCTCAGCCCCGCGCAGCGCGAGGCGATCAGGCACCGGAACGTGCTCGAGCTGATCGCCGCCGGCGGCAACATCTACTACCTGGCGAAGTTCGCCGGGATATTCGGGCTCGATGTGCAGGACATCGGCGCGCAGCAGACCGGGGTGACGAAGGCCGAGTTCCAGGCTCGGCTGCTGGCGGAAGGACGGTAGCGATGGCCAGGATCATCGGCTGCGTCACGACCTCGCATGTCCCGGCGATCGGCTCGGCGATCGCCAAGGGCCTGCAGGAAGAGCCGTACTGGAAGGAATGGTTCGACGGGTTCACGCCGGTGCACCGCTGGCTGGCGGAGGCGAAGCCGGACGTGGCCGTCGTGGTCTACAACGACCACGGGCTGAACTTCTTCCTCGACAAGCTGCCGACGTTCGCCATCGGCGCCGCGGCGGAGTACCAGACCGCGGACGAGGGGTGGAACATCCCGACAGTGCTGCCGTTCCGGGGCGACCCCGAGCTGTCGTGGCATGTCATCAACTCCGTCGTCGCGGCGGACTTCGACGTGACGATGTGCCAGGAGATGGTGGTCGACCACGCGGTGTGCAACCCGATGCAGCTGCTGTGGCCCGGCGGCGAGCCGTGGCCGGTGCGGATCGTTCCCGTCGAGATCAACACCGTCCAGTTCCCGCTGCCGTCGGCCGCCCGGTGCTTCGCGTTCGGCCAGGCGATCGGGCGGGCCATCGCCTCCTACCCGTCCGACCAGCGGGTGGTGGTCATCGGCACCGGCGGCCTGTCGCACCAGCTAGACGGCGAGCGGGCCGGGTTCATCAACAAGGAGTTCGACCACAAGTTCATGGCGAGCCTGATCGCGGACCCATCGTGGGTGACCAGGTTCTCGACGATCGAACTGGTGGAGCAGACCGGCAGCCAGGGCATCGAGCTGATCTTGTGGCTGACGGCGCGCGCGGTGCTCGGCGCGGGTACCGGCGGCGCGGGCGTGCGCGAGGTCGCGGCCACCTACCACGTGCCGATCTCCAACACGGCGGCCGGGATGATGTTGCTGGAGCCGACGGGCTAGAAAATCACCCCCGGGTACGCGAGACTTTGCTTAATTCGTCCCCACTTCAAGGCCGAGGTGAGGTTAAGCGTGCCATTCGAGGAAGATGCGCCGCGCGTCGTCCCTGTCGATGAATTCGTCAGGGACGAGCTGTACCCGGGATACAAGCAGCCGTTCGGGACCCAGCCGTACGTGGCGGGACCGGTGCGGCCGTTCAGTCGCGGCGACAACGCCCGCTACTGGCTGCGCGACTCGCTGCACTTCAGCGAGGGCATGGTGCCAGCGTCCATCGCCACCCTCGACGACGCGCAGACCTGGGGCGCGCAGCTCGGTGCGGAGATCGTCGGGGTGCCACCGACGCGGGGGTCGGTCAACCGGCTCGCCGGGACACACGTGTACATCGGCACGATCGACGTGGACACCGAGTGGCAGGTGCAGGCCCGCGCCGCGCGGTTCGGCCAGTACGTGACGCCGATCCTGCGCGACTTCGACAACTACTGGGCGATGCGCGCGGGCGAGCTGCAGGCGGCCTATGACCACCTCGACAACCTCGACCTGGCCGCCATGGACCCGGGACAGGTGTGGACGGCGCTGAAGGACGCGTATGCGTTCCACCGCCGGGCGTGGTTCATCCACTTCGAGGTGATGTACGTGCTGACCGCCAACTACCTGGCCTTCTACGCGCTGGCCGAGGAGATCGGGCTGGCGGGCTCGGCGGTATCGGGCTTCCTGTCCGGCCAGCAGACCTTCTACAGCAAGACCGACGAGGAGCTGTGGAGGCTCGCCGGGCGGGCGCGTGAACTCGAGGTCACCGGGCCGCTGCTGCACGCCGACCCGGGTTCGATGCGCGCCCAGATCTCGGCGCTGCGGCACGGCTCCACCTGGCTCGGTGAGTTCGACACGTTCCTGCGGGTTTACGGTCAGCGGACCGAGGAGACCTGCCGGATCGACACGCCGTCGTGGATCGAGGACCCGTCGGCCCCGCTGTACGCCATCGGCGCCTTCCTGTCCAAGCCGGCCGGATTCGACTTCTTCGCCGCGCGCCAGCAGGCGATCGCCGAGCGGGACGAGCAGATCGAGGCCGCCCGCCGCGCCGTTAACGGCGCGGACCTCGAGCGTTTCAACGAGGCGCTGGCGAGCAACCAGGCGGCCAACTTCGCCTGGTGGAACGAGGAGCACAACTACCTCATCGACCGGCGCGCCGCCATCCCGGTCCGCCGCGCGACCCTCGAGCTCGGCGCGCGGCTCGCCGCCGACGGCAAGATCGAGCGGCCGGAAGACATGTTCTTCCTGTTCAAGCCCGAGCTGTACGCGCTCATGGAAGACGGCGTCACGGCGGCCGGCGCGAAGTGGCCGGACCTGGCCGCGATGATCCCGGACCGGCGGGCGTACTTCGAGGAGTGGAAGCACCGCGGCCCGGAACTGCCGACCATGCTCGGCACGATCCCGGACACGGTGCCCGACCCGATCATGATCGAGGTGTTCGGGCTGTCCGGGCGGTTCCTCGAGGCGCTGCGGAGCGGGTCAGACCGGGCGGTCACGGAGATCAAGGGCTTCCCCGCCGCCAAGGGGGTCGTCGAGGGCGTCGCGCGGGTGATCACGACCGTGGCGGACCTGCACCTCGTCCAGCCGGGCGACGTCCTGGTCTGCGGGGGGACGACCACGGAATGGACGCCGGTGTTCGGCATCATCACGGCATGTGTGTGCGACACCGGCGGCTCGCTGACGCACGCGGCCATCGTCAGCCGCGAGTACGGCATCCCGTGCGTCGTCGGCACGGCGCTGGCCACGCAGACGATCCAGACCGGCGACCGGGTCCGCGTGGATGGCCGCGCGGGCACGGTGCAGGTCCTGGCGAGCGGCCAGTGATCGTCGATCTCGGCGACATCCGGGGCGCCGACGCCCCGCGGGTAGGGCCGAAGATGGCGCGCCTCGGGGAACTGGCGTCCCGCGGCTGGCGGGTGCCAGACGGGTACGCGATCACCGCGGTGGCGCTGTCGGACTGGCTGCCCGCGGGGGCGCGGGCCGAGCTGGAGCGGCTGTTCACGGGGGCGCCGGAGGTGTCGGCCCTGTCGGCCCTGTCGGCGCGGGCACGCGAGCTGATCGAGAGCCAGCCGCTGCCCGCAGCGCTCGCGGACGCGGTGGCCGCGGCGCACGAGCGGCTCGAACAGCGCCGGCCCGGCGGCGGCGCGGGCCTGCGGGTCGCAGTGCGGTCGAGCGCGGTGAGCGAGGACGGGGCCACGGCCAGCTTCGCCGGCCAGTACGAGACCTACCTGGGGGTCAGCGGGATCCCCGACGTGCTCGCCCACGTCAAGAAGTGCTGGGCCAGCGGGTACTCCGCGCACGCGCTGCAGTACCGGCGCCGGCTCGGCGGCGCCGGCCCGCTGCGCGCCCACGACCTGGCGGTGGGCGTGCTCGAACTGGTGGACGCGCGGGCGGCCGGCGTCGCGTTCACCCTGGACCCGATCACCGGCGACAGGAACACGCTGGTCGTCGAGGCCAACTGGGGGTTCGGCGAGTCGGTTGTGGCCGGGCACGTCTCCCCCGATCACTGGACCGTCGACCGGGACAGCGGCGAGATCGTGACCCGGCGGGCGGGCGCCAAGCAGTCCTGGTCCGTCTTCAGCCCGGCGGCCGGCCGGGTCGTGCTCGAGCCGACCCCCGCCGACCGCGCCGGCCGACTCTGCCTGACCGACGACGAGGTGCGCTACCTGTGCCGGCAGGCCACGCGAATCGAGGAGGCGGCGGGCGGCGTGCCACAGGACGTCGAGTGGGCGATCGCCCGGGACGTTCCGATCCCGGACGGCGTCTTCATCCTGCAGCACCGGCCGGAAACGACCTGGAGCGCCAGCCCGCCGACAGCCGCCGGGCCGGCAGAGGCCGCGGGGCCGGCGGACGCGAAGCCGGCCGCGGCGGGCTTCGACCCCGTGCAGTATGCGCTGCGCAACGTATTCCGGGTCCCGGGCACGTGACCCCGTCGCCCCCGCGGGACGAGCCGCCGGCGCACGGGCTGCCCGCGACCCCGGCGGCGGACGTCGCCGCCGCGGCCGCGCGGGCCGGCGGCACCGTGCTGCTCGCCCGGTGGCACGACGCCGACCTGCAGGTCAGCTACAAAGACGAGCGCGCGAACCTGGTCACGGTCGCGGACAGGGAATCGCAGCAGACGGTCACCGAGACCATTCTCGCGGCCTATCCCGACCACGCGATCGACGGCGAAGAGGGCGCCGCCGGGAACCCGGACGCGGACTACGTCTGGTACGTCGACCCGCTCGACGGCACCACGAACTACGCGCACGGGCTGCCGTTCTTCTGTGTCTCTGTCGCGCTGCGCTATCACGGGCAGACCGTGGCCGGCGCCGTCTACGACCCGGTCCGCGACGAGATGTTCGCGGCCGCTCCCGGCGGCGGGGCGACGATCAACGGGGATCCGCTGCGCGTGTCCGGCGCCGCCCGGCTGGACCGCGCGCTGGTCGTCGCGCAGGCTCAGTCGGTCGACGAGGCCGAGATCCGCGCCTACGCGGCCCTCGTGGAGCGGCTGATGCAGGTGACCGGCGGGGTGCGCTCCCTCGGCTCCCCCGCGCTCACGCTGTGCGCGATCGCGGCGGGCAGGCTCGAGGCCTACTGTGAGTACGCGATGGACGCCTGGGACATCGCCGCCGGCCAGCTGATCCTCCAGGAGGCCGGCGGCACGCTGACCTTGTTCGACGGCCGCCCGCATACGACGACGGACCGCGCCGACGTCGTCGCGAGCAACGGCCACATCCATGCCGAGCTGATCACCGCACTGAAGGACCTCGCCCATGACTGACTACCAGTACCCGGCGGCGCTGCCGGTCACCACCACCGGCGGCTGGGCGCGGCCCGGCTGGTGGGACATCCTGGCGGACGCCGAGAAGGAGGGCCGCTTCGGCCCGGCGGACCGCCAGGAACTCCTCGACGACTACTGCCGGCTGGCGATCTACGACCAGGAGAGCGCCGGCCTGGACATCCTCACCGACGGCGAGCACCGCCGGGGCGGCTGGATCGAGGGCATCACCGGGAAGATGGCCGGCCTGGCACTGCGGCCGACGCCGCGCAAGCTCGGCGCGATCGGCTGGGACCAGCTCCCGGTCTACGAGGTGCGCGAGCCGCTGGATCAGGTCGAGTCCATCTGGGACTACACCGCCGAGTACGAGTTCCTCAAGGCCCGCACGAGCCGCCGCCCCAAGATCGGCATGCCCGGCCCGTACGGCATCACGACCGAACTGGACTTCAGCCCCGTGTACCGGACCCGCAGGGAGTGCGCGGACGCCCTGGTCCCCGCTATCCGCGCCGACATCCAGAAGCTCGTCGCCGCCGGCTGCGACTACATCCAGATCGAGGAACCGCTCACCCCCTCGCATTCCAGCGAGGACCGCACGCCGGAAAACCTGGTGGAGACCGTCAACGCCGTAGTGGACGGGATCACCGGGTGCACGTTCATCGTGCACATCTGCTTCGGGTCGTTCCGCCGCCTGCCGTACGCGAAGCGGACGTACCGCTGGCTGTTCCCGCGGCTGCTCGACGCCCACGTGCACGGGTTCAGCCTGGAGTTCGGCGCCCGCGAGATGGCCGAGATCGACCTGGTCGGCAAGTGGGACCGCGACCGTATCCTGTCCGCCGGGCTCATCGACATCAAGACGCATTACTCCGAGACGGCCGACGACATCATCGAGCGGGTTCGCGCCTGCCTGGAGTACCGCGACCCCGAGCGGCTGGAGATCTCCACAGACTGCGGCCTGCGGCGCGTCCCCCGGTACCTCGCGATCAGCAAGATGTCCGCGGCGGCGGAAGCGGCCCGCCGCCTCCGCGAGACCGGCTGACCGCCCGGGTCGGCCGCAGCCGGGAAGCTTCACCCGGCGCGGGTGATGCCGCGCCCGCGGGGTGTGCCAGAGCCTGCAAAGGCAGGGCGATCTTCGTGCCTGCCTGACCGAAGGGGCTGCTGTCATGGCCGGGGACAGGGTAGATCTGCTGGTTGCCGCGTATCCAGCGGATCTCCGCGAGGCCGAGCGGGACTTCGACGCGCTGACGGCCGCGGTCAAGGACAAGCGGGTCGCGACCGAAGGCATGATCCTGGTCTGGCGTGACCAGGACGGCACGGTGACCGTCTCGCAGACAGGCGACCAGCTGGGCCGTAAGGGGATGACCTGGGGCGCCGGCGTCGGCCTGGTCGTGGGCCTGTTCTCCCCGCCGTTGCTCGGCGCCGTCGTGGCCGGCGGCGCGCTGGGCGCCGGCCTGGGCAAGCTGGTCAAGCACCGCGAGGACACCGGCATCGAGCGGCACATCGGCGAGAAGCTGCCCCCGGGCGGCGCCGCGATCATCGCGGTCATCGACGACGGCGACCGGCTGGCCGCCGAGCGGGCCCTGGCCGGCTCGCTGGCCAAGTCGGTCGTGCCGATGGACACGGCGGGCGTGGCCGGGCTCAAGGCCGCGCTGGCCGAGGCGATGCGGAAACTCTCCCCCGATCGCACCGTGCTGCCGATCCCGGACCGCGACTTCGGCGGCACGGCGGGCCGGACGATGCGAACATCGGTGCCGGACTGGGCGATGATCCCCGGCCCGAAAGCCCCGGACGGCGCTCCGAACGTGCTGATCGTCCTCATCGACGACGCGGGTTTCGGCGCCCCGGACACCTTCGGCGGGCCGGTCCGGACGCCGAACTTCACCCGGGTGCAACGGATGGGCCTGACCTACAACGGGTTCCACGTCACGGCCGTGTGCTCACCGACCCGGGCTGCGCTGCTGACCGGGCGCAACCAGCACCGGGTCGGGTTCGGCTCCATTGCCGAACTGCCCAGCCCGTTCCCCGGGTATACCGCGGCCAAGCCGAGGAGCTGCGCCGCGCTGCCGCGGATCCTGGCCGAGAACGGCTACGTCACCGGCGGGTTCGGCAAGTGGCACCTGACCCCCAACAACGTCCAGGGTGCGGCGGGACCGTTCGACCACTGGCCGAAGGCATGGGGCTTCAATCACTGGTGGGGGTTCCTGCCGGGCGCCGCCGGGCAGTACGACCCGATCATCACGATGGACGACGCGGTCATCGGGGTGCCGGAGGGGAAGGACGGCGGGCAGTACTACTTCCCGGACGACCTGACCGACAAAGCCATCGAGTGGCTGCACGCCGTCCGCGCACAGGACGCGGGCAAGCCCTGGTTCATGTACTACTCGACCGGCTGCGCGCACGCGCCGCACCATGTGGCCAAGCGGTGGGCGGACAAGTACAAGGGGGCGTTCGACGAGGGCTGGGACAAGCTGCGGGAGAAGACGCTGGAGCGGCAGAATCGGCTCGGCATCGTCCCGCCGGACACCGAACTGACCGCCCGCCCCGACGCCCTGCCCGCCTGGGACTCCCTCGACGAAACCGCCAGGCGGCTGTACGCCAGGCAGATGGAGGTCTACTGCGGCTACCAGGAGAACGCCGACTGGAACGTCGGGCGG
>Ga0187806_1000071_pt1 | contig 22473 bp, 24 predicted proteins | sample NC_wetland_sal_i_7_FD_132470 | JGI IMG/M metagenome (GOLD analysis project Ga0187806, IMG submission 132470) | Wetland sediment microbial communities from Neuse River Estuary, North Carolina, USA - ASW_1 | ecosystem: Environmental > Aquatic > Freshwater > Wetlands > Sediment | place: USA: North... | reverse complement strand
CCTCGCGTACCGGCTCACCGGGAATCCGCACGACGCGGAGGACCTGACCCAGGAAGTCTTCGTCCGCGTGTTCCGCTCGCTCTCCAGCTACACGCCGGGGACGTTCGAGGGCTGGCTGCACCGTATAACCACCAACCTGTTCCTTGACGGCGCGCGGCGCAAGCAGCGGATCAGGTTCGAGGGCCTCGGCGAGGATGTCGCGCAGCGGCTGGCGGGTACCGAGCTCACCCCGGCGCAGGCGTGGGACGAACGGCACCTCGACGGGGACATCCAGGAGGCGTTGCGCGCGCTGCCGCCGGACTACCGCGCCGCGGTGGTGCTCTGCGACATCGAGGGGTTCTCCTACGAGGAGATCGCGGCCACCATGGGCGTGAAGCTCGGCACCGTGCGCAGCCGGATCCACCGCGGCCGCGCGCAACTGCGGGCCGCGCTCGCGCACCGCGACCGGCAGGCCGGACGGCGGGTCAGGCAGCCAGGCGTGGCGGGTGAGCTGTGAGTCATCTCGGAGAGCAGATCTCCGCCCTGATCGACGGAGAGCTGACCGGTGCGGACCTCGACCGGGCCAACGCGCACCTGGCGGCGTGCGCGCGCTGCCGCGCGGAGGCAGCGGAGTTGCGGCAGCTCAAGCGCGACCTGCGGGCCCTGTTCGAGGTTGACGGTGACGACGCGCTTACCCGGCGGCTGCTCGCGATGGCGGGCCCGGGCGGGCCGGTGCCCTCACGCCGGCTCCGCCGGGAGCAATACCGGCTCGAGCGCTCGCGCGATGAGCGGGCGCCACGCGACCGCGAGCGGGACCATCGCACGGTGCGCTCGCGCGCCCGCTACGTGCTGTGGAGCGTGATCTCGCTCTTCGTCGTCGGCATCGGCGCCGCGGCGTTCACGATGGGCGGCGCCGGCGGCACCGCCTCCCCAGGACCGAAGGTCACGCCGCAACTGGAGATGTTCAGCGTCGAGCACGCCATCATCACAGGCGACGTCCCGTACCCCGACCCGACGCAGGGCGCGGCGGGCACGGCGAGTCCGTGATGCCCGCGATGGCCGTACTGCGCCGCCCCGGGCTGGTGATCAGCGCCGCCGTGACCATCACCGTGCCCGGCTTGCTGGCGGCCCTCGCGCTGGTCGGGCACGAGCACGCTGCCTCCGCTGCCTCCGCTGCCTCCGCTGCCGCCGCGGTGGCCATGGCGCGCGCCGGCGCCGAGTCGCTCGGCAGCGGCCCGCCTGCCACGCTGTCCGCCACGCCGCTTTCCGCGGGCGCGCAGGCCGGGTCCGTGACGGCTTCCCAGGCGGCTTCGACCGCCGTCAGGGAAGTGGTCGCGGAAGCGGGCAAGGTCGCGGGGGTGCGCGCCGAACTCTTCGACTACACGGCGAGCGTGCAGGGCGGCCTGGGCATGCGCCTGCTCGCGAAGTCGGCGACGGCCGGTCTCGCCGCGTCCTACCAGGGCGTCGAGCTCATCGCGCAGCAGGGCGTGTCCGGTACGGAAACGATGGTGTCTGACGTCTGGCACCGCGGCGGCGTGACGGTCACCCAGACATCGGACGCCGCGACGCTCAGCAACGGCCAGCCGTACGTTTCCTACGACGCGGATAACGGCTCACCCGAGGGCGTCTTCGGGGTCACGAGCGCGCTGGTCGCGCTGCTCGGCAAGCACTACATCGCGGTCTATCAGGGCACCGGTTCGGCTGTCGGCAGGCCCGCGCTGATCATCGAACTGGACCGGGCCGACGGCAGCCTGGCGGCTAGGTTCTGGCTCGACAAACAGACCATGGTGCCGCTGCGGCGCGAAGTCTACGACACGTCCGCCCAGCTGATCAGCGAAGACGCGTTCGTGCAGGTACAGTTCGGCGCGCAGACGCCGCGTCCCGCGGTCGCGTCCACCGCCACGTCGCCATCCGGATCGGCCTGGGCCGTGGCACCGGCCCCGGCCCGGCTTGTGTCGGTCCTCAACAAGCAGGGCTGGCAGCTGCCGGCCGCGCTTCCTGGCGGCCTCCCGTTGTACGCGGCCGCGCTGAGCCCGGCCGGTGCGGGGCAAGTGGTGGACCTCGGCTACTCGGACGGGCTCTCAGTCGTCTCGCTGTTCGTGCAACGCGGCACGCTGGCCCAGAAGCCGGCCGGGTGGCAGCAGGCCAGCCTGCCCGGCCACCAGGTCTACGTCGCGGGGCACTCGATCATCTGGGCCGGAGGCGGATTCGTCTACACGATGATGGCGGACGCGCCCCCGGGCGTCGTCACGCAGGTGGTCGCGTCGATGCCGCAGGACGCCGCATCCGGAGGCTTCTTCGATCGGATCACGCGCGGGCTCCAGCGCCTCGCGGCGCTCGTCAACCCCTTCCGATGAGCTGGCGGATTCGCAGGCTCGACCGTCCCGTGCCGGGTGCGGACGGTTTAAAGTGGTTGTGGATGTCGATCGCCGTCCCGCGTTCGATCTACTGCTGACGGAGAGCTGAGCGTGTTTGACCTGTCCCTGACCAAGCTGCTGGTCCTCGCGGTGATCGCGCTCGTGGTGTTCGGCCCGAACGAGCTGCCCAAGATCGCCGCGCAGGCCGGGCGCGCGCTGCGTGACCTGCGCCGGATAGCCGAAGGCGCGAAGGCGGATCTCAAGGAGGGGCTCGGCCCGGAATTCCAGGACTTCGACTTCGAGGACCTGAACCCGCGCCGCTTCGTGCAGAAGCACCTGCTCGACGAGCCGGTCGCGACCGTAACCCCGGCGGGCGTGACCCCGGCGGGCGTGACCCCGGCGGGCACGTCCAGCACCGACGGCACCGCTAACGGCGCTAACGGCGCCCGCGGCGCACACGCCGTGCTTGAGGACGGCGCGGACCCGCCGTTCGACAGCGAGGCGACCTGAACCTGCCGCAGCCCCGCCCCCGGCACAGGCGACCGGCCCCGAGCGCCCTTAGCGCGGGCTGAGGCCGAGCATCCGGCCCGCGAGGCCGCGCCCGCGGCTGGCCAGCGAGTCGGCGATCTTGGCGAGCTGCAGCGCGGCGGGTGACGATGGGTCGCCGAGCACGAGCGGGATGCCGTTGTCGGCGCCCTCGCGCAGCCTGGTGTCGAGCGGGACCTGACCGAGCAGCGGGACGGTGGTCCCGGTGAGCTGGGTAAGCGTGGCCGCGACCGCCTCGCCGCCGCCGGATCCGAAGACGTCCATCTGCTCCCCGCAGTGCGGGCACACGAGATAGGACATGTTCTCGATCACGCCGGTGATGCGCTGCCGCGTCTGGGTCACGATGGCGCCCGCGCGCTCGGCGACCTCTGCCGCCGCCACCTGCGGCGTGGTGACCACAAGCAGTTCGGCGTTCGGCAGCAGCTGCGCGAGCGAGATCGCGATGTCTCCCGTGCCCGGCGGCAGGTCGAGCATCAGGTAGTCCAGGTCACCCCAGAACACGTCCGCGAGGAACTGCTGCATCGCCCGGTGCAGCATCGGGCCGCGCCAGACGATCGGGGTGTTGCCCTTGGTGAACATGCCCATCGAGATCACCTTCACGTCGTGCGACGACGGGGGCATGATCATGTTCTCGACGGGGGTGGGGCGGCCGGTCACGCCGAGCATCCGCGGCACCGAGTGCCCGTAGATGTCGGCGTCGATGACGCCGACCTTGTGCCCGGAAGCGGCGAGCGCCGCCGCCAGGTTCACGGTGACCGAGGACTTACCGACGCCGCCCTTGCCGCTGGCGACCGCGATCACCTTGGTGAGCGACGCGGGCTGGGCGAACGGGATCACCGGTTCGGGGCGTCCGCCGCGCAGCTGGCTCTGCAGCGCCTGGCGCTGCTCCTCGCTCATCACGTCGAGGGCGACGCGCACTCCGGAGACGCCGGGCAGCGCCGCCACCGCGTCGGTGACCCGCGCGGTGATGGTGTCGCGCATCGGGCAGCCGGCCACCGTCAGGTAGACGCCGACGTCCACGAGGCCGTCGGCGGCGACGGACACGGACTTGACCATGCCGAGTTCGGTGATCGGGCGGCCGATCTCTGGATCCTTGACACCGGCCAGCGCGGACGTCACCTGCTCGGCGGTAGGCAGCGGGGAGGTCATGCCTCAATGCTACGAAGGACCGCCCGCCCCCGCGAACGGGGGCGGGCGGTCCTTGGGGTATAGCTAACGTGTAGCTAACCAGCGTGTCACCCCGTGTCACACCTTGCCGGAGCTGACGACGGCACCGGTGGCCGGGTCGAGGATGACGGGGGTGAAGTGCGGCTTGCCGTTGAAGTCGAGCAGGCCGCCAGGTGCGTCCAGGCTGCCGGAGATCGCGTCGTACGAGCTGGGGATGCGCTCGCTGTGCAGCCAGTTGTCCTCGATGAACTTCACGATCGACGTGGTGTCCGTGAGGTTGCTGCTGACGTAGTTCGACCGCGTGTACGGCGAGATCACCAGCATCGGCAGCCGCTGGCCGTAGCCGCAGCGCCCGTTGGCCGTGCCGACCGTCACCGCGACCGATTCGCAGAACGCCGTGTCGATGGCCGGGTCATTCGAGCCGTTTACGATGTCCGGGACGGCGTGGTCGTACCAGCCGTCGGAGTCATCCCAGGTGATCACGATCGCCGTGGACGACCAGTACTTGGACTCCTCGATCTGGTTGATCGTGTTGACCAGGAAGTGCTGCTCGTCGATCGGGTCGGAGTAGCCGGGGTGGCCGTCCTGGTACTCCGCCGCCTTGAGGTAGCTGACCGACGGCATGTTGCCGTCCTTCAGCGTCTCGTAGAAGTCAGACAGGTCGTACTGGTGGTTGGCCTGGTCGGTGTAGCCGATCGCGGCCTCAGACGACGCCGGCAGGTGCTTCGGGTTCGCGGTCGAGGCGTAGTACTGGAACGGGTTGTGGTGCGGCGAGTAGTCGGGCTCCGATGCTCCGCCGATGTTCGCATGGCTGGACCCGCAGACCACGCCGCCGCTGTTGCTCGACGTGGGGGCGAAGCCGCCCTGGAACCAGCCCCAGGTGACGTGCTGGTCATTCAGCAGCTTGCCGATGTTCTCGCCGGTCATCACCATTTCGGGGTTGGTGGAGGTGTGGTTGGTGTCCGAGCACTCGTCGTAGTACGGGTCGATGTCGCCAAAGTCCGTGCCGTACGAGGTCACCGAGGTGGGCGCTGTCGTCTTCACGCCAGCCGGGGTGACCGCGTAGGCGCCCGTGGTGTTGCCGGAGGTCACGTTGATCGCGCCGGGCGTCGACGGGCCGAATTCGGTGTCGAAGTTGTTGTCGCTCATCGAGTAGTACTGCGCGTAGTTCCACAGCCCGGTGACGGTGTTGCCGTCGTAGTAGTCCATGACGATGCCGGGCGGCCCGTACTCACCGGTGCAGTTGTCCGTCTGCGTGAACTGGACGAACTTGTCCATCTTGCCGTTGTCCACGGCCTCCTGCTCCGGCGTGTACGCGTGGTCCTGGTCACAGGTCAGTGCCTCGGACGGCGTCAGCCGCTGCGGGTTGTATTCATTCGGGTTGCTGGTGAGCAGCGGCCCTACCGGGCCGCTCTTCGTGATCTTCGTGTAGAGGCCGTTCACCTTCGGCGTGCCGGGCTTGGCGGTGAAGGTCGTCCCCTGGCCGGGGGTGTTGGCCGCGTACGGGTAGGTGCCGAAGTAGTGGTCGAACGAGACGTTCTCGTCGAAGATCACGACCAGGTGCTTGATGGGGGTTGCCGTCTTACTGTGGTAGAGGCTGGCCGGTACCATCACCGGGCTCTGGTAGCCGACGAGCCCGGTCGCGCTGGACGTGCTGGCGCTTGCCGCCGTGGCGCCGATCGCGGCGCCGGCTCCCAGGGCGACCGCCGCCGCGATCGCGAGATAGGGCCGGAGCCGCTTGCGGCTCCTCCGGGCAATTGGGCCTTCGCCCATCGTCACCCTCCTGTATGTTCCGGAACTTGCGTGCGGCTCACCGTTTCACGACAGATTGACCATGTAACGCGCGAAAAATGACCTGTTGGCAAACGAGCAGTCAACATTCAACAAACGCGAGCGGCCCACCTGCCGCCTCACGCCAGCAGCGCCCGGCCGTAGAAGTCGCCGGAATTCCGAACGCCGGGCAGCGCCAGGAAGTAGCCGCCGCCGAACGGGCTGATGTAGTCCACCAGCGGCTCGTCGATCAGCCGGGTCTGCACCGTCTCGAACTGGCGTTTGATGTCCTGCTGGAAGCAGGTGAAGATCAGCCCTGTGTCGAGGTCGCCAACTTGGTCGATGCCGTGGTCGTAGTTGTAGGCCCGGCGCAGGATGCGGCTGCTGGCGGTCTGCGCCGTCCGCGGATTGGCCAGCCTGATGTGGGCGGTCAGCGGGATCACGTCGCCGGTCGGGTCGGCGGCGTAGTCCGGCGTGGCGAAGATCTCGTCGGCGTCGAGCGGGAACCCGGTGTCCCGGCGCCGCCCGAACATGTTCTCCTGCTCCAGGATGTCCACCCGGTCCCAGAACTCGATGAACATCCGGATCAGCCGGACGACGAAATAGCTGCCGCCCGCCGTCCACGCGGGCTCGCCGGCCGCGCCGGGCTGGATCCAGACCAGGCTGTCCATCTCCGCCTGGCTGGACGTATCCGGGTTGGCGATGCCGTCCATGAACCCCATCGTGTTCCGCGGCACGGTGCCGGCCGGCCGGGCCGGGCTGGAGAACCCGTCGATCCGCCAGTTCACCTGCATGCCGCCCCGGGTGTGCTTGGCGATGTCGCGCAGCGCGTGCAGCACCGTGTCGGCGTTTCCGGCGGTTAGCTGGAGGACCAGGTCACCGTCGGACTGCGCGGGGTCCAGGTTGTCATTGGGGAATGACCGCATCGGGGTAAGCAGCGCCGGCCGCTGGGCGGCCAGCCCGTACCGATCGTCGAATAGCGTCGACCCGACGCCGAATGTCACGGTCAGCCCGTCGGGCACGACCGTCGGCCCGAGGGTTCCTGAGTCCGGCGGCGGGCCGCCGATGCCCGCCGGCGGCGGGGTGCCGCCCGCGGTGAGAAACCTGGCGCGATCAGTCACAGTCCGGAACAAGTCGGCCAGTTCGGCGCGGCCGTCCGCCGTAGCGGTGAACGAGATGACCGCCGTCCGCGCCCCCGGCCGCGGCAGGATTCCCGCCTGGTACGTGCCGTGGAACGGCACCGCAGGCAGGCGGCCCTGGATCACGGCGGTGTCGGCCGCGGCGGACGGATCCGGCCGGGATGCCAGGTAGGCGTAGCCGCCCGCCGCGCCGGCGGCACCGCCGGCCACCACACCGCCCGCAACGCCGCCCGCCATGCCGCGCAGGAACGCCCGCCGCCCTGGCCCCCGCCCGGCCTCCGGCTGCGGCGCACGCTCGGGCTCCGGCTCATCCATCACGTGTTCCTCGGCTCGGTGATCGACGCGATGGGTGCCAGTCCCTCTAGTGCCTGACCGCACGCCGCGTCGATCGCCTGCCGCGCGGAGTCGGGGAGCGCCGAGGCGGGAACCCACGATCCGTTCGGACGATGCTCTTTCTCGAGCAGCGCCTGGAGACGATCCAGCCAGCTGTACACCGACGGCAACCCGGGATAGCGGGTGACGAGGAACGGCTGCAGGACAGACAGCAGCTCGCGGGTTCCGCTGATGTTCGCGAGCGTGGTCGCGAGCGTGCTGCCGCTGCCGTAGTCGTCGTGGCCGGTGAGCTGGAATTCCAGTGCGTTCTCCATGATCTCGTGGGCGCGCAGCCCGATGTCGATCAGCGGGATCTCCTGGGACGGCCAGCTCGCGAGCAACTGGTCCACGTTCGTTTTCAGCGCATTCGCGACCGGTGCCAGCTCCTTGCCGGACTGGCCGTGCCAGAGGCCGTATTCCAGCCGGTAGAAGCCGGTCCACTTCGGGTTGTTCACCCCGAGAGCGTCCGCCCGGCCGTCGATCTCGCCATCGAAGTTCCCGAACGCGTCGTACGCCGCCCCCAGCGTCTGGTAGGTCAGGTGGGCGGGGAGCCAGTCGCGCCTGGCGGCCGCGAGATTCCCTGCCCGTACGTCGCCGTCCTCAGTGGCGACCTGGCGGGCGAGCGTCGCCAGTCCCCGTCCGACGTAGGCCTGGTACTCCTTGGCCAGCGGGATCAGGTCGTCGTATGTGACCGGGAGGATGGCGACGGTGCCCTTCGCGTCGCCGGGCACGGTGACGGTCGGCCCGGTCATCGGGTCGGTCTCCTGGAACAGGCAGCGGAACGCGTACCTGCCCGACCCCACGTCCACCGTCATCGGCGTGGTGGTGCCGGGGCCGAATCCCGCTATCTCGGCATAAATCGCCCCGTTCGCCGGATCGATCAGGTCGACTTCGCCGCCCACGTCGTTGGTGTTGCGGAGCTCGAAGGTATGCCAGCCGGGCCCGGAAAGGTGCCAGCTGGGCCCGCAGCCTCCGCTGTTGAACGAGAGGACATCGCCCGAGCCACCGCCGCCGCTACCGCACGCGGTGAGCGTCACCGCCAGCGCCACGGCGGCCGCGGCGGAGGCGAGCGGGCGTGTCGAGCGCATGACAGCAGACAGCATAGGCATCCGCAGCCGGGGCGAAGGCGCCCGGAACCCGCGGTGGCGAAACGTTCATCTGGTCATAACCCTCTATATACCGGACCCACCGGGCGCCAGAGCGGGCCCGATAGGCTCCCACGCATGGACAGCGAGTACCGGCCGCGCCGGACGTGCATGTCGGTCCCGGCCAGCAGCGAGCGGTTCCTCGCCAGGGCGCGGGACCTGCCCGCCGACGAGGTGATGCTCGACCTCGAGGACTCGGTCGCGCCCTCCGCCAAGGAGATGGCCCGCGACCTCGCCGTGGGCGCGCTGCGCGCAGGCGGCTGGGACGGCAGGCTGGTCGCGGTGCGGATCAACGACGCCACCACGCCATGGGGCTACCAGGACGTCATCGCGGTCGTGACCGGCGCCCCCGGCGCCGTGGACTCGCTGATCCTGCCGAAGGTCGCCGCGCCGGCCGCGGTCAGCTGGCTCGACGTGCTGCTCGGCCAGGCCGAGCAGGTGGCGGGCCTGCCGCCGGGCGCGATCGGCATCGAGGCGCAGATCGAGGACGCCGCGGGCCTGGCCGCGGTCGAGGCGATCGCCGCGGCGTCGCCGCGGCTCGTGTCGCTGGTGTTCGGCCCCGCGGACTTCATGGCGAGCATCGGGATGCGCTCGCTCACCGTGGGCGGCCAGCCCGAGGGTTACGACTTCGACGCGCATCACTACCCGCTGATGCGGATGCTGGTCGCGGCGAGAGCCAATGGCCTGCAGGCGATCGACGGTCCGTACGCGCGGATCCAGGACACCGACGGGCTGCGAAAGGCGGCGACCAGCACCGCCGCGCTCGGCTACGACGGCAAGTGGGTGCTGCACCCGGCGCAGGTGCCCGTCGTCAACGAGGTGTTCACACCGTCGGTCGGCGAGTACTGGCGGGCGCTCGCCATCCTGGAGGCCTACCGCCACGCGACCGACCTCGACCAGCGCGGCGCGGTCATGCTCGGCGAGGAGATGATCGACGAGGCGTCGCGGAAGATGGCCCAGATGCTGGTGGCGAAGGGCGAGGCCGCCGGACTGCCCCGCCCGGCGGCCTGACACGGCGCGCCAGCACGGCGCGCCTGCACGGCGCCTACACAGCGCCCCAGGAGCGGAGCGCGTCGAGCAGGCCCGCGGCCAGCGGCAGCGTGTCAAGCTCGGCCGGCCCGGCCCACACCGCGTCGTCGGCGTCATCGCCAGCCACCAGGGCGCCCCCGATGACTGACGCGGCGTAGTCCCTGATGTCGAACACGCTGTCGCCAGATCCGCTGGGGCGGAGCACGCTGCCGATCAGCCGCCCGGGCGCCACGACGAGGCCGGTCTCCTCGCGGACCTCTCGCACCAGCGCCGCGGCGTCCGATTCCCCCGCCTCGATCCGGCCGCCCGGGATCGACCAGAGCCCCTTGCCCGGCTCATGGCCGCGCTTGATGAGGAGCAGCCGCCCGGAGCCGTCCTTGATCACGGCGCCCACGCAGGGTACAACGTGTTGCGTCACGACCCCAAGGGTAGATACGGATGGCGTGGTGGGAAAAGCGGTGTGTCCGCGATGTGGCGGCGAAGCGCACGCGCCGACGGTGTGGTCGAGCGCGTGGCGCTGTGACTTGCATGGGGAAATCTACCCGCTGGCTCCGGCCCGGGTGCCATCGCGGGATGGCCTCGACAGCCTGCTGAAGAACGCGCGGGTGCCTGTCTGGGTGCCCTGGCCGCTCCCGCAGGGCTGGCTGGTCAGCGGGTTCACCGGTGCGGGCGATGAGCGCACCGGCACCTGCGGGTCCGCGGTCGCGCTGTCCGGCCCGAACCCGCTTGGCGGCCCCGCTGACCTGCTGATCGTCGCGGAAGAACCCGGCGTCGGTCTCGGCGCGGGCCTGGCCGGCCTGCCCGGGCCCGACCCGGGTGACGGTTTCGCGGCCGGCCAGCCGAACGCCACCGTCAAGGTCGCGAACCACGAGGCCCCGCTCTGGCTGGTCGAGGCGCGCAACAAGGCGGTGTTCGCCGGCGAGGTGGCGGGAAGCTGGCTGTGGCTGGTGCTGTGGCCGGATACCGCCGGGGTGCTGCTCTTCGAGCCGCTGTCGCTGCGCGACCTGCGGGACCCGGACCAGGACCTCGACGTGCCGTTCGGCGCCCTGTCCCCGCGGCTGCCCGCCTGACGCGCGCCGCGGCCGCGGCCAAGTACGATGTCCGCCGTGCGTATTGACCTGCACGTGCACAGCAGCGCCTCGGACGGCACGGACTCCCCGCCCGGGGTAGTCCGCCGTGCCGCCGCCGCGGGGTGCGACGTCATCGCCCTCACCGACCACGACACGCTGGCCGGCCTCCCGGCGGCGGCGAACGCGCTCCCCCCGGGCCTGACCCTGGTCCCCGGCATGGAACTGTCCTGTGTGTATGAGGGCCGCAGCGCGCACCTGCTCGCCTACCTGGCCAACCCGGACGACGCCGCGCTCGCCGCCGAGACGGGGCTCATCCGCGACGACCGGGTCCATCGGGCGCGGGCGATGGTCGCCCGGCTGGCGGAGCTTGGCGCGACCGTCACCTGGGAGCGGGTGGAGGAGATCGCCGCGGGCGCGGTCGTCGGCAGGCCGCACATCGCCCGTGCGCTGGCCGAAGCCGGCGTGGTTCCCGCCCCGGCGGACGCGTTCACCGCCGAGTGGATAGCCGACGGCGGCCGCGCGTACGTCGGTCACTACGCCCTCGACGCGGCCCGCGCGGTGACCCTGGTCCGCGCCGCCGGCGGGGTCCCCGTCCTCGCCCACCCGCGCTCACCCGGGTACGAGATTGCTGATGAGGTGATCGCCGGGCTGGTCTCCGCCGGCCTGGCTGGTGTTGAGGTGTTCCACCCCGATCACGATCTTTCCGAACGTACCCGGCTGACTCAGCTGGCGACATCGCTGAACCTGCTGATGACGGGAGGCAGCGACGATCACGGTGCCTTCAACGACAGCGGTCTCGGCAGCGAGACGACGCCGCCGGAGCAGTACGAGCGGCTGCTCGCCCAGGCCACCGGCGCCCGCCCGGTGACCGGCCCCGGCTGGCCGGCGCCTGCGGAGCCGCGATGACGTTCTTCTGGGAGGCGTTCGTCACGCTGTTCGTGATCATCGATCCGCCGGGGATCGTGCCGATCTTCCTCGGGCTGACGAGGGGCCGGTCGGCGCGCACGCGGCGGATGCTGGCCTGGCAGGCGGCGGTCGTGGCGTTCGCGGTGATCATCGCTTTCGCGCTGTTCGGGCGGGCGATCCTGAACTACACCCAGGTGGGGCTTCCGGCGCTGGAGGGCGCGGGCGGCCTGCTCCTGCTGCTTGTCTCCCTGGAGCTGCTCACCGGCAAGTCGGAGGAGCCGACCTCGGCGCAGCGGGCCAGGGCCAACGTGGCGTTCGTGCCGCTCGGCACGCCGCTGCTCGCGGGGCCTGGCGCGATCGTGGCGACGATGCTGTACGTCCAGCGGGTACACAGCGTGCTGAACGTGGTGGCGCTGGCGCTCGCTATCGTCGCGGTGGCGGTGTCGGCGTGGCTGTCGATGAGGTTCGCCGAGGTGATCCACCGGGCGCTGACCGACAATGGCGTCGAGCTGCTGACCAGGATCGCCGGCCTGCTGCTTTCCGCGATCGCGATCCAGCTCGTCGCCGAGTCGGCCCTGGCCTTCGCCGCCCAGGCCAGGTAACCGTGCACACGCGGGTGCATGCCCGGCTAAAGTGCGACTCATGGAAGCGCGGATCGGCCGGATCGCCGACAGCACAGCCTGGATCGTCGGTGACGACGACGAGGTGATCGTCATCGACCCCGGAGAGGACGCCGCCGGGGTGCTCGAGACGGTGGGCGACCGCGAGATCCTCGCGGTGATCTGCACGCACGGTCACGCCAGCCATGTCGCCGCCGCCGTCGAGGTGGCCGAACGCGACGAGGCGCCGGTAGCCCTGCACCCGGCCGACCGGCTGCAGTGGCGCGTCGTGCACCCGGACTCCGGCGCCGAGATCGAGATGGCCGACAAAGGCCGGTTCGAGGTCGCCGACGTGATGCTGGAGGTCCTCCACACCCCGGGCCACAGTCCCGGCTCGGTCAGCCTCTACTGCGCGGACCTCGAGGCCGTCTTCACCGGGGACGCGCTGCTCGCCAGCGGCCCGGCGCCGCACGAGGGGGAGTACCCGGATTTCCCCGGGCAGCTGACCGCGATCGGCGAGCGGCTGCTTGACCTGCCGTCGCGGACGCGGGTGCTGCCCGGGCACGGCGAGGAGACCACGATCTCCGCCGCCGCCAAGCGGTTCGACGGCTGGGTCACCGCCGGCCCGGTCGTGGACCTGAGCTGACCCCGTGGCCGCCATGGAGCAGCTCGGTTTCGAGGGAATGCCGAGACGGCTCTACTCGTGCACCCCGACCAGGCTGACCTCCTGGCTCGACTGCCCCCGGCGGTACCGGATGAGCTACCTGGACCGCCCGGTGCCGCAGAAGGGGCCGCCCTGGGGGCACAACAGCCTCGGCGCGAGCGTGCACAACGCGCTGGCGGGCTGGTGGCGGCTGCCGCTCGCCAGGCGCACCGCGCAGGCCGCGGGCGCCCTGCTCGACCAGGGCTGGATCAACGAGGGATACGCGAGCGACGCCCAGTCGGCGAGGTACCGCGACTGGGCGCGGCAGATGGTCGAGGGATACGCCGCCGGGCTTGACCCGGCGGACGAGCCGGTCGGCGTGGAGCGCACGGTGGCGACGCGCACCGCCGTGATCGCGGTGTCCGGCCGGATCGACCGGCTGGACGCGCGTCCGTCGGCCCGCGCCGCCGGCGGCACCGAACTTGTCGTGGTCGACTACAAGACCGGCCGCCACGTGCTGAGCGTCGATGACGCGCGCAGTTCGCTCGCGCTCGCCCTGTACGCGATCGCCGCCGCCCGGGTGCTGCGGCGCGACTGCCAGCGGGTAGAGCTGCACCACCTGCCGACCGGCCAGGTGATCGGCTGGGACCACACCCAAGAGTCGCTGCTCCGGCACCTGCGGCGGGCCGAGGAGGTCGCGACCGAGTGCGCCGACGCCGATGAGCGAATGCGGGGGCCGCTGGCCGCCGGCGCTTACGACGAGGTGTTCCCGCCCCGCCCTGGCCCATCATGCGGCTGGTGCGACTTCCTCAGGCACTGCCCGGAAGGGCAAGCGGCCGCGGTGCCCCGGCGGCCGTGGGACGGGCTGGCGGAGCTGTTATCCGCCCGCGCCGCCCGACGTAGCCTTTCATGATCACGTAGATTACGCATCGTATAGGTGCATGAAGTCTTCGTGATCATGAAATTCCGGGGGTAACGCTTCTGCGGAGTTCCAGAACGTTGTCAGGGTGTGGGCTGTCGTGGCGGGGGCTTCCACGTTCGGATTGTGGCCGGCGCCGGGGATGCAGGTCCGTTCAGCGCCAAGGCGGGTGGCCATTTGCTCTTGGACCGAGGGGGACCAGGCGTTGTCGTTCTCGCCGTAGAGGACCTGCGTCGCGACGTTGCGGTTGGCTAGCTGGTCGGTCTTGTCCTCGGCCGTCAGCAGGCCGGTGGCCATGGTGTTCAGGCCGGTGGGGTTGTTGGCGAGCATGCGGTTCTTGAGGAACTCGAGGATCTCTCGGCTGACGCGCGCCTCGATCGCCTGGGGTTCTAGGGCGGCGTGCCAGAGTTCTTCGATTTTGCCCTTGAGCTCGTGGGTGGGGGTACCCGCCAGGAAGCTCAGCATCGTGCGGAGTTCCCTGGCGCGGGGGCCGTGCAGGGCGGACGGGCCCGAGCTCATCAGGGTGAGCGAGGCTGGGGTGTACCCGCCCAGGATTGCCTCCCTGGCAACCAGGCCGCCGAAGGAGTGGCCGAGGAGGTGGGTCGTCTCAGTGGCCCCGGCTATGGACGCGATGTCGGCGCCCAGCTCTGCCGGGTCGTACGCGGCTGGGTCGTCGGGGCCCGGCGTCTGGTACTGGCCGCGCATGTCGATGGCGACCACCCGGCGGCCCGCGGCCGCGAGCTGGCCGAGTATGGAGATGAAGTCCTCCTTGCTGCCCGTGTAGCCGGGCACGAGCAGCGCGGTCCCCAGCTCGCCCGCCCCCGCCGGCGGGAGGGTGTCGAGCGCGGCGAACGTGCCGCGCTCGCAGGACACGCTCACTCGCCGCGTCCGGTCCGGCAGGTCGAGCGAGGTCGGCGTGGACACGGTCAGGAGGCCTGCCGCTGGTCGCTTTCCGTGGTCACTTCGACGATCACCTCGCGTGGCGCGTTCCCGGTGACCTCGCGGCCCCCGCGAGTGCGGCGGCGGCGCCGGGTCCTGGCCTGGGCGTCGGCGCGGTCGGCCTGCACCGCCTCGGTGGCCTTGCCGTGCGCGGCCGGGCCGCCGTCGGACCGGCGTGCCTCACGCGGGCCAGCCCCCCGGCCGCGGGAGCGCGACCGGCTTTGGCGGGACCTGACGCGGCCCGTCTCGCCGAGGTCTTCCTCGGCCTCCGCGGAAAGGCCGGCCCGGGCGCGCATCGCGCGCGGCAGCGTGCCGGTAGCGTCCGGCGCGATGGACAGCTCCGCGTAGAGGTGCTCCGACGTCGAGTAGGTCTCCGCGGGCTCCGGCTGGCCAAGGCCGAGCGCGTCGTTGATCAGCTTCCAGCGCTGCATGTCGCGCCAGTCCACGAACGTCACCGCGACGCCGGCCCGCCCGGCCCGCCCGGTCCGGCCGATGCGGTGCACGTACGCCTTCTCGTCGTCCGGGCACTCGTAGTTGATCACGTGCGTCACGTCGTCCACGTCGATGCCGCGGGCGGCGACCTCGGTGGCCACCAGGACGTCCACCTTGCCGCTCCTGAAGGCGCGAAGCGCGCGCTCGCGCTGGGCCTGGCCCAGGTCGCCGTGCACCGTGCCGACCGCGAAGCCGCGGCCGTCCAGGGCCGAGGCCACCTGGTCGGCGGCGCGCTTGGTCTGGCAGAACACCATGGCCAGGCCGCGGTCCTTGGCCTGCAGCACCCGCGCGAGCACCTCGATCTTGTCCAGGTGGTGCGTGCGGTACACGTGCTGCCTGGTGAGCGGCGGCGGGGCGGATTCGTCCGGTTCCTCGGCCCTGATGTTGGTCGGCCGGCGCATGTGGCGGCGGGCAAGCGTGACGACCTCGCCCGGCATCGTCGCCGAGAACAGCATGGTCTGCCGGTCATCGGGGGTGAGCTTGAGCAGGCGCTCCACGTCCGGCAGGAAGCCGAGGTCGAGCATCTTGTCGGCCTCGTCGAGAACGAGCGAGCGGACCTTGCCCAGGTCGAGGTTCTTCCTGTTGGCCAGGTCGAGCAGCCGGCCCGGGGTGCCGACGACGATGTCGGTGCCCGCCTTCAGCGCGTCGATCTGGGGCTCGTAGGCACGCCCGCCGTACACGGTGAGCACCCGCGCGCCGAGGTGCAGGCCCGCCTGCTCGATGTCCTCGGCCACCTGAATGGCCAGTTCCCTGGTGGGAACCACGATCAGCGCCGAGGGTGCCTTGGCCGTGCGGTCCGCGGCGAACGTGGTGGCCAGCCGGTGCAGCAGCGGGATCCCGAAGGCAAGCGTCTTGCCGGTGCCCGTGCGCGCCTGGCCGATGATGTCCTGGCCGTCGATGGCCAGCGGCAGCGTGAGCGCCTGAATCGGAAATGTGGTGTGGATGCCCGCGGCTTCGAGCGCGGTGCAGATTACTTCGTCGACGCCGAGATCGCGGAAAGGTACCGCGTGTAGTCGATCGGCGGACTGCATTGGTTGAGTTGTCAGGGGTTCCTCCGTGCGCTGAGCGCCCGGCGCCCGCGCCTCCTACGGGCGCGCGGCGTCCAGACAGCAGCAGCGTCAATGTCAACGCGAACTGGGATTACGACATTCCACTGCCCAATCGTCACCCACGGTACCAGACGCGGAATTAGACGATGTTGCCGAAGCCGACGCGCCGCGCCGGGTCGCTGCCGAACTCGATGAAGGCGATCTTGTCGGCGGGAACCAGCACCCGTCCGCCCTTCTGGGTGCTCAGCGCGAAGATGGCGCGACCGTCCGCGGCGCCGAGTGCCGCCGCCAGGTCACGTTCGATCTCTTCCGCGGTGGCGTCGGTGTCCACGACGAGTTCGCGAGGGATGGACTGGATCCCGATCTTGACTTCCACGGCGCTCCTAGGGTTGGGCTGGCGGCTGTTCCTGCTGGTCAGTGGTGAGCGGCCAGCCGCTGATCCCGCGCCACGCCAGCCGCGCCACGAGCTGCTCGGCCGCCTCACGCGGGATCGTCCCGAGCGTACTGAGCCAGTACCTCGCGCTGACTTGAGCCATCCCCACCATGCTGATGCTCAGCAGGTGCGCCTCGTTGTCCGCCAGTCCGGCGTCTTCCCTGATCACCTCGCTGATCATGTCGGCGCACTTGCTGTTCACGTGGTCGAGGCGTTCCCTGACGGCGGGCTCGCTGGTGAAGTCGGACTCGAAGACGAGCCGGAACGTCCCCCGGTGCTCGGCGACGTACCCGAAGTACGCGCCGAACGTCGCGCTGACCCGCTGGCGGTTGTCGTTCGTGGAGCGCAGTGCCGTCCGGACCGCTTCGATCAGCTGGTCCACGCTCTCGTCGAGCAGCGCGAGGTAGAGTTCTTGCTTGCCGGGGAAGTGCTGGTAGAGCACTGGCTTGCTGACACCGGCACGCTCGGCGATCTCATCCATCGCGGCAGCGTGGTAGCCGCGGGCGACGAAGACCTCCATGGCCGCGTCAAGCAGCTGGCGGCGGCGCGCCAGCCGGGGGAGCCGGGTCCCGCGCGGGCGGGCGGCCGATGTGGCGGTCAACGTGATCTCCGGGTGCTAGGCATAGGCACTAACCGTAACGCGGCTGCGCGTCAACGGTAATCCTCGTCGTCGTAGCCGACATCCCGCGTTTGCTCCGCGGCATCCGCCTCGTCCACCTCGAACGGGAGCTCGCGCGGCTCGCCTGATTCCTCTTCCGGCACCTCAACTTCACGCGCCTGCTCGGCGGCGTCTTCGCCCGGAGTTTCCATGCTTGTCTCGCTCAACACCCGACCTCTTCCGTGAAGGAATGAATGATATCCGCCAGCGACCTGACAGGAACCTCAGCCCTGATAGGCACGGATGACCTTCGCATCCAGCCCGCGGCGTCCGCCTGACGGCGGCCCCCCCACTAGCATGCCAAACCTGGCTCCGCGTACAGCTTCAGGTACCCAGCATCCACGATGTCAAGCCACTAAGAAAAGTGGGTAAGGATTAACCCATGCGTAGCATCTGGGCCGGGGCGATCTCATTCGGCCTGGTCGTGATCCCGGTCAAGCTGTACGCCGCGACCGAGCAGCGTGACGTGTCGTTCCGGCAGGTGCACCGGGAGGACGGCGGGCGGATCCAGTTCAAGCGGGTGTGCTCGATCGACGGCCAGGAGGTGCCGTACTCCGACGTGGCCAAGGGCTACGAGCTCGCCACCGGGGACGTTGTGGTGCTGACGGACGACGACCTCAGGGACCTGCCGCTGGCGACCGCCCACCGGATCGACGTGCAGCACTTCGCCCCGGCCGGCCAGCTCGACCCGATCCTGGCCAACAAGGCCTACTACCTGGAACCGGAACCCGCCGGGGTGCGCGCCTACGTGCTGTTCCGCGACGCGCTCGAGCGGTCCGGCCGGGTTGCGGTCGCCAAGGTGGCGATCCGGCAGCGCGAGGCCCTGGCGGCTGTCCGGGTGCGGGACGGCGTGCTCGTGCTTGAGACGCTGCTGTGGCCGGATGAGATCCGGGCCCCCGACTTCAAGTTCCTCGACGAGGACGTCGACGTCAGGTCCCAGGAGCTGAAGATGGCCGCCTCGCTGATCGACACGATGACCGAGGACTTCGACCCGTCGGCCTACAGGGACGCGTACCGTGAGGCGCTCGAGGCGCTCGTGCAGGCCAAGATCGAGGGCAACGAGGTGGTCCGGCCGGCGCCCGGCATCGCGGCCGAGAAACCGGGCGGCCCCGCCGACCTCGCCGAGACGCTGCGCGCGAGCGTGGAAGCGGCGAAGGCCAGCCGGGCGGGCGGCGGGAAAGATGACCAAGCCGCCAAGCCGGCCTCGGGCAGGCGCTCGTCGTCCCGGCGGAAGGCGAGCGCGTGACCAGCCCCATCCCGCACTGGCCCGGCCGCATGGTGCCGCTCGCCGCCGGCGAGCGGGTGTACGTCGCGGAGACGCCACCATCCGTTCAGGCTGATCGGAAAGAGCTGCTGCTCTGCGTGCACGGCATGTCGGGGGCGGCCACCAACTGGACCGACTTCATGGCAGAACTCGCGCCAGACTTCGACTGCGTCGCGGTGGACCTGCCCGGGTCGGGATTCTCCCCGCCGCCCGCGGCGAAGAGCGGCTACTCGATCAGGGCCCTCGCGGGCACGGTGATCCGGCTCATCGAGACGCTGGACGCGGGGCCGGTGCACCTGGCGGGCAACTCGATGGGCGGCGCGGTCTCGATCCGGGTGGCGGCCGCCCGCCCCGACCTGCTGCGGACGCTGACGCTCGTCTCGCCGGCGCTGCCCGACCTGCTGGTCCGGCCGGAGCTGCTGCGGTTCCCGCTGGTCGGCCTGCCCCGCGTCGGCGAGTGGCTGATGCGCCGCTCGGAGCTGATACCCGCGGAGAACAGGGTGGCGGGGGTTCTGGCGACCTGCTTCTACGACCCGGGCGCGGTGCACCCGGAGCGCTTCATGCTCGACGTGGCGGAACTGAAGCGCCGCGACGAACTGGGCTACAACGCGGTGACGCTGAGCCAGGCCGCGCGGACGATCGTGGCGGAGAGCCTGCTTCCGCGCAAGTACTCGCTCTGGGGCGCGGCCGAGCGGATCACGGTCCCCGCCCTGGTCACGTTCGGCAGCCACGACAAGCTGGTGAACCCGCGGCTCGCCGCCCGGGCGCGGCGCGCGTTCCCCGAAGCGACGGTGATGGTGCTGCCGCAGACAGGTCACGTGGCCCAGATAGAGCGACCGCGGCTTGTCGCACAGCTATTCCGTGAGATGGTAGACGGGACACGGGCGCGGGGCGCGGGAGGGAATTCAGGGCTCCGTGACCCGGTTGATGCCTAGCGGAGTGTCCCCCGATCTGACTGGAGTTGCACAGTGTCGCTGCCACCGCTCGTTGAACCGGCCGCAGACCTGTCGGTAGACGAGGTGAAGCGCTACTCGCGTCACCTGATCATCCCCGATGTCGGCATGGCCGGGCAGAAGCGCCTGAAGAACGCGAAGGTCCTGGTCGTCGGCGCGGGCGGGCTCGGCTCGCCGGCGCTGCTCTACCTCGCCGCGGCCGGCGTCGGGACGCTCGGCATCGTTGACTTCGACACGGTGGACGAGTCGAACCTGCAGCGGCAGATCATCCATGGCGTCTCGGACGTGGGCAAGTCCAAGGCGGAGTCCGCGAAGGAATCGATCGCGGAGATCAACCCGTACGTGAAGGTCGTCCTGCACACCGACCGGCTTGACTCCGCCAACGTGATGGAGATCTTCGCCGGCTACGACCTCATCGTGGACGGGACGGACAACTTCGCGACCCGCTACCTGGTGAACGACGCCTGCGTGCTGCTGCACAAGCCGTACGTCTGGGGTTCGATCTACCGCTTCGACGGGCAGGCGAGCGTGTTCTGGGCGGACTACGGGCCGTGCTACCGCTGCCTGTACCCGGAGCCCCCGCCGCCCGGCATGGTCCCGTCCTGCGCCGAGGGCGGCGTGCTCGGCGTGCTCTGCGCGTCGATCGGATCGATCCAGGTGAACGAGGCGATCAAGCTGCTCGCCGGCATCGGCGAGCCGCTGGCAGGCCGCCTGATGATCTACGACGCCCTGGAGATGTCGTACCGGACGGTCCGGGTGAACAAGGACCCGGAGTGCGCGGTCTGCGGCAAGAACCCGTCGGTGACCGAGCTGATCGACTACGACGCGTTCTGCGGCGCGGTCTCCGAGGAGGCGGCCGAGGCCGCGGTCGGCTCCACGATCACCGCCAAGGACCTCGCCGGGATGCTGGACCGCGGCGACAGCATCTACCTCGTCGACGTGCGCGAGCCGAACGAGTACGAGATTGTCTCGATCCCCGGCGCGACGCTCATCCCCAAGGGCGAGTTCCTGAACGGCTCCGCCCTGGAGAAGATGCCGCAGGACAAGCAGATCGTGCTGCACTGCAAGAGCGGCGCGCGCAGCGCCGAGGTGCTCGCGGTGCTCAAGAACGCCGGCTTCTCCGACGCCGTGCACGTCGGCGGCGGCGTCCTCGCCTGGGTCAGCCAGGTGGATCCCAGCCTGCCCACCTACTAAGCGAGTTGCTGCACCAACGGCCGGCCCCTCCAGGGACCGGCCGTTGGTGTTTCCGGCCGTCCTTGCGCGGCGACCCTGCTACGGCAGTGATGCGAAGTCACCGGCCGGCGGCCGGGCGCGCTGCGCTGAGAGTTTCTCCTGGGGCGCGGGGTGGTATGTCGTGATACGTACGTTCCAACCATGGGAGGGTGCCGTGGCGCGCGGGCCAGCTGGGCGGGGGCTGCGGTGAAGGGGGACCGGGTTGAGATCGTGGTCGACACCGGTGACGGCACCCGGACCTACGAGGTGGCCGCGACCCGGGCCGGCCGGCGGGTCGAGGTCAGCACCGGTCGCGGCATCGTCGAGGTGAGTGAGGTCACCAGGACCGGGACGACCGTGCGGACCGCACGGTTCATAGCCAGCCGGGTCGTCGCCCTCGTCGAGCACCCGGTCGATACCACCGACGCGGGGTAACCGTGCGTTAGCATCTGCGGATGGACCTTCTCGAGCCGTTGGTACAGCCGTACGCGTGGGGGTCGCGAACCGTGATCGCCGGGCTTCAGGGCCGCCCGGCGCCGACAGAAAAGCCGGAAGCCGAACTCTGGATGGGCGCGCACCCGTCGGCGCCGTCCGGTCTTGACCGGGCCGGAGTCCACACCACGCTGAACGCGGTGATCGCGGCGGACCCGGTGGGCGAGCTCGGCGCGGAATGCGCGGCGCGCTTCGGCGGGCGGCTGCCGTTCCTGCTGAAGGTGCTCGCCGCCGAGAAGGCGCTGTCCATTCAGGTGCACCCCTCCCGGGAGCAGGCCGAGGCGGGCTTCCGCGCGGAGACCGAGCGCGGCCTGGCGCCCGGCGACAAGGCGCGCAACTACGTCGACGACTGGCCGAAGCCGGAGCTGCTGTGCGCGCTCACGGCGTTCGAGGTGCTCGCCGGGATGCGGACCGCTTCTGACGCGGCCAGGCTGCTGCGGGCCCTCGCCGTCGGCGAGCTCGCCCCGGTCGCTGCCGCCCTGGAGTCGGCGACCGGACCTGAGGCACTCACCGCGGCCCTCGGCCGCGTGCTGAGCTGGCCCGCCGACAGCCGCGCCGGGCTGGTCGCCTCGGTCATCGCGGCGTGCGGCCGGCTGGCGGCCGGGGGCGGGCCGTACGCGGGTGCCTGCCGCGCGGCCATGCGGCTCGACGCCGAGCACCCCGGCGACCTCGGTGTGGTGGCGTCGCTTCTGCTGCGGCACGCGGTGCTGCAGCCGGGGCAGGCGCTCTTCATGCCCGCTGGCGGGCTGCACGGTTACCTGCACGGCACCGGGGTCGAAGTGCTCGCGAACTCAGACAACGTGGTGCGGGCGGGTCTCACCGGCAAGCACGTCGACGTGCCCGAACTGCTGAGGCTCACCGACCCGGCGGTCGCGGTCCCGGTCATCGAGCCGCGCCCGCTCGGTGGCGGCGTGGCCGTCTACGACTCCCCGGCACCTGAGTTCCGCCTCTACCGGGCCGAGCTTTCCGCCGCCGAGATCACGCTGCCCGGCGAAGGGCCACGCCTCGTGCTGTGCGCGGAGGGCACCGTGACGCTGCGGGCGGCGGCCCACGGTGCGCTCAAGGCCGGGCGCGGCGAGTCGTGCTTCCTGGCCGCCGCGGACGGCGCGGTCACGGCCTCAGGCCCGGCGGGCATCTTCATCGCAACGAGCGGCCTGAGCTGCTAAGACGTCGGCCCCGGAGTCAATTTGCGTTTGCACGTGCAGAAAAGCATGCAAATGAAACGTGCACTTTATGCAAAGGCTTGATTAGCCGCAATTGCGTCTAGTCCCCGTAAAGCGGAGCCGTTAGCGTATAGCGGGGCGGCGCGAATTTCCGGGCGACGGGTTCTGGTAGGTGTG
>Ga0187806_1000070_pt1 | contig 22492 bp, 19 predicted proteins | sample NC_wetland_sal_i_7_FD_132470 | JGI IMG/M metagenome (GOLD analysis project Ga0187806, IMG submission 132470) | Wetland sediment microbial communities from Neuse River Estuary, North Carolina, USA - ASW_1 | ecosystem: Environmental > Aquatic > Freshwater > Wetlands > Sediment | place: USA: North... | reverse complement strand
TTCGCCACGCTCACCGAGATGATCGCCACCCCGGCCTGGCGGAACCCGATGAGGACGTCGGCGGCCCGGTCGGCGGTGTCCAGGGGCACGTTCATCCGTCCCGACTCGGGGGTCACGACCGGTTCCGTGCCCGCGACCCGCCGCACGACCTGCCGCGCGAGTTCATAGTCGGCGCCCGGGGCCAGGTGCAGCTGCAGCGTCGAGGCGCCCACCGAGGTCTTCAGCTCGTCCGGCGTGCCCTCGGCGACCTTGCGGCCGCGGTCGATCACCGCGATCCGGTCGGCGACCTGGTCCGCCTCGTCGAGATACTGCGTGGTGAGCAGCACCGTGCATCCCTCGGCGACCAGGTCGCGGATCGTGTCCCACATCTGCCCGCGGGTGCGCGGGTCCAGCCCGGTCGTCGGCTCGTCGAGAAAGATCAGCGGCGGCCGGGTGATCAGGCTGGCCGCGAGGTCCAGGCGCCGCCGCATCCCGCCAGAGAACTGCGAGATCGGCTTGTTCGCGGCGTCCTCGAGGCCGAACTGCCCCAGCAGCCGCTTGGCGGCAGCGCGGGCATCGGCCGAACGCAGACCCTGGAGCCGGCCGAACAACCACAGGTTCTCGGTGGCGGTCAGGTCCTCGTCTACCGACGCGTACTGGCCGGTGACCCCGAGCAGCTGGCGGACGCGGTGCGGTTCGCTTGCGACGTCCACACCGAACACCCTGGCCTGACCCGCGTCGATCGGCAGCAGCGTCGCGAGCATCTTCAGCATCGTCGTTTTTCCTGCGCCGTTCGGGCCGAGGACACCGTAGATCTCGCCCTGGCGTACCTCAAGGTCGATCCTGTCGACCGCGCAAAGCTGGCCGAAGTTCTTGACCAGGCCAACGGCGTCAATGGCCGCGGTGGCTGTCATCTCATCGCCTTCCCATCGAAGACCACAGGTGGACTCGATAAGGACGCTAGGCGGTCTCGCCTTCACCGCGGCTACACGGCGGTATCGCCGGGTAACGTCGGGGCCTTAGTCGCGCAGGACGCCGGAGAGGGCCGTCGCCACCATCTTGCGGACGGCTTCTTCCCCGGGTTCCTCGGGCGAGGTAGCCCCGGAGCCGGCGAACAGCAGATGGCAGGTGCCGATGAGCGTGAGCGCGAGCCCGTCGACGTCCGCGCCGGCCGCGATGCGGCCGAGGTCCCGCTCGGCGGCCAGGTAGGAGACGATCATCGCGACGGCTTCCGTCGCCACCGGGATGCGGGACGGCGTGATCTGGCGCAGCCGCGCCCGCAGGTCGTCGCGGAAGATGATGAGGCTGACGATCTTCTGCGCCACCGATCCGAACAGGTCCGTCAGCACGCCTACGAGGTTGCCGGCGACGGTGCCGGCGCCGGCGGCCGCGCGCAGGGCGGCGGACTGGCGGCCCATCCGGTCGATGCGGTCGAGCACGAGCTCGGCGAGGAAGGCGTCGAAGTCGTCGAAGTGCCGGTGCAGGACGCCCTTGGCGACGCCCGCCTCCGCGGTGACCGCCCGGCTGGTCAGCCCGCTCGGCCCGTCCCGGAGCAGGACGCGCTCGGCGGCGGCGAACAGCTGCTCGCGCACGTCGCGGATGGCGACCCCGGTGGGCATCGTCGGTCCTCTCTTCGCCGCGCGCGAACTAACTGCCTAAGTGGGCGCTCGCCCACTTAGAGTGGGCGCATGCCCACTATACCGCCAGAGCAGGCAGGACCCGCTGAGCCCGCTGAGCACGCGCAGTCCTTCCAGACACACCGGCACCGGCAGGTGGCCGAGTCGTTCGGCGTCGACGCCGCCCGCTATGACCGTGCGAGGCCCGGCTATCCGGCTGCCCTGGTCGATCGTGTCGTGTCGGCGAGCCCCGGGCGCGACGTGCTCGACGTCGGCTGCGGGACGGGCATCGCCGCGCGGCTGTTCCAGGCGGCGGGGTGCGGCGTGCTCGGGGTCGACCCGGACGAACGGATGGCGTCCGTGGCGCGGCAGGCCGGCCTCACCGTGGAGGTGGCACCGTTCGAAAGCTGGGACAGCGCCGGGCGGGAGTTCGACGCGGTGATCGCGGCGCAGGCCTGGCACTGGGTGGACCCGGTCGCGGGCGCGACCAAGGCCGCGGACGTGCTGCGGCCCGGTGGTCTGCTGGCGGTGTTCTGGAACGCGGCGCTGCTGCCACCGGACCTCAGCGCCGCCTTCGCCGAGGTCTACCGCGCCGTCCAGCCGGACCTGCCGTTCAACCCCCAGGCGCGGCCCGCCAGCCAGTCGTACCAGATCATGTGCGACACGACGGCCGACGGCATGCGCGCGGTTGCGGCGTTCAGCGAGCCGGAACAGTGGCGCTTCGACTGGGATCGCCCGTACGCCCGCGACGAGTGGCTGGATCAGGTGCCCACGATGGGCGGCCACACCCTGCTCTCGCCGGACAACCTGGAAAAGTTGCTGGCCGGCATGGGCGCCGCCATCGACGCGCGCGGCGGCGGCTTCACGATGAACTACGCGACGATGGCGGTCACCGCCGTCACAGTCACCCGGACTGGCCGTTGACTCCTGCTCCCGGCCCCGCTCAGAATGCGAGTACGCCATCGAGGGGGGAAATCATGGCCGAGCATCCTAATGTCGCTCGCATCAGGGACGGGTACGCCGCCTTCGCCAAGGGGGACTTCGCCGCTCTCAACGAGCTATTCGCGGAGGACCTGCTCTGGCACGAAGCAGGGCGGAATCAGTTGTCGGGGGAGTACCGGGGCCGGGACGCCGTCTACGAGCTCTTCGGCAAGCTCATGGAGATCACGGGCGGAGGGTTCCGTAACGATCTGCACGCGGTCTTCGCGGACGACGAGCACGGCGTCGCGCTGGTGCGCATGACCGCGAGCCGGGGCGGCAAGACCGCGATCACCAACGTCGCGCACGTCTTCCACTTGCGCGACGGCACGGTGACGGAGTTCTGGGACGCCTCCACCGATCAGTACGCGTTCGACGAGGTGATCGGCTGACGGCTAGCCGTCGTGTAGCCGTGCGGCGCTGGCCTCGGCCTGCCGGTGGCCGACCACGGCGGCCGCCTGCCGCTCGGCCTCGGCGTTGAGCTCGGCGCCGAGCAGCACGGCGATTCCCACTTGCGGTCCGCCGGCACCTCGTACGCGATGTCGAGCCCGGTCTCCAGCGCGGCCATGCCGCCGGAGGCGCTCCACAGCGCGATCACCGCGGTGAGCGAGGCGTGCTGGGACCTCGTGGTGGCGGAACTGACCGCCTCCGCGAATACAGTCGACGCCCCGGGCGGAAGCGCCTTATTCAGGCTTGAGCGTGTTCCGCCAGTTCACTGCCGCATCCACCATCGTTACGCCCTTCCGGTTCCCGACCCCCGCTCTACCCGGCAACCCGGATGCGTAACATCGCCTCGTCTTGATACGACAGCAGCGTCATGTGACCTCTGATTCGCTAGCCGGAGCCGACCACACAACTTCGCATCACTTTTGGCCCCTGGAATCAGGACAAACCGGACGCAGAAGGGACCAAAAGTGATGTGAAGACGAAAAGTGATGCGAAGTTGGCCCGGCCGCATCAGGCAGTGGCTCGATCAGGCCGCGGGCGGCTGGTCGACGCGCACGAGGTTACCGGACGGGTCACGCACCGCGAAGTCTCGCGTGCCCCAGAACTGCTCGGTCGGCTCCTGCACGATGTCCGCGCCCGAGGCCCGCACCTTCTCGAACAGTGCGTCGAGGTCGTCGGTGCGGAAGTGGACGCCGTTCAGGGCGCCCTTGGCGAGGAGGGCCGCGATCGCGTCGCCGTCGGCGGGGCCGCCGTTCACGTAATTCGTGAGGACGATCGAGATCCCGGGCTGGGAGGCGGCGCCGACGGTGATCCAGCGGGAGCCCTCGCGGCCGACGTCGTTGCGCAGTTCGAGGCCGAGCACGTCGCGATAGAACACCAGGGCGAGATCTGGATCATGAACTTGAACGAAACAAGTAGAAAGCTTGAGATCCATACCCGCAACCTTAGCGAGCCCGCGCGCGGCGCGCCTCTGCGATCCTCGGGCGGGTGAGGTCCCTCGCGATGCAGCCAGGCACACCCACGAGCGAGCCGTGGTCACGGTCCCGGTAGGCCGTCGGTGTCTCCCCCACCAGCTGGGTGAACCGCGCGCTGAACGAGCCGAGCGACGAAAACCCGACCGCCATGCAGACCTCGGTGACCGACAGGTCGCCGAGGCGCAGCAGCGCCTTCGCCCGCTCGATCCGCCGCGCCGCCAGGTACGCGTAGGGCGTCTCCCCGTACGTCGCGCGGAACTGCCGCGAGAAGTGCCCGGGTGACATCAGCGCAGCGTGAGCGAGCTCGGCCACGTCAAGCGGGTACGCGTACTCGCGGTCCATCAGATCGCGGGCACGCCGCAGCCGCGCGAGGTTGGCGAGTTCCGCTGGCGTCACGGTGCCATCCTAACTACGGGCTAGAGTTACCGCACAGCGCGTTCCTGCGCGTTCAATGCGTTCACGATGAGGAGGGGAGCATCGGGGTGGGCGAAGTCATGGCGCACGTCTAGCTGAGCGCTGACGTAGCCTGGCCTGGTGCCCAGATCCTGGCCGGTTGCTTCTCGCGACAGCGATTTTGACCCTTATCTGGCCGGCCTGCCAGCGGCCAGCGTGCTGATGTTCCGCCGCTTCGTGGATATGGCGCGGGCGTCTGGTCCGGTGATCTTCCAGCTGCAGGACGGGCCTATCGTGCTGCGCGGAACGCGCCGTATCTTCGCGGGCGTACGCGTTCTCGACCGTGGGCTTCGGGGACGCCTGAACCTGATGCGACGCATTGAGGATCCACGGCTCGTCAAGGCCGAAGCTAATGCCAAAACACTGGTTTCGTACCATTTCTCGGTTACGTCGGTTTCTGACCTGGATGACGAATTCCAGCGGTGGTTGGATGAGGCGCACGCCGTCGGCGACGGGGCTCACCTCCCGCGCTAGGCATGGGGTCCGGCGCTACCGCTGATCGGGCTTGCGCTCGTACAACCACTTCCACGTGCGAACCATGGCGCCCGTGGCGCTGTGCGGTCCCGCGACTGGCATGGACGCTGCTACCACCAGTGTCCCAGCGATGAACGCTACCGTGCTGTGCACGAACATCAACCCGGTGACCATGAGCAGCGCGCCGGCGATGAGGACAAGCAGGGGCCACCAGCGGGTCCGGACGGCCCATGCGATGTGCGCGAAGCGCGGAGCACCATATGGATCGGCTGGACCGCAGGACGGGTTCCACCTAACCAGGTTCCAGAGAAGTGACCGCGTTTCCATCGCAGCCTCCGCTTCCCGAAGGAGCCAGCAACGCCTTTACTTTAAGGCAACCCCGACTTTACCCACTGTGACCCCCGACGGAACCTGCGCTATGCATTACGAGCCGCGGGATGCCGGGGATAGACCGCGGCGGAGCCGCCCATCGTGTGCTGCTGTGGCATCTGCACGCGTACATTCCGTATGGTGTTTAAGTGCCGGTTGTGGGCAGCGCCGCCCAGTGCCCGGTACCTGGGGGGGTCCAGTGGGTGTGACAACCGTGTCTCACGGGAGTAATCCGGCCGGGTGGCCGGCTTCGTCTTTGGAGATGTTCTCCGGCCTGCAAGCCGCGGTGGCCTTCGTCGCCGGGCCTGATCTGGTGGTGCAGTTCGCCAACGAGCGGTACCAGGCCCTGGTCGGCTGCGCGGAACTGGCCGGGCGGCCGCTGCCGGCGGCCGTGCCCGAGCTTGTTGCGCAGGATTTCGTCAGGCTGTTCCGGCAGGTGTTCGAGTCCGGGGAGCCGACCTGGCGGCATGAGCTGACGGCGTGGACGCGGCACCGCCGCGGGCAGCCGGAGCGGGTGTTCGTGGAGGGCTTCTACCAGCCCGTGCGTGACGATTCCGGAGCGGTGACCGGCGTGCTGTTCGTCGGCGCCGACGTCACCGCGCAGGTTCTGGGCAGGCATAAGAACAAGGAGCTCGCGGCGGTCAAGGACCCGCTGTTCGAGACGCTCCCTTTCGGCGTCATCCGGTACTCGGCCGACGGGCTGATCCTGGAGGCAAACCCGGCGGCGAGCCAGATCACCGGATTGCCGCCGGATGAATTGCTCACCTGGCCGCTGCCGGCGGCCGCGCGGGCCGTTCGCGAGGACGGGACGCCGCTGGCGGCCGGCGAGCTTCCCCTGGAGATAGCGCTGCGCACTGGGGATGTGGTCGCCGATATGGTGATCGGCTCGCCGGGCGAGGGAACCGGCGGGCCGCGCTGGCTGAAGGTCACCGCGGTGCCCTACTGGCCGGACGAGGCCGGCCGGCCCCAGCGCGGCTACGTGATGTTCCGTGACATCACCGAGCAGCGCCGCCTGGACCAGGCGCTGCGGGACACCACGGACATGATGGGCCGGCTGCGCGACGCGAACGTGCTCGGCGTGGTGAGCGTCGAGGACGGCCGGATCGTCGGGGCCAACGACGCCTACCTGGACATTGTGGGCTACACCGGGGATGACGTGGCGGCCGGGCGGCTGGACTGGCGGGCGCTAACGCCGCCGGAGTGGACGGCGGCGATGGACGACGCGCTCGCGCAGCTGCGCAGCACCGGAGCGTTCCTGCCGTTCGAGAAGGAGTGTGTGCACCACGACGGGCACCGGGTGCCGGTCCTCGTCGGAGGCGCGGCGACCGGGCGCGACGCGCTGCGCTGGACCGCGTACGTAGTCGACCTGTCGGCGCGTCAGCGAGCTGAGCACGCGCGGATCGCGGCGGCAGCCCGCGAACGGGCTGTCCAGACCGAGGCGCGCGTCGCCCGGGAACGGCTCAGCTTCCTGATCCGGGCCGGTGAGCTGGTGAGCGTCGCCACCGACCGGGAGGAGCTGCTCAGCCGGGCGGCCAGGCTCGTAGTACCCGGACTGGCGGACGTGTGCGTGACCTTCCTGCCCGGAGACGAGGGCATTCTGCGCGCTACGTCGGTGGCGTACCCGGGCCCGGCGGGCGAGGTTACCGTCACCGACTTGCGGGACCTCCGGATTCCCCGGACCGGACCGCTGCTCGTCCAGGCCGCCTGGGAGACCGGCCGCACGATCGTGAAGGACACCAGCGGCAAGCGGGCTGGTTTCGGCTCGCCCCTTCAGGAGATCGTTGACCGGGTGGACCCGCGGTCCGTACTTGCGGTACCGCTGATGGCCGACGGGCGGCCGCTCGGCGTGATCACCCTGGGCCGCACCGCGAGCCGTCCCGGCTTCGCCGGGAGCAGCGACATCCCGGTGGCCGAGGATCTGGGACGCCAGCTCGCGATGGGCCTCGCGAACGCGAACATGTCCGCCTGGAATCACACGGTGGCCCAGGCCCTCCAGTGTGCCGTGCTCCCGGACGCGCTGCCCCGGATCGCGGGCCTGGACCTGGCCGCCCGCTACCTGCCCAGCACGGTGGGCCTGGACGTTGGCGGCGACTGGTACGACGTGCTGGCCTTGCGCAACGGCCGGGTCGGCCTGGCCGTCGGGGACGTGGTCGGGCACAACCTCGCCGCCGCCTCGGTGATGGGGCAGGTGCGAAACCTGCTACGCGGCTACGCCGTGGACAAGGGCGATCCGGCGGCGGTGCTGACCACCACGGACGCGGCACTTGAGCAGCTGCTGCCCGACGCGCTGGCGACCGCGGCATACGCCGTGCTCGACCTGCCCTCCGGCCAGCTCGCCTACGCCTCCGCCGGGCACCCGCCCCCCGTCTGCGTCACCCCGTCCGGAGCGGTCAGCTATCTCGACGCCGACCCGGACGCCATGCTGGGCCTAGGCGCCGGTTTCACCACCCGGCACCGGCAGCTCGCCCCCGGCAGCACGCTGCTGTTCTACACCGATGGCCTGATCGAGGACCGGCACCGCGACCTCAGCGACGGGCTGGCCCGGCTCGCCAGCGCAATGCGGCTCGCCGGGGACCGAACCGCCGAGCAGACCTGCGCGGCGGTACAGGCCGCCATGGTCGGCACCGCACCCCGCGCCGACGACCTGTGCCTGCTCGCTGTCCGCCTGGCCGACAGCGAAGGCAGCGGGACCGCCGCCTAGACGCCAGCCCTCAGCTCAGCGCAGAACCAGGAGGTCGAGCCACGAAGTTCTGGGTTCCGGGCTGGATGTCACCTCGGCGGCCCGGCGGAGTCGTTCTTTGCCGCGGAGGAATTCCTCCTCCGTGAGGTTGCGAATCGTGGAGTCGGCGCGGCGGAAGGTGTCCGCCTGGGCGAGGAACTCGGCGAGGCTGGTCCGGTATGTCTCGGGAACCGGCTCAAGGGCGTCCCGGCTGAATCCGGCGGCTGCGAACGCCTGGCAGGTCTGTTCAAGGGAGGGGTTGGTATCGACCATCCGCGCGGTCTCGGGGAACCAGCGGATGAACTCGTTCCGGTCGACCCTGCCGGGGAATCCCTGCCGGATGAGCACGGGAGCGCCGGGCCGGAGAACGCGGCGGATCTCGCGCGCGGCGGCTTCAAGATCGGGGATGTGGTGGATCACGAGGGACAGCCATACGCCGTCGGCCGAGTCGTCTGGCAGCGGGAGAGCGCTGGCGTGTCCCTCCAGCACCCGGATGTCAGGGCGGCGCGGAATATGGACCCGCATCGCTGCCGACGGTTCGACCGCGAGGATGTCGAGACCGAACCAGTCGCCGAAGGCGACCGCGAACTGGCCGGTCCCCGCGCCGATATCCACTAGGGTCATCCCGGGCGACTTGTGAGAGAGCTGTGAGAGGCAGCAGATCTCGTCGTCGCTGGACGATTGCGAGTCCGGCCGTACCGGTGCCGCAGGGGCAGCGGGCTGGGTCAGCTCTCGTCGAAGAAGTCTTCGTCGATGCGCTTGATCACATAAGTGTGCTGGTCTTGCACGCCGATGTTGTGCTGGACCATCAGGCCGCTCAGCGCGTGGCCGTCGATCAAAACCACCCTGGCCGCCACCCGGTCGGCGTACGCGACGGCTTCAGGCGTGAAGCGGCTGGTTGTGATGAAGATGCCGCGGTCTGCCTGGGCTCCGTGGAGCGCCCCGACGAATTCCTGGATCTCCGGCCGCCCAACGGGCTTGCCGACGCCGTATCGCTTGGCCTGGACGTAGATGCGATCCAGCCCCAGCGGGTCCTGACGGATCACGCCGTCCAGTCCTTCGTCTCCGGCCTTCCCGAGGTGTTCCGCTGCTCCGGCGGCACCGCCGTACCCCATCGCCGTCAGCACCGAAAGGACCAGGCGCTCCAGGAAAGCAGGCTCTCGCTGGCGAACCCGGTCCAGTACCTCAGCGGCCACCGCCGCATTCGCCTCGTCGACCGCCGCCGAAACCGCCTCACGCGGGGTCGACTCATCGCCTGCAGCAAGATCCGGCTCACCGTGCTGCTTCGGGTGATGGGATCGGCTCTTGAATTCGATGAACTCCGGGAATTCCGACAGCACCCGGACGTCCACCCGGTCCGGGTGCGCCGCGGTTACCTTTCGCCCGCGATCAGTAACGCAGACCACGCCACGCTTCGGGCGGCTAAGCAAGCCCGGTTGGTACATGTAGGTCACTGCCCAGTGCAGCCGATTGGCGAGCAGCGACGTCCCGCTGGGAATCTTGGCGCGCAAGTCATCCTCTGTCAGCGCAAGCCGACTAGCGACGGCCTCGCGAAGCTCAGCCAGCGAGTGATCGCCACCGTCGGCGAGGACGCTGAGAATGGGCGCCATCAAAGATGGTAGTCCGGTACCGGCACATGTCCTCTCTACCAGAACCTAGGGCCGAGACCTATGCTTGACGTAAGAAGATATGAGGTCGTTGGCTGAGGCGTCGCAGGGAAGGCGCTCGTAGGCGCTTTCGCTTTCTCGCTGCTCATCATGCTGAGACTAGGAAGCCTGAGACTGGAAAGGGCCACCGAAGAGAATAGACCAGGTAGAAGGAGGGAGGCCCTGATGAATGTAAGAACGATCGCCGGTGTAATCCTGGATACAGGGTGGGCTCTCGGCGTTAGCTGCTTGGCCGCCTTCCCTGCTGCCCCTGAGCCAACGAATCGCCACACATCCGTTCGCGTACCTGGAATTACTTCCTTATCAGGGTGTCGGTCCGGCCGATTTGGTAGCGCTATTGAGCGTCTGGCCTCCTGGCCTTGGTGGCGTGGCCCTAGCGATTTCCATCCGTTTACCCCCATTGTCCCCCGCGCCCTAGGGCAATTGCACGACGATCTTGGGAGTGAGCTAGGCATTACGAGCGTGTTCTCGTGCGTTGCTCGCTGGTTCAAGGCGCGCGCTAGCTTTATGTTCGCCGGTTGCTGCTGGCGGCGATCGTTGGCTCTTGATGGCGGTCCGGGGACACGTCGGGGACACAACCTCCAGCGACCGCTTCCTTATCAGGTCTTCTCCGTGTTGTTGCCCACGTGTGCCAAGCCAGGCTGCGGTGCCTGGGCGGTTGTCCGGGAGTGGCCGTTACGACCCTCGATGGACCACCTCGTCGGGCACGGAGCGAGCACGTTGCTCGTCGCCCTGGTGCTCGTCGTCTCCTGCATTGGCGCGAACGCGCACTCCGTCCCCGGGGGTTCATCCTCTCGCCGTCGGCCACCCTCCGGGTAGCGGGCTTGGCCCCGCGGGTGAAGGTGGAGCACCCCACCGTCTGAACGACCTTCGCACGCGGGGCCAAGTCTGCTAGGCCTGTCCTGGCCGATGGCGAGAGGGTGAATCCCCTACCTCAGCCAGACACTGACGGGGGCAGATCTTGCGCTTCCCGGTCCATCCTTGAGCCCGAGGCCCCGCCGGAGGCATTAAAAAGGAGCGGCATTGTCAGCTTGGGCGGCACGATTGGGCTGCCCGTGCCGCGCCGGTTGTTCGTTGCGGAACTGCCCGGTGGCCAACGGCCGGGTCGCGACGTATCGTGTCCTGTAGAACGGAGGGCGAACCGATTACGGCGACGCGGGCCGAAAAGGACCCTGGCCGGGCGTGTCGGTCCGGGAGTTGGCAGAACGGCACTAGGGAGGTCATTATGCCAGGGGTAAATCCCCTCCGCCCGCCGAACGTGAATGAGGTTTTGCGTCGCGAGGAAGCCTTGCGTCAGGAAATCTCGCGTCGCGAATCCGGATATGACGACGAGTCTTGGTCGCGTCCGAAGCGAAAGAGGAAGCTAATCCGGAAGCTGGCAAGGTTCATCGCTGGCCGAGGCGAGAAGAAGGACGGGTAGCGGCGCGTTCCTGCGGTCTTTACCCGGGGCGGAGGGGCCAGCTGCAAAGGATCACGACGGGTTGACCGGCCCGTCACTCGCGGGCAAGGCGGGCGAGGCACCCGCACAAGCACCAGCTCGACCGCACCCCTCGATCCGCAACCTCGTCACCGGCGTTGCGATGGCCGTTGTGTCGTCCGGGCAGGTCTCCCTGATCCGCTTCGGCTTGCCGGTAACAGGATCGGTTCCGGCGTAGACGTGCACACGGTAGGAACCGCTGGGGAGTTGCTCGATGTGACCACGGGGGGTGGCAGCCATGCCGGAACGGTAACACGGCAGGCGGACATTCGTTCCACGACCCGTTCCACGCCATCGAACGTAACCGTTCGATTTGCGCTTCTTACCTGGGAGCCGCCTATCGGAATCGAACCGATGACCTACGCATTACGAGTGCGTCGCTCTGGCCGACTGAGCTAAGGCGGCGTGCGGTCCTCGCGGACGGCGCCTCGCTAGTCTACCGGTTCCCCGGCGTGCCTTGCCGCATGAGTCACGACCGTGGGCGGCAGAATACGGAGCGTGAAATTGACTACGGGGGAGGCACGGGTCCGGTTCGCCGGCGCCCGCGTAGCGCGGCTGGCCACGACCGGGAGCGACGGGCAGCCGCATCTAGTGCCCATCACGTTCGCCGTGGACGGGGACCTGATCTGCACCGCGGTGGACTACAAGCCGAAGACGACGCCGAACCTCCGGCGGCTGCGCAACATCCAGCAGAACCCGCGGGTCGCGCTGCTCGCCGACCACTACGCCGACGACTGGGCCGCCCTCTGGTGGGTCCGCGTCGACGGCCACGCGAGCATCGTCACGGGCGGCATTTCCCTGGAGCGCCATCTCGACATGCTCGCGCGCCGATACGAGCAGTACCGGCAGGAGCGCCCCGCGGGGCCGGTCATCGTGATCGAGGTCGACCGCTGGACAGGCTGGTCCGGCAGCCACTTAGACGATGAGATCCGTCCGCGGCACCGTGGACGGCACGCCGTTCCGGAGCTCCTTCATGGCCCTCGGCGACGGCACGCACAAGCTGCCGAGATAACTCCGCCCGCCAGCGGCGGTACACCTCGGTCAGGTCGGCCCGCATCCGCGGGGTCAGGTCCTCGGGCGCGAGCCGCCCGGCCAGCCGGATCGTCTCCCGGATCTGGGCGAGGTACTCCGTGCAGTGGGGGCATCCCGCCAGGTGTTTCTCCAGCCGCCGCCGGTCCGAACCCGACAGCGCCTCCTCCACGTACGCCGTCACCATCTCGACCACCTGCTTGCATACGAGGTCGCGCCGCCGCACAGCCAGAATCCTCATCGCGGCCCACCTCCCAGCTCCGTCTCGAGCGCCTGCCGCAGCTTGCCCCGGCCCCGGTGCAGCAGCACCCGCTGGTTCGCCTCGCTGATCGACAGCACCGCGCACACTTCCGCGCTGGTCAGCCCCTCGACATCGCGGAGCAGGACGACCTCGCGCTGGCGCGCGGGCAAGTCGGACATCGCCAGCCGGAGCAAGTCACCGAGCTTGCCGGCGTCAACCCGCGACTCTGCCTCCTCGATCCAGGGCTCGGGCGGCGACGACCACGCCCCGCCGGGGCCGAACCGGGACGCGTCCACCACCGGGCCCGCGTCCGCGACCGGAATGCTCCGTGACTCCCGCACCCCGGCCGAACGCGCCCGGTTCACCAGGATCGTGAACAGCCAGGTCTTCAGCGACGACCGGCCCTCGAACCCGTCCAGCCCGCGCAGCACCGCCAGCCACGTCTCCTGGACGACCTCTTCGGCGACCGCCCGGCTCGGCACGAACGACGCCGCCAGCCGCAGCATGGAGCCGTTGTAGCGCTCCACGAGCGTGACGAACGCCCGTTCATCGCCCGCGCGCAGGCGGTGGAGCAGTTCCGCGTCTGGTTCCATCGCTGGCAGCGTACCGCCGGCGGCGACGGCCGGCCGCGGCGAACACATAACAGGTTCCCCGCGGCCGGCCATGCCCCGCTCAGAGCGCCACGATGCCTTCGCCGCCGACGGCGCCGGCCACCGTGACCGACCCGATCGGGCTGAGCGCGCCGCCGGCCCCGACGGCGAACTCATCGACGATGCCCGCGCCGCCCGCCTGCACGTACAGGAAGCCGTGCGTCGCCGAGGCGTCCACGGTGCCCGCGCCGGTCTTCGCGACCCCAAGCGCGCTCAGCTGGCCGGAGCCGCCGACGGCGTAGCCGCTCACCGAGCCGCTCCCCGCGTTGGAGACGTAGAAGTACCCGCCCGCGGGCGCCACCCAGCAGGTCGCCATCTGACCGGTGTCAGCGACCGCGAGCTGCGTCAGCACGCCGCCGCCGGACAGCGCGAACGTCGCGAGCGCGTTCGTCCCGGCCTCCGCGATCAGCACGTGCCCGTAGCGGTCGAAGCTGATCGCGAACGGAACCGTGCCCGGCTCGGAGTTCACCACGGGCGCGGCGGAAAGCCGCCCGCCGGGCCGCACCGCGAACACGTCCACGTCGTTGCCGTTCATCTTCGTGGTCACGATGACCTGCGACCCGTCAGGCGTGAACGCGACCTGCCCGGGCGTGTTGGTGAACTGCGGCGTGGCGCTGGGATCGAGGCCGAGACTCCGCGCCGAACCGGGGATCGGCGTCAGGTGACCGCCGGCGATCCCGTATCCGTAGAGCGCCCCGCCGTCCAGAGCATTCAGAACGTACGCATGGTTCCCGTACACCGTCACACTGACCGGGAACTGGCCTCCCGACCAGAGGACCTGCCGCAATTCCAGCCCGTCTCCGGTGACGCGGAACACCGACACGGTGTCGCTGCCCGCGTTGACCGCGAGCAGCAGGCCGTGTTCCGGGTCGTAGGTAAGCGACCCCTGCGAGGCCAGGTGGTCCACCACCGACCCGGCGAGCACGCCGCCGAGGCCGCCGGTGGGGTAGTCGCCGGCCAGTGTCAGCGTTCCGTCCGGCGCGCGATGGTATGCGACGACCGCGTTGCCCGCGGTGTTGTCGGTCTGCACGAAGACGGCGCCGCCGGCGCCGCCAGAGTAACCCTGGCGGGCGGTGGTGCTCGCGGACGCGGCGGGCGCGGCGAACGCGGCCGCCGCGATTCCCGCCGCGACGGCGGGCAGGACGCGACTGAGTACCTTCACGGGTTGTTGCCCCTTCTGTGGGGAAAGCGTGGACAGGACGCAGCGCTGCGCCCGTTCAGTCCCCGGGGAGGCGAAAGCGTTACGGGCAAACGGTTCCCGAACGCGGGACCCGCAGCGTGATCAGGTAGGAGTCGACGATGTTGTCCACGCAGGAGCTGCCCTCCATGTAGGAGGTGTGGCCCTCGCCGTTCCAGCCGAGCAGCACGCCGGAGGCGAGATCGCGGGACAGGCCGACGGCCCACTGGTACGGCGTCGCCGGGTCGTGCAGGTCGCCGACCACGAGGATCGGCCGCGCCCCGGCCGCGCGCACCGTGCTCGCGGTGGCCGGCACCGGCCAGTACGCGCACGGCAGCGATCCCCACACGAGCGCCGCGCCGAACAGCGGCGCGGCCTTCGCCGCGGTTGCCGCCGCCGCTTGCCACGGGCCGAGCGACCGCGGCCAGGGCCGGTCGACGCAGTCGACCGACAGCTCCGCGTCGGACAGGTTGCTGTAGGTCCCGTTCGCGCTGCGCTCGAGCAGGGCGTCGGCCAGCTCGACGAGGATGGTTCCGTCCCCGGCGAAGGCGCCGGACAGCCCGCTCTTCAGCACCGGCCACTCCGGCCGCAGGTACAGCGCCGTCGCGATCCCGGTGAGCAGCATGGCGCCGTTGGCCGACTGGTCGCTGATCAGGTTGCCGAGCGGATGGGCGTTCGCCGCGGCCAGCAGGCCTGCCACTTTGGCGGTCGCGCCGTTGGCCGCCCCGAGCGGGCAGCCCGACTGGGTCGCGCACCAGGCCGCGAACTGGCCGAACGCCGACTCGAACCCCGAGGCCTGCGCCACGTCGAGCTGGAGGCCGCTCGCCTTGGGATCGACGGCGCCGTCGAGCACGAGCGCCCGCACCCGGGACGGGAACTGTTGCGCGTACGAGGCGCCGAGGTACGTTCCGTATGACTTTCCGAGGTAGGTGAGCGCCGGCTCGCCCAGCGCGGCGCGCAGCACGTCCATGTCCTTCGCCCCGTCCGCCGTGCTCACGTAGGGCAGCAGCGCCGCGGCGTTGCGGGCGCACTCGTCCGCGTACAGCTTGCTCTCCGACACGACGGCAGCGAGCTGCGCGGCGCTGGCCGGATCGTCGTTGACCGCGAAGTATGTGTCGAGCTGCGGGCCGGTCATGCAGCGCACCGCCGGCTCGCTGCCGCCGACGCCGCGCGGGTCGAAGCCGACGATGTCGAACCGGTCGAGGACCTGCTGGGTGAACTCGCCGGAGCGTGCGCTGAGCGCGTACTCGACGCCGGATGCTCCAGGACCGCCCGGGTTGATGACGAGCGCGCCGATCCGCTTGGCCGGCTGGGCCGCCGGAAGCCGGATCACCGGCAGCGAGAACCGGCGCCAGGCTGGGCGGCTGTAGTCGAACGGCACGACCAGCCGCGCGCACTGGAAATACGTGTCGCACGGCTGCCAGTCAAGCCGCTGCGCGTAATACCCGGCGATCGTCGTCGGCGCCGGGGCCGAAGTCGGCGCAGGCGCGGCCGCCGTGGGCGCGGCGGTGCTCGCCGTCCGGGTAGGCGCCGGCGCCGTGGAACCGCCGGACGTGCAGGCCGCCAAGCCCATGAAGATAACCACCGCCGCGGCTGCGACACGCCACCGTAGCCGACGACTTTCCATCACTTTTTGTCTTTCCATCACTTTCGGCCCTTTTCGCGCCCGGTTTGTCCGGTTCCAGGGGCGGAAAGTGATGGAAAGTTGAGCGGCCACCCCTGCTCGCCGAAACACACGTCACGGAACGCTGCTGGCGTCACTAGCCCTTGCCGTACATGGAGTCATAGGCCTTGCGGGAGCCGCAGACGCTCGCGCGAGAGCAGGCGCAGGTCCGGCCGTCCGCGGTCAGCTTGACGACGACGGTGTCAGACGGCACGTTGTGCCCCACGACCGTGCCCGCGCCCTCCGGCGTCTCCACGTGCGTGCCCGTGCGCGGCGCCTCCTTCTTGAAGTCCTGGTAGAGCGGGTGCTCGTACTTCAGGCAGCACATCAGGCGGCCGCACGCGCCCGCGATGCGCAGCGGGTTGACGGGCAGGTCCTGGTCCTTCGCCATCCGGACCGACACCGGCTCGAAGTCCTTGAGGAACGTCGAGCAGCACAGGTCCCGGCCGCACGGGCCGATGCCGCCCTGCAGCCGCGCCTCGTCTCTGGGGCCGATCTGCCGCAGTTCCACGCGGGCCCGCAGCCGGGCGGCGAGGTCGCGGACGAGCGCGCGGAAGTCGACCCGGTGCGGCGCGCTGAAGTAGATGGTGAACACGTTGGACGACGACACGTAGTCGACCGCGGTGATCTTCATCGGCAGCTCGTGCTCGCGGATGAGCCGCTTGGCCGCCAGCCGTCCCTCGGCCCGGCGCCGCCGGTTCTCCTCGTCCCTGACGAGATCCTCCTCGCCGGCCAGGCCGGCGCAGACCGGCAGGTCGACGTCCTCGGACACCCACTGCGGCGCCCAGACGCACTCGGCCACCTCGGGACCGGCGTCGGTGGGCACCAGCACCTTGTCGCCGATCTTAGGCTGATGCTCGCCCGGGTCGAGGTAGTACAGCCGCCCGTACCGCTCGAAGCTCACCGCCATCATCATGCCCACCGGTCTAGGGTAAGCGCGGCCCGGGGAAAGGTCACTAGCGGGTAACGACAGAAGGGTGGGGGCCCGCCGTGCGGCGGGCCCCCACCGCGGCCTCAGCCGGTGACGAACGAGAACAGCGCGTTGCTGGTCTCCTTCTCGACGCCGACGACAGCCTTGATTGTCTGCCCCGCCATTGTGTTGATCGTCGCGGTTCCGAGCGTCGAGTTGGTGATGCCCACCCACTCGTACGCTTCCGTGTGCGCGTGGAAGTATTGCGCGATCTGCGGCAGGGTGAGCGTCTGCCCGCTGTAATTCGTCCCGTTCGTCCCGGCGCAGTTGCTTCCAGTCATGTAGAAGTTGCCCGGAACCCCGGAAGTGTAGTCCTGGCCGAGCCCGTAGCAGAAGTCGACCGACGCGAGCGGGTAGATGCCCGGAGTGCTCGCCTGAGGACCGGTGCCAAGCCAGATGTTCTCCTCGAGCTTGGCGGAACCGGAGCCGCTGTAGGACGTGTTGGCGGTGGCGAGATTGCTCGCCAGCCCGAGGTCCACGATCACGCCGGCGTCCGAGTAGGTCGCCGTGGTGCTGGACGTGTCAGCGAGGCGTCTGCCGTCGGACACGGCGAACTCCGTGCCGTTGTCGACCTCTGGCCGCCAGTTCACCGCACCCGCCCCGGCCGGACCCTGGGGCCCGGTCGGCCCGGTTGGGCCGGCTGGGCCGGTGTTACCCTTCGGGCCCTGTGCCCCGGTGTCGCCCTTGGGGCCGGTCGGGCCGGTGGCGCCCTTCGGGCCCGCTGGGCCGGTGCTGTTGAACGCGACCGCGGTGGCTCCGGACGGGCAACTCTGGAAGCTCGAAGCGGTCGTGTAGAAGCCCTCAAGCGTGCGGCCGGTGCTGGCGCTGGATATGCAGCCGTACAGCACATAGCTCCCCGGCTGGGGCACCGTCACGTTCGATGCCGCGCTCGCCACCCCGGCGGCCGCGCCGATCACCGCAACCCCAGTCGCCGCCATGGCGACAATGCCCCACTTTTTCTTCTTGTCCACCGTAAACCCCCTTGGTTTCACGCAAGCAAACGATCGCAGCGTAAACCTGTGGGAATCGGGACAAGACGTGTTTAAGTAGCGATTTCGTATCAGCCTTGAAACAGGGAGATAGTCATTTCCTCGACCGCGAGCAGCGGGGCGACGTTGAGGGTGAGCCGCTCCCGGCAGCGCATGACCGCCTCGATGCGGCGCAGCGTCGCCTCGGGCGCCGAGGCGGCGGCGAGCCGGCGCAGGTCGTCGAGCCGGTCCGCGTTGGCCAGTTCGACTTCGGCGCCGTATTGCACCATGAGCACGTCCCGGTAGAAGGCCGCCAGGTCGAGCAGCGCGCCGTCGAGGGTGTCGCGCTTGACCCGCGTGGCCCGCGACTTCTGCCTGTCTTCGAGGTCCTTCATGGCCCCGGCCACGCCGCGCATCGCCTTGGCCACGCCCTTGCCGGTCGAGCCCTCACCGAAGGCCTGCCGCAGCGCCTCGCGCTCGGGCTCGTCGAGTTGCTCGGTGACCGACTTCGCCTCGTCTTCGGCGGTCTTCACGAGCGCCGCGGCGGCGGCGAGCGCCGGGCCGAGCGACGTCGCCTGCACCGGCACCTTCAGCACCGCCGCGCGCCGCGCGGCGGCCGCCGGGTCGGTGACGAGCCGCCGCGCCCGGCCGACATGCCCCTGCGCGGCGCGCGCGGCGGCCAGCGCGCGGTCGGGGTCGATCCCGTCGCGTTCCGTCAGCACCCGCGCGACCGCGTCCGACGGCGGCACGCGCAGCGTCATCACCCGGCACCGCGACCTGATCGTGGTCACCAGGTCTTCCGCGCTCGGCGCGCAAAGCAGCCACACGGTCCGCGGCGCGGGCTCTTCGATGGCCTTGAGCAGCGCGTTCGCGGCCTGTTCCGTGCACCGGTCGGCGTCTTCGAACAGCACCACGAGCCAGCGGCCGCCGGCCGGCGCGCCCGCCGCGCGCAGCACCAGGTCCCTGGTCTGCCGCACGCCGTAGGACAATCCCTCCGGGCGGACGAGCAGCAGGTCGGCGTGCGTCCCCGCGCGCACCTGCCGACAGCTCGGGCAGCCGCCGCAGCCGCCGTTCTCGCACAGCAGCGCGGCGGCGAACGCGCGGGCGGCGACGCTCCGCCCCGACCCGGGCGGCCCGGTGAACAGCCAGGCATGCGTCATCCCGCCGGCTACGGCCGAGCGCAGTTGCTCAACCACGGCCTCCTGCCCGGCGAGCTCGTCCCACACGCTCATCGGTGGTCCGGGATCTGATCCGTAATCGCCGGGAACGAGCCGGTGTTCGCCTCCGAGACGTGCGGCACCGGGTCCGGCAGGACCTCCCTGATCCGGTCCTTGATCTGCTGGCTGACCTCGCCGACCGGCCGGGTGGCGTCGACGACCAGGTACCGGGACGGCTCCGCGCGGGCCAGCGCCAGGAACCCGGCGCGGACCCGGCGGTGGAAGTCCAGCGGTTCGGCTTCGAGCCGGTCGGCCGACCGGGCGCGCCGCCCGAGACCGGCCTCCGGCGGCATGTCGAGCAGGATCGTGAGGTCAGGCATCCGGCCGCCGGTCGCCCAGCGGTTCAGCTGCTGGATGTCCGCGCTGCGCAGGCCCCGGCCGGCGCCCTGGTAGGCCAGCGAGGAATCGATGTACCGGTCGGTGATCACCACGGCGCCACTCGCGAGCGCGGGCTCGATGACCGAGTTCACGTGCTCGGCCCGGTCCGCCGCGTACATCAGCGCCTCCGCGTGCGGCGACATCCCGGCGTGCGCGGTATCGAGCAGCAGGGCGCGCAGCCGCATCCCGACCTTGGTCGCGCCGGGCTCGTGCGTCGTCACCACGTCAAAGCCCTGCTCCCGCAGCCAGATCGCGATCAGCCGCGCCTGCGTCGTCTTGCCCGAACCCTCGCCGCCCTCGAACGCGAGGAACAGTCCGGGCGGCGCCGGCGGCGCGTGCCCGTTGACGGCAGCGCTCGGCACCGGCGTGAACTCCTCGCCGCGCAGCGCCGCCATCAGGTCCTCGCGCAGCGGCACGCCCTTGCGGTCGTCCATGTCCCGGTAGGACTTGATCCCCACGAACGCGACGACCGCCGCGGCGAGCAGCAGCACCACGTTCTGCCCGGCCGAGGCATAGTCGACGTGCGCGAACCGCACGTCGCCCGACCCGGTGATCGCCTTGATCAGCGCGGTGAAGCCGAGGGCGATGAACGGCACCGCCGCGATCACCGTGAGCAGGATGACCTGGATCGTCGACAGGAAGAACGCGAACACCCGGCCCCGGGTGTCGTCGTCGACTTCGAGCCCGACAAGCGTGAAGCCGGTGGGGTAAGCGATTCCGGAGATCACGCCGAGCGCGATGACCATGAACACCACGAAGATCAGGTTCGGCACCAGGCCGATCAGCGCCAGCGGAATCGCGGAAACCGTCAGGGACAACCCGAAGAGCCGCCGCCTCGAGAAGTCACCGAACGGCCGCGTGCCCCACCCCATGCCGATCGCCATGCCGACGAAGATCGCCGCGAACACCAGGCCCCACCCGGCCGGGCCGCCGTGCAGCGTCTTCGTGATGTAGGGATAGCCGAGCCCGACTATAACGCCGGCCGCGGAGAACGCGCCGAGCATCCCGACCACCAGGCCGCGCACCACCGGCGTGTTCTTGATGAACCGCCAGCCCTCCCAGATCGCCTTGACGGTCGACGGGACGGAGATCCCCCCGCTGGCGTGCCGGCCGCCGAGCTGGCGCAGGAAGTAGACGGTGATGGCCGAGACGAAGTAGGACGCGCCGTTGAAGTACAGCGCCAGGTCCACGTTGTTGGTCCGGAAGACCGGCACGACGTGGCTGAGCACCTGGGAGACCAGGGACAGCACGGCGTAGATGCCAGCCGCGAGCGGCGCGGTGCCGTAGGTCATGAGCTGGCTGAGCTGGTTGGCTCGCTCGAGCTTGTCCCTGGGCACCAGGTTGGGCACGGAGGCGGCGGCGGCCGGATTCCAGAACTGCGACGCGACCCCGCCCAGGAACTTGGCGACGAAGATCCACGTCAGGTTCGGGAACAGCGGGATGGAGAGGAACAGCAGGCCGCGGACCACGTCGCCGACGATCATCGTCATCCGGCGGTCGAGCCGGTCGGCGAGTGCGCCCGCGATCGGCCCGAGCAGCAGCGCCGGCAGTAGCGTCGCTATCCAGACGCCGCCCACGGCCGAATTCTGCGCGTTGCTGCCGTGCGCGAGATTCGACGCCAGCGTGGTCAGCGCCAGGATGGACAGCCAGTCACCCAGGCTGGACAGCGACAACGCGATCCACAGCGCCCGGAACGGCTTGATGGACAGGACTCCGTCCCCGGAGCGAGCGCGTCTGACCCGGTGGCCTGGCAGACCGTTCCCCGGGCTGTCGCTGCGTGGCGAGGAGCGAAAGTTCACGGGCGTTAGGTTATCGACACAGGGCTGTATCCCTGGTCACGACTGCATGATCGTAATTTTACTTGCCTTGCGTTTCGGTCTTTTTTCGTGACGTCGGTGCTTTCTTCGCGGTCGTTGCCGTCTTCCTGGCGGTCGGTGCCTTGCTAGTGGTGGCCCGCCGGGGGCGCGATGGCGGCGCGGCCGCGCGCCGGTCGGCGAGCAGCTCAGCGGCCCGCTGCGGGGTCAGCGTCGCCACATCGTCACCCTTGCGCAGCGTCGCGTTCGTCTCGCCGTCGGTCACGTACGGGCCGAACCGCCCGTCCTTGACCAGCATCGGCTTGCCGGTGGCCGGGTCGTCGCCGAGCTCGCGCAGCGGCGGGGCGGCGGCCCTGGCACCCCGCCCGCGCGGCTTGGGCTGCGCGAGCAGGTCCTTCGCCTCGGCGAGCGTGATGGTGAACATCTCCTCCTCGGTCGCCAGCGACCGGCTCTCGGAGCCATGCTTCACGTAGGGACCGTACCGGCCGTTCTGCACGGTGACCGGCTCGCCGTCGAGCTCACCGAGCACCCGGGGCAGGCTCAGCAGCCTGAGCGCGTCGTCCAGCGTCACCGTGTCCAGCGACATCGACTTGAGCAGCGACGCCGTCCTCGGCTTGTCCTTCGAGCCCTCCGGGAGCGATTCCGTCACGTACGGGCCGAAGCGGCCGGCCTTGGCCACCAGCTCATGGCCGGTAGCGGGGTCGGTGCCGAGTGGCACCTCTCCGTTCGGGATGCTGAAGAGCTCTTCGGCCTTCTCCGGAGTCAGCTCATCGGGAGCGATGTCCTCCGGCACGTTGGCGCGCTGGCCGTCCCGCTCCAGGTACGGGCCGTACCTGCCGACGCGGACGACGATATCGGTGCCGGCCAGCGGGAAGGAGCTGACGTCGCGCGCGTCGATGTCGCCGATGTCGCTGACCAGCGCCTTGAGGCCCGGGTCCTCCTCGGTCCCGTCCGTGCCGAAGTAGAAGCGGCGCAGCCACGGCACCCGTTCGGCCTCGCCGCGGGCGATCTCGTCGAGCGCGTCCTCCATACGGGCGGTGAACTCGTAGTCCACAAGCTGCTCGAAGTGCCGTTCGAGCAGGGTGATCACCGCGAACGCGAGGAAGCTCGGCACGAGCGCCGTGCCCTTCTTGAACACGTAGCCGCGGTCAAGGACCGTGCTGATGATAGACGCGTAGGTGGACGGGCGGCCGATCTCCCTGTCCTCAAGCTCCTTCACGAGGCTGGCCTCT